>Ga0114919_10000855_pt1 | contig 24346 bp, 28 predicted proteins | sample BlataG_FD_88682 | JGI IMG/M metagenome (GOLD analysis project Ga0114919, IMG submission 88682) | Deep subsurface microbial communities from Black Sea to uncover new lineages of life (NeLLi) - Black_00105 metaG | ecosystem: Environmental > Aquatic > Marine > Oceanic > Sediment | place: Atlantic... | reverse complement strand
TCTTCCTTCCTTCCTTCCTTCCTTCCTTCCTTCCTTCCTTCCTTCCTTCCTTCCTTCCTTCCTTCCTTCCTTCCTTCCTTCCTTCCTTCCTTCCTTCTTCATTGATCACCTTACACAATAAAACAATATATAAAATCAATTACTTGGCCTCCCAAAATACAGGAATGCCATCACTTCTCCATGTCACTCTTCCATCACACAACGCCCCTACACATTTTGGATACAACCTATGCTCCTCCTTCAACACTCTACTGGCCAGTGACTCTGGTGTATCAAAAGGATCCACTGCCACTATTGCTTGTGCAAATATGGGCCCTGTATCATATTCTTCATCTACAAAGTGTACTGTTGGTCCTGAGAATCTAGCTCCTGAATCTATCACTGCTTGGTGGACTTTTTTACCATAGAACCCATGTCCACCGAATGATGGCAGTAAACCTGGATGAATGTTTAGTATTGCTTTTTTGTAGTGGCGGACGAGATCGGAAGGGATGAGTTTTAGGTAGCCTGCTAGGATGATATAGTCTACTTGGTGTTCATCTGCTAGTGCAATGACAAGATCAGCCGGGGAGAGACCTGTGGGATCGACGTCACTGGAAGAAGACGAATCTTTAGGTTTTGATTTGGGGAACTTAATGACTGGGATGCCATGATCTGCTGCGTACTTGGCACCTCCACATGATGGGCTGTTGGTGACTACTACAGATACCTGAGCATTGATGGAATGGTTGAGGATTTGGGTGTGAATGGCTTTGAAATTGGAGCCACCGCCCGAGACAAAGACTGCGAGTCGGGGTGGGGAATGGGAGGTTGAAGGGGCGATGTCTTTGTTTGGTGGGGAAATTGTAGATGCCTGGCACTTGATGCATTTTCTATATAAGGTTAGATGTTGTCTAGGATTGTAAAAAAGCGGTTGTGGGAAATGTGCAATCGGTGATGACAAAGTTAGATGGCTTGGCAGCATTGGAACAGCCATTGTGTTTGATATATGTGCTTGATAGGGTCTCATTACGTCAGATGATATCAATTCATTCAGTAGATTCCATTCATCTGAGTGAAAACTGCACCTCTCCTTGCTGTTTTGAAACGTTTTATAATTTTGCAGCAAAACTTAGGCCACAAGGTGCCGATCAGTCATTCATTTCATTTCATTTTTGCCTTCATTTCGCCAACCATACAGATGTCGACACAAGATTTATAGTACCCAATCGGAATTGCACGGGTCAATGCAATCACAAAGGACTCAGCAAAGACAGAGATGTTTCTCGTTGTGCACTGCAACACGACCCACTGCAGCATATACACCGTCCCCCAACACCCTTTCATTACGAAAGATACCCCAATTATCTCGGAAACCTCTCCGTTCCAAGCTCATTTCCCACCCAAACCCCACTCTGCCACTGTTGTCCCGACTCCCTTCTTCACCACCACAACTCACCAACCGAGCCACGAAAACAGACAACACCAACACCAACACAGAACCTGAGTTTGCCCTCATCCTTGCAGCATGCGGTGTAGGCATCGCTACAGGTGCAGGCGTTGTATTACTAAACTACGCCATACATGAAATCAGAGACATTATATGGCGTGCAGATGTCTTACCTTCAGGCAGACAATTACTAAAAGAATTCACCAACATAGAACTCTTCCCTAGAGTTCTTCTCCCCCCTATACTAGGTGGATTGGCTGTAGGTTTACTGAGTATATCCATTGGAGGCTTTGCTGCCACTACAATCACTTCATTAGACAGTGATAACAAAAATATAATAAATAATACCGGTACTGGTAATGCAACTAATGGACCTTCTTCTTCTTCTTCTACATCATCTTCTTCTATATCTGGTGATAAAATCCAAACAGCACTAAGACCACTGGCCAGAGCAGTAGCAGCTGCAATAACTCTAGGTACAGGAGCTTCTCTTGGTCCAGAAGGCCCCAGTGTAGATATAGGCAGATCAATAGCCAGAGGACTGGGAGCAGCACTGAAGAGTGAAAAGAGACTGGTGGCCTTGGTAGCGGCAGGATCAGGAGCTGGTGTTGCAGCTGGGTTTAATGCACCTATTGCGGGGGTATTTTTTGCAGTGGAGACGGTGTTGCAGAGGCAGTTGAATAAGGCAGCGGTTAATACTGCAGATACTCAGCAATCACCTCTTGTGATGAATAATTATAGTAAAGAAGCATCTAATAGCAGCAGCAGCAGCAGCAGCAGCAGCAGCAGTAGTAGTAGTAGTAGTAGAGGAGGAATACCGTCATCTTCTTCTCTAACAACAACAACACCAGCAGCAGCAGTAGACGATTCTGATTCTGATGGATTGACGATAGCTATGGTGTTATTAGCATGTGTATTAGCCGCAGTAATATCACAAGCAGGACTAGGTGCATCACCTGCATTTAGAGTTCCTGCATATAGATTGGAATCATTGGCTGAGTTACCATTGTATCTAGTATTTGGAGCATTATGTGGAGTAGTGAGTGCTAGTTTTTCATTTTCAGCTCGCGTGGCTTCCAACGCCTTTGAAGAACTCAAGGGAAATAATAATGGTGAATCTTCGCCGTCATTACAAGCACTGGTTCTGCCAGCCATAGGAGGACTGACCACTGGTGTCTTAGCTCTTGGTTATCCTGAGATATTGTATTTAGGATTTGATAATGTGAATTCCATCCTGTCTGCAGCCCAAGGAGAGTACGGACCTGGATTACTAATACAAATAGTAGTATTGAAAATCATAGCCACCTCCATCTCCAGAGGATCAGGACTGCAAGGAGGTATATATGCCCCTTCAATCTTCATGGGAGCTGCTCTAGGAAGTGCATTTGGTGAACTGGCACATGTCGTAGGAGACCCATATGGCCTTACATTATCAGAACCAGCAGCATATGCACTGGTAGGTGTAGGAGCCATGCTTGCCTCCAACTGTGCTGTTCCACTGACCAGTGTGTTGCTACTGTTTGAACTGACTAGAGATTACCTCATCATTCTGCCTACATTAGCAGCTGTTGGTATTAGTTACTGGGTGTCGACGTTGGCTGCACCCAATGTTAGATCTAGTGTTGCTAGGCTGACTGCGAGTAACAGAATGACATCGTCTACTTTGTATAATGCAGCTGGTCAACCAGGACTTGTATCTTTTGTCAATACCAGCAGTAGTGCTATTGACAATGATGATAGCAGTGGTAGCATGGGAAGCATGGGAAGTAGTGAAGATATGTTATTAGAAGAAGGCACCCTCCCAGATGGACTGCTCATGAAGGGCATCCGTAAACGCCTCGCTGAGAAGAACAACAATGCTGACGCCCTAACATCAGAAGACATCCTAGCAGCAGCTACTGAAGCTTCCCAAGAAGCAGCCCTGACAGTAGCATGCGCCTTGGAATCTTCATGTGTAGTGGTATATGAAGATACTTTAGCAATACAAGCCCTGGAGGCAATGGACCAGGGTGGGGGCCAGGCGGTGGCGGTGGTGATGAAGAAGGATGGAGGTGGGGTGGCTGGATTGGTGAGTAGGGAGTTGTTGGAGAAGGTGATCATGGAAACAAGAATGAAGAGAGAGTAGGGGAGCTTATAAAGGGAGAGAGGGAGAGGGAAGATAGTAATAGAGAGCTATAGAGTTATTACGTATTTAACAGTAAGCATCATTATGTATTACAAAACCCCACATTCTTCAATTATTATTTTATCAAAAGGTTTCCCAAAGGCTCTCTTAGCAACATCTGCCCTCTTATCACCAGCTGCCTGTCCAGCTTTGAAAAAGGGAGAATCTTTATTACTCTTCACTCTAGGGAGAGCTGCCAATGCATCTACCAGTTCCTGTCCTTCAACCACTCTTCCTACTACGATATTTGTATTGTCTAGGCTAGGGTCTGATTTGGTGGTAATTGTCCAGGCACTACCATTGGGCTGCTCACCAAACGTCTCAGTGACGGTGATCAGCTGCCCTTTGGAAGCAACTAGTTTATCTTTGGTGACTAATTGTTCTTTAGGTTTGACTAGGAAGCTGACCAGGCCGGGGGAGTCATGCATTCTTCTTGTTGTTGTGTTATTATCATCATTAGTCATCATGAGCTCTAAGGCCTCGGTATCGTCACCTCCAGCAATAGAGGTTCTACCTGAAGCTTTGTAACTGAGGGCTTTGAGACCATTATTCTGAATGTAGCCATCCTCTATGAGTTCAAATCGACTATGGCGGAAGGAGGCTCCGTCTTTGCCTTGAGTGAGGTCTTTGAATCTCTGAGCAGCAACTCCTGTATCTGAGAAGAGTTGGATGACTATCCTTCCACTGAGGGGCTTTCCATTGACTCTGATGTCAAAGAAAAGGCGGTCTCCGTCTGGTTGGTCGCTGTTGGCGGCAACTGGTAAGACGGTGGTGAGTTGGGTGAGCGACGCGGCGGCGAGGAGTGAGGTGGAGAGGAACTGCCGTCTTGGGGTGGATGATCCTGTTGTGTTTGATGATTCAGTGGAACAATGGATGGTAGATCGTTTGCACTTGTGTAGCCTGGGGACTTGAGAAGCTTTTAATTGAGTATAGGTGGTCAATTTCCTTGGCTTGTTGATCGCTCCGATTATGGAAGAGGGCATCATCTTCCGGCAGTTTCCAGTGCAGTTTGTAAATGTTAATGTTGCTGAAATTGATACAAGTGGAAAAGATGTGGATTTATGGTAGAAAAAGTGCGGATTGTTTTGATCTGATCAAAATCTTTGCAGACGCGTCTGCCAATTGGTTGCAACATACGTTGGCAAACTTTGAAAACTGGCGCCTCACTTGCTGTGCATCGCATTGAAATGACTAAATTCCACAATTGATGCTCAGACATAAGAAGGAGTAGTTCTAATTACTCGAGCTTTCAAGACATAACAAGGGCTGAACAATCTTGAGTAAATAAATCTCATCAAATTCCGTAGTTATCCTATAATTCGACCTTGTGTATAGTCTCCACACAATAGAAACCTTGTAATGGTTGTTAGATTGCGATTTGCTCGTTATGGCAGCAAGGTACGTCACATTCATTCCCACCGCCCTTTCCCCGGTCCCATCTCATCTTCAGCCTGTCCTCATCGTATCCCCACTACAGCATTGGCCATTCTATAAACTCTTCGTAGCAGATGCACGCAGAGCTAGAAATGGCAGACACATAGATGAACTAGGCTGGTATGACCCTTTAGCACATAAAGATGGTAATAAACATGTAGCTTTTAATTTTAATCGTATCAAATATTGGTTGTCTGTAGGAGCTCAACCAACAGAGTCAGTTGCTAGAATACTATCTAGAGTAGGCTTCTTTCCAGCTAGACCTACCATAGGCACTACTTGTAATAGTGGTAGTGACAAAAACCACTAATAGAAATAATACTACAGAGAATAGTCAGTCTACGATATAGTGGTGTTTCTCTTTACTTTTACCTTGTAGAGTCATAGATCCATAGATAAGAGGTGTAAAAGTCAACAATAGCAATACATCAAATCATATCTATAACCCTTGTCCTAAATTCAATCTCACCAAAGGTTCTCTCACCTCCCCACTCACCATCCCCACCACCACCTTACCCACCTCTAGAGCACTATACGACACCACTCCCGGGAAACTAGGGTGCTCCTCCTCCATAACCCCCCTAATCACCGCTCCTATTCTCAGCTCCTGTATCCTCTGTTCTTCCTCTTCGTGTTCCTTCCTCAATGCTAGTACCACTCCATATACTGCAGCATTGACAATGGTGTAGAGAGCGGCATTGGGGTTGGTACAATGCTCGCCGAGGCGGCCGTCTACGATGATGTAGCAGCTGTTGGGGGAGGGCTTGAGGAGAGGGAAGAGGTGACTGGCCATGATGCATTGACTGAATACTCTGTCCTTCATGGAGTTGCTGAAATCGTTGTAGTGGGAAGGGAGGGCGGAGAGGGGGCCCATTGTGCAGGTGCCGCCTGATGAGATGAAGATGGCGTCTAGAAGGGTGTGACGGATAGAGCAGGTGTCTTTTAGTTTTGATGCTAAGTCAGATGCTCCTTGGGGGGTGCTGTAGTCGTGGATGTAGTATTCACATGCATTGGATAAAAGGTCGTCTGGGAAGTGATGAGTGAGGAGGCAGCGGATGTTGTTGAGGCTCCCTCCCGAGCGGGCGGGAGCAATGACAAAAGCGCCAGCTCGTAGTAGAGAGATGATCACACCTCCACCAACTCTGCCAGACGCTCCAAGTACTGCCACTAGCTTTCCTTTTAATGGCGTTCCCTCTTGAGTAGACATCACTCCGAAAAAAAGTGATCTAGATTAGATGCCCTGTTGTCAAGCCTTCGATTCGTTTCATTTCATTGAGCTGGAGGCAATGCCATTATTACTATTTTTCAATCGGATCATTAAAATGTGAGCAGAGATGCTGGATAAGATGAGTTGAGGGCAACTGCCGCCCCAAGCGTCTTCCTGCCGACGCTTGCCCGTCTTGCTCGTAGTCAATTCACCACCAATGATCAAAATGATAGCTGACTAATGCCATAACAAAATAAGGGGGGGGAAACCACCTTAGCAATGCATCTCCTTCTTCTCTCTATACATAATGCAGATGGCATAAAGTAGTACTAATGTTAACCTAATTCTATTGGTACTGTACTATTTAGTACCAAGGTCATAATGTCAGGAATAAATAGTAAGAAGAGTGCTACTTGTCAAAAAGACAGAATACGGGCAGGTCATACCCATCTGCCAACCAATGCTGTCAGAGTACCCCAAAAAATAAAAACATGTCTACCACCCTTCCATAGTCCTCTTCACCTCTTTCCGCCACTCTGGTCCTTACTGGACTCCAGCGTCCCTCTAATATCTGTATTTCAACTGCCTTGAAACACACTGGCCGGGCTCTACAATTGCCATTATTCATTTACACGTCACAATTAGAACAACCTGAAAGCTTTCCATTGGGAATGTTAGAGCACTGTAGGCTAGAACCGTCTTTAAAGTTAGTGCATGTGAGACCTGCATTTTGAGACCAACCTTTGATGTCTTGGTTGAATGAAGTGACAGAAGCAAACATTTCCTTCATGTCGATTACCTTTGATGTTTTGGTGCCCCAGGCATTTAGGGGGAAGTTGAAAGCAATGGCATCATAGAACATACACTTCATAGTAGTCACATTGCCTACATCCCATCCACTGATGTCTTTGTTGACATCAAAGGCCTCGGAGAACATACCCTTCCATGTCGGTGACACGGCCCACATCCCATCCTTAACGCCTAAACCCATACATCATTCATGATCTACAAGCAAATTGAAACAAATACTTGTCTTTACAAACAAATATCAAAAAAATTACTTGTTTAATTGAGCTTCCAACTCTGCAATTCTAGCCTTCAACACCGCCACCTCGTCCCTGTTATCTGCTGGTTTTGGTTTGTAAGGCACTATCAAATTCTTAGAAAACGCCTTGAGAGCCTCAGGTCCCCTCACTTCTTCCTCCAACAAGGGCATCAGCACAATATGAAAGTCCTCGTACAAGTCAAAGAACTGATCCATATACTTTTGCTGCATTTTCACTCTTGATTTCAGCAATCTTGACGTCCCGACTTCCTCTGGAAACACAATCTGATTGATCACTATGTTCCTACTATCAATTTCAAACTTTGCAAGCTCTTGTACCAACCTCTCGGTCTCATATAAACTCAGAAACTCGGGGATACATACGCAAATAAATGTGGTCAAATCTGGGTCTTTGAATTGCTTGTTGACTTCTTCAACCACTTCTTTCAACTGGGTAAACTTACCCACCATCTGTTCCATTGTATCCTCAGCACCTTGAGCTCCCAGCAACCTGCTCACTGAGCTCAACGCACCACCAAAACTATCCTTCAAGCTCATCAACTTTGACAGACCCTTTTCAAGAGTGGTTGGAAACTGTAACAAGCGGAGAGTGTGTCCAGTAGGAGCTGTGTCAAACACTATAGCACTGTAATCCATGCTTTGTACTTGTTTCATCACCTCTGCGAAACTCATGGCTTCATCAATGCCTGGAATAGATGAGGAAATATCTTGGAAAAAGGAGCCTGCTTCTTCGTATTCCTCTCCTAGAGCAGCAATATCGCCTGTGTCTGGGTTGGGGTCCACCTCCATTGCATAGAGGTTGGTGAATCCATTGACTAGGGTGGGATGCTTGGTGAATTTCTGGCGGAAGGCATCACTGAGGTTGTGAGCTGGGTCGGTGGAGATGATGAGGACGCTCTCTCGGACGGAGGCTAGTTGGATTGACAAGCTGCAAGAAGTGGTGGTTTTACCGACGCCTCCCTTGCCACCGACAAAGATCCACTTGAGGGTGGTCTGTTTGAGGACGTTTTGGAGGGTGGGGTCCAGGCTGTCTGAATCCACAAAGGCAGCAGTTGATGACATTTTTGATTGGTTTGAATTAGTCGACAAGATGCTTTAACTGTTGCTTAAAGGCTGTAATTCTGCTCCTTATAGTGGTACTAGTTATGATTTGAATATCTATTTTGACATCTCTTGCTTTCCCAATTCATTTAAAGCTGCCTGTGAAGAGTAGAAAACCGCTCCACTCCTTCTGATAACCTGATAACAGAGCAATTTATGGGATATATATAAAAAGCACAATCGGCTTTAAATCTGCCACTTTGATAACTCAAGCATACCAAGGGATATTATTACATTTCATTCCAATTACCTCCAACTACCTGTAGGGCCAATTGATTCGTAATATTATCTTGAATCCAGCAAATTCAAGCTAATTTAAATAGTACCTACACCTTCATTAAACTCAAAATGGCCCCTATAAGTACACTCAACAATGCATATAGATCGACTACATGCGCTTGTAGAGCTCAACCAGCCCCCATTGCCACACCCATAGCATCATCTCTCCGTTCCCGACCCTCTACTTCAAACAGCGTCGGGAGAACCTCAGCCATAACCAAACCCGTCACTGCCCCCTTTGACAAATCGCAAACAACAAGATCCACACTACTGTCACCTCAATCAGCAACAGCAGCAGCAGCAGCAACAGACACATCCAAGGAAGGAGAAGTACTAAGAGCTCTCTCCACAATCATAGACCCTGACTTTGGGATGAACATTGTAGATTGTGGTTTCATTAAAGACCTGGTAATAGAAGAAGAATCAGAAGGCATTGTAGTCTCCTTCAGAGTAGAACTCACAACTCCAGCCTGCCCTATTAAAGAAGAGTTCGAAGCTAAATGCTACCAAGTAGTGGGCGACATTTCCTGGGTGGCATCTGTCCAATTAAAGATGGATGCCCGCCCAGCAGCCCCCCTCATCCCAGATGATGGCCGTCCTCAAGGCCTCAGCAAAGTATCCCACATCATCGCAGTCTCTTCTTGCAAAGGGGGAGTAGGTAAATCTACCACTGCAGTCAACCTTGCATTTACTCTAGCTCAGATGGGTGCCAAGGTAGGGATCTTTGACGCAGATGTCTACGGCCCTTCCCTCCCCACCATGATCTCCCCTGAACTCAGAGTGCTACAAATGAACCCTGAAACCAAGGCAATAACTCCAGTAGAGTACCATGGAGTGAAGGCAGTGTCATTTGGGTTTGCTGGACAGGGTTCTGCCATCATGAGGGGACCTATGGTGTCGGGACTGATTCAACAGCTGTTGATGACATCAGATTGGGGTGAGCTGGATTATCTGGTGGTGGACTTCCCTCCTGGAACTGGAGACATTCAATTGACCCTGTGTCAAAGTGTTTCTTTCTCAGCTGCAGTGGTGGTAACTACTCCACAGAAGCTGGCGTTTATTGATGTCGCCAAGGGAATTAGAATGTTTGCCAAGCTGGCGGTGCCATGTGTAGCAGTGGTGGAGAATATGTCGTACTTTGATGGTGATGATGGGAAGAGGTACTATCCCTTTGGAGGAGGATCTGGAGAGAGAATTCAGCAAGAATTCGGATTACCAAACTTGGTTAGGTTTCCTATTGTGGCTGATCTGTCTGCCTGTGGAGATGGAGGGCAGCCGCTGGTGGTGGAATCACCGACATGTCCGACAGCGCAGGCTTTTCTGGAGCTGGGAGCGGCGGTGGTGAGGGAAGTGGCTAAATTGAGAGCTGTGCCAAAGACTTCAGTAAGGTGGGATGGTGAGTTGAAAGCCATGGCAGTAAGAATGCCTAATAGTACAATAGAAGAAGAGTTTTTGTTGCATCCGGCGGTAGTGAGGAGGAATGACACCTCAGCGGCCACCATTAATGAATGGACGGGTGAGAAGATGGTGAAAGATGACGATATTCCTGATAATGTAGAGCCAGCTAATATTCAGCCATTAGGAAACTATGCAGTGCAGATAACATGGCAAGATGGTTTTAATCAGGTAGCTCCATTTGAGTTGTTGAATACTCTGCCTAGATTGACTGTCGAGGAGGCCAGGAAGAGAGCAGAAGAGATTGGTGGTGTTGATGACGGTAATGGGGGGTCAACTGATGCACAATCTATTTTAGCTAAAGCTGTATCAAGGTGATCATTATAAGATCAGTGATGATGATATGTATAGATTTATAGTTCGCTAGTAGAGTGGTGAAGAGCCTCTCCTCTCTCACTTTTCACCCACCCTGGACAACCACCCCCTCTCTCTCTCTCTCTGTAATTTCAAACTGAGCTCAACTGGCGAAATAAAAGAAGTGCGTTGGAAGTTATATTTTTCATAGTTTTCTGAGAAGAAGGCATGTTGTGTAGTTGAGTTTCAAGTAACTGATCATGTCAGAACGAGCTAGAAGAAATCGAGGCGCAGTTAATTATAGCGAGCAAGGCCAACTTGCTAATAACGGCGTACCTGCCTGGGCCAGAGCTCAGGGATTAGATCTCAATTATCTAGAGGTCGAGAAGAAGGCTGCTAAAGGAGTAAAAACGACGGGTGACAAGGAAAATGCCTCTGGGAGCGACACAACAAAAAGCTCTGGTAAAGACAAGGCTGGTCCATCCAGGAGGACGGATGGTGCAGGAAAGGATAAAGGGAAGAAGCCAGCAGCACGTGGAAGAAACGCTGGAGTTGTGGTCGACCCTATAGGTAAGTCGATTGCTCCCATTCATTTCCCATTCACCCCAGCTAAATTGTTGCGATCACCAACTAACTCGTCCCCTCCACCACTGCAGTCGATCACAAGCAGTCCAAGCACAAAGGAGGAAGCTCTAAAGACAAGCATTTACTCGCTCCTTCCTTCACCGCTCCCAAGCAGGTGCCAGGCCTCGCCGGCATCACCCTCAAACCAACCACAACTGCCGCTGATCAAAAGAGAAAAGACTCTGACAATGAATCATGGAGCAGTGATGACTCTGAATCACCATCTCCAGCCAACCCTGCCATCAGCAAACGTCAGAAAACCACCACTACAGGTGGTAGTGCTCCACCAGCAGCCAACAATTCATCCCTCCTCCAATCCTACCATCAACAAAGAATGGGGGTTCCACCACAAACAACCAGCAACCCTCTCTGGATGGCCACCGCTGCCCCACCACCATCTACAGCCGCAGTTATGTCTGATCCCACCGGTATCCTCAGGACAGAAAATGACCGCCTCCGTTCTCAGATAGTCAATCTTCAGACATTGCTAGAAACTGAAACATCCAGGTACACTGCTCTCAAACAAGCCACCATTAGCGAAGATGTCCAAGCCTTATTCGAGAGGCACAATCTGGTAATGGCAGAGCACAGCAAGAGCGCCTCAGATCTCGCATCTCAATGGAAGTCAGAGGCCCAGAGAATGACGGCCCTGGCTGGAGACGCCCCTGAGGTCAAGGATGCCCTCACTAGAATGCGGGCTGAGCTCCACACCACCCAACAAGCTCTCTTGGATACCAAGGTGGCAGAAACAGAAAAGGACAAGACAATAGCCGAGCTGAAGGAGAGAAACACCTACTTGGAAAGATGGGCTAGAGTTCCACAGATGGAAAACAAATGCATCGGCACTGATGGTACTGGCATGGTCAATGCGGCAGTGCAAGCTCCATCTTGGCCTGGAGTGCATGTCATGCAGGCCAGGGCCATGGTTCCTGAAGGTGGCCAGGCTAGCTCTTACTACCTCCCTGTTCATTATCAGCAACAACAACAGCATAGCCAACAGCAGTATCCAGAGGGCCCAGCAGCAGCAGTGAGGAGGGCAATGGATGCTTCTTATTCTCTTGGTGGTCAGAGGACGCTCGGCGTACAATCTGCCAGTGACATGGTCCTGGATAATAACAACAATAATAATAATGTTGATGGAGCTGAGTTGCTGAGAGCCAATGCCAGAGTGTTGCATAAAGCCGCCAGAAGAGCCTCAATGAGTGCAGCTGGTGCCACTGGCCAATCTCTAGCTATGAATGGTGGTGGTGGTGGTAATAACCGCAGAACTTCATCCTCTGTAGCAGCTGCCCCTGCTATGATGGCTGGTGGTTTATCAATCGCTCATCAACTGGCACCTGTCATTGAAGAGGAAGATGGACCTATGATGATGACGGTGAACAACAACAACAACAACAACAGGGGAGAAGCAGGACCATCAGGAAGGACTGGTCTGTCCCACTCCTCCATTCACTCTGCACACGAAGAAGCTCTCCAAGTCTTGGCTGGCTTCTCTTCCGAATCCCTGAGAGAAGGCGGGTTTAGATACACCCATAGAAGTACCGGATATACATTTGAATTACGACCTGCTGCTCTTGGTGCTGATGAAGATGAATCAGAGGCAGATGATCTAGAGTACCGAATGATACAAGTGGGAGGTGCTGGTCAAGTGTTATCTGATTACCTGTTTGATACATTTGTATTTGCTCCAGATAGCAATGTAGGTCTTTTGAGAAATATTATGACTGACTTGGCTAGATTAAATGCTAGGCGGTAGTGATGATGGTTTAGGGGGGAGGTGGTACTATTATAATGACTCTTGACTGGTGAGAGGGGTGGGGGAGGGTTTTTACTTCATCTCTCCTGTACTCTCTCTATACATAACAGCAACAATTTGACTTGTTACAAATATTGATAAAACACATTTTCTTCTTTTCTTTTTCTTCCTGTGGTTGAGCGTAATGGCTTTAGAGAACTGTAAACAATTTATGAAAAAATTGGTTCAACTTTACAACAATGGGAGACTATTTATACATTCACATTATTATGCATGTTGCTGAACTGTCCACTTGTTCTTCATTGGAGAGAACTTGGAGGGACTGCTCATTGTGATGGTGGAAGAAGGAGGGCGGGGAGGAGGAGACGCATTGCGATCGACAGCAGCAGACGCAGCCATTACTCTTCTTGGACTTTTATCATTATAGCCTATTGGCTTATTGGTATTAGGACTACTACCAGTATAAGCACTATCTGATTTATACCCAATCGAAACAGCTTCATCATTCGCCAGCTGCTGCACCACTCTCCTCAGCGCTGCCTTCAACTCCCTGTACAGCCTCCGTGCCAACCCAGCACAGTCAGCAGCCAACACAGCAGCAGCCCCTTCATGCAACACACTACTAGATCTATGATCATGTATCAGTGTGACCAGTCTTTGTCTCAATCTTTCTATGGCCATGTGGTCGGGGATGCGTTGTATTATTTTCAATGGGTCTATATGCCCCCCAGAGTGGTCCATTAGGGATCCTGCCAGCTCTGCATCTGATAAGGCCAGTGTGATGAGTAATTCCCATAAATCGTCATCGTTGGTACTATAACTACTACCCATACTATGTTCTTGCTGAGAGGCAGCAAAATCTACCGCTCCCCTAACATCCCTCAACTGTTCCACCATCAATCGCAGAGCCTTGTCTGTAGCGCCCATTCTCCCCAACACAAACACGCTCTCCCTCACCAACCCTTTACTCTGACACACCTTCAAGGCAGCATCCAACGGACAGGCTGTGCATGCATCTAGAAAAGAGAGGAGCTTGGATGGATCAAATTCGGCATGGAGGTGGAGTTGGAGTTCAGCGAATTGGTCGATGGAGGAGGGGGAGTGGAGGAATAATGCAGAGAGGTAGGTGTGTGTCACGTATCTTGCATATGTGTCCTCATCTTCTTCATATGAAGGTGGAAGTGGAGTGGTGGCACTAGTAGCAGTAGAAGTAATGCCATTGGTTGATGCCTTGCTATTATAATTATTATCATCAACACCGAGGGATGCAGACAAGGAAAGAGAAGGAGGTCTACTGCTCATCAACTTGGACACCACCACTGAGGGTGAAGCTTCATCTGCATGTTGAGCCAACATATCAACAGCTCTCCCTCTATCAATCAATATCAGATCAGCTGCATATTGAGCTGCTGCAGTCCATAATCCATGTTGTTCTATATAATCGAATGTATCTGGATGTTTGACGTCTACATACACAGCTAGAGCTGAGATGTAGTCACCTTTGTTATTGAGCAGCTCTGCTATTGTCTCTAAGAGGGCGGGGCTCTTGACAAGCACTTGAGGCTGTGATGATGCAGCTGTAGTAGTAGCAGTACCAGTATTCTTCTTCTTGGCAGCTGCTTGCTTTCCTTTTCTTGGACTAGTACCCAGTCTCCGTTGTTGACACATGTATAGCAACTCATCTCTGTCATATAAATGAGGAGGCCATGTCTTGACTGCCTTCAGTAGCCTTGGGTGATCTGATTGTAGCAATACAAATGAATTCAGTACCATGTTGTATGTCTCTGTATTCAGTCGTATCTGATGATGTTGATGTTGGAGAGATGTGGATGTATGGGGGAGTAATGGTGGTCCCACTTCACCACTTGTTGTTGTTCTTCTTCCTCCCTCTTCTTCTCCCTCTACCATCGTCATTTGCTGCATGGAAGGGAGAACATCAGCCAAGGCACCAAGAGCTCTGACCTGTGCAAACATATACACCACTCTCTCCCAATATGCAACAGCTGCTGCAGTACCATCTTCTCCTTGTATTGATTTACTTTTCAACAATCGCTCTACAATCCATGGTACCAACACTGCTGCTGCTTCATACTCCTTCTTCCCTCCTCCTTGACCACCACCATTACCATCCATCAAGTAGCCAAGGTATTCTTCACCTAGCTGGAAAGCACACTCAGGTCTGACGGTTGGATCTTCCTCTGCTACCTCTATTGCCTCTTTATATCTCCCCTTCTCACACAGCCATATAATTCTATCATTTCCATCCCTAGGCCTTCCTAATATTATATGTCTAGGTGTATAGATAAAGTACATTGGTTCTTCACCATCTTTCCACCATTTAAATGATCTACTACCTGTAGATGATGCACCACCGTCGTAATTATCATTATTATGAAGTGGGGAGAACACTGGGGGGTTGTAAGATTCTAAAGATACACGATCATCATCCTGTAGATGGCTATCTAACAAGTCATCTAATGAATCTGAGAATAACTGATGACCAGTAGTATCGTATATCTTTAGACTGATATTATTATTAGTACTACTAGATGAGGATGATGAGGATGCAGCTAATAGGGCAATGTCTGTACCAAAGGGAGCAATACCTGCAATATCGAATGGAACATCAAACTCTGCTATTGTTTGTAATACTTTGCTAGTAGTGGTTGTAGTTGTAGTTGTAGTTATACTAGATGTAGTAGTTGTATTAGATACAACTGATGGTGGTGGTGATGGTTGTTGTTGTTGTTGTTTGTGTGGAGAGGAAGATGGTGAATGTTGATCCATTCCTCCTCCATGTGTCGTGCAGCTCACTACCCTTGCCACCAAAACATGTCTCCCCCACCCAACCATCAGCTCATGTCCATATGTGCCTGTTCCTGTAGCCACTCTATTCCATATTAAACAACACTTTGGTGACATATTTCCCTCACTACTACTACCAAGTTTCCACCTGGATTTATCCAGTTTAGCTATTCTCACATGATCTGCAGTATCATAGACCCTCACCCCTCCAGAGAGGGAAGCCCAGGCTAACAAGGTACCAGACATACGAGTAATAAGGAGAGGGCCCTTGCCATGGAATAGTAGGTTTTCCTTGACACCCAGCCACCCCCTAGAACTAAGGGAAAGAGTGCCTTGAGAGGAGCCTACGATGAGTTCTTGAGTCTTTCTGCTGCCATAGCGGGGATCTAAAGTAATGGTGGTGATAGGGGAGGAGAATTTGAATACTTCTGTCTGGGTGGTGAGGATGTTGTGTAGGACTACTGATTTGTCTGAGGAGGAGGAGGCGATGAACTCTGTGGAGGTGTCGAAGGAGAGGTCGGTGATGGGTTGGGAGTGGAGTTTTTGGTGACCGCCGACTTGATTGCCGTCATAGTCGAGGAGGAAGACTGCTCCATTGGAGGTGCCGAGAGCGAGGACCTTGTCTGAGACACAGAGCTTGGTAGCTGAATCCTTTAGAAGGATGGATTTGCAGGATATGGCGCTATATTTGAGACGAGGTTCTTCCTCAAATTTTGTGATCATTTTCTCAGAGATGTGATCCCTCAGGTCTGAATCTCATGCATCCGCGTCAACACATTATCCCTGAGGTGCTTTTCAATGCAGGTGAGCGTACAATTATAGTTAGAAATGTGTCAGCAGGGTCTAAATTCCCCCTTTCAACAGTTCCCCGACTCCTCGGTTCGGGTGCCCACTTATAAGTGTAATTACAGTATTTTGGCACCACGATTGCACATGTAGTTCATAATTTCGATAAATAAGTATATTTATGCAATGAAATCCATCACAATGAAACTCTCAATACATCAAAGGACCCTAAATAAGCCTCACATTGATATTTCGACAACCACAAGACCAATTAATAACAGAATTTGCTGCTTAAAACGATTAAATTACCATGCACGTCACAGCCATCGATTAATGACCTCCAATGCATTAAGTATGGACAGTTCAGGTGACGACTCACCCGAGCTTGTTGCCCAACAGCTCGCCGACAAACTCGCCAGCCTCGACCTCAACCAGCTCCAAACCGCCCTCAACAATGCCATTTCAGCAGAAGATTACGCAGTGGCTACCAAAATTAGAGACGTCATGGCCCTCACAATCCAAGCAACAACCACAGACTCCGCATCATCATCATCTTTACCCTCCTCATCAGACTGGAGATCCCTGGGCATCTTGGACTGGCTCGCAGAGCGAGCAGAAGTCCTGGGCTACCGCCTCCCCTCTGAAGTTCAAAAACGCTGCACCCCCATCCTGACCTCCAAAGACGACTGTATCATCAGATCAGAGACTGGCAGTGGCAAGACTCTCTCCTTCCTCCTCCCCCTCCTCTCCATCCTCCCCTATCCGCCACATGTCTACCTCGACGACATGCCCTCCCCCGCCCTCATTGTCATCGTCCCTACCAGAGAGCTGGGTGTCCAGGTAGTCATGCTCATATACAAGCTATTTGGTGGATCAATCAATCAAGGCATCCCCGGAGAGAGAGCTAATATGTTTCATTTTAATGGACCCCGGGGACTAAAGGTGAGGGGATTGTTGCTGGAAGATGAGGTAGAGGCAGTGTGTGCTGCAGGTAAAGGAGCAATGCTGGGGACTCATGTGTTGGTAGGTACTCCTGAGCTGATGGGAGAAGTGATGAATAATTGTAGTAGTAGTGGTGGTGGTGGTGGTAGTGGTAGTGATGGGGATGATGCATGTGATGTGTTTGATCATTGTAGTGCGGTAGTTGTAGATGAAGTAGATGCATGTTTCCACACACACCCAATAGAAATGTCTAAAATATTAGATAAACTACTACTACCACCTGGTCTTGGCAGCAATCATAGTAGTGATAGTAATGCTGTTAAAGAGAAGCCAGTGGTGGCACTGGTAGGAGCAACTCTAGATGATCATCTAATTGAAATGGCAGTAGACAAAGGATGGATAGTAGACCCAATAGCAGTACAAGTAGGAGGAATAAAATCAGTCCCTAAAGGCATATCACACAGATACATTGTAGTAGATTCCAACACCACCACCAGGTTGGCAGTACTGACCAGAGCCATCAGAGCCGATCTACTCGGTGGAGGTGAAGATTCTCCCCCGGCCAGAGTGATGGTTTTTGCTGACAATGAAGAACAAGCCATAGAGGTTGCTAGTCCACTAAGGAATGTACTATGGGGTGAACATTCCATATCAGTACTGCTACCACAAGGGAGTGAACCCATCAAAGCGCTGCATAGCTTTAGAGATAATAAGACGACATTATTGCTAGCGACACCAGCTGCTTCTAGAGGGCTGGATCTGCCAGCCGTCAGTCATGTATATAATCTACAACCTCCACGTGATGCAGCTGATTATTTGCATAGAGCAGGGAGAGCAGGGAGGATTGGAGCTACTGTAGCAGGGGTGGTTACTACGCTGTTGACTGAGGAGGAAGAGGCGGGGTTTTTGGATTTGATGGGGAGGGAGTTGGGGGTGAAGGAGGTGGTCAAGGTGGAGGCGCCTCCACCTGTTGATCTGAATGCAGAGGAGGGGGATATTGATGCTTTGAGAAGGGGGTTGGAGGATAGGTTTAATTTGATGTAGATAGGTATTTGTGTTTTTGTTGATATTCCTTGTCTTGTATAGGGAAATGTGTGAAGGGAAGAAAGAACAAAAGAAATACTGAAAAAAACTAGGTATTATCATGTTACGCCGTCACTGAAACAGGAAAGTGTTCACAGATCATTTTATGACTAAACTTTCTTTCTATCCACTTGATTCTCTTCCAAAACACGTCAATCTCATGTGCACAGACTATTATATCCTGCTTAATCAACGATTGCATTGCCTCTAATACATCTGAACTTCTTCCATTTTCTTTTAATCCTCCCATTCTAACCTCATTCAGGTTAGCTCTGTTCATTTTTCGCGTGTATATACATGCTTTAAATACCTAATAATATACATTTCATATAATTTTGCATAATAATCACGTCTGTGAAACCAGCTGTCTCCACTTTTGTTCCTCCGAGTCGATGCTCTGACGGTCATCATCATCATCACCCCTCTCTCCTCACACCCCGCCCTCTTCCTTCCTGGCATCAACACTCTGTTGCATAGCACTCTCCAAAGCATCCCTCACTGTAAACATACGATGATGTTGCAACATTGCTGGACTTAATAGAATGCCTTCACCCATCAACTGCTCACCACTAATCCACACAGCATCCCATGTTGTCGTACTCTTACCACCATCTTTGTTTCCTCCCTTCTTCTTCATACCACCAGTCCCTTTGAAAGGCCTTAAAAACATCAATTTCCCAGGTGGAAACATCTCCATAGTAGATGCACTGCTACTATGCAACTTTGAGGACTCGTAATACCTTTCCAGTACCTCCACCGCTTCTTCCCCAATCTCTTCAAACGGCATAAACGTAGAAGCAGCAGCTGCACGTTGCCTACTTCCCATCATTGCTTCAGCTGCTATCCTCAGCTTGGGTTTCTGACATCTAGCCAGTGCAATTGCCATCTCATCCACCACTCTTTTAGCTGTCTTGAATGACAGTCTGGATATGACATCCTTGCCTACAATCACACTGGTACACACACTTGCTGATATATCTGATAAATTCTTAGATAACAGACCACCAGGTGGGTTGAATGCCACACAGTGTACATCAGGAAACTCTTGTTTCAAATGTAGGGCTAGTAAAGATCCAACAGCAGCACCCAGACTGTGTCCAGTGATGGTGAGTTTCCACCCATGTGTTGACAGCTTGTCGTGGATGACTGATTGCGCTCTTTCTAATGGTAGTACCACTGCATCTTCTGGTCTTAGACTTGCAAGCTGCTCCAACATATCATGTTGAAATGTATCATGGGTGGTGGTGGTAGTATTAGTAGTAGTAGTACCATCATTGATATTACGCATGGCTTTATGTTGAGGAGGAGGCTTCATTCTTGCCAACTTCCCCGCCTTTAATTCTCTCAATATTCCTTGACTCTCTAAATCCTTCAGAATAGCATTAGTACTACCTACCACTCCAGTGTGTGCATACATCCCCTCCCCACCGTGGTTTCTCTTGTTCTCTGAAACCACCCACTGTGGTAGCCAGGCACCTACTTCTACTGGATTAGATAGTAGGTCAGTGACCAGATCTTCTACAGATACAGTTCCCCGTATGCAAATATTGATACTGGGAGACTGTCTGTCCACTACTATGAGATAAGGCAGTACACCACCAGACATATTGGCATGAGACACATATAACACATCACTGGCTTGCACTCCAGTGATGTCCAGAATGGCAGAAAAGTTGCGCTTTTTGAAATGATCATCCAATCGCAATGGTTTCCCCAAGCACTTCATGAGCATCTTCAAGTTGCCACTACACATTCCTGGCTTCTCTCCTTTATTCCACACACTGCCTTGCAGTCCATACGCAGCCACTGCAAAGGACCACATTGCTTTTATTGCTTCCAGCTCACCAACTGCTACTGGCAGTTGGATGCCCAGGTAGAGTAGGGCAGCAGAGTAGGGAGATATAGACTGGGATGGATGGAGGGCAGGGAGAGAGTCTTGACCTGCTGGAGTGAGCATTGGTCTCAGTTGATTAGCTACCTTGATCTTCAGACCTCTATTGTGATTGTTCCCTTTTGTAACCTTCTCATGGTCTGCTGATGGTTCTTCGTTGATGGTTCCGTCAGCCTGTCTTCCGTCTCCTTCAGAGGGCACGGTCGATGGTAAGGATGATAACCGTCGTCGTCGTCCACTTCTCTTCTTTTCAACATCTACCACAATCTCTTCAAATGACCCACCACCACCATCACCTGGCGTCTTCACCTTTTTATTATTATCATCACCATTACTATTATTATTATTATATTTGGTTCCTCTTCCAAATGTTCTTGATGATGCAAGCCTTATAAATGAGAATTGTACCATCATGGGAACCTTCCCTACATCATCACAATCTGATAATTTCCCTGGGTCACTCAATATTGAGCTTTTCTTACCATCTAGAATGTAACTAATAGTACCCTCAGGAGCAGCACCATCTGTATCATCATCTTTATCTTCGTCCATGAAGAAGGGAGATGCAGCACTATCAAAAGGACTCTTTGGAGGAGAAAATCCTTCCTCTCCAGAATGTAATCCGACCAACGTGGTTTCATCAGCACTAGGAGATATGACAATACTATGAGTAATTGAACTGGATGATATTTGTGACTTTTGACTGAGACCAGAGTCCATTGGTCGTAATAATGCTGATGATGATGGGTGTGGGAGGGAGCAAGAAGAGTCGGTGGTGATGGTGGTGGTATCTCCGTCTCTTTGCAATTCATGCATTTCATCCAGCATGAGAGGAGCCACCGCACTTGGCTGCATTAATAGCCTTCCTGAGCCCTGATGGTGGGAATCAGATAACTTCCACCTACCATCATCAGGTTTATTCTCAGTAGTAGTAGTAGTAATAGTATCAGTCTTGCCTTGCTGAGTTGAAGATAAATTCCAGCAACACCTCGACCACTGTTTGAACGCTCCATCATTCTTCTCAGGTGCAAATTTAATTCCAGCATTCTTTAAGACATTGCTCACATGTCTTTTCCTTCTAAAATGCTGCCTCTCTGCTACTAAATACACAGCTAAGAACCTATCTGTAGGATCCAGGTCAATGCCCCCCAATAATTCCGCCAAGAATCTTGCTATTTGTTGAGATGGAGGCCCACCACCACCACCACCTTCATCATAGTCACCTTCCTGTCCTTCAAATCCTTGTAATATAGCATCAGCAGCTCCACTATTATTGAACAATGCTCCACTACAACAAAGACATTTGGATAATGTTCTCAAGCTGCCTTCCCAGCTATCCACAGCATCTATATCTTGATAACTGTTATATCCAAAGAAGACTAATAATCCAGTAAATGCAAGTATACACCAGGAAGTAATGATCAGCGACATGAAATTATGTTTATAAGAAGTGTTTTCAGGGACTGCCAGCAATATATCCCAACTTTGACACTCAAGTCCAGCTTTATCCAGCCCATCACATTTAGAATCTAAGCAATGCATCCAAGGAGCTTGTGATTGATCTGGCAATCCCAATGTCGTGAATATCGCCTCTCTTATCAATAATGTCAAGTTTTTCACTTGCGTAAGATTCTTGTTGAACTCGTCTATCATTGCATTGTCTAGCTTCTCCTTCCGACCTGAATTATCATTTGGGAGCAGCGCCTGTATTGCCATTATTAATTGTACTGCTTCCCCTCCATCTAGATTACTATTCACCCAATCAACAAACTCAACACTATCTGCTTCCACACTCCTATTGCACTCAGACTTCTCCAGCACATTGAAAGGGGGAGTGAGTGATGTATTATATTGCGACACTGCATATGTAGCAGAGTAGTCTAAATACTCCAAATTGCATTCATTCAAAAACAAGTGTCTATTATCATATATCATCTTGCATTCCGGACTCAGCTCATTCACTTCTCCTGCACTATCACCACTACATGCCAGAGGGAGATCATCACTGTACAAACATGGATTATCACTCCAACAAGATTGATCTACTGCAGGACTAGCTACCACATATGTACCATAAATAGTGAAGACCAAGGTCGTTATTAATAGGAATGCTTCTATATATAACAGTATTCTCATTGGTTTGCGTCTCTTATATTCCTCTAGTGGTCCTCCTCTCAGTCCCACCACGATGATCAAGACTTCATTGATCCATAGGCAGGTGTAGAGGGCCAGGATGGTGTATCCGCTGGAGCGGACGAGCCAACCGAGGCTGCATAGGTCATAAACGACACCAGTGACCTCTATTTTGATGGAACCAGTGAGGAAAGCGATAACCCACACAAAGTGAACTATGAAGAGGATGAAGGCTACGACGGGAATGGTATCTAGAGAAGAAGGAAAAGGAGGAAGGAAGGGGTTTGGGGTGAATGAGGGATGAATGTCAGTGGGTGGGTGGGTGGGTGGAGGGGGGTGGGGGGTGGGGGGGGGGGGGGTCGGGGGGGTGGGGGGAGGCAACATACCCGATGAAGTGTGCCACCTTCTGCCAAAGAGACGCAGTTGAGCCATGGTGACACCCTCCCGCTATAAGCTATACCCTAACCAGATAGAGGAGCGAGTAGGCAGAATATTTCTAAGAGGATTTCCAACTCAACCTAAATCTCCGCGTAAATATTGTGATAAATATCATGCATCATGCTTGTGTTTGGTTGGCAGTCTTCTAAGAGTACAAAATTTAAATATTCTATCAATGCGTACGAAAAGCCATGTCCTTAAGCCAAGGACAGCGACCGATCGTAAACCCAATTCATTGGATGTTGCAATGTCCACAGGCATCAGAAGGTACATGAGCCACCGCTTCATCTCCTCCACCACTTCTTTGATTAATTGAAATATGGTATTACAATAATAATGAATCCTTATTCCTAACTCTAACCCTCTACATTAAACACACTCCTAACCTTGGCAATAAAATCACCCTTCTCCAAACAATCACTACACATCTCTCCTTTACTATGTAACAGCTCCTTCAGCTGCCCCACCCTCATTCTACCAAAATCAGTACTACTATCAATCTTTATTGATTCAGCACACTTCTTCCCTCCAAAGAATTGATTCAAATACTTGGTCAACTTGGTATTCTTCATCTCACCATCGTATGGTATCGTCGTATTGATATCTCCATTGCACACTGCCAGTAATGTTGGAAAGTTGTTTACCCCTCCCAACAGCCCTGCAATCTCACTTCCACTGCTATCTGCCTCTCTCACCTCCCCAAATGCCAGTTTCCCTCTATACCTCAATGCGAGAGACTTGTACAGTGCACTTGTCTCACTCTTCTTTGTCAACAACAATATACACGTTCCCCACTTTGCTTTAGATGTCGTCGACCCGCAATCTTTGTTCAACCATGCGTTCAACTTATCCACACTGGATACTTTGGTGACACCCATGCCTGGCAACATTCCAAGACCCCAATCCCTTAATGCAGCGGCAGATCTATCTCCTCTATACTCTACCAATTTGCCTTCTTTGAATCCCTTAATAGTGGGATACCCTTTAATCCCATGTTGTTGACATAGTGCCTTCTCTTTATCACAATTAACAGCAGCTACACGCACTACTCCGTGTAGAGCTTCTGCTACTTTACGATATTTAGGTGCCAACTGGCGGCAGTGACCACACCAGGGTGCGTAGTATTCTATTATCCACACCCAGCCTTCACCATCATTCTCTGGGAATGTGTCTTCATCAAGCTCCCCAATTAAAGCATCATCTGCATATAATGATCCACCACCTCCTTGTTGTTGTTGATGATGATGATGGCCACCACCCCTCCCTGCATTAAATCTAAACCCCCCCCCCCCCCCCCCCCCCCCCCCCCACCCCCCCCCCCCCCCCCCCCCCCCCCCCCACACGCACACACACACACACACACACACACACACACACACACACACACACACACACACACACACACACACACACACACACACACACACACACACACACACACACACACACACACACACAC
>Ga0114919_10000854_pt1 | contig 24350 bp, 23 predicted proteins | sample BlataG_FD_88682 | JGI IMG/M metagenome (GOLD analysis project Ga0114919, IMG submission 88682) | Deep subsurface microbial communities from Black Sea to uncover new lineages of life (NeLLi) - Black_00105 metaG | ecosystem: Environmental > Aquatic > Marine > Oceanic > Sediment | place: Atlantic... | reverse complement strand
GTAACACACATAGGATCTGCCAAGTATTTTTCTAGCAGCCAGTAGCTAACCAACTTGCATGGTTTTATTGGGAATCCTGATAAGACAATGTCGGCACCGGCCTCGGCAAAGCCCAGCGCTATCCCCCTGCCGATGCTCCTGCCCGCCCCGGTGACGATGGCCACCTTACCGGTCAGCGCAAACTTATCGAGGATCATCTTAGCACTGCGTTGAATTCTAGCAGAAAAAAGTGCGCCCGGTCAACCACTTCAGACAACAAGGTGGCGACTAGCAAAGTTCGAGGTTATAGAAACCCGGAGATTAAATCAGGCTCGAGACGTGCTGCAACTCGTAGTTATCCATCAGCTTGACTTTATGGGGCGTAATGCTACGCTTTGGTATATCTATTTCAGTGGGTCAGGCGTAAGACGATGTGTGACAATTTTGGTTGTGGTAAAAGGTAGGGAAATAGAGTAGGCTGACCTGAATAAAAATAAATCTTAAAAAAATCCTAAAGATGGAGGGGAATTGAAAAAGGGTAACCAGACCTTAAATACAACCACCTAATATGGCAATCTAACACCCTGCGCCGGTAGAAGCGAGCCATGCCCCGTGATAAGTGACCCCCTTCACCGTTCGTGGTGAGCCTGTCGAACCATGAACGTCCCTTCGACATTCCACCACCTGTCATTGCCCGACTTGATCGGGCAATCCAGAAACTTGCTTAGTAGACCGTAGGGTGGGTGCAGCGCAGCGTAACCCACCTTTGGCTGGATCATCCGGTCAAGCCGGATGATGACCCCGGGGTGTTATCCTCCTGTCATGCTGAACTTGTTTCAGCATCCCGACCATGAGATTCCGAAACGAGTTCGGAATGACATGTTGTGTCGCCCGCCGCAGGCCCCGCTCCGCCGGTTAGGCTGGCCGACGCTTCGGCCTAAATCGTCCGATAAGTCGGACTCTCGCAAAGCGGAGGGGTCGCTATGACAGCGACAATGGGCTAGCCGTGATGTCTCACCAACATACCGGATAAGCATACTTATTTGACAAGTGTAGAAAATCTCTCTACCATGTGAGCGAAAATGGGGACAATAATATAACATGAACACGCCCAAGCGCAGATACACCGGTCCAGCTATCAAAGCAGATAGGGTATCCTTCAACTATAAAAACATCAAAGCGGTTGACCAGATATCGCTGGAGGTGCCGCAGGGTATAAGCTTCGGTGTTCTCGGCCCAAACGGCTCGGGAAAAACTACTTTTATAAGGCTCCTTGTTGGTTTACTTAAACCAAAATCCGGGACTATCCGCACGCTGGGAAGGCCTCCATCCCGCAAAATGGCGCGACACATCGGTTACATGCCGCAACTCGCTTCGCTGTATGCCGAGCTGTCGATAGCCCAGAATGTGGACTTCTTCGCCCGGATCTATGGAGTAAGAGACAGGGCAAAAAGACGCCAACTAGTTGAGGAGGCGATCAAACTGGTAGGCTTGTGGCCCCGCCGCAGGGACTCGGTGCATAAGCTAAGTGGTGGCATGAAGCAGCGGGTCAGTCTCGCCTGTGCCATAGTCCACAGGCCGCCACTGCTCTTCCTCGATGAGCCTACGGTAGGGATTGACCCAAAGCTGCGGGTTACATTCTGGGAGTATTTCGAAAACCTAACCAGGCAGGGAGTCACCATCGTCATCTCCAGCCATACCATGGATGATGCCGCCCACTGCGACCGCCTGGTCTTCCTGCGTCAGGGCAAGATCATCGCCCAGGGCACTCCCCACGAGCTGAGGCAGTCTACCGGACAGCCTGAAGCGAGCCTGGAAGACGCCTTCCTCTATTTTGTCCGCTACAGGGAAAAGGGTAATGATTCCAAGTAATGCCGTGACCATTGCTGCCAGAGTGGTGCGCCAGCTAGTCCGCGACCGCCGGACTATAGCGCTGATCCTGATCGTGCCATTGGTGATAATGACCCTCGTCCGCTACAGCTTTCCAGAGGAAAGCCATGTTCTGGACTATGCCTACCCGCCACTGCTGGCAACCATGGGGCTATTCTTCAGTTTCCTGCTTACCGGCATCAGCTTCCTCCGGGAACGCTCTCAGGGCACCATGGAGCGCATGATGGCATCGCCGGTGTCGCGCCTGGATATGGTAATCGGCTATCTGCTCGGCTTCTTTATTTTAGCGCTGATTCAAACCCTGGTCGTGGTCATATTTACTATATACGTGCTGGATGCATATTACGCCCAAGGGGCTTTGTGGCGGATCTGCATATTTCAAATGGTGGTGGTCACTGTTGGTGTTAATCTGGGCATCTTTACCTCCGCATTTGCCCGTAACGAGTTCCAGATGGTTCAGTTCATCCCCCTGATCATATTCCCTCAGATTTTCCTCTCTGGGGTCATCTGGCCGGTGGAAAAGATGCATACGGTCCTTCAAGAGATAGCGAACTTTCTCCCGTTAAGATACGCGGTGGACGGAATGACAGACATAATGCGCCAGGGCCAGGGCCTTATGGATGTAGGCTATGAAATAGGTATACTGGCCGCCTTCGCAGTGATTATATCGGCCCTAGCAGCGCTTACCTTGAGGAGAGGTGCCGGTTAACCGCCAAAAAACAACCCCCGCTGCCTTCTGCAGCGGGGGCTATCAGCCAATCTCAGGTTGAGACTGCGATTATCTGCTACGCTGTTACTCTACCCTCACGGGGCACCGCCGATATCTTGCCTTTCTCCGGTATGTACCACGGCGATGGGTACCACCAGTCGCCAGGCTCAGCGATCCCATCCTCGATAAGACTGTGCATCAGGTTGTAGGTATTGGCCATCAGACACAGCCCGCCGGGGTACGCGGCAGTCTGGTGGCACAGGTATAGCCCGTCGATGGGGGTACGGTAGCGCGCCATCTCGGGCAGGGGACGCTGGGTCCACCACTGGTCATCGCACTGGCGGGTGCCGCAGTAGGTGCCGCCGATGAGACCGGTGTTGCGAAACTCCGATTCATAAGGGGTGTTGGCCCAGTGGTAAACGATGTTATCCGAATCGAGGTTCTCTATCACCTGGCTGAAGGCCCGGCGCATGTAAGCGTTCAGCTCCTCCTTGTTCTTGTCTATAGCATCTGGACTCTCCACGTGATACTCCGGCGGGGGAACAAGGACATAGAAAGGAGACAAAATATATTGACCGGGGCGGGTGCATTGCGGATGGTGGACGTCGAACCTATTGGTGGGGGTTCCCAGCCACATCAGCCTCTCCGGCGGCACAGTGGGGTTGCCTTTATGACTATCCACATCCGCTACATGCTCAAAGTAGATCTCCCGCGAGTCGCAGGGGTAGGGCCCAAGCCCGGCCTCGTCTCCCATAAGCTCGCTGTGGAACTGGGGGCGGGAGCGTAGCCGCTCACGGGTGAGGATGTGGGAAACATAGATGCTCCCCCCCTTGAGACTGATGTCATTTACGCGCTGCAGGAGGCTTTTGTCCACGTGCTGCGGCCCGATGAGCTTGTTGAAGGTCTGCTTGAGGTCAACATCGCTGATCACCGCCTTGTCCGCCCATATGGTCTTTTCCGCCGTAGCGGCATCGTCCCTGAGGCGTACCCCCACCGCCCGCCCGTTGCTGACGATGATCTCATCTACAGGACAGCAGGTGCGGAACACCGCACCATGATCGACGGCACAGCGAAATATGGAGTGGAGATAGGCATGCATGCTCCCGCGGGGAACGCTGACTTTTCCAGCTAACGTGAGGGTTATATTATAGGCGAGAGTTGGGATAGCCATTCCCTCCCAGTGAGCGGCGGACCCTGAGTACCAGCATATCATGGCCTGCTGAACCTTGAAGTGCTCGGTCTCACAATACTCGTCCATGAGGTCAAACAGGGTCATCTCTAGGAGTTCCTCGGTCCACATGCCAGGGTCGTGCTTCTTGTAGACCTGCATAAAGGGGATGGTCTCCGCATTCACCTCCACCTCGGGGGGGTGCGGCGGGCACCATAGGGTAGCGCGCAGCAGCTCCATAAGAAAGGGGGGATCGGTGAGCATGCCGGTTATCCTGGCAAAGCCCATTATGTCCTTTTCGCTCATCGGTAGCATCCCCTCGGTGGTATTCGCACCCCTTCCCACCTGCTTGGTGAGATCCATCATTAGGGGATTCCAGTCCATGCGGAAGCCGTACTTCCACAGCTCTAGCTGCTCGAATCCGGGGGCCGGTGCTCCGTACATTAGTATGGCATGAGGATTTATACGCACCCCGGCTATGGGCTCGGTGCTCTCACACGCGCCTCCGCACTCTATCCTCTCCTCCAGCACGCACACGCTCAGCCCGCACTTGGCGAGGTAGGCTGCCGTTGTGACACCATTGAAGCCACCACCTACAATAACAATGTCGTACCTTTCATCCACGCTCATTTAGTACCCCCATCCCGATAAAGTATAGATATTATATAGGCTGACGGTTTAAAAAAGCAAGCCCCGCGCTCATAAAGTGCATGAATAATGCACCAAGGCTAGCCCATTGTCGCCGTAAGAGTAATTCAATACCTAAGTGCAGTGATTTTCTTTGGTCACAGTGACCCTGATTTGTACAGAAGCTTCGTCCCAGGTGATGGACTTCAGCATAACGATTAGAGAGTAAGTCATAATGGCAGTGCGGTGTTCCCCATCTATCTGAGTGCCATCACCATCGGTATCTTATCCATACATCAAGAGGACTTAGGATAAGCGCATCCGGCAGGCTGATAAGTAGCGGCACAATTATACCTATTATAGCGCCCCTTTAGCATATAGGTAGCAAAAAATCCGTTTTAGAGATTTTAGGTAAAATCGGTCAAAATAATAAATAAAATAGGCACAGGCGAGCCAGCGGTTTACCCTTGTCCCTCATTCTACCTTTTATCGCTTTGAGTAGCCGATGCAGCAAGTAAGGCAGCCCCCAGCGCTCCTATAATTTGTGGCTCCTCCGGCACCATAATATCCATACCAAACTCCTTTTCCAAAGCCATTTTTACCCCCACGTTTTTTGCCACTCCGCCGGTGAAGATCACGCGGGGGGTAATCCTGAGCCGCTTTGCCATCGCTGCAACCCGTGATGCGATAGCTTCATGTACCCCAGCGATGAGATCCTCCCTACACATCCCCTCAGCCCTAAGTGAGACAACCTCTGACTCTGCAAATATAGTGCAGGTGCTGCTTATCTGGCACGGATTTTCGCTCTTAAGCGAAAGTGGGCCCATGTTGCCAACAGAGCCTACCTGTAAAACATCGGCCATTACCTCTAAGAACCTACCGGTACCGGCAGCACACTTATCATTCATAATAAAATCCCTCACGTTTCCCTCATCATCCACCTCAATGGCTTTGCTGTCCTGGCCACCGATATCGATAATCGTCCTGGTCTCCGGTATCATGAAATGTGCACCTTTGGCATGACAGATTATCTCAGTTGTTGATTTATCAGCGAAGGCGACTGCATTCCGCGCGTAGCCGGTGGAGATGACATAATCCAGTTCATCTAAAGACTTTGAAATGCCCGCCCGTCCTATGGCCTCGATGGTTACCTGCTGGGCGGCCAACTTAACATCGTAACCGGTGGGGACTATGGAGTAGCCCACTACGCGATCATCGCTGAGAATAACCGTCTTGGCAGTTGCCGCACCTACATCCACCCCGGCAAAGATCATTTTCCCTTTATCGCTTCCAATATTTCATCTTTTATATTAGGAGGCACTTGTTCTGCCAAGCTTGCAATTAACCCTTTACACTGGCTTAGATTTATTTTTTCTATCGCTTGTGATTCCTCCATATATCCCTTCAAGAGAGTTTCCGCCATATCATCAAATCTTTCATTTACCAATTTGACATGTTCGGTGGGAAGCGTGGAAAGGATTCTTTTAAAGTAACCCTCGGCGTTTTCGTCTAACGCTATCATCGTTCTACCCCTGTTCAGACCTTTGCACTTTAGACCGCTTCACCACATCGGCGAAGGTCTCGAGTAGTGTCCTCATCCTCTCTTTGGGAAAATCCCCTCTGTCTATATATATATCCACATCCGGGGTAATGCAAGGTATACCGATCCTATCCTCTATCATCCTTGCCAGGATAAGTGAATGCCCTTCTAAAGTGCGACAGGGCCTATAGCCGGTGGAGATAAGGCCATCAATTTTGTAATCCCTGATGTGGTCCCTGTGGGAGCGGAACATATATTCGATGCTGGTGCCCAATACACTCACCATAGCAAGGGTTTGCGCCATCATCACGTAGAGGTCTGTTGCCCCCATCTGGATTTCCATGGATTTATTAAGCTGCATCTCCCCCAGTAAAAATCCCTCCTCAAAGTCGGCCGATATTCCCAGTTCGTGGCACATTGGAACCAACCATGGGCATCCCCATGGATGAAGAATTCGCCAGGAAACCCTTGGTGTTCCTTTCGGCACCACCCCTTTCCCCTCATCAACCATCGTCCTTAATTCCTGCTGAAGGATTTCGTGTGCTTTAAAGGTATAGTCATATCCGGTATCCATTGCCATGGCGATGGGTAGTAATGCATAGGCCAGGTCATTGGCATTTAACGGCGCTGGATCTGCCTTCATAAACTCCAAAAGCGGCACAAATGTCTTTATGCTTAATTCCACCAGAAGCTTTACCGCCTCATTTTTATGTTCAGGCGTGATCTCAATGCCCAACCATTCCTCTGCTTTGCGATGTCCATCTTCCAGTGAAGCGGCAAAATACTTAATATTTATCTCTTCAAATGGGTCCCCATCGAAAGGGATATCCCTTACCCTATAAGGAGTCCATATTTTGGTGCCGTCCCATTCATGAATTAATTGGTCGCTCAAAGCAGCGTCATCGCAAAGCGAGTGAAATCCTATGCTGGCATCGACGCGGGGGACTATCCCCAGAACGTGCAGCCCATATCTTATCTTATTTAGAGAACAGCCGATCTGCTCGATGGCACACCCTTCCCTTTCCGCTGCCTCCACATATTTCCAGCCAACATTAAAAAAAGCGGCTCCGACAAAACTGGCTATGAAGTCAGGTATGCTTACCTGGATAGTGGGATCAGCTAGTTTTATCGGATGCAGATACGCCATACCCGGCTGAGGAAAGTATGTATGGCATATCCTTGTCTCCTCCGGGGTGGGTACTGCGATACGGACATATTCCCTCAACCAGCAACCCAGTATCTTTCGCATCCCTTCAAGGTGCAGGCTCCAACACTTGGGCAACCTTTCTTTCACCGCAAATTTCACATCATCCTGGGTTACCAACAGTTTATCTAGGCCCTTTTTCAGGGTAGGCTTATACTCCCTTGCCTCACCAGGCTGAAAACCGCATAACTTTAATAGCTCATCATACTCATCCATTTTTATCGCCTCTTCTTATACTGTTTTACCACCTCAATGAACGTTTCGATACGTGTCTTATTGGACTCCAGCCTTCCCTGCAGATCATACTCTGACTGGATCGTCATCATCGGGATACCCTTTTCCTTCATCCTCTTGCTCACCACATACCCCAACATAGAATTACCCACCATGTACATCAGTTGATACCAAATAACCCCATCGACATGGTAATCATCCACCAGTCTGGTGAACATGGAAGGCAATTCATCTCCCCATGGATATTTGTATACATCTCTAGCTCTTCCCAAATAGTATCTATGGGCTAGATTTCCCATCATGTCCCCGTGGACCTTTGTATTCGCCTCATAATGCCTTATACCGCCACTCAACTCCTCAGTGACTATTACTCCACCTGCATCCTCTATCATCCTTGGCAGTACATAGTCACTTTGAGCTATGGGACATCCAAATATTGCGATACGGGGGGCGTCTGCAGGATATTCACCCTCGCTGCCCTTTAATTCCGCGTAGACCGATTTTAACCCATCCACATATTTATGAGGCTCGCAATAAAATGAGTAGTGATTCAATTTTATAAAATCGAGTCCACCTATTGGTGGGGAAGGGTGCTTTCTCAAATAGCTTATATTCTTTAGCAGATCCCTCATCTCATTGTACAGGGTAATGTATTCTATCAGCTTTTCCTCGGAAGCTTTGCTTCCGGTTAGCTCTTCCAGCCTATCCCTCAACCTCCCCAGTCCCGTAATGTAGTATGAAAGGGCTCCATCAAAATCCGGGTTTCCTGGAACACCCAGCCATGTCGTCGGGAGCTTCCTATAAAAATAAACGTACATGCCGACCATCTCGGAGTTCCAGTCGCCGGATTCTACTATTAAATAGTCTAAGGAATTGTAAACCGGCTCTTTTCCGCTCAATAAATATCCAATCTGTGCTTTATGAAAAGTGGAGAAGCTGCCGTGACAATACGCACGTGAATCATCTATGGCTTCACGCTCGCCACCCTTAATAAGACGTTGTGGGATCGCTGCTGAAGCGTAGATTAGCTCCTCCGGTACGTAACCGAGCCCGACAATACCTACAACTTTAATTCCACCATCCCTCAACCTTTTTAACTCGGCAGGCCTTTCCTGGACACATTTCGATAACCTTTCCATTGCTTCCATGATGTATCATTTCCCCCCAATAACCATGAAATTATTGTATATGAGTACTTAATCGAGATACTTCATATACACATAGGCAGAGAAGAAGTCGCCCTCGTTCTATTCAGGGTACGAATCGTACAACTCCTTGGTTGAATCACTCATGATGGCCTCCTTTGTTTCCATTGGCTGATGGACCTCCGCGGCCCGGCTGCCTCCTAAGACGGTGGTGTCCGCCATAAGCAACTACACTTGGAATTCAAGGCTGAAGTACTGATTTCCTTTCGCGTCATAGGCAACCAGCCAAGCCATTTGAGTGCCAGGGTCAGGCTTCTTCCCCTAAGACTATCTCGGCGACAAGCTTAGATGCCGTCTCTACCGGCGCACGGCATTTCGTCAAACCACCGGCTTCGACGAATTCTTGAAGTTGTGCCATGTCTGCCAAGTAATAAGTCTTACCGAGCAGCTGTGGGTGGATAAGGCTGCACCTCAGACTACCAAAATGCTTCTCGAAGGCATCACAGAATTTGGTGGCTCGCCTCATCGCAATACCAAAGGCTTCAGGAGAGCGGCCAGTCAGCATATTGAGTGCCAGTAGGGCACCTAGTACAGCGCCGCACACTTCACCTCTCATGGCAATGCCGGACATGGTAGTGAGCGCCTCCCTGGGTATGTCGTTGACTGCTTCGAAGTCTTCTTGGAGAGCAAAGAGAGTGCTCTGAGCACAGTTGCTTAACCCCGCTTCCAAATTGTCCCCTCCCCTTTGCTGCACGCGCTTCAGGATTTCCTCTTTGGAGCTTTGAGCTGTCATCTGCCCTCCTCCTCTCGGTGAAATCACATTGTGTTGTATAGAGAACCACTCCGAAGGCCAATCGCTACTGCGACATAGAAAGTAACACTATAGCCCGGCGCTTGCCTTTAATCTTCCAGTTCGAGTATCACCTCACAGTAGGGGTCACCTTTGGGAAGCAGTTTCCCAAAGTGGAAATCCTTCACCCTGGCACCTATGGCCTCGAATGTCCCTCTCTCTATAGCGTCAAATAGGCGTGTACAGACCTCAGGGAGACCGCCACCGTCGCCGAGAAAGGGCAAAAATACTCACGCTTTACTGCCCGCTTTTTCCCGTTTTCCACCCACTCGCCCTTTATGCCAATGCCACTGTCTTCCAAATCAAATATCCGCCCCACACTGCGGGCATCCTCGAGATCGATTTTCATGGTCTGCGCAATTTCTTTCCCTCGTTGATAGCCAATATCATACATCGTTTTGCTGGCGACTTCCCATATTTCATCTCCATATCTCGCCGACAAGGTGCTCATTACGATTGCCAGTAGACCAATCATGTCAGCTCGTGCTTGGTAGACTACCTCTTCAAGCTGGGAGAGTGCCTTCCCGAGTGGCATTTCTGCGGTGGCACCTCGTCTACCCATTCACAGATGAACTTGCCATGCTCATGCTTCTCCACGATGTTTCTGCCCATTTTTAGCTACCTATTCGTTTAGTTATGGGTGTCTGGTTTTAAAAGGCCTTATTTCTCAGATCCAACGGCTCCTCCAGCAACTTACCGATCTTAGCCCAGGACGCATCCCGGTTTGATTATGACACAGACCTCACTATGCCTCTCTGCGTAGAGGCAGTGATGGTCTTCAAGGGCGCCGAAGCCATCTTCTTGCTGTGCTTCTGTCAAGTTGAGATAAGCCGCGAGGTTACTTCTTCTCCAGAATCCACTGACAGACGGGGTCGCCGCAGGGGATCATCTTGGGCATCGTGAACTTGTATTCAGGATTCATCGCCTCAACCATGCCCTGATTAACGTACATCAAAACCTCGCAAAACTCAGGTCCGATGAAGTCTTGCCAGGGGCACCTAGTGACTTCCCTCACTACCCGATCCGGGTTCACCTCAGTGACTCTGCCCTCGATCCTAAGTACCTGCTCCTCAAAGGGATAAATCACAGAAGCGATGGCGATGGCGTCCTTACCAGTGATGCCCATCATTTCTGACATGGCAGGCGCACCACTGCCGATCCCCCAAAGGGCGGGGCGTGCGATTTGTAGCACCTCCTGTAGTCCAAGTTTTTTGACCAATGGCTGAAGGGTCGCGGAGTATATTTGACCCAGAACAACCACCGCCCACTGGTGAGCCTCCTCCGGAGAGAATGGTGCTACCTTTTGCAGGTCGGCCATTTTTTACCTCCTCAGCTGGAACTTCTATTTCAACTGGAGGTGAGCCAATCCTCACCACCAGTCAAACCCTCGGATAGCCTCATTTCACCTGGGATTTCCCGACCAACTACCATGGTTGTGCTAGGACCTCGGCTTGCTGCCGCTTCCCATACAGCCCTTGGCTGTGGCCCATCTCATAGGCCCAGGGATGCTCGTCTCAATATTCGTAGTTCGTATTGTACCATAGTCCAGGCCGCGGGAACAGGCTCAAGCTAAAGAATCCGTCCAGCCTCTTCGCATTCGGCTCAGATCCGTGCGTGTCATAGCTTAACTGACGTCACCATTAGCCACTCTTTCGATAAACTGAACTGCGTTGGCAATGCCATCCTCGCCACGAAGCGTTTCGCCAATTTGGGCTGCTTTTTGCTGGATGGAGGTTGTGTTTATCATCATGTCAATCGCCTTCGCCAGCTTTTCTACGGTGAGTTTATTCTGCTTGACCGGTTTCGGCCCGGCTACCAGATGGTAAACCCGGTTGCCCCAGAATGGCTGATCACCAAAGAAAGGACATATCATGGATGGCCGTCCGGCCTGAAGACCAGTATTTACGGTACCGGAACCACCATGATGCACAACGGCTGCCATCTGCGGAAACACCCAATCACGCGGGGCCTTTTCAATCTTGAAGATAGTGTTAGGTAAACCACCATCAGTTCAATGCTACTCGACCTCAATTAAATGCTGCTTTCACAGAATACCATTGGCGATTAGGCTTATCAACAAGTTGAACTCGTCCAGTCCATTAATCCTGACCCATCCCTCCTTTATTCTGACCCTGATTTAGGCCTCGGGGGGGGCGAAGTAATCGCCTGGATTCTATGGGTCAGGTAATTTAACGCAGGGATTGCTCTGCCGCGCGCTACCGTTTCTTCCCCCACCGGGCGATGAATCTACCCTTAACCTGAGGGTTTGCCCAGCCCCGGGGCCACTTGCCCTGTAGGACCAGAGCTACATCCTTCACTACGCGGCGGTGTTGCTCCGGGAGCGATGTCTCAGAGTAGTAACCGGAATGACCGGTATAGATGACGTTATCCAGTTTCAAGATTGGGCTTTCTAAATTGAGCTCTGGATCGATGACATCCAGCGCTGCCCCTGCGATATAGCCCTCGGTGAGGGCTTCAAAAAGAGCTTCCTGGTCAACCAGGCCGCCCCGGGCGGTATTAATGAAATAGGCTGTGGGCTTCATCCTCTTGAATTGCTTCGGGCCAAACATATGCGCCGTCTCTTCAGTAAGGGGAGTGTGGACGGAGACAAAGTCTGACTGCCTAAGCAGTTGATCCAGCTTCTCAACCATTTCCACATCGTAACCGACCACGCTGGTGGGGGAGATGAAGGGATCGTAGACAATGACCTTGAGCCCGAAACCCTGGGCCTTGCGGACAAGGGTGCGCGGGATCCTGCCGAAGCCAACCAGCCCCAGGGTCTGCCCCCGCAGCTTAAATACCGGGCCCTCCACCCATGGTGGCTGCAGCCTGATCAACTCTCCCCCTTTCATTATCCGGTTTATCGCCACGATCTGCCTGGCACAGGCCAGGATAAGCGCCATGGTATGCTCCGATACCTCATCCATGCAATAGTCGGGGACATGACAGACGCAGATGCCGTGCTCGGTGGCGGCATCCACATCTATGGTGTCGTATCCCACCCCCATGTTGCTGATCACCCTGCACCTGGTCAGATTCTCGATCACCCTCCGGGGGTAGCGCTCAACCGGGCTGCTGATCACCCCATCGGCGTCGTGCGCCGTTTCGATTAGCTCATCATCTGACCAGCAGGCCTTGTGCACATACTCAGCCCCGATTTTCCGCAGCATCTCCGGGGCATAGGAATTTTCCAGAGGACTGGCATTCACTACCTTGAACCTCATTTTTGCCCCCTTTACCTTTGATATCGCCGATGTGCTAGCCTTTTCCTATCGCCTCCACACCCTTCCTGAAGGCGCGGAGGTTGGTTTCCAAATCCCTGGGGCTCAGTATCTCTCTCATCGCTTCCTCGAAGGATCCGATTGGAATGGGCACTAGCCCCGACCCGGCTAAGGCCCCCATCATAAGCACATTAGCGGCCAGTGGTGTGTCCCCATCCTCAGTGGTCTTGACCACCTGAACCGTGTCCACCAGATCGGCCAGCTTCCCCAAAATCTCTTCCACCGGTGGATATTTGGCTTGCCCTGAGAGAACCCAAATGGGATAGATAGGTCTGGGGCTGACGATGACTCTTGTCTTGGGGTTACCGAAATCTGTGATAACGCGCAACGCTTCCATGGGCTCCAGCCCAACCACGATGTCCGCCTGCCCCTCAGGTATCAAGGGGCTGCACTGTGCCTGGAAGGAGAAACGAACGTGGCTCATCACCGCCCCCCCTCTCTGGGACGCGCCATAGGTCTCTCCTACGGTTACATATAGCCCCTCCCTTATCCCGGCTGAAGCCACTATTTGCGAAGCAAGGACATTTCCCTGGCCACCGACGCCGGTTATGATAAGGTTTAGCGGGTCCTTCTCTAGAGCCATGTTTCATCCCTCTTCAACGACGATCGCCCCCTGTGGGCAGAGCGTGGCGCAAACCCCGCAGCCGGTGCACACAACCTCGTCGATCTTCGCCTTCTTGGCCTCCTGGTCCCAGATTATGCCGGGACAGTTGAAGACTCTGCTGCAGAATCGGGCGCAGCCACAGTCATCACCGATGCACTTTTCCGGGTCGACGAAGACCCTTGGCCTTGCCTTTTCCCGGGACTCGACGAGGAAGCACTTCCTGCGGAAGACCATCACCTTAGCGCCACCGTCCTGAAGCATGTCGTAAAGTTCCTCTATAGCCTGGTCCACCTCGAAGGGATCCCTCACCCTAACCTCCACACCGATAGCCTTGCATATCGCCTCTATCTCCACCACCGGCGCCGGCCTGCCCAGGGCATCGGTTCCAGAACCGGGATGGGGCTGAAATCCGGTCATCGCCGTTCCGCCATTGTCCAGCACTACCATTAGAACATTGCTGTTATTGAACCTGGCATTGATTAGTCCTGGAATGGCAGCATGAAAGAAGGTGGAGTCGCCGCATACAGCCACCACCGGTTGGTCAAAGGCAAACTGCCCTAGCTGGCCAAATCCGTTGGCCAGACCTATTCCCGCCCCCATACAATGAAGGGTCTTTAACTGCCAGAAGCCCGCAGGGCCTACCCCCAGGCTGTAACAGCCTATGTCACCGGTGACAAATCCGTCCCGTCCATCCAGCTTCAAGGCTGCTTTTATGGCCCACAGTGATGCTCGATGGGGGCAACCAGGGCAGAAGGTAGGCATCCTGGGGGGTAAGTAAGTTAGCGCCAGCTCACCTGCCCTCCGGGCATACTGTTCATCCCTGGTACGGTATTCCAGCCCCCTTACGTCGGCCAGGGCCCGGGCTACTTTGTCTTGATTTATATCTCCAAACGCTGGAAGGTGCCCTGACCTGGCGCCATAGACCTCAATGGGACCCAGCGTCTTTGCTTGCTCCGCCAGCAGGATCTTTATGTTTTGCTCCAGGAAGGGATCTACCTCCTCAACGATAAGTACCTCAGTGACCTTCTTAAGGTGATCAACGATGAATCTCTCAGGGAGGGGCCACGTGGTGCCTATTTTCAGAATCCCCACCTCCCCGTCGAGTCCCAGCGCCGCTACCGCTTCCCGCGAGTACAACCACCCACTGCCGCTGGTAACTATGACGAACCGCGCCTGCTCCGGGCCGACGTACCAGTTGAACTCGGACCCCTCAAACTCCTCTCTGGCCTGCTCCAGTTTCTGATGCAGTTCAGCGTGCTTTATCGGGACGAAGACCCCGGCGACGTAGCCTCCCTCAAAGCGAGCTGATCTGCTCCTCTGGGGAATCTCAGCGAGTTTTACATTGCCCCTGCTATGTGATAGCCTGGTGACGCTCCTTATCATGCAGGGCAGCCCAACCCTTTCCGATAGCTCGAAGGCCCACCTGGTCATATCCTTGGCCTCTTGAAAGGTTGCTGGCTCCAGCAGGGGCAGGTCGGCAAACCTGGCGAAGTTTCGGCTATCCTGTTCGTTGCTGCTGGATATGGCTGAGGGGTCATCACCGACCACGAAGACAAGGCCGCCCTTGGTCCCGGTTAGATTGACCGTCAGCAGGAAATCCGAGCATACGTTAACCCCGTTCTGTTTCATGGCCACTATAGCCCTCAGTCCACTAAAAGAAGCAGCAGCAGCCGCTTCTAGGGCCACCATCTCGTTTATTGACCATTCAGCATAGAAACCGAAATGCTCCGCCACCCGGGCCAGTGACTCTAGTATCTCCGAGGAGGGGGTGCCCGGATATGCAGTGCTAAAGTCAACCCCGGCTTCAATGGCCCCTCGAGCTATGGCTTCATTGCCCATCATAAGCACGCTGCGACCTGGCTGATCCATGGCTAATATTGACATCTCGAACTCCTAGAGGAACTTTCTCCGCTCTTCCTCGCTTAGAAGCAAGTACAAGAGATTTCTCTCATCGCCCGTCCGCTTGACTATTGCTTCTATTGCCCTTCTTTTCTTCTGCAGGGACGCCTCCCGTAAATGTGTCAGGCGCGCCTCATCCAGGGGCTTGGTTTCAATTATCCCTTCCTGCCTTGCCTTCTCAATGAGCCTCTCCGCCTCAGGGGTTCTAATCATCAAAGTGTTCCAGTCATCCATTCCCTCGACCATGCCCACTGAGATGTCGGCGAACTCGGAGGTCATGTCAAAGCAGATACCGCATGCAGGCTTGATAAACCCTCTCATGTCCTCCAGCGGGAATTCCATGGCGCCCTTTTCGGTATCCACTACCAATATGTTGGCCGGCGGAGGGGGGATGTCGATTCTCTTGATATGTGAGAGAGCGAGCTTTCCCCTCAGGAATTGGTAGAACCCTTGATAGGATAGTGCCCAGGTGCAGAAAAGCCCGATGACGAGCCTTACTTCCTTTGCCCCGTTTTCGTGTTCTGAAGCCTGCATCTTCCTGAGAGCCAGAACCTGGCAGGGGAGGCACACCACCCCAATGGGAGCCCTCCGCTGCTTTGTCACCTTATTCAGCCCTGCCAGGGTGGCGGAGGCAATATAGTTGGATGTGGCACATCCCAGCACCTGGGAGCTTTCTTCCGCTACCACCGATGTGGGCATGAGACCTCCATCGAAGGGCCTGGTAAGTACGGCAGCGCCTATCTCCCCCAGGTCCATGGCATAGGTCATAAGGGCGGAAACCACACCACCATATTGAGCGCGAGAGCGTATCTTCTTATCCCTTGCCTGCGCCATCTCAATGGAGATATAAGACCCCAGTGAGGAATCGGGGCGCTCCTGGCCAAATATCCTTCGATCCAGGGCAGCGATATCAGTGGGAGTTCGAGGACAGAAATCATAGCACTTCCCTTCAGCGAGGCCACAGGGCTCGATTACCGCCACCCTATCTTTAACCACCTTGATATAGGGGCAGATTTCCACACAGGCACCGCAACTGGTGCACAGCCCCTCATTTAAAACCTCCTTCTCCAGATCCAGAGGACCTTTACCCGCTTCCATTGCTAACCCCCATGATAAGATAACTCATGTCATAACCTGTAATGTGTCTCTTATCTCAGCCCTCTATTCCTGCCTCAATCTTTTACTGATTTTAATATAACTCTATTCCTTTATAAACCTCTGTGGGAGACTGCGGATGACCTCTTCTGCTTCCTCCATTATTCTATCCACCAGCTCCCCTACTGTGGGAAGGTCTTCTATTCTTCCTACCACCTCCCCACCAGCCATAAGCGCCTTCTTTTCGTCCGCAGCAAATATAGCGGCAAACACTTCCATCTCCATACGCAGTACCTCGGGGTCGAGGGTCATCATATCATCCGGCTGACCCAGGTATAATCCGGGGGCTTTACTCACGGTGATTCCGGTATGCTCACGGGAAGCTTCATTTCTCAGATATCTGGCCGGGCCGACGAGTCCCCTTGCCACCAGGGTATCTCTATCCCCGCTTTTCAAGATCCGATCTTTCCATATCTGCATAAAATCGCTCTCCCTGGTAGCCAGGAACCTGGTGCCCATTTGAACCCCTATAGCACCCAGGGCTAAAGCAGCGGCATTGTGCCAAACGGCTGACGGCGCACAGGTAATCCCCTAAGCTAGATAGGTTACGTTGGGAGACGGTTTCTTGTGCAATTCAAACTCTACATTGGCTTCCTTAAATAGGTCTCTAAAGGCGTCATCAGCATACTTGCCAAAGGTGACAAACCGCTTTATCTTGGCATTAACCAGCATCTTCGCACACAGTATGCATGGTGTATGGGTAACATAAATTGTGGCGCCCTCCAAGCTTACCCCATGGAGAGTCGCTTGTATGATTACATTTTGCTCTGCGTGAATGCCCCGGCATACCTCATGCCTCGTTCCAGATGGTATATTCAATTCATCCCTCAGGCAGCCAAGCTCAAGGCAATCTTTGAGTCCAGAGGCAGCACCGTTATAGCCAGTTGCTAATATGTGTTTGCTCCTCACTGCTACAGATCCCACATGGTGTCGGCGACACGTCGAGCGCTCTGCCACCACAGAAGCTATTTTTAAAAAATATTCATCAATATCTGGCCTTGTTATTCTTTTCATTTCAAAGCAGCGAGAACCCTTTTTATTTCACTTTCTAAGGCTTCGAACGAAGACTCGTTTATAATGGTAAAGTTTGCCATGGCGATTGGCCCACCCTTGTTGGTATCTTCTATCTCCGCGACATCTCGGCTAAAAGCCTCCTCCGCCGTTAGGGGTCGGACTGATCTTGTGGTCAACCTATCATATCTTGTCTCAGGGGATGCCCAAACTGCAACCACACAAAAATGGTCACCGTAGCGACCCTTCAACAATGTGTATTCTTCCCATGAGTAGAGGCCGTCCACTATGACATCCACCGATTTCAACAGGTAATCAATCCTGGACAGGCTTAGCTTAGCATAAGCCGACATTCCATGCTCTTTTCTCAGTTGTTGCCGGATATACCGTTCGTTCTTCTCGTTTAGCTCCAGCCCCCTTTTCCTAATTTCTATATCTGTAATATCTCCAAACCTTACCTTCACATAGCCATTCTTTTCAAATATTTTGGCCACCTCTGATTTACCGGACCCTGCCATACCAACAATTGATACCACTTTCATCACTAGTTCATCTCTTACAAAAATTCAGCAGTAGACAGAACTTCTGAGGTAATCCTCTCATTTGTTTGGATTGTAACCCTAAAATGCGTAACGGGCAAGACCGCGCATTGCGATGAATAGATTGTTTGCAGCGACAGCGATGGATATATACGCGCAGTTGATGCCAGAATAGCTGTATGGATGTCTGTCGGAAGAATATAGGCGAATCCGATCGCCGATATGAACGGTGATAGCTGGGGAACGTCTTTTAATGCAATTGAGACACTGAGGGTTGCAAATGACGGCCCATCGGTCGACAATAGAACTGATATGGCTGAGGTCTATCTTTTCGCCGGTGCAGATAAGGTAGTGAGCGCGCTTGATATGCTTGGTATCGAGGACTTCCACGACGCGAGAGTTCTGATCAAACTACATATGGGGGAGCCGGGCAACAAGTACTATATTTCCCCATCTATTGTAAAGTTGATAGTACAGAGGCTCAAAGCTGTGAATGCGGAACCATTTCTATTCGATACCACCGTAGCCTACCCGGGACCGAGGTCCACTGTGGATAGATACAGGCGAGTGGCCCACAAGCATGGCTTTGGTGAGCAGGAAATGGGCTGTAGCCTGGCAATCGGCGAGGAGGGGGTGATAGTTGTCGAATCTGGGCATAGCTTTAATGTAGCCAGGGAGGTAGCTGAAAGTACCCACCTTGTAGTGGTGTCGCATGTTAAAGGGCACTTCCAGACTGGATTCGGAGGAGCCATAAAGAACCTGGGGATGGGTGGAGTGACCAAAGAGATGAAACGAAGAATCCACCACTGGAGCATCCCGAGGCTTTCAGCGGAGAAGTGCGACCTCTGCGGCTCCTGCGTTGAAGTCTGTCCCTCGGACGCCATAACGGTTGAATTGGAGTGGAGGTACGACAGCACCGCCTGCGACGGATGCGGCAAATGCGTATCCGTCTGCTCCAGCGGGGCTTTGAGCCATGAGATCATGGACCTCCAAAAAGGGCTGGCGCTGGCAGCAAAGGCATGTATCTCTGGGAAACGGACGCTCTATGTTAACGCCCTGGTGAATATAAGTCGTAATTGTGATTGCGATCCCAACGCCGGCCCAATAATCTGCCCTGATATAGGCTATCTGGCATCCAATGAGCTGGCTGCCGTGGATAGAGCATCGCTGGATCTCATAAACAATGTGAGGCCGGGAGTCTTCGAGGAGACCCACGGAATCGATCCTCTAGTGCAGGTTCGATATGCGGAGGAGATAGGCCTCGCCAGCGCCTACGAACTGAGGAAACTTTAGGGCTGGTAGATAGGCTTACCCTATTAATAAACGAGGAAGAGATAGTCTATCTGTAGAAGATGTTGAAGCTACCGTTCGATCCCCTGGAGAGAGCCGAAGAGGTTGAGCGCCAGGTTATGAGGGGGTTGAGCCGCAAGTACTACCGATTCAGGCCAGCCCACTACTATGGCGGCATTGCTACGGCCGACCTGGTCGGCTGCTGCCTCCTCTGCGCCTATTGCTGGAATTACCGCCGCAACCTTTATCCGCAGAGGAGCCAGGGCAGCTACTATTCTCCCGAGCGGGTTGCAAGCAAGCTTCTGGATATCAGCCGCAGGAAAAGGTTCAACAAGGTCAGGTTAAGCGGGGCCGAGCCTATCCTGGGTCAGCCATCTTTCAAACATCTTTACCGGGTGCTGGAGGAAATCAGCCGGGCCAACCCCAGGCTTGACTTCGTGCTGGAGACAAACGGACTCCTGTTTGCTTGTTATCCCCAATTTGCGGAAGCACTACGCGGATTCAATAAGCTACAGGTCAGGGTCTGTTTGAAAGCCTGGGACCAGCAGAGCTTTGAAAGGATATCCGGGGCAGAAGGGATGCACTTTGAACTTCCCTTGAAAGGCTTGACGAATCTGTTACAAAACGGGGTTGCCGCCTGGCCAGCCATCATGTACGAGACCTTTGGCCATGAAGGAATAGAGAAAATAAGCCAGAAGCTGAGGGAGCATAAGATAAAGGTGGAGGAGCTTGAGGTGGAATATCTGGAACCCTATCCCTTCGTCCTGGAGAATCTGAAGCAGCGCTCCGTTTCTCTTAGATCACTTCCAAATCAACCTGACCTGTGACAACAAGCACCGCCTCCCGGCTCAACTCCGGCCTCAACCCTTTCAACTGTTCCCTAAGAGGCAAATCCCTTCTCAAAAGCCACTATTTAGCTCCTTGCCAGCACAACCTCCTTTACCAATCTTTCAACTGCTTCATGAACCCCCGTAGGTTCGTATTGCCCATTAGCTGGTCATCGTATTTGTAAGTCTGCAGATTGGGAACACCGTCATGTTAACAGCCGCAGCGTGCCTATGGCTCCCGGCATCGTCAGATGGGCAGTCCCGTCGCGAATGTCCAATGGCTCGAGATCACGCTCGCGGGCATCACAGAGGAACGCCGCCTTCACAATGCGGTCGCGGACGGTAACTGAAACAGGCGATCCCGGGGAGGTATAGGTGGAAAGGCGAACGATGAGCCCATCACCTCTGGAGGCAGGCTTCACCGCGGTGACGATTATATCGGACCGGTCTGTTGTCACAACAGACTCAGCGAGTGCGCGTAGTTCAGCGCGGCCCGTCGTGTCCCACGGTCTATCTATGATACTTCGAGCAACCAGCGGGATGCCATTGTCACGCCAGTTGCCGGCAGGGGTGAACAATAGCGCGCAGTCGAAGGTCTGGGCGGAGTGCTCGCGAGCCGTTACTGGCATTGCGAGGAGTGGCAGGAAGCCAAACGCTCGCTCGCGGCTAGCGCTGCGTAGAGCGACTACCTCAAGGCGGCCATCTGGCCGGTACGAGATGGCGCCTGGCATATCGAGGCAGAGCGCCATGCCCCGACCCTGAATGTCGTCCTGGATATGCACAAAGTGCTGCAGCGGCCAGAATGTCGGTACATAGAACTTCTCTGGTGGCCGTTCGATTACGCCGCCGGGCATATCCATGAAGAGTCGGCTAGCCAACACATTAGTGGCGAAGAGTACGGTCACTGTTCGGCGTTTAGCAGCGCGTCCCTCTACCCGGAGTCTTATCACGGGTGAGTCGCTGCGGAACCAGAGAGTACGGTGGACAGTTTCGCCATCGAGTTGGGTAACACAGGTGACCTCCAGGCTGCCATCGCAATCCCTGACCTGAAGCCGGGCTGGCCGATCGCTCGCCCGAGCAGCCTCCTTGAACACGCCACCGCGGAACTCGTGGCCCATCCGCCACAGGCCACCTGAGTCCTTGTAGCTGACAAGGTCGTTAGAAATACCAGTTAATAGTGGTAACTCCCTAGCTGGACACCAGCCGCGGATGATGCCGCCACCTGCATCCTCGGATAGTTCGACGGCGTAATGCGGCGTATGAACCTCGATCTTGCCGCCCTGGCTACGCCACTCTGGCAATTCCACCTGATTGATCACAGGACGTTGGTACCCTGGCTGGCAGGTGTCGGGTGTAAGGCGCATGACGGCTGCGCTTGCCGTTGCAGTGGCCTGCTCGAGCCAGGGCAGTTGTTCCTGGTTTATTACTCGATCCCGTGAAGTGCCAGTGATGAAGTCGTGATGGTTGGAGACTGCTGCGAACCACCAGGCGTCCCTGAGGTCTCCGGCGATGGTCTGTTCGGCGCCGCCGTTCTGGGGCAGCAATGCCAGCCGCTCGGCGAGCAGCAACAGATGTACAAGCTCATGACATCGCTTCTTCAACATCGGTCGTGATGTATAGAAGCCCGTCCAGTACGGATTCGGATCCAGGTCCAGGACGGGCAGCGCATCACGGTAGCAGTCAACCAGCCCCAGGTAGTCGTCAATCCCTGCGTTTACGGCCCAGATACCAGTCTTGGGGTAATGAATGCGATTATACCGGTCGAGTAGCGTCACCAGATCGGTGATCGGGCTGACGAAGTCGAAGCCAATTGGACAAAACAGGTACGGTGTGCGACTGTAAGGGGCGAGTTGGGCGGCGAATCGCTCGATTTTGCCAGCTATGTTGCGATCTGAGCGGTCGGGCACGGCGCTGGGGAATATGTATACACGGGTGATCCCACGGTGTGCCAGGAGGTCGCCCTGCCCGTAGTTGTATGCGTTCCAGTGGCATAATACCTCGGCGCCGTCCGGGCCGCGCCAGACGAAATCGAGGGTGCGTTCCTCCTTCATCAACAGGGCTGCGCTCGAGCCTTGCCGGGGGAACCGCCTTCGCAGCTCGTAGTCAGTGCCAATGAAGAACATCCCGTCGATGCGGGTAATGGCTGCCAGGTTGAAGCCTGCAGCTTTGAGAAGGGATGGCAATGCAGGGGAGTGACCAAAGTTGTCGGGAAAGTAGGCCACCCGCGGCTCTTGTGTCATGCCGTTGACCCGCAGCCACTCCTGCCCGATGAGGAAGTCGCGCAGGATCGCCTCGGTATCGGGTAGCAGCGTATCGGCGGTGGTCACGCCGCTGCTGGTCAGACGCAGACGGCCCTCGTTGATAAGCGTTCTGATGGTGTTATGCTGCTCCGGCCGCTGCTCCCAGTACTTACGCAGGAAGAAGATGCACTCGACCGAGTAGACGCGTCGTGGGTGGCGCAGTAGTTCGCTGATGGCGCGGTCGAGATTGGGGCGGACCAGTCGCTGGAAATACTCTTCCGACGTAAGCATCCAGTTCGGGTCCCAGTGGCTCGATTCCGCAAAGACGAGCACCCGCTCTGCGTCGTCGGGAACGCCCAGGCGGCAGCGCAGGGATTTCTCGCGCTCCTGTTGCGAAAGGTGCTGGACGGTGTGCTTCTTCACCATCACTGTTATTGGAGAGGAATTTTACTGGAGTAGACATATTCGCGGTGCGTATTATAGCACAACCTGTCTTTTCAAATTATAACTACTTCGTGAACGCACACCCGTTCGACTTTCTCGACCGCAGGGCTACGCGACCCTCAAGACGGAAGATTTTACATCGGTACAAATCCGGGAGGTGATCTATCACCCTAGCTATGGGACACTGCCAGACTAACTCACGCGATAAGCCTGACATACTCCAATTCAGCACGGAGGAGATGGACAGCGTTATCCCAAGGATAAGTGGAAGAAACAGTCAGCTGTGAGCTTCGGGGCAAGGTCTCCAGGCTTCCTAAGGTAACACACGAAAAAACATCTTGTCGCCCAGGCTAATGATTAGAGTTAGTAAATAATCTCAATGTGACTATTGACAGGATAATGTCATTATGATATAGTAATTATGGACATAATTTCATAACTACAAATTACTGTGGAGATTTTCAATCAATGCCTAGACCGATTAAATGGCGCCGAGTCGCCTTCATACCAGAGGTTGCCTACTTCAAGCCGGTAGGGGTGCCACAGGGCATCCTGGAGAAGGTGCTGCTCTCTGTGGAAGAGGCAGAGGCCATCCGTCTTAAGGACCTGGAGGGCCTGCAGCAGGAGGAATGCGCGGAGCGAATGCGTATCTCCCGGCCTACCTTCCACAGGGTGCTGGAGTCCGCCCACGCCAAGCTCGCCGATGCCCTGATCAATGGCAAAGCGATTAGAATCGAGGGCGGGAGCTTCGGGATGGCGATACAACGCTTCAGATGTGGCAACGATGGCAAGGAATGGGATGTACCCTTTGAGAAGATGGTGGCGGGACAACCTCAGGTTTGTCCCCAGTGCGATAGCCCGAATATTTACCCTGTCCGCGCAGCGGGCTTTGGCTTTACAGGTGGGGGGAGACGGCGCCGGATGGGACGGAGGTGGTAGCGATATGTTTCGTATAGATACAGAGAGGTGCAACGGCTGTGGCGCCTGCCTCGATGTTTGCCCCCAGGGGGCGATAAGCCTCCGGGGCAAAAAGGGCGAAAAGGCTGAAATCGATCCCTGGCGCTGTATTGAGTGCGGCATGTGCCTTTCGGTATGTGCGGCGGGCGCTATCTATGAAGCGGTGCCGCAGCACGTTGGAATGTTTCGAGGATCGGACACGAACCGAGAAGGGAGGGAGGTGAACAATATGCTAGCGAGAGGACGGTGGGGCGGAGGCTTTGGCTATGGTAGAGGCTTTGGCTATGGTAGAGGCTTTGGCATGGGTAGAGGCTTCGGTCAAGGATTCGGTCAAGGATTCGGTCGAGGCTTCGGCAGAGGCTTTGGCATGGGCAGAGGCTTCGGCAGAGGCTTTGGCATGGGTAGAGGCTTCGGCAGAGGCCTCGGCAGATGGTGGGCCACTCCTTACGCCGGTTACTATGGGGCAGCCACTCCCTATATGGGATATGGTTACCCACAATACAGCAGCGCCGGAGCGCCCTACTACACCCCATATAGCGCACGGGGATGGTATTAGGTTTTTCGCTCCGGGGCACTGTGCCCGAGAAGTGGTATATCGCGATGGTTAAAGACCAAACGGGACATTGGAAAGAGACCTGAGAAATAGCTGGAAAGTTTTGGAAAAGGTCGAAATATTCAAGAAAGGAGGTAAGTGATGCCTGGATTTGATGGAACGGGACCACGAGGAATGGGCCCGATGACGGGAGGAGGAAGAGGT
>Ga0114919_10000852_pt1 | contig 24365 bp, 23 predicted proteins | sample BlataG_FD_88682 | JGI IMG/M metagenome (GOLD analysis project Ga0114919, IMG submission 88682) | Deep subsurface microbial communities from Black Sea to uncover new lineages of life (NeLLi) - Black_00105 metaG | ecosystem: Environmental > Aquatic > Marine > Oceanic > Sediment | place: Atlantic... | reverse complement strand
ACCAGGGTATGTGAAGGCGTTTCCAGGGAAGATATTCTGGCTGGGGTTCACGGGTCACTGGCTGACAAGGTCTCTGCTCTCGTCAGCAGAATCGGTTTCGAGGAGCAATGTGCCCTTATTGGAGGTGGTGGCTTGGACGTTGGGCTTATCAAAAGCATAGAAGAGAAGCTGCAGATTCACTTGTTGGTGCCTGCTCAACCCCAGATCATTGTGGCCTTAGGCGCAGCGTTATTGGCTCAAGAACGGCAACAAGCTGCAGTTCCCTGAGTGGGATCGCTATTGCTTACATCTATGAACGCCGCCGCCATGCCAATTTGTGTGCCAGCTATTTTCCTACGTCCAGTAGAATTCCTGTGGCTGCCGCAGTTCAGCAATGTGGTGTACCGTCGCCTCTGCCGCAACCGGCCCCGATCGTCCTGACTCTTTCGAATCAGCGTGCTCAGGTCATGAGTTATGTTGTTCCTAGCCCTATTGTATGGATGCCGTTGTCCGTTGTTGTTGGATTTCAGCGGGCTGCTGTAGTAGCGAACGAGTCCCCTCTGTGAGCGAGTAGGCTTAGGCAGAAGATGAGGTGGAGTGGACCACTTGTCGTTCTTTGGCTCTGCACAAGGAGTGGCTTTTGTCCTGAGTGAAGGAACGGTCTTTTCTTGTAGCCAATGCTGTTCTAGGCCACCATAGAAGCTGATACGAGCTGCGAGCAGCCTCTGCGGCTAGCTCCGCCGGCTCACCGAGCCTTCGAAACGGTCTGACTCTTTCCCTGCGATGTTGGAGCCTGCGCCCTTTTGTGACCTCATCCCTTGTAGTATTGCTCGCTGTGATCAGAGAAGGTCTCGTGTCCCAATCGAAGTCAATATACATCATTGCCCGTGTCCTTTGAGCTTATTCCCCCCGAAGAGCTTGGTTTTCTCGTGTAATCTGTGTGGGAAGGTGACACGTTATCAAGGAAGGAATAAGAAAGGATGCGCGCCAAAGGATTGTTTAGGTTCTAGAAAGAAGTTAATATGTTACTAGGAAGAAAACAGGAAGGAGGTGCAGCAGTAGAGTATTTGCGTTTGAAGGAAGTCAATGGGTTGCAAGAAAAAAAAGGGAGGTTTGCTAAATGGCAGTTAAAGTAAGGGAACCATATCAAGCATTATCTCGGGAGGAGCTACTGGACAAAGTCTACGAGCTAGCGGCTAAGTATGAAATAAACTCCTATGCTTGCTCTCAATGCGTGGTGGCAGGACTTCATGAAGTTCTTGGTTTTGATGACATTCTGGTTAAGGCAGCAACCTCGAATTGCGGAGGCACTGCTTTCCAGCTAGTGGGGACCTGTGGAGGGCTAACAGGAGGGATAATGGTTCTTGACTACTACCTCGGTCGCCCCCTGGAGCATATGTCGTACAAGGAAGTCATCATGCACCCCAACATAGATGATCTCTTTGCTGCCCAGGGAGCAGCCAGATTGCTTTTCAATAAGTACATGGAGAGATATGGCACTATTACCTGCGCAAACATTATGCAGCAACGTTGGGGACGTTTGTATTACTTTGAAGATCCGGATGAATTTGCCAAATTCGAAAAGGCAGGAGCCCACTCAGACCCGAAAATGGCCCCTGACATTGTTGGAACCGCAGCGAGGTTCACGTTGGAAGTCCTGCTCGACAAGGGAGCCGTCGAAGTTGGTAAGTAGTTGACTCTAGTCGCTGCCATGGGAGCCTAAGAGCGTTTGGTTCTTGGTCCTAGGTAGCGTCAAAGTAGAACGTGATTTCAGCTTTGCGGTCTACAGGAAATAGGGAAAGGTTCACAATCGAATCTTTCCCTATCCTCTTAAGAGGGGCAATTCAGAGAATAGCTTAGCGACTTCCTTCAGTCGGAGGCAGGTACTAAAGACAGCGAGGGAGACCAGAAATGTGGAACACGAGCTGCACGTTCGCTTAATGTGGTCCCGAGCTTCACACCATCACAGGCTTGGGCCCAACTATGGTGGTTGGGGGGGAACAGGCTGAGTTAACTGAGGCAGCTTCTGTATTTGCACCTTATAGGGTTCTAGTGGGGGTGTGTCTCCCTGCCATTTCCACGTCGTGGCTGATTCATTCCGCCTTTTGCTGTGGTACAAAGATCGACCTTCCTGTAACTCAGAGCCCATCCTAGTCGCTGATTATGGGTGATAATTTCATTTTTACTCCTATGTCAGGCCTTGCTACAATAAGCCAGAATTATGAAATCAACACAATTAGAGGAACAACTCAGGTCCTTGCCAACAGGGCCGGGAGTCTATCTATTCAAAGACGAGGAAGGCAAGGTTATCTATGTAGGCAAGGCCGCCAATTTGAGCAACCGAGCAAGAAGCTACTTTGGTTCCCCCAGCAGCCTGTCATCAAAGGTCCAGCACCTAGTATCCAGGATAAAGGAGCTGGAGTTCATGATTACAGATTCTGAGCAAGAAGCCCTCATCTTGGAGTGCAGCATGATAAAAAAATATAGTCCGCGGTATAACATGCGTCTTAAGGATGACAAGACTTTCCCATACCTTAGGATAGATACTAGTGAGGATTGGCCTGCCGTTCATGTCACTCGTCGCTTTCGACGGGATGGGGCTAGATACTTTGGGCCTTTCGCTAGCGCTAGCTCAGTACGCAAGGCTCTAAGACTGATAAAGAGGATCTTCCTCTTCCGCTCCTGCACCAAAACTATTAATGGCAAAGCCAGTCGACCCTGCCTCAACTACTATATCCATCGCTGCCTCGGACCGTGTATCGGCGCCGTGAGTAAACAGGAATACCAGGAGCTGATAAACCAAGTTATTCTGTTCTTGGAAGGGAAACAAGATTTGGTGCTTCGTGAGCTAAATAGCAAGATGAGGACTGCAGCCCAGCAGCTCCAGTACGAAAAGGCAGCTTTGCTGCGTGACCAGATTTATGCCGTCGAAAGAGTCATAGAGGGGCAGAGAATTGCCGTCACGCTAAAGGGTGATCAAGATGTCATTGCTCTGGCACAGAATCAAGGTGAAGCCTACGTAGAGCTTTTCTTGATTCGTGGCAACAAAATTGTTGGGCGTGACCATTTTATTATGGAAGGTGTCCGTGATGAGACACCAGGTCACATAATGTCGACCTTCATAAAGCAGTATTACGCCTCAGTGCCCGAAATCCCGCGTCTAATACTACTTCAATATCCTGCGGATGAAACGCCCGTGTTGGCTGAGTGGCTTAGAAGGGAAAAGCGGAGAGGCGTGAGACTTCAAGTGCCGCGCCGAGGGGCCAAGAAGCAGTTGATGAAGATGGTAGCGGAGAATGCCGTTGAGGGTTTGCGGCTAGCCAAAGCTAAGCAGGCAAATCCAGAAGCCATAAGCTGGGGTTTGCAAGAGCTGAAGGACAAGCTTCGGCTGCCACGGATACCGCTACGGATAGAGGTCTATGATGTCTCAAACATTCAGGGCACGCTGGCTGTGGGCAGTATGGCTGTCCTGGAAAACGGCTTGCCCAGTCCGGCTTGCTATCGGCGCTTCCGAATTAGGACTATAGCTGGGGCCAACGATTATGCCATGATTCAAGAGGTATTGAAGAGAAGGTTGAAAAGAAGCGCAACCTCTGAAGGGAATTGGGCGGTTATGCCTGACCTCATCCTTATTGATGGTGGTAAAGGGCAGCTTAATGCTGCCTTCGAGGCCATGAAGGAGATGGAAGCTGCTTCAATTCCGATAGCCAGCTTAGCTAAGCAGAATGAGGATGTATTTGTACCTGGTGCATCGAAGCCAGTTGACATAACTAAGGATTCCCCAGCCCTTCACCTGCTTCAGAGGGCGAGGGATGAAGCGCATCGCTTCGCCGTTAGTTATCACCGGAGCCTGCGTCGAAGAGAAGGCATCGCCTCTGCTTTAGACGACATCCCAGGCATTGGCCTAAGGCGAAAAAAGGCATTGCTGAAGAGATTCATCTCGATCGAAGCTATTAGGGAAGCCTCACCGGAGGAGCTTAGCCAAGCGGAAGGCGTGCCATTGGCTTTGGCAATGAGGATTAAGGAATATCTTTGATAGTTATCATTTGCTCTACAAGTTGTGGCTGATAACTATTCGCTGTATCTCCGAGGTTCCCTCGATAATCTGTAATAGCTTTGCTTCCCTATAGTAACGGGATACGGGGTAATCGTTGATATAGCCATAGCCACCATGAATTTGCACTGCATCGCTGGCAGCCTTTTCCACCATTTCGGAGGCAAAAAGCTTGGCATAAGCCGCCTCCAGGGTGTGAGGCAAGCCTTTGTCTTTCATCCAGGCAGCCTTTAAGTACATCAAGCGGGCTAGCTCGATATTCATAGCCATATCAGCCAGTTTGAAAGATATCCCTTGAAAGCCATAGATTGGCTGGCCAAATTGGACCCTTTGCTTGGCATAGGCCAGAGAGGTATCGAAGCAGGCTTGAGCCAGCCCCACGGAGATAGCACCAACACAAATCCTCCCGGTTTGCAGTACTTCCAGGTGCTGAGCGAAACCACGCCCTCTTTGGCCCAACAGATTCTCTGCTGGAATGCAACAATCCTCAAAGACTATCTCATTGGTTGAAAGTGTTCTCCAGCCTATCTTGTCATAGTCTGCCCCAACTTTGAACCCAGGCGTGCCCTTAGGGACTATGAACGTATTTATCGTAGCCCTTTCCTTCTTGTCTTTAGTCCCTGGGCACCTCGCTGTGATAACGACTATAGATGCATCATCATAGCCAATGGCGCTAACAAACAGCTTCGAGCCGTTGATAACCCATTTGTCGCCATCAAGCACAGCAGTGGTTTGAGTCGCTCCTGCATCAGAGCCAGCTTCGGCTTCAGTAAGCCCAAAGGCTCCGATTTCCTTGCCCTGGGCCATAGGGATCAACCATCTCTGCTTCTGTTCCTCGGTGCCGAATACATACAGTTCCTGGCATACCAGGCCGGTAGTTAGATCTAATAGGCCACCTAGGGAGCCATCTGCTCGGGAAAGTTCCTCTATGCACAGCATCTGGCCTACCCAATCACCACCACCCCCACCATATCTCTGGGGGAAGGGGATGCCCATCATTCCCAGCTCAGCCATCTTGCTGATGATGTCAAAGGGAGGCTGCCCAGTTCTCTCCATCTCGTTGGCTCTGGGAGCTATTACTTCATCAGCAAATTGATGACACATCGTTCGAATCATTTCCTGTTCTTCTGTTAGCTGAAAATCCATATTTGCCTCCACATAGGTGATTTGTTAACGTCACAGCATTTTTGACGGAGAAAGCTTCGGCATCGTTGTTAAAGTAGATGTAGATGGCTTTGAGATTCTTACCCAAGTGGGCGGTTTTCCCAGCCCATTGCGATAGCTCCTCGTCAGAGTAACAACTTGCATATAGATTTGCGCTGCCATGAAAACGGATGTAGGCAAAATCAGTGGTGGCGACGAGAGGACAAGTAAAGCCGGGCATATCGAAAATGCACAAGCCACAATTGTATTGCCGTAGGATATTGAATACGGCATCATCAATCCAGGACTGATGGCGAAATTCGAATACATGCTGCAGCTCCGGGGGCAGAAGTGATAGGAAATTCTCCAGTAGCTCGTCATTGCGCTTCATATTGGGTGGTAGTTGGTATAGGAGAGGGCCTAGCTTGTGCTGAAGCAAACGAGCCCGTGACAGGAAGTTCTCCAGTGCTGAATCTAAGTTTCTCAGCCTCTTCATGTGAGTGATGAACCGACTCACTTTAACAGCGAAAGCGAAATCGTCGGGCGAGGACTCACGCCAGGTAACAAAAGCTTTCTCAGTGGGCAAGCGATAGAAGCTATTGTTGAGCTCCACGGTGTTGAATTGTTGAGCATAGAACTGCAGCCACTTTGATCTAGACAGCCCTTCAGGATAATAGAGACCGCGCCAGTGGTAGTAATGCCAACCACTACACCCAATATAGTATTTCGGTGGCACCTTATCCGCTACTTTCCAGCCATTTCTAACAGCTTAGTATAACAGGGAAGTCTGACGTCGGCCCAAAGGCAGTAAGGGAACTCAGAGCTTCTTCACTGTAGCTAGAATGTCAAGTTCCTCCCAGTCAGATTGATGTGCATACCCGCCTTTTCAGCACAACTTGAAACTTTCTCTATTATACATTATACTATCCAACCAGAAGAGCTTTCTGGTGACTTTAGCGGAGTGGAACCACCCGTTCCCATCCCGAACACGGAAGTGAAACGCTTCAGCGCAGACGATACTTAAGGGGCAACTCTTCGGGAAAATATGTCGTTGCCCGGGAGCTCTTCACTTGTCTAACTCCTCCAGATTGAATCTCATACCATCCCTGGCAGCAACAACCGAAACTCCAGTTTCCTCAGTTAGCCTCTTAGCCAATTCCCATGGTTTCGCTCGCCACATGGTCATGCCAAAATGAGTTAGTATAGCTGCCTTTGGTCTCATTTCCTCAATGATGCGTTTGGCTTCAGGCAAAGATAAGTGATCGATAGGAGCTCCTGGAGATAGCCTAACCACATTGATAATGAGTAACTCAGTGGCATAATAGCCTGCTAGTTCGTCAAAATACCTCGTATCGGTGATCCATGAGAAGGCATGCCGAGGCGTTCGGAAGACGAAGCCATAGGTCTCCACGGGGTGCTTATGCCTCACTGGTGTCTCAAACGAAATATCATTGAGCTGATAACATCCTCCCGCAGTTAGAGTCTCTATGCTTTTCAGACAAGGTCGCAAATAAGAAAAGATAACTGGGTCGTGATCCAAAGCGTCTGCAGGAGTGAAAACCAGGCCTCGCTTCTTCATGCCGCCGTCGGTCATGGCCTCGATCATGATATTGATGTCGCCGCAATGATCCAAATGCCTGTGAGATAGAATAATGGCTTCCAGCTTGGACGGGTCGAGTTTCCTCTTAGCAGCTTGAACCAGACAACCAGGGCCAGGGTCGAGTAGTATTTGAGTTACGCCGAGGCTAAGCCAAGCACCTCCCGATGCCAAAAACTGGTGAATAACTACAAACCTGGCACCGGCGGTCCCGAGGAAAATTATCACGTCGGGCAACTCAGCCACGGTGGGATTATAACACGACGGCCGAATTGCCTATCATTGTGCTAGAATAAGACCATAAGGCATGGCAAAACCGGAAGTAGAGATTGCTGAATTAGTAAGGGGATACCAGGCCAGAAGAGGAAAGCTGCTGACTATAGGCACAACTGAGTCAGCCACCGGCGGCAGGATAGCTGATAGGTTGACCGATGTGCCCGGTAGTTCTGATTACTTCAAAGGTTCTCTGGTGGCTTACAGCAACGAGGTTAAAGTCAGCCTCTTGGGAGTGAAGAGGGAGACCTTAGAGAATTACGGAGCCGTCAGCGCGCAAACAGCGATAGAAATGGCCGAAGGGGGCAGGAGGCTCTTAGGGGTAGATATATGTGTCTCAGATACTGGCATCGCCGGGCCTTCAGGCGCTGAACCTGGAAAGCCTGTAGGGCTCTTTTACATTGGCTTGGCAGCGCAAGACATAAGTCTGGCTGATGTGTATCACTTCGAGGGCGACCGGCAGGAAAGCAAGGAAGAGGCTACGGAAGCTGCACTGAGGGCGTTGAAACAGTATCTACTAGGGCTTCGCTAGCTGGAAGGCTCATTTACTGCGGCGCAAAAGGAATTCCCCCGGTGGAGAAGGATATTAGGATGGAATAGGCTGCTGTCCTTCCTGCTGAGCCGTAATAGTCATAGGAAAAAGCCTCAGTAACAGTTTGAGGTTCATATTGAGCCTTATTAGTAGCTTTGCACTCAATATTTATTACCTTGGTATCCCCAGGAAATACATCTCCCAGGGTTATCTTGAGACCTCCAGGAGCTATTCCGGCCATTTGATAATTGCAGCTCCCCGCCAAGGCATAACCAAGCGCTGAGGGCTCCATATAAATATGGACGTTCTCAGCTTTGCCTTGACCCCTATTCTCCACTGTGACTGCAATATTGAACCACTCACCTGCATGGACGACGCTCTTGGAACTTGCAGCAATAACATATAAATTTGGTGGTGGTGGCGGCGGTGGGGTCACTTCAGCTTACGGCGCACAACAACCCACTGGCAAAATCACTAGCAACGAAATGGCTACTGTGATGACGAGTAGGAACCTTTTCATGTCTTCACCAATACTCTTTGGCCCTCGAACCTGACCTAATAGCAGCTGCCCTCGGGAGTAAGGTGATTATATTATTGCCAAGAGTTGGCCGTCAACAGGTTTGGCCATCAAAAGTTGATACTAGGCGCGGATTAAGCTAAAATACTCGTGCGGTCCAACCACGGGAATGCATGAACTGGGGATAACTGAAAATATCATGGACATTGCCTTGGCCAAGGCGAAAGAGGCGCAAGCCAGCAAAATCAGCAGGATTAACTTGGTGGTTGGCGAGTTGTCGGGCTTTGTATCTGACTGCATCGAGTTCTATTTTGAATTCCTGAGCAAGGATACTATTGCTCAAGGGGCGAAGCTCTATTTTGAACCGGTGCCTCTACAACTTCGTTGCCGGAGTTGCTCAATGGTTTTTCATCCTCAAGATACGTTATGGTCCTGCCCTGAATGTCAAAGCCAGAGCGTGGAAGTAGTAGGAGGACGCGAGTTATACATAGAAAGCCTGGAGGTAGAATGAAAAGGATAGAAGTCGTGCAAAACATTCTTGAAGCTAACGAATCCATAGCTGCCCAAAATCAGCGGCTGCTAGATAAGCATAGAGTTTTCGCTATTAACATCATGTCAGCTCCGGGCGCTGGCAAGACAAGTCTTATTCTGCAAACCATAGCCAAGTTGAAGGACAGGCTAAGGATAGGGGTGATCGAAGGCGATGTGGCTTCAACGCTAGATGCTGAGAAGGTGAAGGATAAGGCAGCAGCAGTTATCCAGATAACTACCAGAAATATGTCAGAAAGTTGCTCCTTAATTGCCAACATGGTAGACTATGCGCTTAAAAGTCTGCCTTTGGAGGAGCTGGATTTGCTCCTGATTGAGAACGTGGGCAATCTCATATGTCCGTCCGAGTTTGCCCTGGGAGAACATAAGAGAGTAGTGATTTCCAGCCTGCCTGAAGGTGATGATAAGCCCTTCAAATATCCCATGATTTTCGCCGATGCCGATGCGGTGATAATAAACAAGATCGATCTGCTTCCTCATGTAGATTTTGACATACTTGCCTTTCGGCGCGCTGTTAAGGGGCTAAACCCTAAAGCCGAGTTCTTCGAAGTCTCGTGTAAGACCGGCGTGGGAATAGAAGCTTGGTGCTCTTGGTTGCTTAATGAGGTGCCAACTAGTGCCCACAAGACTATTAATGAAGGAGGGTAAATGGAAGATAGAATCATTGAAAAAGAGGATATGGGGCCATTTGTTAACAAGCTTATCAATTCGGAGGTAGAAGTAGTAGGGGCAAAGAGGAAAGATGGCAAGTATGCGTTCGGCAAGCTTGCTGATGCTACTGAGTTATGTCTTGATTACGACGTGGCACTATATCCACCGAAAAGCTATCTCCTCCCGCCGAAAGAAACGCTTATTAAGTTTGAACTAGGCGAGGAACCTAAAGCTGAGCCAGTGGTAGAAGCTGAGAGCGTGATCCTTTTTGGTGTCCATCCCTATGATATCAAAGCCATCGAACTCCTGGATGTGGCGTTTTCCGGCACCAACCCCGATATCAATTACCTTTCGCGGAGAGCAAAGGTTACGATAATTGGTGTTGATTGTCTAAATCCCAACCCCAATGCTTTTTGCGCCAGCCTAGGCACAGCTACTACCGATACTGGCTTTGATTTGATGTTAACTGATATTGGTGCCAGCTATGTTGTAGCCATTGGCAGCAGCGAAGGAGAAGAACTGCTTGGGAAGTATGCTGTGACAAGGGAGGCAACTCAATCGGAACAAGTGCAAAGGGACGAGCAGCGGCAGAAAGCGCTGGCCAAGTACAAAGTGGCTCTTGGTGTGTCAGCCGAGGACCTGCCAGAATTGCTGGACAAATCTTGGGATAGCCCTGTGTTTAAGGAGAAAAGCGAGAAGTGTCTTAGCTGTGGTTCCTGCGTCATGGTATGTCCCACGTGTTTCTGCTTTGATGTCCAGGATGATATAGCCCTTAGTCTCAAGCAAGGTGAGCGCTATCGCCAGTGGGATGGCTGCATGTTAGTCGATTTCGCTCTGGTAGCTGGTGGAGAAAACTTCAGGAGAGACAGCGAAACTCGGTTCAGACATCGCATGTATCGGAAAGGCAAATACTTGTGGGAAAGGTACGGAAAACTAGGCTGTGTTGGTTGTGGAAGGTGTGCCTCCGCCTGCCTTGCTGAAATTGCCAGCCCGGCTGAGACCTTCAATACGTTAAAGGAGGAGAGAAGGTAACATGATTAGCCAAGCAATTCCCGAGACATCCATCTATCAACCACGGCCTGCTAAGCTAATAAGAACTGAGGCGATAGCTGAGAGGGAAAAGCTCTTTGAATTCGAGTTCAGGGACGGAGGGGAGCTAGGTCATAAGCCAGGACAATTTGTTGAGATTTCCCTTCTTGGGATTGGCGAGATGCCTATTTCGATCTCATCGTCGCCGACGAAGAACGGCAATTTTGAGCTGGCGGTACGGAACGTAGGCAGTGTAACCAACGCCCTCCACGGATTAGCCGAGGGCTCTACCGTAGGCATCAGAGGACCTTTTGGTAACGGTTTTCCCGTAGATAAACTCAAGGGTAAAGACATCCTCATAGTAGCTGGGGGCATAGGGCTGTTTCCTTTGCGCTCATTGATCAATTATGTACTTGATAAAAGAAGTGAATTTGGCAGGTTGATGATCCTGTCTGGCAGTAGGACGCCGCAAGAAAGGATGTTCGTTAATGATGTAGGGAAATGGCAACAAAGGGGAGACATGGAGCTTCTGGAGACGGTGGATAGAGGAGATGAGAAATGGACAGGAAACGTGGGTGTGGTAACCACCCTTTTCCCCAAAGTGGATATAGACCCACAGAATACCTTCGCCATTACAGTAGGTCCACCAGTCATGTATAAGTTTGTAGTAGCCGAATGCAAGAAAAAGGGCATCACTGATAAGCAGATATTGCTGTCCTTGGAGAGAAGGATGAAGTGCGGCGTAGGCAAATGTGGGCATTGTCAGATTAACGGTGTTTACGTCTGTCAGGAAGGCCCAGTTTTTACCTACGCCGAAATTACGGAATTAGAGGAGGCAATCTGAATGAAGCCAAAACTAGGTTTTTTTGATTTTACCGGTTGCGAAGGCTGCCAGTTAGAGGTTATCAATTTTGAGATTGAGTTAGTTGAGCTTCTGGAGCTGGTAGACATTGTCAATTTCAGAGAGGCCATGACAGAGAAAGGGGAAGACTACGAAATAGCCTTCATAGATGGAGCCATCACCACAGAATCGGATATATCGAGAATAAAGAAAATAAGGGAGCAGGCGAAGATAGTGGTAGCCATGGGTGCCTGTGCCTGTTTGGGTGGAGTCAACTGCCTCAAGAACCTCCGCCCTATGGAAGAAAATCTTAAGATAGTCTACGGTGAGTGTGCTGGATACTACAATACAATTCCAGCGCGCCCCGTCAGCGCAGTAGTGCCCGTGGAATATGAATTGCCAGGCTGCCCTATGAACAGGCATGAGTTTGTCAGACTAGGCAAGGCGCTATTATTGGGTAAGAAGTTCGAACTGCCCAACTATCCGGTATGCGTTGAGTGCAAAATGGCGGGGAATGTCTGTGTCTTCGATAAAGGGGAATTCTGCTTGGGGCCGGTTACCAGAGCTGGCTGCAGTGCTATCTGCGTCACCACTGGTCGACACTGCTGGGGTTGCCGTGGGCTGGTAGATGACCCCAACGTGAACTCGGAAAAAGAGATATTGCAAAAACATGGGTTGACTGTGGATGACATATTGAACCAGTTCAGAATTTTCAATGGCTATCTGGAGGTGTCAAAATGACCCAACTGAACATCAATGTCCATCACGTGACCAGAGTAGAGGGACATGGCAATATTACCGTTAATGCCAAGGACGGTAAGATAGAAGAAATAACCTGGGAGATTCCGGAGTCTCCTCGATTCTTTGAAGCTATGCTTAGAGGCCTAAACTACCAGGATGTTACCTGGTTAGCGCCCAGAATTTGTGGCATATGCTCCGTAGCTCATTCTACCGCCGCCATTCAAGCAACCGAGGCTGCCTTCGGTGTTCAGCCAAGTGAGCAGACGATGCTCCTCCGCAAGCTTCTGTATCATGCTGAGACACTGCAAAGTCATGTGCTTCATTTCTACTTCTTAGCAGCCCCGGATTTCTTGGGGGTGGGCAGTGTCTTCCCTTTAATCAACACCCATAAGGAAGTAGTCCTGAGAGCACTGCGGCTGAAGAAATTGGCTAACGATCTAGCTGATTTGCTAGCTGGCAGGAAAACTCATCCCACTTCCTGCGTTGTTGGTGGATTTGTCAAATTCCCAGAAACCAGTCAATTAAGGACTATGCAGCAAAGACTAACCGAGGCGATGGATGATTTGAAGGAAACGGTGAAACTGTTCACAGGGCTAAATGTACCCGATTTCATCAGACCAACGGAATACATTGCTCTCAAAGACCCCAAGGAATATGCATTTATCTCAGGTGATATCTCGTCCACTGACACGGGCACTGCTCCCATCAACGATTATCTTGAGATGACTAATGAGTTTTGCGTACCTCAATCCACAGCCAAATTCAGCAAGCATGCCCGTGATTCTTACATGGTGGGAGCCCTGGCACGGTTTAACAACAACTATTCTCAGCTTTTGCCTGAAGCTCAAAAAGCGGCTGGGGAATTAGGACTAAAAGCAGTCTGTGACAATCCATACATGATAAGCATAGCTCAGATTGTGGAATCAGTTCACGCAGTTGAGGATAGTCTAAGGCTGATTGATCAAATTGTCGCTCGTGGGCTGAAGGAAGAGAAGCCAGAGGTTAAGGTCAGAGCAGGCAGGGGCGTTGGTGCTGTAGAAGCGCCCCGCGGGATCTTGTTCCACGACTATACCTACGACGACAAAGGGGTATTAACCGAGGCTAACTACGTTATTCCAACCAATCAAAACCACAACAATATCCAGAAGGATATGGAGAGCCTGGTGCCAAGCATTATTAACAAGACTCAAGATGACATAACCCTCATGCTAGAAATGCTGGTGCGTGCCTATGACCCATGCATCTCTTGTTCCACACATTTGCTTGAGGTGAGATTCGTCTAACATATCATGGCGACATGCACGTAGTGTCTAAGCAATCTTGAAGAATCCCACCGGGATTGGTTGGCTTAGCCTTTCTGGGGCACCGTGAGATTTCCCCTCCATTCAGAATGAGAGGAAGTGAAGGAACTGTTATGACAGAAGGATCGCAGTGGCGCAGATCGAGGCTTCACAGTTAGCTCGCATCAGCGTCCGCGGCATTGTTCAGGGAGTTGGCTTCAGACCTTTTGTTTACGGGCTAGCAACTAGACACAGCCTCAAGGGATGGGTCTGCAATACGTCGGAGGATGTCAAGATTGAGGTGGAGGGAGAGGCAGAACCCATCGAACAATTCTACTCAGATCTGAAAACAAAAACCCCGCCGCTGGCTCGTATCGAAGACATAGCTATCAGTTATCATCCACCTATCGGCTATGAAACCTTTGAAATCCGTGACAGCGTTGCTGACGAAGGAAAATATCAGCTTATCTCCCCCGACATAGCCACCTGTCAGGCTTGCCTCAGTGAGTTACTGGATCCTCATGACCGCCGGTATCGCTACCCCTTTACTAACTGCACCAATTGTGGGCCACGCTTCACTATAATTGAGGACATGCCCTATGACCGTCCCAAAACAACCATGAGTTACTTTCGAATGTGCCCACAATGCCAGGCAGAATACGACGATCCACTGGATCGTCGCTTCCATGCCCAGCCGAATGCTTGCCCCAAATGTGGTCCTCAGGTTGAGCTAGTTGATAGCCACGGCGATCTCGTCATTGCGAGGGGCGAAGCCCCGAAGCAAACTCAGGACGAGATTCCTCGCTTACGCTCGGAACAAGCTCCGCAATCTCACTCAGACCCGATAGCCAGCGCCAGCCAGCTTCTAAGACAAGGAAAGGTTCTTGCCATCAAGGGTTTAGGAGGGTTTCTTCTGGCCTGTGATGCTACGAATGACACGGCGGTCAAAGAATTGCGGCAGAGAAAGAGACGCTCCTCCAAGCCCTTCGCCATAATGGTATCCGATATGGATGAAGCTAGGCGGCATTGCTACGTCTCCCCAGAAGAGGAGAAATTGCTCACCTCCCCCCAAAGCCCGATAGTGCTTGTGAGGTGGAAAGAGGGATCATCTGTATCTCGAGAGGTGGCTCCAAATTTGGAGTACTTGGGAGTTATGCTGCCCTATACACCTTTACACCACATCTTGCTCAGAGACACTGGACTGCCTTTGGTGATGACGAGCGGCAATATCAGTGAAGAGCCTATCGCCAAAGATAACGATGAGGCATTGAGGAGGCTAGCAGGGATTGCCGACTGCTTCTTGGTTCACGATCGGGATATTTACTCCCGCTATGATGACAGCGTAACGGTGGTGGAAAGAGGGGAAAGCCAAGTGGTAAGACGAGCTCGTAGCTACGCTCCCTATCCTATCCACCTCACATTCAAAGCTAAGCAAGTGCTTGGCTGTGGGGCTGAAGTGAAAAACACCTTCTGCCTGACCAAACACAACCATGCCTTCTTGTCGCAGCATATTGGCGATATGGAAAACATGGAAACCGTGGAGCATTTTGATAACACCATCTCCTTGTATGAAAGGCTATTTCGCATTGAGCCTGAGATTATCGCCTGTGACCTTCACCCAGATTATCTCGCCACCAAGTATGCCCGGGAACTAGCACAATCCGGCAGGAAACTCATTCCCGTGCAGCATCACCATGCCCACATTGTCAGTTGCATGGCTGATAATGGATTGGAAGCTCCCGTTATCGGAGTTGCCTTTGATGGCACGGGGCTGGGCACTGATGGCCATATCTGGGGAGGGGAATTCCTGGTGGTTGACTACCACAGTTTTCGGAGAGCAGGACATTTGGAATACCTTCCTTTGCCCGGAGGAGATGCAGCTATAAAAAGACCTTATCGCATTGCCATTGCCTATATCCTTAGCCTTTTAGGAGAGGATACTTTAGACGCTGTCGTTGCGCTGAGCCGAAGCAGTGTCATTGCGAGCGAAGCTAAGCAACCTCAATTAGCCTTCACCGAACAACTCAACGAAGTTGAAATAGAGGTTATCAAGCGTCAAATGGAAAGAGGGATAAATTCGCCCCTGACTTCCAGCATGGGTCGCTTGTTTGATGCCATCTCAGCGCTGATAGGAATAAGAGGTGAGATAGATTATGAGGGGCAAGCGGCTGTGGAACTCGAAATGGCTGCGTATGCTTGTCATTGCGAGGAGCGAGATTCCTCGCTCACACTCGGAACGAGCGCCGGAATCTCTGATAAGCAAGAAAGCTACCCGTACTACATAGTGGAAGACAAAGGATTGAGAGTTGTACAGTTAGCCGACTTGCTCTCAGCCATAATCGAAGACTTACAGCAAGGCACTTCCCGAGGACGAATATCACTTAGGTTACATAACACCGTGGCTCGGATGGCCAATGAGATGTGTCACCTTATAGCCGATGAGACGGGCATCAAACAAGTAGCCTTAAGCGGTGGCGTATTCCAAAATCGACTGCTGTTGAGAAAGACGGCTAGCTTACTTGAAAGTTATGGCTTCCAGGTTTTTACCCACAAGCAAGTGCCCTGCAATGACGGCGGCATATCCTTGGGACAGGCAGTTATCGCCAATTTCGCTGCTGACTAACTATGAGTGAACCTTGTTTTTCATGAGGCATGCCTGTTCCTGTTTGCGGCTATGACCTGCTTTGCTCCATTAGCCTCATAGCTATTGCACCATCACCTCAACTATGTTACACTCGTCGTGCTCTGTGAGCAAATACCGTTAGGGATAGACGAGGATATGGCTGAGATTGTTTCAGTACGAGAACTGCTGGAGGCCGGTGCCCACTTTGGTCATCAGGTTAGCTATTGGCACCCGAAAATGAAGGGCTTTATTTTTACCCAGCGCAATGGTATTCACATAATTGATTTAGAAAAGACCGTTGTCATGTTGCAGAAGGCGTGTGACTTCGTTCGGGATTTGGTGGGCAGCGGACAGGCCATCGTGTTTGTGGGCACTAAGAGACAAGCACAACAGATAGTGGAAGAGGAAGCTAAGAGATGCGGTATGTGCTACGTGAATCAACGTTGGATTGGGGGTACGCTAACTAACTTCGCTACTATACAAACTCGGATTGACTACTTGGTCCGCTTGGAAGAGAAAAAGGACAAAGGTGAATTTGATTATTTATCTAAGAAAGAAAGAGCCAAATTGGAAAGGGAAATCTTCAGGCTGAACAAACGGCTGGGTAGCCTGAAGGAAATGACGTCTCTGCCGGGAGCCCTTTTCATTGTCGATCCCATAAAGGATAAGATTGCTCTTGTTGAAGCCAGAAACACCGGAATTCCTGTGGTATCCATTGCCGATACAAATTGCAATCCTGTGAATATTGATTACCCCATTCCCGCTAATGATGACGCTATCAAAGCAATCAAACTCGTCTGCAGCAAAATGGCAGACGCCGTACTTGAAGGTAAGGCAATAGAAGAGACGAGTCACGCTGCAGCTGTGGGAGTGCCAGCGGAATTGGAAGTGGGGTTGGAAATCACAGGTTCTTACGTTTTTGCTCCAGAGGAAGACTAACGCTGGGAGGATTGTGAGAACATGCAAGACAGATCAAGGATTTCACCTGCGTCAGTGAAAGAACTGAGAGACAAAACGAGCGCTGGCATATTGCATTGTAAACAAGCCCTGCTGAATACAGAAGGAGATCTGGAAAAGGCGCTTGAGCTTTTGAGACAGCGCGGCCTGGCTGTCGCCGAGAAAAAGGCGAGCCGCGTGGTAAATCAGGGAATCATCGAAGCTTACGTCCATCATGGAGGGCAAATTGGAGCAATGGTGGAGGTGGATTGTGAGACTGACTTCGTGGCGCATACCAGTGAATTCAAAGAACTTGCTCATGATCTAGCCTTGCAGATAGCTGCCATGTCCCCAAAGTTCATCGATAGTGACGAAGAAAGCTCAATGGAAGGGGACGAAGATTCTCAGCAGGCTTACCTTCTCCTCCAACCTTTTATCAAGGACGCTAGCAAAACGGTAAAGGAACTTATCGCGGAGACGATAGCTAAGGTAGGCGAGAACATAAAGGTACGAAGGTTTGTCAGGTTCGAGTTGGGCAACTAAGAACACATCAGCACCAGTCTGGGGTTTTGGGAAATGCTTAAAGAAGCGCTTGCTGATTTAGACAGCAAGATGCAAAAAGTGGTTGATGGTTTTGTCCGGGAACTCGCCACCATTCGTACCGGTCGAGCTTCCCCTGCCTTCATAGAAGACCTTCCGACCGATTATCACGGAGCCGCAGTTCCACTCAAGCAGCTCGCCTCCATATCGATACCCGAGGCCAGGGTTATCATGGTTCAGCCTTGGGATCGCTCTTGTCTTGGGAGTATTGAGAAAGCTATTCTTAAATCGGATCTCGGTCTCAATCCTAGTAACGACGGGAACATGATTCGCATTGTCATACCACCTCTTAGTGAAGAGCGGCGCAAAGAACTGGCCAAAGTTGTTCTTAAGAGAACGGAGGAGAGGCGAGTTAGCCTGCGTAATCTAAGACGAGAGAGCATTGACAAATTAAGGCAACTCGAGAGGAAGAAAGAGATATCGCAGGATGAACTCGAAAGCAGTGTCAAACGAATTCAGGAGCTTACTGATAGCTATACTGAAAAAGCAAACAGAATAGCTCAAGACAAAGAGAAGGAACTTGAGGAGGTATGAGAAACGGACTTGGCACTTAGCGAAGAACACAAGATGTTCAGGGAAGCCATAAGGAACTTCGCCCAAAGTGAAGTTGCTCCTCTGGTAGATGAGGCTGAAGAAAACGAAACCTGCCCCGTAGAGCTATTCGCTGAGTTAGGGAAACTCGGGTACCTCTGTCCTGGTTACCCACCAGAATATGGAGGGGGAGGATTGGGTCAGATCGGTACCTGCATTATGGTTGAAGAACTGGCCAAGGTTTGCTCCGGTATTTGTTCTGGGCTGATGGTACAATCAGGCCTTGCAACTTACCCCATATTAACCCACGCTACAGAAGAGCAAAAGCAAAGGTTTTTGGTGCCCGCGATCAAGGGAGAGAAGGTGACTGCCTATGGTCTTACGGAGCCTAATGCCGGCTCTGACGCTGCAGCTATTGAGACTACAGCCAAAAGAGATGGCAACTCTTATATCATAAATGGAAGCAAGATCTACATTACGAATGGGCAAACCTGTGATTTTGTTACCCTGGCTGTCTCTACCGACAGAAGCAAAGGCAGCCGGGGGATAAGCACGATCATTCTAGAGAAGGATACCCCGGGATTTAGCAGAACTAAGATGCGGAAGCTGGGACATCACTCGGCTGCTACTGGTGAGCTCAGCTTTGAAGATTGTCGTGTGCCTGCAGAGAATCTAATCGGCGAGGAAGGGAGAGGTTTTAGATATATGCTGGAGGCGTTAAACCCAGCGAGGATTTCACATAGCGCTCGCAGTGTTGGATTGGCTCAAGCCGCCTTCGACGCCACTCTCAATTATGCTAAAGAGAGAAAACAGTTTGGTCAGCCTATTGGGAAATTTCAAGCTATTTCCTTCATGTTGGCTCGGATGGCGATAGATGTAGAGGCAGCAAGAGCACTTGTTCACCAAGTTGCTTGGCTTTTTGACCAAGGAAATGAATGCCGCAAGGAAGCACCCATGACCAAAGTCTTTTCCTCCAATGTAGCCATCCGCGTGGCTGAAGAAGCCATGCGAATTCATGCCGGCGCCAGCTATCTAGCTGAATCAACCATTCAACGTTACTTCCGCGATGCCATACTCTACCACACTACCGAAGGAACCACCGAGATCCAAGAGTTAATCATCTCTAGAGAGCTTGGCCTCTAAATCAGGTGGGCAAACCTACGTCGGCTCCAAAGCTGTAGAACTAAGCTATGCTTAAGCAAAGGGTTATCACCGCCGCTATAGGCGTACCCCTTATCATTGCCGCCGTTTGGTTTGGTAACCCTTGGTTTAGCCTCCTCATTGCCGCCGTAGTATTGCTAAGCACTCTTGAGTTTTACCGCATGGTTGCCAAGTCTGGGGAAGGGCAGCCTTTGACTTACTTTGGCTTGTTATTTGCCCTGGCGCTTGCTCTAAGCCCTTTAGGTCTTCACTACAAGAACACCGACATACTGCCGTTGGCCATGGCTTTGGGCATAGTCATTTCTTTGCTGTGGCTGCTTTGCCGCTCGCCGCGAGAAAACGCACTCCGCAGTTGGGCATGGACAATTGCCGGTGCCCTTTATGTGGGGTGGATGCTCAGCTACTGGGTCAATTTGCGCCTCTTAGATGAAGGTGTCGCTTGGGTTTACCTGGCTCTCCTTACGACATTTGCCAATGACACGGGAGCGTTTTTTGTGGGAAGGAGATGGGGCAAACGTAAACTAGCCTCCAGCATAAGCCCACGTAAGACGTGGGAAGGCGCAATAGGCGGCTTGTTGAGTGGTGTCGCAGGCGCTTTCATTGTTTTCGCAATTCTAAACGTCTTTTCCCCCCTGCCGCTCAGCTACTGGCAGATTATACTCCTTGGCTTCCTTGTCAGCCTCTTTGCTCAGCTTGGTGACCTGGTTGAATCCCTACTGAAGCGCAATTTGGGAGCAGGAGAATCGGGCAAGCTACTACCCGGGCATGGTGGCATTCTGGACCGCTTTGATAGCCTCATTTTTGCGGGTGTAGTGGTATACTATTACGCGATATGCGTGGTGTAAAAAGGGTAGCCGTTCTAGGTTCAACAGGATCCATAGGCCAACAAGCACTCGATGTCATCCGTACCTACCCTCGAAAGTTAGAGGTCATAGGTTTAGCCGCCGGCGAGAATCTCGGGCTTCTCAGGGAGCAACTCGCAGAATTCAGCCCCGAAATGTTCTATTGCTCAGCGAGACTTGACTTCAGCTATGACGGGCAGGTTTCGTCTTTGGAAAGCATAGCCAGCCATCCTGAAGTAGATCTCGTCATTATTGCAACTTCAGGCAAGGTAGGGCTTAGCCCACTTCTGGCTGCTTTAAGGGCGGGCAAGGCAATTGCTCTGGCTAATAAGGAAGCATTGGTGACGGCGGGCGACATCGTCATGGCAGAAGCTAAACGCTATCGTGCTCAAATCTTGCCCATTGACAGTGAGCATAGTGCTATCTGGCAGTGTCTGCGTGGGGAGAAAAGCAAACCGCGACGGCTGTTCTTAACTGCTTCAGGGGGGCCTTTCTATCACTATGGCCAATCACAATTGAGCCAGGTAACGGTAGAGCAGGCCCTGCGCCATCCTACGTGGAGGATGGGGAAGAAGGTTACTATTGACTCGGCAACACTCCTGAACAAAGGTTTGGAAGCGATCGAAGCTCATTGGCTTTTTGGCATCTCCTTTGATAATATGGACATATTAATCCATCCTCAAAGCATAATTCACTCTATGGTGGAGTTCCAGGACGGCTCAATCAAAGCGCAGTTGAGCCCGCCTGACATGAGGCTGCCCATTGAATATGCCCTTTCGTATCCCGAGCGGCTGCACAACTCCAAGTTGCCACGACTTGATTTGACTAAAATCCGCTCTCTCACGTTTGAGCCAGTAGACCAGGATAGATTTCCTTGCCTTAGATTGGCGCTACAAGCTGGTAGGCTGGGCGGAACTTATCCCGCTGTGCTTTGTGCTGCTGCCGAAATAGCTGTGCAGCTTTTCCTTCAAGAACGTCTCCCTTTTACGAGCATAGCTGGGATAATAGAAAAGGTGTTGGAGCAACATCATAATGTGCTGCGCCCCTCTTTAGAGGAAATCCTAGCTGCCGACGGCTGGGCCAGGGAAATGGCGTTGCGGGTAGCTCGAAAGGAAGCGGTACGTTGAGTTTCGTTATAGTGATACTCATTTTCCTCGCCATTTTCGCAGTGCTCATATTGGCCCACGAGTTCGGGCACTTTGGTGCTGCGAAGCTCAGTGGGGTAAGAGTGGATGAATTCGGCATAGGTTTTCCCCCACGACTCATTAAGAAAAGAAGAGGTGAAACACTCTACTCCTTGAATCTTGTGCCTCTCGGTGGCTTTGTTAAGCTATTGGGAGAGGAAGGCGACCCTGCAGGCCCGCGTAGCTTCGCCAGCAAAAGCATCCCCGTCAGGTTCTGGATTCTCTTCGCCGGTCCGCTAATGAACTTGCTGCTGCCGATACTCCTTTTCTCTATCAGTTTCATGGTGCCTCATAACACGATAGTAGAGCAAGTTGTCATACAGGAGGTAGCTTCAAACTCGCCAGCACAGATGGCAGGAATTGCCCCCGGGGATACTATTCTCGAAGTGAACGGGCACGACATTAGCAATCGCGGTGAACTGAGCTACTACATCCAACTTGGTCTTGGTTCCGAGATAAACATAATGCTCCAGAGAGCTGACCTTTCTCAAGAAGAAGTCTCTCTGGTGCCAAGGTGGGCCCCCCCTGAAGGCCAAGGGGCAATCGGGGTTGTAGTCGCCGGAGTAGATAGCCAAGTAGTTCGGCAGTCCTATCCTCCATGGCAGGCAATCAAGCTAGCGGTACAGCGCTGTGGGGAAACCTTCATCCTGTTCTGGAACACCATTAAAGGCTGGATCATAGGGGCAGCGGCCCCTCAGGTAGCGGGACCCGTAGGCATTGCTCAGATAACCGGCGAGGTGGCTAAGGCAGGAATCAGCCCACTGCTGGCATTCACTGCCTTCATCAGCCTGAACCTGGCGATAATCAACCTTCTCCCCCTGCCCGCTCTAGACGGGGGCAGAATTGTCTTCTTGCTTGTGGAACTAATTCGCCGCGGGAAAAAAGTATCAGCAAGGATAGAGCGGCGAGTTAACTATGTCGGCTTCATGTTATTGATAGGGCTTATATGCGTAGTAACTTACTTCGATATTGCGCGTATCATTGCGGGGGAAAGTTTGCTTGGGTGACATCTAGACGAATTTCAACGCCACTAAAGATCGGCGGCGTAGCCGTTGGTGCTGGCGCGCCCATTGCAGTGCAGTCTATGACTAAGACTGATACTCGTGATATCCCAGCCACCACAAAGCAGATTAAGGAATTAGAAGATTGCGGCTGTGAGATAGTGCGTCTGGCAGTCCCAGATAAGGAAGCGGCCGAAGGCATTTCAGCTATTAAGAAGAGCACTTCATTGCCTCTTATCGCTGATATACACTTCGACTACCGTTTGGCTTTGGCTGCCTTACGGGCTGGTGCTGATGGGCTTCGCCTGAATCCAGGCAACATTCATCACAGGGAAGGAATCGCCGAGATAGCGGCTGCTGCCAGAGAAAGAGGCATACCCATCCGGATCGGGGTGAACGCGGGCAGTCTACCTCCCAATTTCGAACCCGATGCCCCACTGGTCAGTCGCATGGTCGATATGGCATTGGAGCAGATAGGGTTTCTGGAAAGCCTGGATTTCAATTTAATCAAGGTCTCCCTTAAGGCCTTTGATGTTCCTACCACTATTCAGGCATACCAACTGATTGCCGACAAAATACCTTATCCCTTGCATTTGGGCATCACTGAAGCTGGACTTCCCCGAGCTGGGGCAATACGTAGTTCCGTAGGCATCGGCGTACTTCTGTATCAGGGAATCGGCGATACTATACGTGTTTCCCTCAGCGCTCACCCATGTGAAGAGGTATTTGTGGCCTACGAAATCCTCAAAGGCCTTGGGCTTCGCCAGCGAGGTCTAACGCTGGTAAGTTGTCCTTCCTGTGGTCGAGCCGAGGTTGATGTCATCAGCTTGGCTGAATCTGTAAGCAAGCATCTTGAAGAAGTGACTAAACCAATCAAAGTGGCAGTTATGGGATGTGTAGTCAATGGCCCTGGCGAGGCTAAGGATGCTGATGTAGGCATTGCCTGCGGCAAAGGAAAAGGTGCTATATTTAGGAAAGGAGACGTGGTGAAGACGGTGACCGAGGAAGACTTCCTGCAAGCCCTGATGGCAGAGATAGACAAGGTCTAGCTATGGCGGAAGAAAAAGAAGAAATTCTTACCCGTGAAGATGTGCTTAAGCGGATAGAGGAGAACGGCGGTACAGCCGAAGGTCTTGACCTTTCGGGAAAGCGATTTGAAGAAGGCATAGACCTGCGTGAACTCAATCTCAAAGGTATTATCCTTACAGGTGCCTACCTTGAGGGAGCTGATTTGTCGGGTGCCCACCTTGAGGGGGCTAGGTTATGGCATGCCCACCTTGAGCGGGCTACGTTGCAGCATGCCCACCTTGAGCGGGCAGAGTTAGTCCAGGCCCGCCTTGAGGAGGTTGATTTATTGGGTGCCCACCTTGAGGGGGCTGAATTAGACAGCGCTCACCTTGAAGGGGCTGGTTTACTTGGTACCGACCTTGAAGGGGCTTATTTAACTGGGGCCTACCTCGAGGGAGCTAATTTGATACAAGTTAAACTAGCTCCTGATACCGGACTAGAGGACGTACACTGGGGAAACTACATCCTGAGAGAGGAGAAGACCGCTGATTTCGAGATAGCGGTAGATAGCTACAGGCGGCTGAAGCAATGGTACACCAACGCTGGTATGTATGATGTTGCAGCGGAGTTCTACTATCGTGAGATGGAGGCAAAGAGAAAGTGTGCTCAAGGAGAAATTCGCGAACACTTCAAGAAATCCAAAGGCTGCAAATTTCTGCATTTCCTCTTTAAGGAAAACGATTTTGGAAATTGGGTTCGGCTCTGCATATATCGACTCACTTGCGGCTATGGTGAGAGGCCTTGGCAAGTGTTCCTTATCGCTGCTACCATTATATTTGGGCTCGCTGGATTATATACGTGGCTGGGCTCGTTCGTCTCTAAAACGTTCCTAGGTTGCCTTTATTATAGTGCAGCATCGTTTACTGCTTTGGGCTATGGAAATTGGGCGCCCCAGCCTTCGGGGTGGGCTAAGGGCATGGGGGCAGCAGAAGCAGTCGTCGGCGTTTTGATGATAGCACTATTTCTCGTGACCTTTACCAGAAAGATGATTCGGTAACAGAGGGTGAGCTTTGATGCGTTTTTCTAAGCTTTTCGGCAGAACACTACGCCAGGCACCGTCAGAGGCGGAAAGCGTGAGCCACAGACTATTGCTCAGAGCGGGCATGATTGCGCAGGAAGCGGCCGGCATCTATTCCTACTTACCCCTAGGCTGGCGAGTGCTCAGGAAGATAGAGAACATAATCAGAGAAGAAATGGATAAGGCTGGTGGGCAGGAACTAATGCTGCCAGTGT
>Ga0114919_10000851_pt1 | contig 24370 bp, 14 predicted proteins | sample BlataG_FD_88682 | JGI IMG/M metagenome (GOLD analysis project Ga0114919, IMG submission 88682) | Deep subsurface microbial communities from Black Sea to uncover new lineages of life (NeLLi) - Black_00105 metaG | ecosystem: Environmental > Aquatic > Marine > Oceanic > Sediment | place: Atlantic... | reverse complement strand
CCGGCAGAGGAACGCCCGTGGTCGCTCCTGATCGGCACACTTGTGGCACTGTTTCTCTCACTTGGCGGGAATGCCTATCTCGGCATCCTGCTGGGCGGCATGCGGACCCGCTACCTGAGCCTCGTACGCGACCGGCTGCCGGGGCTGTCATAGCCGTGGGTTTGCTACTGGTTTCGGCTGCGGCCTGAGCCAAAAAAGAATTCTTCGGCCGCCCAAGACTCGGAGGGCGGCTGCGGTGTTGGGGCTGGAGCCGTTGCCAGACGTGTCGGAACGGTTTGCCGCGGTGGTGCCGGACCGAGGAAGCGAACAGTTGCCTTCGCGTCTTCGAACAACGCGGCAACATGAGCGTGGCAGGTCAGCACGAGCATCTGCCGATCTCCCGCCTGATCAGCCATGAATGCCACCAATGTGCGGGCCGCTGCCCGAGCCCGGGCATCGTCAAAGTTGACGAGGGCATCATCCATCACGACCGGCAGCACAACGCCGTGTTCGTGAAGACTGCGGACCAACGCCAGCCGCAGGGCCAGAAAGACCTGTTCACGGGTGCCCCGGCTGAGCCGCTCAGGGTTCCAGACCGCGCCGGACGCATCGTGGACATCGAGTCGAGCCTCGTCGATGGCCGTGGTAATCCTGATATAGCGGCCCTCGGTCAGCTGTTTGAGCCAGTGTGAAGCCTCCTGGAGCGCCGCGGGCTGATGGTGACGAGCGACCTCTGCCCGGGTTTTCTCGAGCAGATCGTGCGTGCGGTGGAGCAGTCGCGACCGCCGCTCGTGCTCGGCAATCGCTGCCTCGATCAAGGCCAGCTGTCGCTGCTTTGGCTCACGGTGGTCATCAACCTCGGCGAGGGCGATTCGCTCGGTGAGACGATCGAGCTGTTGCCGGCGGCCGGCGAGTGCTTGCGTCAATTCGGCGGTCGCTGCTTCGGCATCCTCCAGCCGCTGCTCCAGCGGCAGCTCGGCCTGATCGCCGAGCCAGTCGTCGAGGAGATCGGGTTCAGCGAATCGGGCCCGCGCGTCGAGCCAGCTGCGTTCGGCGATGGCGGCATCTCGTTCGAGCTGCTCAAAGGCTGGGCGGCGATCGACCTTGGCCAGAAAGTCCTCTTCGGTCTCAACCTCCCAGCGTTCCAGCCAGGCCTGGAGACCGCGGTCGCAGGCCCGGAGCTGCCGGATCGCCTGCCGGTGCCGGAGCCGGGAGCGGTCAAGTTTTCGAATCAGGGACTGCCGCTGGTCGTGAAGCCGCCGCTGCTGATCGAGCAGTTCGTCCAGCTGCTGGAGATGGTCCAGCGGTGTTCCCTCGGGCACGAGATTGCACTCAACCATCACGGCGTCGATGCGACGGGCAGCGGCCGCGAGTTCTTCCCGCTTTTGACGTGCCTCGTCCGAAAGCCGCCGGCGGTCATCATCGAGGGCCAGCAGTTCGTGGCGATGGGTGCCGATCCGCCAGACCTCGGCCGGGCTGAGGGTGGCTGGCAGCCCCCGCTGTTCAAGCGACTTTTTCCAACGGGCCACCGCCGACTTGCGGCGGGCGACGGCCCGCTTCAATCCCTGCCGAGCAGCTTCGACCCGTTCATTGAAAACGGGCAGGGTGCCCTCCCGGCCAGCCAGCTGTTCCAGCCGGGCAATCTCGGCGTCAGCCTGGGCGGCCCGTCGTTCAAGATCACCACCATGATCAAACCGCGAAACATCTTCGGTGGCCGTGATGGCGAGTTGTCGGGCTGCCTTGGCGATTGTCCTGTCGAGTGTCTCGCACTGGGTCACCGCCTCGGCCTGCTGCTGCTGGGCGAGGTCGTGCTGCCGTCTGAGTTCGTCGAGCTTGACCCCGGCTGATTTGTCGAGCGACCAGGTCATCACCGAAGCCACGCCGGTACCCGCCAGCCCGAGGGCCGCGATCACATACGCCAGCGGTCCGGTCACCACCGCGGGCAGCAGCAGTCCTGAGAGCAGCATGCCAGCGCCGACGACAAAGACACCGCCTAGGCCGAGCAGCCAGTTCATGGGCAGCACCTGTCCCTCAAGCTGTCGACCCATCTCCCGCTCGAGTTGGGCAGTTGTTGCTTGTAGTTCTTCTACTCGCTTCCCGATGGCCAGCCGCTTTCGAGCCGCCGTCGCCTGTTCGGTGGCTGCCTCGATGGCGGCAGTCAGGCTGAGACCGCCAAGCGATGCCTCGGCCCCCTGAACCCGGCCTTCGGCCTGCTCTAGTCGTTTTTTTGCCCGCGACAGGCGGACGCGGGCCTTCGTCACCGCCCGGGATGCCGCCTTGCACCGCCGGGCTCGATTCCGCAGTGGCCCGAAGGAGAGCGAGAGCCCTTCCGGCAGCAGCACCCCGAGTCCATCGTCGGCGGCATCGAACTGATCGACCTGAACAAGCTTGGCGAGACCGCAGATCCCAACCTGCTCGCCAAACCGGCGAGCGGCCAGTCTGGCATGGGCCTCGGCCCGGCTGGCATCAGCCACCAGCCGCTCCAATTGCGGCCGCTCATCATTGAGGGCCGAAATGGCCGACCGCTTCTCCCAGATCACGTTCTCGGCAGGGAGGTCAGCCAGTTCCCGCGCCAGCCGTCGCCGTTCCTGCCGTCGCTTCTCGGTCAGGCGGGCGGCTCGACGCCGCCCTTTGACATCTTGTCGCCAGCCGTCGTAATCGGGGTGGACGAGGGTGGCTAGCTTCAGGGCCTCCAACTCGGCGGTGAGCCTCTGCCAGGTGCTGTGAAGATCACCGGCCGGCACTGCTGCCCGGATCAGCCCCTCTGATCGCCGGGCCCGGTCAACCGCTGCCGCCAGGCCGTCGGCCTCGCGTTCCAACCGTGTCTGTTCGACAAACAGGTCACCAATTGTGGCAGCGGCATTGGTCTCGATCAGTTCGCGGAGTTCCTGCCGCTGCCGTTGAAGTGCTTTCAGGGGCGGCTCGTTGGCGGCGTCGTCTCCCTGCTCCAACCGGGCGATCGCCTCTTCGATATGGCGAAGCGTGCGAGCAACCCGCGAGCGATCAAGGCCGTTGGCAAGCTCGTAAAGCCGACTTCCGCAGCCCTCGGGCTCGAGGGTTCGTAGTTCATGCAGTTCGTCGAGCCCAAAGGCCATCACGTTGGTGAAGGTGGCTTCGTCGATATCTCCGACGAGATCCTGGAGGTAGATGCGTTGGTCGGCATCGTGGTGTTCATCGAGCCGCTCAATGGTGACGAGGTCACCCTCGTCACCACCGAGGCCGACAATGCCGTCCTCGTAGCTGGACCGGGTGAGGTTGGCGATCTCAGGCCCTTCATGCCGTCGTTCAATCAGGAAACGGTGCCGCTCGCGGTCTCCCCGCGGTCCCCGGCCGATCGTCACCACCAGCCGTCCGCTGCAGGGCCGCTGCGGGTCGAGCACGCCGCGGCGGAAAAGGCCCTCGAAGCCAAAGAAGATTGCCCGGACAAATTCCAGCAGCGAGGTCTTTCCGATTTCGTTCGTGCCGTGCAGAACCTGCACGCCCCGGCCGAGCCCATCGATGGTGACATCTTCAAGCCCGCCAAACTGTTCGATCTCTAGCCGTTCAATGTGCATTGGCTTTTCTCCGCAAAGTTCAGTCGGCAGCGAGCAGTTCGAGGGCGAGCCAGGCAGCTTCCCGGTCAAGCGGCACCCCTTGGCCGGTCGCTTCCCGCTCGGTCACGATGTCGGCCAGTGCCGAGGTGAATGAGTTGCTTGCGCCGGGGCGTCCCCCCGAGCGACTGTGACCGAGGGGAGCGAGCGATTCATCGCCATCGGCAGCAACCGATTCGCACCAGATGTCTCCAGCCGCTGTACGACAGCGGTCACGCAGCAGGCGGAGCGTTGCCTCAGCAGCAGCGCCGACCTCGATCCGACGTTCCACGCTCGTGCCACACGAAACCTGGCAGTCGATCAAAGTCAACGGGGCGGCAGTGGCTGGCCGCGGCGGTTGTTGCGCCAGTGGTTCAAAGGCCCGCCAGAGACTTTCGGCAAGTTGAGTATGGTCGCCTTCAGCAGACTCGATGCAGACCGTCCGCCAGGCGACCGCCGCAGCCGGCAGGGCCTGCCAGCTTGCAGGTTGGCGGCTGGTCTCTGCCGTTTGCCCGACGGCCTCTTCTGTGCCTGCTGGTGGCTGATACAGCCGCAGCCCGTGACAGCCCTCGTCAGGCGGCAGATTTCGTGCTCGGGCTTGCAGGGGTGGCAACCGGAGAACTCCAGTTGGCAGGCTTCCGGCGGTGGCGGTGGCCCAAATCACGAGGGTGTCTGGCCGGGAAAGCACCGCTGGTGGGATGGTCTGGCGGGCCGTCTTGCCTTGTTCAGCCTCGCCGCCAATCAGGACCCGCCGGTGCAGCGCTGCGGGCGATTCGGTGGCCACGGCACGTTCAGCGTCAGCCGGAGTGGCGACTGCCCAGAGTTCAATCGTGGTTGAGCGGATCGTCCCCGTCCAAGGATTGAGCGGCGTGGCAAAGCTGAGGCCGGCAGGTTCCCCCAACATCCGTTGCAACTCGTGGGGGGCTGTCGGGTTGGTCGTGACCCAAATGGTATCGCAGCCGTTGGCCGCTGCTTCGAGGACGAGTTGGCGAAGAGCAATCACCTGAGCAGGGCTTGCCCGCAGCGGGCTGATGACGCTGCCGCAGAGGACAACGCCACGCGCCTCGTGCTCACGGGCCAACTGGTAGGCCTGCCGCAGAGCGGTCAGTGGTGCTTGCCTGAGCCGGAGGCCGAGCGGTTCGGGGATGCCTTCCGGCTCGGCAATTGGGTAATCAATGGCAGGGTCAGAGGCGAAAATAAGATCAAGCATGGGCAGTCTCTCGGCGATTCGGGCGGTGGGACGATCGCTGCCAGGCCCAGCTGCATCTGCCGGCAAGGCTTCGCCTGTTTGCCCGGTTTAAGGCCGTCCTTGCCGAGGACTCTACCGCCGTCAGCGTGATTTCCGCTACTGCAAAAGCGGTGGCTGACTGGCCAGTGACCGGGCTGCTGCTGCCGCCCATTCCAAATCAGCTGCCGGGCTGCCGAGGGTGACCGCAAGGCGGCTTCGATGCAGCACGCCCTTCTCGATGAGCGTTGGAAAAAACCAGGTCGTCAGAGTGAAACTGGGAAGCTCAGGGCGTTCGGGCAGTGTGCGTCTCTGCAAGGAGACTTCCCGCCCCTCGTCCCGCCGTACGCAGATGGCGAGACTTCGGCCTGCAAGTGACTGGCGAAACAGGAGGCAGAGTACTGCAGCATCAGCGAGCCGCCGCCAGGGCAGCTGGGCGACGCCAGCGGTGGGGATGGGCGGTAGCCACTCAATTCGTTGGCCCGCACTGATGCCTGGAATGACCTCAGTCGCCGGCAACCGGCAGTCGACAGCGATAGCTCCATCGCTGCGAACGGCTGCGGTCTGAACTGACAGCACCAGTTCAGCAGTGAGATCGGCCGGACCTGTTGCCAGCCGCCAGAGGGCCGTGGCACGAAGCCTGCGGCTATTTTGCGGTTCGTGGATGGCGACCGCATCGCCGCCGCGAACCCAGCCGTCGACGAATTGGTTGGCAGGTGTGTCGGGCAGCTTCACCGCCAGCAGTTCGGCCCCGGCGTTGCAACCGCTGAGTTGAATGCCCTGCTGGGGGCGGTGCAGGTCTAGCCAGCCGCTGAGGTCACCGATCACAACATTCAGCCGGTCAGTGTGGCCGGCGGCATCACAGCGGGAGTGATCGGTCGATTCACGGGCATGCCAGGTGAACCCGGTGGCTGCTCCGCTGCTGATCGTGGACTGCGTCATGACGATCGGCAGCATATTGTAGAATTTGAATTGATGCAGCCGCAGCGATTGAAATAGCTGCACACTCGAGGAAGATTCATGCAACAAGCAGCAAACGGCGGACCTGACAACACCGAACCCACAGCGGCTGAACTCAGGGAGTTTGGTGATGCCGCCGAAACTGCTGCCCGGGCAGGGGGTGAGGTGCTGAGGGACTGGCGCGGGCGGTTCGGTATTTCCAAGAAAGGCCCCAAGGATTTGGTCACCGAGGCCGATATTGCGGCCCAGCGAACAATCCGCGAGATCCTGCTGGGCCGGTTCCCCGAGCACGGCTTCATCGGCGAAGAAGGGGAGGCCGAACGGGAGGTGCCACCGTTGCGCTGGATGGTCGATCCGCTCGATGGCACCAGTAACTACGTCCATGGATTCCCGGCCTATTGTGTGTCAGTCGCGTTGGCAGTTGGTGACAGGCTGTTGGCTGGGGCAATCTACGATCCGGTCGCCGACGAATGTTTCACTGCCATCAGGGGTGGTGGTGCCAGACTCGACGGGGTGACACTGCATACCGCCGATCCTGCAGACCTGACCGATGCCCTCGTGGCCGTGAGCTTTCCTCCCCACGTTTCGGCGGAGTCTCAGGCCGTCACCGATTTCCTTGCCGTGATTCCCCGGGTCCATTCCGTGCGACGAACGGGCTCGACAGCAATCAATCTGGCCTACCTTGCCGCCGGTCGGCTCGACGGTTTCTGGGTGCGGCGAATCGCCTGCTGGGACGTTGCGGCCGGCTTGTTGATTGCCAGCGAAGCAGGGGCCGTGGTCATTCCCTGCCGCCATGCCGACGACCCGGTCGGAACTCCTCGCCGCCAGCAGGTTTCGCTGGAACGGCCCGCCTTCCTCGCTGCCGCCAACCGGTTGGTTGCCGCCGGGTTGGACGAGGCGCTTGCAGACAGCCCCGCGTCGGTCTGAGGGGAAACCGAAAAAACCGTTCATGCCGGTCATCCGACTCATTCCGCGGTGGCGGGAGCCGCCCCGGCCCGGCCTCGGGGAATTTGCTGGGCAGGTCGGATTGCTGCGGGGTAGGTTCAAAGAGGTAGAGGTTTGCGCAATCGGAAAATTCTCACACCATAGAAATCGGCAACTGCTCGTGAATTGCCCCCCATTCCGCCGGCAGCGGAGGCTCTGCCGACTGCCCTTGCGCGAGTTGCTGGCAGGCTGGCTGCTCGGTGCTTGGCTCATGGTGCCACCGGCTACCGCCGTGGCAGCGGAGCCGGTGCGGCCGCAGGCAACGGCTGGGGTACGAGAACTTGAGCCAGAGCTCTACTACCTGGAGGACGATGCCGGAGGGCTGGTTCCTGTTCCCGGATTCCGGTACCGCGATTTTGTCGACCTGATCAGGCTTCGCGAAGGGCTGCCCGGGCTCCCCGAGCTACCGGGTGCGGTCCTTGAGCAGGTGCGGGTGCGGGTCATCATGCCGCCGCGTGACGACAATCGGCAGACGGCTGTCGCTGAAGTAGAGGCGGTCATCCGGCAGACCCGCCCGGGCTGGGTCATGCTGCCGTTGAAGCTACCCGAACTGGTGCTGACAGCTCCGCCCAGAGTGACCGGTGCTGGCCGCGTGATCCTGACAGTCGACAGGCCGCCAGTCCCGTCCAACTCCGATGCCGCTGACCAGCGTCTGCCGGCAGCGGTGGATGGGCCGGTGACCTTCCGCGGCGAGACTGGTGGCTTTCTGACCTGGGTGAATGGGCGGGAAGCCGGAACGCCGGTTTCAGAAAGTGAGTCCGAGCGGCAGACGATCACCTTGGAGGGACTGATCCCCGTCGATGGTACCGACCGCCGGGACCTCATCTCGCTGACTCTGCCAGCGGCAGCCAGGTCCCGGCTGGAAATCGATTCTTGGCGTAGACAGCCTGAGGTCAGCCTTGCGCCGCGGGTGCTCGCCCCCGCAGTGGTGCCGCTCGACGACGGCCCGGAGGCCGCTGGCGGCAGTCGGGTTTCAGTCGAAGGACTGGTCGGGCCGACCCGCATCCGGCTCACGAATCCTGAACCGGCGACACTGATGGCAGCCGAGTTGACCGAGGTGACAACCGAAAGCGTCGTCCGTGTGGACGGTCGCACGGCACGGATCGATGCGGTTCTGCAACTCGCAAATCTGCCCGCCGATCGCCGGACTCTCACCATCGCCCTGCCACCGCGGGCGGTCCTGCGCCGGGTTGGTCAGCCGGCAAGCCTGATCCGTCGGGGTGGCACACCTGAACAGCCGGTAGTGGTAGTACGGCTCGATGATGTTCGCGAGGGCAAGGCAATAGTCGAACTGGCCTGCGAACGGGCTATTGATCCTGCCGGCCGGGAAAGCTTTGATGTGGGTGGCTTCAGCGTGGCCGATATTCCGGACTGGCGGCAGTGGGGAAGCACGAGCGTCGTTGCCGACGGTGACTGGCAGGTCGATTGGGAGCCGCAGCCAGAGAACCGACGTATTGACCCACCGGTGTCGATGCAGCAGCCAGGCTTTGTTGCAGCCTTTGCCTACGACTCGCAGCCGGCCCGGCTCCCCCTGACGGTAAAGCCCCGCCGGAGCCGCGTGGTCATCGAGCCGGAGTATCGCTATCACGTCAGCGGCAGTCGGATTGAGGTTGATATCCGACTGCGGGCATCGATTCGCGGGGTGGCGGCGGAACGGGTGCGGCTGGCGATTCCTGGTTGGGAAGTCGAGGATGTTGGGCCGGCAGGCATTGTTGACACCGCCCAGGTGGCGGTCGACGAGGGGGAGGTTTCGGTGCCCTTTCTTCAGCCGCTTGCCGGAGACGTGGTTGTTGAACTCCGCTGCAGCAGGCCGATTGATCGCGTGAATACGCTGCTCAGGTGGACAACGCCTGTGCCCCGTGCCGATCTGGTTGGGCCTGCAAGTGTCACCATCACCTCGGACAGTGACATCGAAGTCATTCCCGACAACGAGCTGATTGAAGGAATGAGCCGCCAGGTCGCGGTCCAGCAGGGCAGGGTTGCCGGTGAAGTGCCCAGGATGACCTATCGGGTGGAGGCAACCGAGGCAATTTTTGCGGCGAACCGTCGATTCCTTGATCGGCAGGTCGATGCCACGGTCGCCTCCCAAATCGACATCGGGACCACTGCACTGGCTGTCCGCCAGGTTGTGCGGCTGGATGTGGCCAATGTGCCGCTCGAGTTCATCGAATGGGCAGTCCCCGAATCCGTGCTTGACGAGGCAGACATCGAAATTCGGCAGAATGGCCAACTCCTGCTGCCGGATGTGGTTGCCGCAGATGTCGCTGCCGAGCCCTTTCCTCGCCCAGCTGAACCGGCCGCTCCGTCAGCTGAGTCGGAAGCGGGCGATGATAGTGCGACACCCACTTCTCCGCAGCGAGCGATCAGGGCCCTCCTGACCGAACCACTGCTCGGCATGGGGGAATTGGTCATCCGTTATCGTCAACCACTGCCGGAGATTCCCGATGAAACGACGGTTGCGGTCTCGGTGCCGCTGCTGCTGCCTCAGCCAGCAGTGATCGGTCGCGAATCGGTCACGCTGACCGAGACCGCTGGTTTTAATGTCGACGTACGGGACGATCGCTGGAACCGGGAGGGCGATCTGCAGCAACAAGGCTTTGGTCGGACCTGGAACGCCGTGCAGCAACAACCCCGTATCGATCTGGCGATTTCCCGACGCGGCGAGGACGTTCGCGGTGAGACCGTGGTGGAAGCGGCCTGGGTACAAACCATGCTTCGCCAGACGATTAGGATTGATCATTGGACATGCGCTGTCACGACAGCAGCAGGTCGATTGCCGTTGTTTCTGCCAGTCGCAAAGGAGTCAGCCTCGGGGGCTAACGGAGGAGCGCAGACCACCGCCCGCGTCCGGGTTGACGGTGGTGAATGGCAGGTGGCCGATGATGCCAGCGGTCGTCTGTTGGTCGACCTCGACCGCACGGGCGAAACCCATTTGCTTGAAATTGAAATACGGCAGCCCCGGGCCGATAGACCGATGGTCGGCCGGCTTTCTTTGCCGAACAGGGTTGCACTCGAGCGATCCGGTCTTCCGGCCTCCACCTTGTACCGCAGGGTTTATTGGGAACTGTTGCCACCGCCGGATGCCGTCGTGCTGGCGGGACCAGTCGGGTGGACTGCCCAGCAGGCCTGGGGCTGGACGAATCTGGGCTTTCGACCCACGCCGGTTGTTTCCGCAGAGGATCTCGCAGCGTGGGTGGCTGCTGCCGCAGACCGGCAGGCCAGCGGCTCGGTTTTGGCCGGTACTGCCGGCTCTGGTGCTCCGGCGGAGCGATTGGAGGCGTTGGTGGCGGCACCGGCGGCGGGGGTGAATGCGAGGCTGGTGTACTGCGACGTGGGGGCTCCAGCCGCCGCCAGCATCATGCTGGTGCCGCAGTGGTTGCTGGTGCTGGTGTCCAGTGGCTTTCCCCTACTGGTCGGGCTGGCGGTGTCGCTGTGGCGACCGCTCCTTGGTCAGTTTGCCAGGCTGCTGGCGGTGGCGTTCATTGCCGGAATGGCACTGGTGCCACTTGCCACACTGACTGTTCTGCAGGCGGCTGTTCCGGGGCTCGTGTTGGCGTCGATTGCTGGAGTCTCGGTCTGGTGGCGGACGGCTCGGCCGGCTGGCCACCGGCTGCCAGCCGAGTTTGTCTCGGGGCATGAACGCCGACCCGATTCGGTGACGCGGGCCGCCCCCGATGAGTCTCTTGTGATCAATACCAAGCCCGCCTCGGCACCGGCTGCTCCCGAGGTCGCTCCCCAGCGTTCCGTCGCCGAATAGGAGGGAGAACGTCGATGGCGAAACGAACGCGCAATCATGATTTGCCGCGATGGCCGCAGGCGAGGGCTGCGTCAGCCCGTGCTGAAATCAGCGGTTGGCCGGCCTGGTTGATGCTGGCGGTGATTATCGCTGGTGTGACGGGTCGATCAGATAGCCGAGCGGAAGATCCCAGCATGGTCGCCCCCTCGTCGGCTGAACAGCGGCCGGCGGTTCCTGATGCCAGCGGCGACTTGTCATTCATCCGAGTACAGGTGCCGCCGGGGCGGCTTGCGGAAATTGTTCCGGCCGGAGTGCAGTACGTTCCAATGTCGGCGACGGAGTTCGAAGAGGCGGTGCGCCAGTTGACTGGCCCGGTGGGGAGCCGATTGACCGGACTCCCTCTCCCAGCCGCCGATCTCGTGCGATATGAGCTGCGGCTGGATAAGGCTGGTCAACTGCTAGGGCAGGTCAGGTTCGCTGTCGCCGGCAGTGGTGGGGCATTAAACGGGCTGCCGGCAGTCACGATTCCGGTTGGACAAATTGACCTCAGAGATTGCCGCTGGCTGTCAGCGGAGGCCGAGGAAAGCAGTAGCGCAGGTGAGCAGTCTTCGCTTTCTTCTGGGGCAGAACAGAGCCCCCGCCCCGGCAGCGAGGTCGATCTGTTCGGGCTGTCCGACGGCTCGGTTGAACTGCGGGTGCCAGGCCGCGGAACCGTGACCGGTGCAGTTTCTGTCCGGCCAATACGCGGGCTACAGCCCCAGGTTCAGGCCGTCCCGCTGGCTGGCGGGCAGCCCGAGTTCACCTATCGCCTGCCCCTTGTCCCCGCCTTATCAACGACGCTGCTTCTTGATCTGCCCGCCGGCATCGAGCCGCGAATACCCGGTTTTCGAGGCCGCTCTGACAGGCCGAAGCCGACGATGGTGGCTGGTGAAAATCGAAGGATCTGGGAGTTTTCTTTCGGCCCGCGGGACGCGGTGGAGATCACCGTAGCGGCGGCGACGAGCCCGCGATTGTTTCTCTGGTCAAGGGCCCATCTGGGCCGCCGGGCGAGGGAACTGACGACCGTCATCATGCCGGCGGGAGTGTGGACCAGCCGCGAGCTGACGTTTCGGGCGGGAACACAACTGCAACTGACCAAGCTGTCGGTTCAGCCTGAAGCGGGGCGTGAGCCGCTTTCAGCCGAGTTGCTTTCGGTGCTGGACGGTTCACTGGCAATTAGGCTTCCGGTTGAGGCATTGGGACGCCCTTGGCCATTGCATCTCCGGGCAGTGTTGACTGCCCCGGGGCAGAAAAACCAATCACACCGGCTCCCCGGAATCACCCTTGAAGACTGGCAGTGGGCTGGCGGGGGACTGGCGGTGACAGTCGAAGCGGATCTGCAGTGCATCGGCGTCGAAGCAGACGGCTGCCTGCCAATTCCACCCGAGGAGACGTCCCGCTGGCCGCTGCCTGATCTGGGGGTTTTTGCGGTGGACACCGAGAGCGGTTCTCAGCCCCCCGGGGCGGCCTTTGCATTTGAACTGCAACAGCCCGGTTCAACCGTCGATGTACGTATCGCTCCGCAACGGCCCGAACTCGACATCGCCAGAGTCACCACGGTCGAACTGACAACCGCTGCCGTCATCGGTCGAGCGGCCTGTGACATCCGGGTGCGGCGGGGCAGCGTCCACCGGCTTGACGCGGTCGTTGGTGATGGCTGGTTCATCGACTCAATCGAGCCGCTCGGGCAGCCAGCCGGCGAGGCGGCTGGCTCACCACCTGAGCCCCTGCGCGAACGACCGGCGATTTCGGCCCCCCGGGGTGAAGCGGCCGGAACGGCGGGGCCGCGGTACGAGTGGAAGGTTGTCCGCGAGCGGCGGGGCGATCGACTCATTCTTGACCTTCCCGCTGCAGTGACGACCGACCGGGAACTGCGGCTGCGGATTACCGGACACCGCGCCGCCATCCCTGCCGGAGGTCGTTTCAGCTCAGCCGATATCGAGATGATCAGGATGGCGGGTGAGGTTCCGGGTCGATCCTGGATTGATTTGCAGACCAGTTCCGACACCACCCTGCAGGAGCTTGGTGGCACTGGAGAACCCCCTCCGGAGACGCTTCCACCCCGGCTGCTCGCCCTCAGTGAGGGGAAGGGTTGGCGACAGCGGATTGCCAGCGGAACGCTGACGCCACCCCGCGGCTTTCGGTTGTTGCGACGGCGGCCACCCCTCGACGTTCAGACCCAGGCTCGCTTCACCGTCCGGGGTGACCGGCTCAACGAGACCTACAGCTTTGTCTGTAAGCCGATCCAGGGACAACTCGACGCGGTCACAGTGCACTTTTCCGAGCCGGTCGGTGAGCTTGACTGGTCAATCCTCGCGGCTGGCAACGCCACTGTTTTTGCTCGACGGTTAGAGCTGATCGATCGGGCGGGCCGCGAGAGCCCTGCATCGACCCGTTGGCCAACGGCAGTGTCATACCGCATCGAGGTGACACCGCCGGTGGTTGGGGTTGGAACCCTGCGGGCCACTGCCACTCGTCCTTTCAGCGCCCCGATTCCTCTGCCGCTCGCCTGGGTCGAGGCTGCCGTCTCAGCAACTGGTGAAGCTATCGTGCAGGCTGTCGGTCAGGAACGTCCTCTGGTCGAGAACCACCGGCTGACAGAACTGCCACCACGCGAGCGGCACTTCGACACCCCGCTCGAGACGGTCGCCGAACTGTCGTACGACATGCTGGCGGTCGGTGGCGATGGTCCGGGCAGGCCAGCCGCAGTGCTGGTGCCGGCGCCGGTGGCAGCCCGACCCGTTGCTCGGGCCTGGGTCTGGCAGGAGCGGACAACTGTCCGCTGCTTTGCCTCTGCTGCGGCTGAATTTGAGACTGTCTTCGAGATTGAAAATGATGGTCGCCGCAGCATTCAACTGAGTCTCCCTGCCGATCATCGGCTCCTCGGGATCACAGTAGGTGGCGAACGAATGCCGCTCCTCGCCGCCCCGACCGACGAATTGCCGATCTACCTGCCAGCCGGAAAACGCCGGCTCACCCTGCTGGTGCGAACGGCTTCCAATACAACGCCACAGTTTGGGTTTTGGCGGTTGAGCACCGACACGCCGACGGTCGATGCCCCGACACTGTTGCGAGAATGGCAGTTGCTTCTTCCTGACACTCTGTCGATCGCGGCCATTCCTGGGGGCTACCGCGAGGTTGCCGGCCAGCAGTCTGATTGGAGCACCCGACTGGTCGGTGGGGTTGCGCGGGCAGCCGAATTGCCTCGAAAGACCCTGCAGCAACCTGGTGTCGACCGGGTGTTTCGAGGTCATCGATTCGTGCCGAGTGGCGGCCGCTATGAACGCCATTCCTTTCTGCTCGTCGATCGGCTCACCCTTGTGATGGCCGCAGGGCTGGTGGCCCTGCTGGTGGCTGGAGTGGCAATGCAGATTCCCTGGCGATGGAGTTGGCTGCTGCTTGCCCTCGTCACCTTGCTGGCTGTGGCTGCTCTCTGGGTGCCACAGCCCGTCGACATGTTGCTGCGGTCAGGTCTTTGGGCAGGCGTGGCCGTGGCCATCCTGCGGCTGCGCGGACTCACCAAGCCGGTTGGACTTGGCGGTCTGCTGCTGACTGCCATCCTGTTGCCGGTTCCAGGCAGAGCCGAGGAAATGCCGCTGCGGGTGTTTGTTACACCGGTCGAAGATGGGCTTACGGCGCTCGTGCCACAGCCGTTGTTCCGGGTGCTTGCGGGGGTCGAAACAGGTGCCGGCAGAACGGGTGCGCGACTGCTCGATTGCCGAGTTGAACCGCAGGCCCGTCAGGCCTGGCGGACCGGAGTTGCTCCGGAGGTCTGGTGGCTCAATTTATTGGTCGAATCAGACGCTGCCACCGTTCTTTCGCTCGATCAGTCACCAACTGAAAGTCGGTTCTCAGGGCTGCCCGTGCGGCTGGATGGTGGAGTTGTCCGGGCCAGTCTTTCAACTGACCGGAGAAGGCTAACGCTGCCCCTGCCGGCCGCCGGACGGCATACCGTGACACTCGCGCTTGAGCCTGCCTGGAATCGCCGGGGGGATCTTGAGGTAGCCGAGGTGCGACTGCCGGTTTCGCCCCAGACGAGTCTGATTCCGCCGGCCGCCGAGGGTGCCAGCCCGGTTGGCAGCAGGCTGGCCTGCGAGTGGTCGCGGAATGGTCTGGTCTTTCAGCCGGCAAGCGAGGCCCGGGCATCTGACACCGGCCAGCAGGGCTACCGGCTTCCGGCCGCCCGCCTCCTGCGGCTGATTCGGCCGGTTGACGCTGAGGGAACCTTGGTGTCAACGGTCCCGGAGGCCGAAAGCCGAAATCTCGTTGCTTGGAATGCCGATGGTTGCCGCCTGACTGCAGAGTTCACCGTCGATGCCGGACAGGCGATCTTGCCGACAGTCTGGTTGCAGGCCGATCCCCGGTTACGTCCAGCCAGGAACGATCCGGCAGACCTGCCGGCCGGTGTGGCAGCCGATTATGAATTGGTGTCGGTCGGTCCCGGTGTCTACCGGGTTGACCGTCAGACACCGGTCCGGGGCGAGGCTCGGTTTGAAATTCCGTTCATCATGCCGCTGGCTGGCCCGGTTGGTGTCGTTGACCTCCCTGACGTCTGGCTGCGTGGTGTGCGGGTCGATCACCGGGAGGTTCTACTGGCCACAGCGGCCGACCTCGATTTCGCGGTTCGATTTCCGGGCAGTGCCGCTCCACCCCTGCTGGAGGATTCCTTTGCAGGCATCAGTTGGTCGGTAGATGTCATTGAGACGAGCCTTGAAGCAGGCATCGTCGGGCCACGCGGAAGACGACCTGCAGGCGAGAGCACCAGTGACGTGCCGATGCTGGCCCTCCAGCGGCAGCCAGTTGTGCTTGAAGTGACCCGCTCGGCGACGCCGGTACGCGGTCGGCAGCAGCTTGAAATTATTGCTGGCGGTCGAGAGACGCGACTGGTGTACGAGGCAATGATCGATGCCCGGGCGACAGTCTGGGTCGAGGATAGGCTGAGGATTCCAGCGGGTTTTGAGATCGAATCATGTCAGCTGAGTGAGCAGCCAGAGACAGGCGAAGCTGCAGCGGCCGGGCAGCCGGTCGATCTGGTTCGAACCACTGAGCCCTCCGGCAGCCAGCGGCTGGTGATTCAACGGCCCCGACCTGGTCGCTATCTGTTGCGGCTCGAGGCCCGTCGCGGCCGACGGTTACCGGTCACCGGGCCGGTTCCCTTGGTTTCCTCGGAGTTGGCTGCGGGGCTCCCCTATTCGGTGCTCTGGTCTGAAGCCGACGGTCAGGAATCGCCTGATTTTTTTGAAGTGTTGAAAGAGCCGGGAAGTGTCGCTGGGAAGCAACAGCCGGCCGAGGCCGAACCGATCACCGGTGTGGCGGTTGAAGCAACAACTGGTGTTGCAACCTGGCGGATCGACCTGCCGGTAAATAATGCAGCCTGGTCCTATCGCACAAACGGCTCGGGTGATCGCCCGTTACCGGAACCGCGGCGCGAGGGGGAGACCAGCCCGTCACCCGCCAATCGTCCCGTCGCGACTGTCCGGCCGGGGGCCATCCAGGCAGCCGTCGAGTTGGCTGACATTGAAATTGTGATCGATGAGCGGGGCCGGCTGTCGGGTATTGGTCGCTTTGATCTGACGACCAGCCGGACGACGGCAGTGGGGCTGAGACTTCCGGAAGGCTTTCGCCTGTTTGAGTTGCTGGTTGATGGCAGAGAGGTGCAGCCGGCAGTGCCGGGCCGTGAAGGGCCGGATGATGTCTGGACAATCGCGCTGCGGCCCAGCCCTTGGCCCCGGGAGATCGTGGCTGTCTTTGCCGGTGAGATCGGCACCGAGGTGCTCGGGGGAGAGCCGGTGCTGTTTGAGCCGCCGATGCTGACAGGTTTGCGGACGAAACGGGTGATCTGGACGGTGGACTATCCCTCAAGACTCTCCCCGCGGGTGGCAGGGGCGGGCCGCACGACGACAACGAGCGAAGCCAAACGCATTCGTGGGGAGGCCGGCGCGGCCATCGACCAGTTACTGGCCGGGCTGACCACCAGCGGGTCGGTGGCTGCTGACCGCATCGAGCGTTTTCGCAGCCTGCGGCAGCCGGGCTTGTCGCCGCTGGAGGCCTGGGCGGTTGTTGAATCTGATCTTCCCGCCGGAAGTGGCAACGGGCCATCCGTTGGCGGTTTCCTGGTCGATGATTCACGCTGGTCCCGGCTCACCCTGCTGCCGGCACCTGAACAGCCCGCCATCACGGTTCGGTTTGTGGCGATGACGGCCAACGATTCAGGGCGGACGGCTGCCACGCTGTTGGTGTTCCTGGCGGGGGCGGCTGGCTGGTGGTCGGTGACGCGGCGACCAGGGCGAACGTTCGCCGTTGCCTCGCGATGGTGGCCAGCAGTGGTTGGGCTCGGCGGGATCGCCTGGCTGCTCAACCGCGAGCCGCTATGGCCGGGCATAGTGGTAGTGGCTGCAACGGCAGTGGCGCTCGCTGCGCGTTGGTTGCAGGGGCTGCGGGAACAGCAACAGCCCGTGATTCCGCCGGCAGAGGCAGAGACGATCGAATATCGGCGGGATGGACCTGCCGGGGCGTCGTCGGTTACCCACACCGCTGCTGGACAGTTTTCGCAGCCCGTTCGCTGAAGGAGCGGAAGACCGGCTCCGTTCTGACGGATCAACTCGCGACGCGATCACCCTGCGACGCCATCACTTGGTGGCGCCGAACTTGTAGGCGGTGTTGGAGGGGTCGAAGTCGGCGTCCGTGAAGCCGTTGTTCACCTTCACGTTCATGTAGGTGTACTCCTCCATCAATACTGGCTGTCCGCCCTGCTCAGCCGGCCAGTCGTAGGCCTCGTAGCGAATCGGAATCAGCAACTCGTCATCGATGTAGACCCGGGCGAGATGAAATCGGAAGTTCCGCCGCGGCACCGGATGGACCACCTGCACGCAGGTGCAGACCCGGCCGTTGACCTTGGCCTCGGGGTAGAAGTTTACTTCGCACTCGCCGAATTGCTTGTCATGCTCGGCTACTTCGACGAGACGCTTGGCAAGATTTTCAACCCCCAGTTCCGTAATTGGATAGCGATTGCCCTGCATCGCCAGCATGCTTTGTGGTTTCAGCGACACGGTGCCAACCATCGCCCGAACGCCGCTGCCGGCATGGGCCAGCATGTTGCCGTCATTACGGCCGTCGACGTATATCACCTCCTGCCCCTTCACGCTATCGGGGGCGAGAAAGTAGAGATAGACACTGAACGGCTCATGCCTGACCTTGGCAAACATGTACTCGTGCGGCTTCAGTTCGCCGCTGATCCGCTCTCGCTTGACCACCGTGCATGAGTAGTCTGGGATGTTGGCTTTGATGTTGGCCAGCCCCTTGGCGGCGAGTGCCAACGCCGGCTCGAGTGGATGCTGGCCAGGGGCGGTGTTGGCAACCGCATCGGAAGCACCGACATTGCCCTCGGCGGCACCGCCATTGGGCAGCAGCCCCGGCAGTTCGGCTGGTTCGTTCGCGGTGACCACGGAGGCAATCAGGCAGGGCAGCAGCGCCCAGACAAAGCGGCTGCGACGGCCGCTGTTGTGGACCGGCAGTAGGGTCGATGCAGGCTTGCCAGATCCGCTCATGCCAGAATCCTCCATTGGATCGCTTGAATGACCATTGTCTGCCAGATGCCGCGGAGCCGCGGGGGTGACAGGCTGGCGATGTTGTTCCATTGGTCTATCGCTCCGCGGGGACCCGCGGCGTTGCTTTTCTTGTGGCGGCTCGCCTCATCCGCACCATACGAATGATCGGACGAGCCATTTCAATCGGCTGCTGGAGTCCGGTGAATACCGCCGGAATACCCTTTGAGTCGGGAAACGGTAGCGATCGAGTCCGGGGCGGGCTATGGCAAAAAAACCGATTGTGAAAAGCTTCGCAGAAGCTTTTTTTGCGGAATCCTGCCGTTTTTGGCCGCCCTGCGGGTAGAGTATCGAGGGTCCTTCCGGCCCGCCGCCCTTTCCAACCCGTCCTTGCCATGGAATCTGTCGCTCCGCTGCTTGCCGCTGGCCCGCTTGAGGTCTTTCGAGTGGTGTCGCAGCCGTTTGCCGAAAACAGTTACATCATCCGGCGGGTCGCTCAGCCGGGCTGCCTGGTGATCGACCCCGGTTTTGACCCTGATTCCATCATTGCCTTGCTCGACCGGCTGAACCTCGAACCAGAGGGTGTCTGGTTGACGCACGGGCACTCTGATCACATTGCCGGGGTGGCACCGTTGCGGGAGCACTGGCCCCGGGTGCCGATCATGATCGGCCATGCGGATGCCGAAAAGCTGACGGATCCGGTCGCCAATCTCTCGGCCGGCTACGGGATTTCCGTGACCAGCCCGCCGGCGGACACGCTGCTGAAGCATGGAGATAGTGTCGGGTTTGGGGGCGTCGAGGCGTCGGTCGTCGAAATTCCAGGCCACTCGCAGGGCCATGTGGCGTTCCTGTTTCCCACCGCACCGATGCTCGTCTTCGCCGGTGACATACTGTTTCACGAGAGCATCGGCAGGACCGACTTTCCGGACGGTGATTTCGCCGCGCTGGCTGCGGGAATTGTTGAGCATCTCTATTCGCTTCCCGACTCCGCCATCGTGCTGCCCGGCCATGGCGAGCCGACGACCGTCGGTCACGAAAAAAAGTACAACCCGTTTGTTTCAGCCCCTTGAACCGGTGGGCTCCCTGTTTCTCTTTACAGTTTTAACCACTTCCGATGCTCGCGCCTGCTGATCTGTCGCCACCCCCCCGCTCCCAGCCGGTAAGTCGAAGCCCGCTGTGCCGGCTGACCGGGCTGGGGCTGGCCGGGCTTGCCAGGCTGCTCGCTGGGGCCAGCGCACGCTGGATTGCCAGCCAGCCCGACACCTGCCAGCGGGTCTATTTTGCCAATCACACCAGCCACCTCGATGCCCTGCTGATCTGGGCGTCGCTGCCGCGGACCGTGCGGGAAGTGACACGGCCCGTGGCCGCCAAGGACTATTGGTCGGGCGGCGTGGTGCGGCGGTGGCTGGCCCAGGAGGTCTTTGATGCCATCCTCATCGACCGCACCGACATCAAGGTGCATCAGAGTCCGGTTGATCTGATGCTGCGGGAGGCGGGCACAAACTTCTCGCTGATTGTCTTTCCCGAAGGCAGTCGCAGCGTGACCGGAGAGGTCGGGGAGTTCAAAAGCGGCCTCTATTACCTCGCCAAGAAGCGGCCTGACATCGAGCTTATTCCGGTCCACATCGACAACCTCAACCGGGTGCTGCCGCGGGGAGAGTTTCTGCCCGTGCCGCTGCTGTCGTGCATCAGTTTTGGACCGCCGCTCTGGCTGGAGCGGGATGAGGCCAAGCTCGATTTCCTGGCCCGGGCTCGGCGGGCCGTCCTGTCGCTGAAGGAGTAGCCGGCCGCTGGGCGGTCTGACCGTGAACGATATCCGTACCATCGCTCTGATTGCCGGCGTGCTGCTGCTGTTGCTGCTCGTCACCGCTGTCGGCCAGTTTCTCAAGCGGCATCCCGACCGGGGCATTGATCCGGCGGCCGTGCGCACCTTCAACCTGCGGATCCGGGGCTGGTGGATCCTCTGCAGCGTGTTGGCGGCGGCCTTCTGGCTGGGGTCAACCGCCACCGTGACGCTGTTTGGGCTGGTCTCATTCTGGGCCCTGCGGGAGTTCATCACGCTGACGCCAACCCGCAAGGGAGACCACCGTGCACTCTTCTGGGTCTTCTTCCTGTTCACGCCGCTGCACTACGTACTGGTCGGGATGAACCGGTACGACATCTACAGCGTCTTCCTGCCGGTCTATGCCACCCTGTTCGTGCTGGCGCGTTCAGCGGTAGCGGGTGACTACAAGCGATTCCTTGAGCGTACTGCCAAGATTCAGGCTGGGCTCGTCGTTTGCGTCTACTGCCTCTCGTTTGCCCCAGCGTTGCTTGAGTTGCCGATCGCCACAGCGGCTGCCGGCGGCCGGGATGCCAACTTTCGGCTGCTCTTCTTCCTGATTTTGCTGGTCCAGTTTGCCGACTGCATGCAGTACGTCTGGAGCCGGGTGCTGGGCCAGCGGCTGGTGGCGGCGGCGGTCAGTTCCAACCGCACCTGGGAGGGCCTGCTGGGCAGCGCCACCAGCACGGCCTTGTTGGCCGCGGTGCTCTGGTGGGCGGCGCCCCCCTATCAGCCCTGGCAGGCGGCGGTGGCTGGCCTCGTGGTGGCAGTGATGGGCTTCGCCGGTGGCATGACGATGTCAGCGATCAAGCGGGACCGCGGCGTTAAAGATTATGGCACCCTTGTGGTTGGCCACGGGGGTGTGCTCGATCGGATCGACTCGATCTGCTTCGCCGCTCCGGTCTTCTATCACATGACGGTGCTGGTCACCGGCGGCTGACCGGGGCCGGCTCGGTCGCTGGGCCGCTGCTGCCCTGACGTTGGGTCCGCCGGGCCTGTTGCACATAGATCGACTGGCGGCTGGTGGTGGTGGCCAGTCGTTCGGGACTGGGCTGGCGGCGTGGCGTCGGGTCGGGGCTCTGACCCCGGGTGGTCGGTGACCAGTTGGCAGGCTCCGGAATGGCCGCTGCGATGGCCGCCGGGGGTGCCGGGCAGCCCTTCTTTACCCAGTCGAGCCAGGTCTGTTGCAGATTGGCCAGGTCGCCCACGCCATAGTGCCGGCCCAGAGCGGTCGCCCAGTCGTTGCCATCAAGGCCATCCCCGACGAAGGCGACGTAGCGACGGCGGCCGCCACGTTCAATCAGGTAACGGGCCAGGGAATAGCCTTGGGCGTAGAGCGGCAGCACGTCGGCGGGATACTCCCGCATGGCAAACATCTCGGGAAAGGCGATGCCGCGGCCGGTCCGCAGGAACTCAATCAGCATCCGGTGCTGACGGGCCCGCTCAACGGGGTGTTCGACCGTGGTGCAGGCACCCTCGTCTGCCCAGCGGGGCAGCGGCTGCCGAAAATGGCTGGCAAAGATGGTGTGGGTGATCTCATGAGGGAGCACCGAGTCGAGAATCCGCTCTTCGCTGCCCTGAATGGTCATTGTCCAGTTGAAGACCTCGCCACGGTCGAAGACAAAGCTCGTTGCGCCGCCAGCACCAAGGTTCGGGGCGACCTGGGCGGTGATCGGGCAGGGGCGGCTCCAGCGGGGCAGCGGCTGGCCGGTCCATTCAACTGCCAGATCGTGGCGGTACTGTTCGGCAGCATCGCCAATCCGTCGGGCCTGCTGCTCAGAAGGTGCTTCAATGACGAAGTTGGCGGTGCGATAGCCGGCGGCTTGTGCTGCCGTCGTGGCGAACAGGCCGACCAACGAGGCAAGCAGGAAAAGCACTCGAAACCGAATCTGTCCAACCAGCATGCGACCACCACTTCCAAAGGTTCTGCCGCCGGGCGGTGCAGCCGCCCGCGGTGAGCGGCGGACGGTAGCGGTGGCCCGCAATCGGAACCAGAGCGGTTTCGCCGCGATCAGTCTGCCGGCATCAGCCGAGGCCAGGCGAGTTCAAGCCGGGCTGTTGGGGGAATCTCCAGCGTTGTTCCGGCCGCGAGGGAGATGCCGGGGTTGATCGTCCGATTCCAGGCAAACAGGCTGCGGTAGTAGCGGCCATCGCCGTAGGCCCGTTCAGCGATGCTCCACCAGCAGTCGTCGGCCACCACAACGTAAGGCTGGCCGGGAATGACAGGAGGCGGGCCAGGCGGTGGGGATGGTTGGGCGAGAGGAGCGGCGAAAGCCGGGGCTGTTGTCGTCCTGGCGGGCTGGGGGGGCGCCTGTTGTTCTGAAGCTGGGAAACTCCTCGCGACGGCGGCCTCAACCGGCTGGGGGCGTTGCTGATCGGCTGCTTGCCAGGGAGGGGCTGCCGCAGTGAACGGTTCCTCGTTCGACACCAACGTGGTAGTGGTTTCCGGTGCAGTAAACCGCGAACGGCCGCCGGGTGAATCAGGCTGCGGGGCGGGGTCGGCGACCAGTGGCGTCAGCGCCGGTGGATCGGCAAGAGCGAGTTGCTGCGTCGGGTTTTCTATATCCGGTTCCACTGGTTTGGCTGGCAACGGATCGGGCCGTGGCCGCGGCGTGAGCACGGGGGGCGGGACAAGCGGAGTCGGGGTCGTCGAGGCTGTGCTGGTGTGAATGTCGGGGCCAGTCCCCTTTGGTGGCCGGGGGCTGAACAGCCTGATTGAGAGCGCAGCGACAAAGACGCCGGCCAACAGGCCAAGCAGCGTCAGCAGAAATCGCGACTCGCGTCCCATGAGAGACCAGCAGAAAATGATGCCACGCGGCCACCAGTGGCCGAGCCTCAAGCGGCGGGGATTCTGCTGAAACCCGCCCGCCACTGCCAGAGCGATCAGGCCAGGCGGGCGGCCGCCCGCAGCCGGGCAGAGCGGGACCGGGAATTGGCCGCCACTTCATCAGGCTGGGCCTCGCGGGGTGACCGGGTTAGGCATTCCCAGGTCTGCGGGCTGCGGAAAGCCGTTTTGACCAGCCGATCCTCAAGGGAATGAAACGAGATCACCACCAGTCGGCCACCGGGCCGCAGCCGGGAGGGGATGCGTTCCAGGGCGATCTGGAGGCTCTTCAGTTCCTCGTTTACCGCGATGCGTAACGCCTGGAAGGTGCGGGTAGCGGGGTGGATGCGGGGCGGTGGCGATTGGCGGGGAATGGCGGAGGCGACCAGCCTGGCAAAGTCGCGGGCTGATTCGATTGGCTGGCGTTCACGGGCCGCCGCGATCCGGCGGGCGATCCGCCGGCTGTAGCGTTCCTCACCAAACTCATAAATCAGGTCGGCCAGCGTCTCGGGCCGCAGCCGGTTGACTAGCCGCCAGGCGGGCTCGCCTTCGGTCGGATCAAACCGCAGGTCAAGCGGCCCGTCGGCGTCGAAGGAAAACCCGCGGCTGCGATCGGCCAGTTGGTCACTCGACAGCCCAACGTCGAGCAGCACGCCATCGACTGTCTCGGCACCGACCGCATCGAGCACTTCGGGGATGTCCCGGAAATTGGCTTGGGCAAAGCGGATCGGCAGGCCTGCCAGTTCCCGGGCTCCTCGATCGATGGCCACTGGATCGCGGTCGATGGCGATCACCCGGCCGGTCGGTCCGACGGCCTCAGCCAGCAGTCGGGTATGACCGCCGCCGCCGAGGGTGCCATCAACAACGGTCATGCCGGGTTGGAGGGCGAGGAACGAGAGCGACTCCCGCGGCATCACGCTGACGTGTTGGCTGGTCGCGGGGGGCAATTCTGCCGGGGGCTGGGGGGCGGTCACGTGGGGCTTTGGGATTCCATAGAGTTCGTGTGGTTCTTCGCAGCAGTTTATCACCAAGAAGGCCGTTTCCACGGCGCCGGGGCGTTGCCCGTTTGCTTCCGCGAGAACCCCACCCACTCCGAAAGCCTCCTGCGCAAGCTGGGGGATTTTTGGCATCGATCCCCGGGCTCACGGCTTTTGATGGCACGCGGTTGCGTCTATCAGCAGAAAAAATCCATTTTGAGAATCCCGAACCGGAAGCCGCGCGAAAGCGCTGCTTTGGAGAGTGGAAGCCGAGTGGAAGCGTTGCCTTGGAGTGTGGAAGCCGGGTGCGGAAGCGACCGGACCGGCAGTACGTTTGACGCCTCAACGCCGCCCGAGCGCACCCGCAAAAGCGTGCGAACCTTGGCCTCGCATGCTGCTCCTCCGAGGAAACGCCGACCGGATGCCGGCGCTTTCCGTGAAGCCGGCCGCCGCTCCGGGGTGCCCGCGTCCCCTCGCTGGACGTTCACGTCGGCCATCCGGGCCTCCGTTCACTGCCCGTGCGCTTCGCTTCGCCCTCCAGGCTAAGCTCGCTTCCGGAGCCCGCTCGCGGACACGGGCACCCCTGCGCTCGTGAACGGTGCATTGGAAATGCGGAAGCCGCCCAGAAGTGTTGCTTTCGAAAATGAAAGCCGGGCGGAAGTGTTGCATAGGAGAACCGAAGCCGAGTGGAGGTGTCGCCCTCGAGCGTGG
>Ga0114919_10000848_pt1 | contig 24378 bp, 19 predicted proteins | sample BlataG_FD_88682 | JGI IMG/M metagenome (GOLD analysis project Ga0114919, IMG submission 88682) | Deep subsurface microbial communities from Black Sea to uncover new lineages of life (NeLLi) - Black_00105 metaG | ecosystem: Environmental > Aquatic > Marine > Oceanic > Sediment | place: Atlantic... | reverse complement strand
TTGGTCCTGCGCGCCGGGCCCTTCGTCGCCGACGACCTAGGTCATGCCTTTGTCGCACTTCATGGCGGTCTGGCTCGGGCCGCGCGTCATCAACGCCGAGGGAATTCCGAGCGTTTCGCGGGCCTGGACTTGGTCAGGGGACAGGCGGCGATCGGTCATCAGCAGCGTCGTTTCGCCGACGGTGTGGACGATGCGCTGCTTGATCTCGATATCGAGCTCCGGGGCGGCGATGCTGGAATGGACGATCGGCCGCGGGTCGCCCTCCCTGTACGTTTCGCTCTCAACCAGCGCGTTTCGGGCGAGCAAGCGGAGCGGCTCCTTGCGCACGCGATCCTCCTCGTCGCGCTCGGCCAACCCGAGGAACCCCCAGCGTGATTCGGCCTGCGGCTCGGCCCGGCCCAAGAGCACTTGCTGGGCCTGACGCAGGAGCGTCTCCAGGGGGGCCATCGCGGCCGGCCGGCTGGTCGGCGACACTTCCACGTCTTCCAGCAGCAGCGTCAGCGTATCGGCCCGCAGCCGCTCGTTACCACTGGCCGCTGCCACGTTGCCAACGAAGTGCACCGTGTTGCGCTGCCCGTCGATATGCAGCGACTCGTGGCTGGTGACCTCGATCGGCACAGGCCGGCGGCGGCGCTGGCCGCGCAAGCCGCGCCTGGTGCGGAAGGTCAGTTGCGACTGCCCGTCCACGTGCACCGTCTGCTGCGTACGGTCTAGTTCGACCCGCTCACCGCGGACGGCGTACGGCTCGTAGTACACCCGGGCGTGCTCGGCGGGCGTGCCGACCACGCTCGCGCGGTCCAGCTCGTTGGCGGCGTGGAAGGTCGCGGTGATGTGCTTACCCCGGGCGGCCACCTTATTGTCTGCATCGTCCACGGAGGCTTTGCCCCATATGTCCAGTGTGCGCAAAGCGAGTCGAGACCGACTTTGTACGGCCGGACCGGAAGGTGGGTCTAGACCCACCCTACTCTGCAGGTCGTCCAGCCACGGCTCCAGCGTCACCCGCACTTTCTCGCCGGACAAACGCGCGCGCGCGCGTGTGATGACGACGGCCCCGACGGCCTCGAGCTCGCGCGGGTATCGTTCGCCTTCCTCCGTCGTCGCGAACGCGAGCCGCACCTGACCGCACGCCAGTTCCAGATCGCTTCCCGACAGCCGGACGTCGCCGATCGCCAGGGCGGATGTCAGCAGGGCCTCGAGCGATTCGTCGCCTTCGGCCGGCCGGAAGTACATCTCCAGGCGGTGGGCGTCCAACGCCTCGCCAGAAAGCTGCGTGCGCACGTCGCCGACGAATACCGCGGACTTCAGCCGGCCGTAGCTGAGCACCTCGTCCGCCGCCGCTGCATCGGTGCCGGGGTCCAGATGGAGCTCGCCCCAGTGCGTGCAGCGGATGCCCACCGGACGGCGGTCGGCCTGCTCGTCCCGGCGCGATTCGAGCGAAACGTCGCCGATGAGCTTGATCACGTGGTTGGGCCGGTCGATGTAGACGCTGGCCGCCGTCGCCGAGAGATCGTCGCGCATGGCGAAGTTCACCCGGCCGGTTTCAGCGGCGTAGAGCCAGATCTGGCCGGTCTCGTCGTAGTACTCGAGTCGGCCGCAAGTCAGCGAGCCTTCGCCGCGGGTGAGCGTGACGGGTCGGCCGACGGCCTCAAAGCGTCGGCGGGGGCGCTCCGCGTTGGGTGGCGTCAAAGCCGGCTCCAGCGACAGGCTGCCGCTCCAGCGGACGACGAGTCGCTCGCGCTCTTCATCCGCCGGTCGGCTGGCCGGTGCCGTGCTCGTCGAACGGGAGCGTCCCAACAGGCGCCCCGCCTCGCCGCCCACGTCGAACAGCAGGTGCAGCTCGTCCGCCTTCAGCCCGCCGAGGAGCTGATCACCCCGGAAGTGTTCGGCGACGATGTCCCCGGCCAGCGTGCAGGCATAGGCAGTTCGTTTGCGGGGCTTGCGGCCGGCGCGCTGTTCGGCAACGGCCGGACGGGCGGGCCGGGTTGCGGCGTCTGCCGTGCCGGTCGTCGCCTCCTGTGGAGCGTCGCCCAGCCCGCCGAACAACCCGCCTTCCACGTAAAGCGTCAGCTCGCGACCCTGCCGGACCACCAGCGTTTCGACGCGGTTCTCGGCCTGGTTCCAGACGAGCTTGATTCCCACGCCGGCGATGTCGAACTCGGTGCTGCGGGTGGTGAACGGATCGTCGGTCTTCAATTGGCCGAGCTCGAGGTCGAAGTCAAGCCGGTCCATGGCGATGGTGATCAGGTCTTCGGGTCGCTGGGTCATCGGCGAGCGTTGGTGGGCGGTTTGCGTGTCGATGACGATGCGGGCGTTGCCGCGCAGCCAACCGGTCTTCAACCACATCCGCGTCTCCTGCACGCGGTCGACGCTGATCTGGCCCTGGTCGGCAGAAACCAGGGCGACCATGCCGCTGGGCAGCAGCATGGTCAGCTCGGGCTGCTCGACGAAGACTTCGTTCTTCGAGTCGGGGACGGGCTTCCAGTTCTCACAGCGGAACCGGCCCGTCGGACGGCCGGTTCGCTCGTCGTAGACGGTATACTCAATCCCCTGCCCGCCGGGGATCTCTGTTTGCCCGACGCGGATTACCTCGTCGCCGGCCGCTCCGGTCTCGTCGGGAAGCTCATCGACAACCGATTGCGAGCCAACCTCGCTCGCGGCCGGAGCGCGCACGAGCTGCCGGTAGCCGATGAACAGAATCACCAGGACGGCCGTCGTGGAGACGAGCAAAACGATGTTGCGGGTCATCGTGATTATTCCTGTATGCTCAGGTTCCAGACGACGAGCCGGCGTAGTGGTCGGTTACTTCCTGCCAGCGGCCGGCTTCGCGCAGCAGATACTCGACCGCTTCGCGGACGGCGCCGTGGCCGCCGGACCGCTGCGTCACCAGCCGCGCCGCCGCTTTGACCTCATCCACCGCGTTCGCCACCGCGATGGGGAAACCACAGCGTTTCAAGACCGGCAGGTCGAGCAGGTCGTCGCCGATTGCCGCGACCTGCTCCAGCCGCAGGTCCAGCCGCGACAGCAACTGTTGCAGGTCCGCGAGTTTGTCCGTGCTGCCCTGGATCAGGTGGCGGATGTCGAGCTCGCGGGCACGGGCGGCGACCCCTTGCGACGTCTTACCGGTGATGATCACGACCGAACCGACGAGGCGTTGGAACCAGTGGATGGCCAGCCCGTCGTGGATGTGGAAGGCCCGTAGCGGCCGGCCGTCTTCGTCCACAAAGACACGACCGTCCGTGAGCACGCCGTCCACGTCCAGATACAGGCAGCGGATATCGGCCATCAGCTAGGCCCTCGCCCGCGATCGAGCGCAGCTCACCTGGCTGCGCGTCGCCGACCGCGTATCATACCCGAAACGACACCGACAACCCGAACCCCGAACGCGAGCGCGGGGCCAGACAGGCGCGAGAATGCAAACTACACCCCAAACACCCCGACGCTACGACCTGGGCGGGTGCACCATCACACTGGTCAGCGGCGGCAGCCTGAAACTCGACGGCGGGGCCATGTTCGGGATCATCCCCAAGCCGCTCTGGAACCGCCTGACGCCTGCCGACGAGCGCAATCGCATCCAGCTCGCCTGCAATTGCCTGCTGGTCGAGTGGACACGCGAGACCGACCGGCGGGTTATCGTCGAGACCGGTCACGGGCCCACATACGGCGAGAAGGAACAGGAGATCTTCGCGATCAACCCGACGGCGTGGTTGCTGCCGCAGCTCGAGGCGCTCGGTGTGGACCCCGCCACGATCACCGACGTGGTGGTTTCACACCTGCACTTCGACCACTGCGGCGGGCTGACGTGGGAGCGCGACGGCCGGCCGGTGCCGACGTTTCCGAACGCCAGGGTCCATGTGCAGCGTCGCGAGTTCGAGGACGCCCGAGCCAACTTCGGCATGATGACGCAGACTTACCGCGAGCAGACTTACACGCCGATCGACGAGAGCAACGCGTGGAACCTGCTGGACGGCGAAGACGCGATTGTCGAGGGGGTACGACCGCTGCTCACCCCGGGGCACACACGCGGGCACCACTCGATCATCATCGCGGGGCGCGACCGCTGTGCCGTTTTCGGCGGCGACGTAATACCCACGCGTCACCACCTGGGCCGGCCGTACGGCATGGCGTACGACCTGTTCCCGCTCGAGAACCGCACGTCGAAAGACAAGCTACTGAAGACCGTAGCCGACCGCGACGGGCTGCTGGTGATCGACCACGAGCCCGACACACCGCTCGTGCAGGTAACGCCGGAAGGGGACTACTACACGCTCGCCGACGCGACCTGATCCGAGCCTGTAGGGTGGGTCTTGACCCACCCGCACATGCTACTTCCGGGAAACGGCGGCTGCGGGCGTCTTGCCCGCCAGGGCCTCTCGACCGTGGGCCAAGCCGCGCTCGAAGGCGATCAGGTTCAACTCTTCGGTGCCCGGCGGCACGGACGCCTCGACCGATTTGCGCAGCGCGTCGGCATCCACGACGTCGGTGACCGCGGCGAAGAAGCCGACCATGACGATGTTGACGACCATGCGGCGTCTGAGCTCCTCGGCGATGCGCGTGGCCGGGATGCTGAAGCGCTTGATGGTTTCGGGGAGGGCGACCGGAAGCTTGACCAACTGGGCTTCGTGGATCAGCGTCCCGGTGAGGGAAAGTTCAGAGGCGAAGCGGTTGCAGGCCTCCTGGGACAGCAGCATCAGTATGTCGGGCTGCGTGACGTAGGGATACTCGATCGGCTCGTCGGCGATGATGACCTGGGCGCTGCACGCACTGCCGCGCGCCTCCGGGCCGAACGCCTGGGTCAGCGTGGCGTACTTGTCACCGAAGATGCAGGCGCCGCGGCCGATGATCATCCCGGACAGGATGACGCCTTGTCCGCCCAGTCCGCCGATCTTGATCTCCGTCATGCTCATCTACTCACACCTTCATGCCCCGCATCGCGATGGGCTTCTGCTGTTCGCGCGACATACGCTCCCAGCGCTGCCGGTGGAGGACGCTGGCCATCTTGGCTTCGACCATCTCCAGCAGCGACGGGCGGTCAGCATCCACAAACTTGCCGCAGACGATCTTCTGCTGGAAGGCGATGTCGCATTCGCGGGTGTCAACCCCGTTCTTGATCACCGAGTTCTCTTTGAACCACTGCATGCGGTCCAGCCCGGTCCCCAGGCGGTTGCGCCGCTCGTACAGCGTGGGGCACGGGGTGATGACCTCGACGAAGCTGAAGCCCCTTTTATTCATGGCCTCGGTCATCGAGCGGGTGATCTGGCGGACGTGATAGGCCGTCCAGCGGGCCACGTAGACGGCACCGCACGACTCGGCCAGGAACGGCAGGTTGAACGGGCGCTCGCAGACGCCGTACGGCGAGGTTGTGCCCACTGCGTCGAGCGGTGTCGTGGGGCCGACCTGTCCGCCGGTCATGGCATAGTTGAAGTTGTTGACGCAGATGACGGTGATGTCGGCGTTGCGTCGGGCGGCGTGGATGAAGTGGTTTCCGCCGATGGCGATCAGGTCCCCGTCTCCGCTGTACACCACGACCTTGAGCTCGGGGTTGGCCAGCTTGAGGCCGGTGGCAAACGGAATCGCCCGACCGTGCGTGGTGTGGAACGAGTCGAGCTCCAGATACCCAGCGACGCGTCCGGTACAGCCGATGCCCGAAACGATGATCAGCTTGTCCAGATCGGAAACGCATTCCTTGACCGCGCGGGCGAAGCAGTTCACCGTCGTGCCGATGCCGCAACCGGGACACCAGATATGCGGCATGCGGTCGGCACGCAGGAGCTTCTCGACGGGGTTCTCCACTGCTGGGGCCGTGCTCATCGAACCGCCTCCATGATTGCGTCGTAGATCGTCTGCGGCTTGTGTACCGCTCCGCCGGCGTGCTGAACAGAAATAATGTCGCACTTGCCGGCAGCACAGCGCTCCACCTCCAGCACCACCTGCCCCAGGTTGACCTCCGGAACGACCAACCCGCCGACCCGCTCGGCCAGGTGGCGGATGTAATCCTCCGGGAAGGGCCAGACCACAACCAGCCGCAAGTGGCCGACCTTCACGCCCTTCTTCCGCGCCTCGCGGATCGCCCGCATGCCCACCCGCGAGCTGATGCCGTAAGTGACTACCACGACATCGGCGTCCTCGAGGCCGTCTTCGTGGAAGAACGAGATCTGCTCGACGTTGGTGCGGATCTTGTCCACCAGGCGGCAGACGAGCTGCTCCTGGCACTCGGCGTTCATCACCGGGTAGCCCTTCTCGTTATGCGTCAAGCCGGTGATGTGGAAACGGTGCCCATCGCCGGCCTTGGCGAAATCGGGCACCAGATCGTCCCCCGGCACGTAGGGCTCGTATTCGCCGGGCGGCAGCTTGGTGTAGCGGCGCGGGGTGATCTTGATCTCGTTGCGGGGCGGGATGACCACCTTCTCGGTCATGTGTCCGATCACCTCGTCCATCATGAACAGCACCGGCACGCGGTACTGCTCGGAGAGGTTGAAGGCGTGAATCATCAGGTCGAAGCATTCCTGCGGGCCGTTGGGCGCCAGCGCGATCACCTCGTAGTCGCCATGCGAGCCCCAGCGGGCCTGCATCATGTCGGCCTGGGCCGGGAGCGTCGGCAGCCCGGTGGACGGGCCGCCGCGCTGCACGTTCACAAACACACAGGGCACTTCCGTCATTGCCGCCAGACCGATGTGCTCCAGCATCAGCGAGATGCCGGGCCCGGAGCTGACGGTCATGGCCTTGGCCCCGGCCCAGACGGCACCCTGAATGGCGATCGACGAGGCGATCTCGTCTTCCATCTGGATAAACGTTCCGCCGATGCTGGGAAACCGCCACGCTATACGCTCGACCACCTCGGTCGAGGGCGTGATCGGATAGCCGGCCACGAAGTTGCAGCCGGCCGCGATGGCCCCCTCCGCGCAAGCATGGTCCCCGTCAAGAAAGTGCGCGCCGGTGAGGATCCTGTCGTTGTCGCCTGACACGCTACTCTACTCCTTGCTCCTGCTTCTCGACATCCGGTTCGTCAGTGGGTTCCACCGGGACCCGGGCTCCGGAGATGGCGAAGTCCGGACAATACATGCCGCACAGGTCGCAGCCGGTACAGTCCCTGCCGCCAACGAGCTGAGGGAAGTGGTATCCCTTCTCGTTGAACTCGCGGGACATCTCCAAGACCCCCGTCGGACAGAAGGCCACGCAATAGCCGCACCCCTTGCAGCGCTCGCGAATGACGGTCACGCGCCCCCGAACCTTCTTCGGCCGCGGTTTGGCCTCCGGCTGGTCCTCAGAGGAAGTGGTCGTTGCCGATTCTTTGCTCATCGCGGACTCTCTTGCCCCAGTGGCGAACACAGACGTTTGCGGCAATTGTCATGCCAGCCCCCTACGCCGCAGCGAAAACCACCTGGGCCGCCCGGGGCCTGCCGGGGCACAGCGGCGCGGGGTCTCATCTCACTATCGGCACAGCGCGGACGCCGGCATCCATTGTTTCGGCATAACCAGGCCTGCAGGCGGTAGACCCTTCGATGCGGCATATTTCACACCCCGGGTGTGATAATCCCCATGCCGGGCGCCGTATTCCGGCAGGGACCTGCTGATCCCCGCGTAACCCCCCGGTAATTTGGCCGTCGGTAAGGCCGCGATCGGCTCTCGCTCATTGCCGAACACGCGCGCCATCGGGCCGGCCGCACACCGGCGGGGTGAGCGGCCCCCGCGGAAACCCTCGTCTACGCTCCCTCCCCCGCCCGGAAGCCCGGGATCATCGAATCGTGGATCCAGTCCTCCATGATTTGGCCAAGATCGGCTACATCATTGACCATGATGGCAAGGTTGCGCTTCTTACCCTCCCGGTCTCTGACCATGTCCTTCAGCACGCCGGCCGTCTCGAACCCCAGCAGCTTAAACAAGGCGACTGAACCCACATTGTCCTCGATGACCTGGGTTTGCAGCTTCTCGAGGCCCCGCTCCTCCGCCAAGGCCACTAGCTCGCGCGCGATTATCGTGCCCAAGCCGACCTTGCGGTGTGTTGCGGCCGTGACCAAGCGGACCTCACCGACATGCTGCGACCATCCGTGGCGTGCGAAATGAAGCGTGCCGTCCGCCACGATCTTCTCGCCGTCCTCGGCCACCAGGGGGATTGCCCGGTTGAGGTCGATGTTCGCCACCCACGTCTGCACGACCGCCGGATCGGTGACGTCATGGCGTAGGAACAGCCGGTCTTCGGGGGGCAAAGCCTGGAAGAACGCGTAGAGCTTGTCGAAGTCGCCGTTGGCCAGCGGGCGGACCACCACGTGGCGGCCGTCACGAAGCGTAGCTTCCTTGGGATATGTGTCCAACAACATGCTCGAACTCCCTTTCGTACAGCACGCCGGGAGGCCCAAGGCGCGCCGACAATCACGGTTCCACGCGGGCGTTCTCGCACATGACCATCGCTCGGCTGTCTTGACCCGCGCTTCGCCGCCGGATCGGCGGCAGGGTAGCACGACCGCGGTGGGCAGACAAGCTGCGCCGCGTGTCGGCGGGGTGCAAAAAGCAGGGGCACACACCGGTGTGCCCCTGCGTCGCCCACGTCCCTAATGAAAATTACATCCCCGGCATGCCGCCCGGGGTTCGCTTGTCCTCTTCCTTCTCCTTGATCTCGCTGACGAGTGCGTCGGTGGTCAGCAGCAGGCCGGCGACCGAGGCCGCGTTCTGCAACGCCACACGCTCCACCTTCAACGGTACGATCACGCCCATCTTGACCAGGTCGCCGTATTCATCGCTCACGGCGTTCCAGCCGAAGTTGCCCTTGTTCTCGCTGACCTTCTGACAAACGATCGAGCCGTCCAGGCCGGCGTTCTCGGCAAGCTGCTTGATCGGGTAGCGCAGGGCCCGGCGGACGATCTCCACACCGGTTTTCTGGTCGCCGCGGACCTTCTTGTAGACCGCATCGAGGGCGGCATCGATACGGAGGACGGCGACGCCGCCGCCCGGCAGAATGCCCTCCTCGACCGCGGCCCGGCAAGCGTGCAGGGCGTCCTCGACGCGGGCCTTCTTCTCCTTCATCTCGACTTCGGTGGCCGCGCCGACGCTGATCTGGGCCACGCCGCCCGAGAGCTTGGCCAGCCGCTCCTCCAGCTTCTCGCGATCGTAGTCGCTGGTGGTCGCTTCGATCTCGTTCCTGACGGCCTCGATGCGGCCTTTGATGTCGGCACTCTTGCCGGCCCCCTCGATAATCGTGCAGGTCTCCTTGTCCACGATTACGCGCTTGGCGCGCCCCAACTGGTTGAGCTCGAGATTCTCGAGGCTGATGCCGAGGTCCTCGAAGACGGCCGTCCCGCCGGTCAACACCGCGATGTCCTCGAGCATTGCCTTGCGGCGGTCGCCGAACCCGGGGGCCTTGACCGCGCAGCACTGGAGGATGCCGCGCAGCTTGTTGAGCACCAGGGTGGCCAGGGCCTCGCCCTCGAGGTCCTCGGCAATGATCAGCAGCGGCTTGCCGGCCTTGGCGAGCTTCTCCAACAGCGGCAGCAGATCCTTGACCGAGGAGATTTTCTTCTCGTGGACCAGGATGTAGGCACTGTCGAGGGTCACTTCCATCGACTCGGGTTTGTTCACGAAGTACGGCGAGATGTAGCCCTTGTCGAACTGCATGCCTTCGACCAACTCCACCGTCGTCTCAAGACTCTTGCCCTCCTCAACGGTGATCACGCCGTCCTTGCCGACCTTGTCCATCGCCTCGGCGATCTTGTCGCCGATTTCGCGATCCTGGTTGGCGGCGCAGGTGCCGACCTGGCCGATCTGCTGCTTGCCCTTGACCGGGACGGACATCTCCCGCAACGCTTCGACGACACCGCCAACCGCCGCGTCGATCCCACGCTTGAGGTCCATCGCGTTGGCGCCGGCGGCCAGGTTCTTGAGCCCCTCATCGAAGATCGCTTCGGCGTAGATGGTGGCCGTGGTGGTGCCGTCGCCGGCCACGGAAGAGGTCTTGCTGGCGACCTCCTTGACCATCTGGGCGCCCATGTTCTCGTAGGGGTCTTCGAGCTCGATCTCCTTGGCGACCGTGACGCCGTCTTTCGTCACGGTGGGTGAGCCGAAGGATTTTTCCAGAACTACATTGCGGCCGCGGGGGCCGAGGGTGATCTTGACGGCCTTGGACAGTTGGCGCACCCCGCGGCGAATGGCCTCGCGGGCTTCCATATCAAACGCAATTTGCTTAGCTGCCATCGACGTCTCCTGCTGGGTGGGTTCTGCCCCACCAGAACTCAAATCAAACCGCGCCTACCAGGACACACGCATGTAGCGCGGGATGCGGGCCGGCCCCGCTGCAACGCGCTTCCGGCCGCCGCGCGCGCCGCTGACACAGCGACATCCCCTTCCCCATCGCCAGCCTATCATGTTGCGTGCCAGGTGCGTGCCCCGGGCTTGCGTTACCTAACGCCCCGTAGAGTAACGAATTCCGGCAGTTCGCCCAATCGCGGGCGGCCGGCCCGCAGTCCACGCCGCTGTCAATCTGGCAGACCTCAACCGGCCGGAGTCAGAGGCTCAGCACGAATACGGCTAAGACCCGGCACGCCCAGGTGCTCGCAGCTCCACTACGCTGCTCAGGGTCCCGGCATTCGCGGTCGGGATGCTAGCGGTTGATCACTTCCGACGAATGCTGGCCAACTCGTCGATCGAGCCGTCGTAGGTCTCGAACCCCGACGTGAACGCGAACTTCTCGCCCACCAGCGAGCCGGAATTGGCCAGGAACTCGAGCTCCGGCAGTTCGGCGGAATTGAAGCGCAAGTGGACACACGCCCGCCCGGAGTGGGCGTTGACCTGATTGACCGCTTCCGCGACCGCCCGTTTCAACTCGTGGCTCGCCCCCACAGCCATAAATCACTCCAGTACCGCCAGTATATCACTTTCGTCCATGATAATCATCTCTTCGCCCTCCACTTTCACCTCGGTGCCGGCGTAGCTGGTAAACAGCACCTGATTGCCCTTCTTGACCTGAAGCGGCTTGCGTTTGCCGGTGTCCAGCAGCGTACCTTCGCCGACGCTCAGGACCGTGCCGCGCTGGGGCTTTTCCTTGGCGGCGTCGGGCAGGACGATTCCGCCGGCAGTCTTCTCGTCGGCCTCCAAACGCTTGACCAGCACCTTCTCTCCCAATGGACGGATGGGAACCTTAGCCATCTGCTGCTCCTTAGTAGTGCGTTTCCGGGACGATTTTGGCTGCCGCCGTGGCCCGTGTCAACCAGATTCCGCGCGCGGCAGCAGCGAAGCCCGGTGGGCAAGCGCCGTGCCAGTCCGGGACGAGCGACGCCCCGCTTCAGCGAGCGCCGCAACTCTTTGGGGTACAAGACATTACGAATCCGGCCCGCCCGACGCCGGGGGAACGACCTCTGCCCGCGTGCCGCGCGAACCACACATCGGCAGCCCACCCGCTGTCAAACTGGCAGTCATCGGCCACTCACGCCCACACGACACCCCGTCCTCTTGAGGCAGCGAAACGTGCTGTCATTCTGAGAAAGCGAAGCGCGCTGTCATTCTGAGAAAGCGAAGCGCGCTGTCATTCTGAGGGAGCGAAGCGACCGAAGAATCTCGCCACGCGTTCGTAGCGCCACTCAAAGGAACGACTTCGTTCCCCGCCGTCAGATATCGAAGTACAGGCAGAACTCGTACGGGTGCGGCCGGCTGCGCAGCGCGTCCACCTCGTTCTCCGTCTTGTATTTGATCCAGTAGCGGATCACGTCCTCGGTGAACACGCCGCCCTTGAGCAGAAACGCGTGATCCCGCTCCAGTGCTCTGAGTGCCTCTTCCAGCGAGGCCGGCGTGTGGCGGATGTCAGCCGCTTCTTCGGGCGGCAACTCGTACAGATTCTCGTCTATCGGCGGCCCGGGATCGAGCTTCCGCTGAATCCCGTCCAACGCGGCCATCAACATCGCGCTGAATGCCAGGTAGGCATTGCAACTGGAGTCCGGGCAGCGGAACTCGAGACGCTTGGTCTCGGGAGTGTGCTGGTACATCGGGATCCGCACGAAAGCCGAGCGGTTTCGCAGCGAGTAGAACAGGTTCACGGGCGCCTCGAAGCCCGGCACCAGCCGCTTGTAGCTGCTGGTGGTCGGGTTGGTGAAGGCCAGGACCGCCCCGGCATGCTCGATCAGCCCGCCGATCGCCCACAGGCCGTAGTCCGACAGCTCGGCGTACCTGTCGCCGTGAAACAGCGCGGTATCGCCCTTCCACAGTGAGAAGTGCGTGTGCATCCCGCTGCCGTTGTCGCCGTAGAGCGGCTTGGGCATGAACGTTACGACCTTGCCGTGTCGGGCGGCGACGTTCTTGAGGACGTATTTATAGAGCATCACCTTGTCGCCCATCTCCACCAGCGGGGCGAAGCGCATATCGATCTCGGCCTGGCCGCCGGTGGCGACTTCGTGATGGTGCCCTTCCACCTGGATGCCGCACTCCTGCAGCACCGAGACCATTTCGGCGCGCAGGTTGTGCATCGAGTCGGCCGGCGGGACCGGGAAATAGCCTTCCTTGGGTCGCAATTGGTTGCCCAGGTTGTCCGGCTCGTCGCGGCCGCGCCGCCAGACCCCCTCGCGCGAGTCCACCCCATAGTGGGCGTAGTTGATGCCCTGGTCGTAGAAAACCTTGTCGAAGATGAAGAACTCCAGCTCCGGGCCGTAGCAGGCGTTGTCGGCGATGCCGGTGGAGCGCATGTAGGCCTCAGCCTTGCGGGCGACGGAGCGCGGGTCGCGCGAGTACTCGGCCCGCGTGATGGGGTCCTTGACGTCGCAAATCAGCGAGATGGTCGGATGCTGAAAGAACGGGTCGAGAATCATGGTGTCGGCCGCGGGGATGATCAGCATGTCCGACTCGTTGATCTCCTGCCACCCGCGGATCGAGGAGCCGTCGAAGCCAACCCCGTCCTCGAAGGTCTGCAGCGTCAGTTCCCTGATCGGGACGGTCAGGTGTTGCCACAGGCCGGGGAAATCGAGAAACCGCAGGTCGACATACTCAACCCCCTTGTCCTCGGTGAACTTCAGCACTTCTTCCGGCGTCATGCCTTGATCCTCTCGCAAGCGGTTCTGCTGAGCGGTGCTGCCCGAAAGACGGGCGAAAGACGGGGGCGCAAACTACCCGACCTGCGCACGGCGGGCAACGGAGCGCCGCGCGATTGCCCCGTTTGCCCTGCTTTGTAGAAAAGGGCAAATTCAGTGTCATCCCGACGACCGAAGGGAGGAGGGATCTGGCCAGGAGTTTCGACGAATTCCGCATTTGCGGCTAGATTCCTCGTCGCGGAGTTTACCCTGAGCAACGTCGAAGGGCTCCTCGGAATGACATGCGACGCAGGCTTTTCTACCAAGCACGTTTGCCCCGTTTTCGCGCGGGACATTCGCGCCGAAGCCGCCCGGCGGACGCCCGACCACGAGGTGCCAGAGCTGCCGAGCGGCCATTACGGCGGTGTACCTGAGCCCAAACCGTCCGCGGCAGAGTTCCGCCTCTCTCAGAGCGGCAAGAAACGATTGTGAGCCATCGAAGTCCGGCATCATCTGGTAGGACGCCGCCAGGTAACCGCGCACGTGCGCGTCGTCACCGACGTAGGGGATCAGGTCGTGCCGGTGGGCGAAGCGTGCCGCCTGCGTGTCCTCCCACCAGAACGGGTTCTGCGCGTTGTGGATCTCGACCGCGTCGAGCAGTGGCGCCAGCCGCTGGACGGTCCGGCCCAGACTGTTGTCGCAGAGGCAGGCGAACGGGTGCGGGGCGAACACCAGCCCGCCCTGATCGCGAATCCGCTCGATCGTCTCTTCAACGGGCAGGCGCGGCGAGACGGCCTGATCCAGGAACAGGCCGAGCAGGTGCCCGTCGACGGTTGTGATTTCCTCGCCGACGATCACGCGCAGCCCGCCCGCCGCCGCCCGCACTGCCAACGCCCCATCGATCACGTTGTGATCGGTGACCGCGACGCAATCGACGCCTTGGCGGCACGCCGTGGCGACCAGCTCCTCCGGCGAGACGTTCGAGTCGGCCGAGTAGTTCGTGTGCACGTGCAGTACGGTTTTTAGTCGCGTCATCGCTAGTTTTCATCGGATGATTGGGGACGGGTACGCCAATGCGTCCTGGCCCCCCGGCTTAGAGCGCCTAACAAAACCCGCCCTGAAGAGCCGCAGGCTTCAGCCTGCGCGGCGCCGCGCGGACTGAAGTCCGCGGCTCTTTGGGTTGTGTTAGGCGCTCTCGGTTCATATGGAAGAAGTACGCTGTTTCGACGGGCGGTGTTCTGGCAAATACGGCGAATCCGCCGCACCCGGCTGCGATAGCGAAGCCGGTGGGAGACGGGGCTCCGATAACGTGTGCCGTCAGTCCACGCCGGCCGGCCGGGACCGCGTTGCCTACACCCGATAGGGTGCGGCTTGCCGCACCATTTGAGAGTCTGCTACGCCCCGACGATGCCGAGTGGAGGATTGGTCTGCCACCGGCCGCGGGTGAAGTCGGGGAAGTCCATCGGCCGGCTTCTGTTCGCGACCGAGCGCTCGGTCAACTCGGAAACGACACTCCAGGCCGCCGCATCGTAGACGTCCATATCGGTCGGCGTTCCCTCCCGCAGGCACTGGATCAGCCGATAGTCCTCGATGTAGTCCATGCCGCCGTGGCCGGCGCCGCGGGCCCTTTCGCCCTCCTTGGTCCAGAGCGGGTGCTCGAACTCGGCGTAGTAATCCTCGGCCTGCTCCCACTGGTGCGCCGGGCTGCGCCCCTCGATGTGGATGCGATCCGGGTACCCGGAAAAGAGGCCCTGCGTGCCCTGCACCATGTTGAGGCGGCTGTAGGGTCGCGGCAGATTCGTGTCGTGAACCAGGTAGATCGTGCGGCCGTTGACCGTCTTGATCAGGCTCACGTTCACGTCGCCAAGCACGTATCTCTCGCTCCGGCGTTGGTCGCCGGGAGGCAGGTGCTCTTGCTGCCAGAGTTGCAGGCCGCGCGACGGGCTGCTCATCGAAACCAGGTAGTCGAAGCGGTCGCCGCGGTTGATGTTCATGCACTGGGCGACCGGGCCGAGGCCGTGTGTCGAGTAGAGGTTGCCGTTGCGCTTGGTCGAGTGGTCGCGGCGCCACAGCCCCTCGCCGTGCTTGGAGAACTTGATCCCGCGCAGGTCGTGCAGGTATCCGGCTTCGCCGTGCAGGATCTCGCCGAACATGCCTTTGCGCACCATGTTCAGGACCATCATTTCGGCGCGGCCGTAGCAGCAGTTCTCCATCATGACGCAATGCTTATTGGTCCGCTCGGCGGTCTCGACAAGCTGCCAGCACTCGGCGATGGTCACCGCGGCGGGCACTTCGGTGGCGGCGTGTTTGCCGGCCTCCATCGCCGCCACGCACACGGGAACGTGCCAGCGCCAGGGCGTGGCCGTGTAGACCAGGTCGAGATCCTCCTGCTCACACAAGCGTTTGAAATCGTATTCGCCACGGGAGTAGCCGGCAGGTTTGGGCTGGCCGGCCTCCTGGACCCAGCGTTGTATGCGGGCCACTTTCTCTTCCACGATGTCGCAGACCGCCCTGATCTCAACGCCTTCGATTCTCAGGAGGTTCCTGACATGGGCCGAGCCCATGCCCCCCACGCCGACGTAACCCACGCGAACGCGATCGATGGGCGGCGTGGCGAACGGCTTGAGCGGTGCCGGCCCGAGCCTGCGCCCCGCGCCGGCGCAGCCGGAGAGACCCATGCCGCCCAGGGCCGCGCCGAGGCCGGCAACCGCACCCAGCTTCAGGAAGTCCCGGCGGTTCTGCTCACTCGCCGGGCGATCCGGCTCATGCTCATGACTCATGATGCTACTCCTGTCGTTCGTGTCCCGCGTACGGGACCACTCGCATTTCCATCCGGCCTCCACGTAGCCGCAGCGAACATGATACCGTTAGAATCCGTGCTGCGCTCGAGAGAGGAAGATGCCGCAGCGGCACGTTTGCACGCGAGGGCTTGAGGGACGCGATGAAACCCACGCTGATAATCCTGGCAGCCGGCCTCGGTCGGCGCTACGGCGGGCTGAAGCAGCTCGAAGCCGTCGGCCCCAGTGGCGAAACGATCATGGACTATTCGATGTACGACGCGCTGCGCGCCGGCTTCGGAAAGGCCGTTTTCGTCATTCGCCCCGATATGGAGGCCGCGTTCGCCGAGACGATCGGCCGACGTTACGAGAAGCACATCCCGGTCGCCTATGCCTTCCAGCGCCTCGACGACCTTCCTGACCGGTTCAGCGCGCCGCCGGGCCGCACAAAGCCATGGGGCACCGGCCAGGCCGTCCTGGCCGTCCAGAACCAAGTGCACGAGCCGTTCGCCGTCGTCAATGCCGATGATTTCTATGGGGCGAACTCGTTCGCGGCCCTCGCCGGGTTCCTGCAAGAAGGCGACCGCGGCAACGTGCCTACCTACGCGCTGGTTGGCTACACCCTGCGCGACACGCTCGCCGAGGCCGGTTCGGTCAACCGCGGCTGCTGCCGCTGCACGCCCGACGGCTGGCTGGAGAGCATCACCGAGATCATCGGGCTCGAACGGCATGGCCGCGACGCGCGCTACACCGATGAGTCCGGCACCGAACAAGTACTCAGCGGCGACCAACCGGTCTCCATGAACACGTGGGGCTTCCGGCTAGGTTTCTTCAATCAGTTGCGCGAATGCTTCGAGAACTTCCTTGAACAGAACGGAACGTCGGACACCGCCGAGTTCTATATTCCCATAGCCATCCAGGACCTCATGCGTACGGGGCGCGCCCGCGTCAGAGTCCTGCCGACAACGGACACCTGGTGCGGCGTCACGCACCCCGAGGACAAGCCGCGCGTCGTGCGAATGATCAACGACCTCGTCAATCGCGGCAGCTACCCGAAGAGACTGTGGGATTGAGCGTGCAAGCCGAGGTGACCGACATCGCCAGCCGCTTTGCCGTCACTGGCAAACTCATAGCCGCCGACCGATTTAGCGGCGGTCACATCAATGATTCACACCTGCTCACGTACCAGCGCGCGGGGCGGGCAGTCCGCTTCCTGCTGCAACGGATCAACGACACCGTCTTTCCAAAGCGCGCGCTCGTGATGGACAACATCCAGCGCGTCACGGCGCACATTGCGAAAGCGTTAACGTCGCAAGGCGTGCGCGACATCGGCCGGCGCGTGCTGACGCTCGTGCCGACGCACGCGGGTGAGCCTTATTACCGCGACAGCGGGGGTTCCTATTGGCGGCTGTATCCGTTCATCGAAGGCACCCACGTTCACGAGGCGGTGGAGACCGGGGAGCAAGCCGAGCAGGCGAGCCGAGCGTTCGGTGCATTCCAACATCTACTGGCAGATTTGCCCGGCCCGCGGCTGCACGAAACGATCCCCGACTTCCATAACACCCCGCTGCGGTTCGAGACGCTGGAGCGCGCGGCGCAGGCCGATGTGTGCAATCGCGCTACGGCGGCGAAAGCGGAGAGCGAGTTCGCCGCTCGCCACCACGCGCTGGCCGGCGTGTTGCTCGATTCACACCAGCGCGGCGAGATTCCCGAACGCATCGTCCACAACGACGCCAAGGTCAGCAACGTGCTCTTCGATCAGACGACCGGCGAGGGGCTGTGCGTGACAGACCTCGACACGGTCATGCCGGGGCTGGTGCTGTACGACTTCGGCGACATGGTTCGCTCGATGACCACCGCCGCCGCCGAGGACGAAACAGACCTGTCGAAGGTCGAGCTGCAGATGCCGCTGTTCGAAGCGCTTGCCCGCGGTTATCTCCAAGTGGCCGGCGAGTTCCTCACGCCGGCCGAACGCGGGCAACTCGTCTTCGCGGGTAAGCTGATCACGCTCGAACAGGGCGTCCGGTTTCTGACGGATTTCCTCAACGGGGACACCTACTACAGAACGCAGCGGCCGGGGCACAACCTCGACCGCTGCCGGACGCAGTTCAAGCTGCTCGAATCGCTCGAGCGGCACGAAGCGCTGATGAATCGCTTCGTTGAAAGCTTATAATGCTGTATTCTTGCAATGGCATGCGCGCCTGACCGACTCAAGGAGCTGAACATGTTGTCTCGTTCTCTTCGTCGTACGCTTTCACCGCGTCGCTCGATGGTCCTGTTAGCGTCAGCACTTCTGCTGCTCGCCACTGGTTGCGCCACCTGGCCGGCCGACGTCGAAATGGCGCTTTCCAAGGCCGACGACAATCGCGGCGAACTCGAAAATGTGCTCAGGCATTATCAACGGCTGGGCGACGAGCAGAAGCTCGAAGCCGCCCGGTTTCTGATCAGAAACATGGAGGGGCACGGCTTTATCCTCACCGCCTTCTACGACAAGGACGGAAACGAGATCGAGTTCGAGGCGCTCGACTATCCCAACTTCAAGGAAGCTCAGGCCGCGCTCGACGCGCTCGAGCAAGAGCATGGCGAGCTCGACTACGACAGCAAACGCTTCGACGCGGACCTGGAGAAGATCACCGCCGAGTATCTGATCGAGAACATCGAGCTGGCGTTCCAGGCCTGGCGCGAGAAGCCTTGGGCTAAGGACCTCACCTTTGAAGCCTTCCGTGAGTACATCCTCGGGTACCGCGGCGACAACGAGCCGGTCAACTCGTTTCGCCCCACCTGCCTGGCGCGCTACGCCGACCTTCCCGAGAAAATGAACGACCCGACCGATGTCTACGAAGCGGCCGAGCTGGTCCGAAAGGACGTTAACCAGTGGGTGCCCTTCAACGAGCTCTACTACCTGCACCCGACCGACCAGAGCTTCGAGGAAATGAACCAGCGCCGCAACGGCCGCTGCGGTGACATCAGCAACATGATGATGTACGCCATGCGCTCCGTCGCGATTCCGGCGGTCGTGGACTTCACCCCCTGGTGGGCCGACCGCGACAACAACCACGCCTGGGAGGTAATCCTCGATGCACAGGGCCGCGGCAAGGCCCGGCTCCTGAGCCGTGCTGCCAAGATCTACCGCAAAACCTTCGCCATCCAGCGCGACAGCCTGGCGTGTCGCGCGGGCGAGAACGAAAAGCTGCCGCGCTACCTCAATAGCAGAAACTACCGGGACGTCACCGACCAGTACGTGGAGACCACCGACGTCACGGTCCGCCTGGAAAGCGACCAGCCCGCGGGGACACGCTTCGCGTACATCTGCGTCTTCAACGGCGGCAAATGGCGCCCGATCCACTGGGGCGAGCTCGACGGCGACCGCGTCACTTTCGCCAAGCTGGGTCGCCACATCGCCTACCTGCCGGCGTACTACGTGGACGAGGAGGTCATGCCGGCCGGCCCGCCGTTCATCCTGACGCGCGCGGGCGACGTCCAAGCACTGGTCGGCGACGCCGACAGGAAGCTGACGATCGAGCTGACTGTCACCAAGCCCGAGACGCCTGACGCCGACACTCAGGTCACCAAGCCGATGATCGTGGTCGAGCCCGGCAAGACCTATGAGTTCTTCGTCTGGAACGACGGCTGGGAATCAGTCGGCAAGCAGACCGCCGGCGACGAGCCGGTCTCGTTCGCCTCCGTCCCGGCCGGCAAGCTCTATTGGCTGGTCGAAGAAGACTCCCGCCGCCTCGAACGCATCTTCACGATCGAGTCCGGCAAGCAGCACTGGTGGTAAGCACGCGCTTATACGTGCCGCACAAAGGCGTTACCTCACTCCTGTGACGCCTGCTGCTCGAATCGAAACGTCACCACGCCGCTGGCGCGCCCATTTTCCAGAAACGTCCACGCTTTGATTTCGGTCGTCTCCGTCAGTCGAAACGGCTTGGCATATATTGGCGCATTCTGCGTCGGTTCGCTGCCGTCGAGCGTGTAGTGTATCTCGCCCCGTTCAAACGGATTCTCGAGCACAACCTCCATGGAATCCGTGAACGTTGTTTCACGTGAAACAACGTTTGGCGCCGGGATGTAGTACGTCACGCCCAACGCATCGAGCCGGCAATAGTGCGCCTTCATCCGCTTCGCGAAATCGTCCCAGTCGCGCGATTCCCTCGGCGACCAGGTCACCTCCGCCAGAGCGCACAATCGCGGGAAGACCTGCCAGTCCACGCGTTTCTGTGGGGCGTGCTCGGTCCACATGTTACCCTCGGCACCCAGAATGTGCCGGGCCTGCTCGGGCGTGAGCCGCGCCGGCGTCGGCTCGAACGCGTAGACCGTTTTAAGGTCGAGAAAGCCCATCTGCGTCGGCTCCCCCGGCAGGCGCGCCTGCGCGTAATCGAGATAGCAGTGACTCGTCGGCGATGAGACAACGTCGTGGCCGGCCGTAGCGGCGGCGACCGCGCCGCGCATGCCGCGCCAGGACTGCACCGTCGCGTTCGGCGCCAACCCGCCTTCGAGGATTTCGTCCCAGCCGATAAGCCGACGGCCCTTGCCGTTCAGGAACTTCTCGATTCGCCGGATGAAGTAGCTTTGCAGCTCGTGCTCATCCTTGAGGCCTTCGGCCTTGATGCGGGCCTGGCACTTGGGACACTTTTCCCAGCGGACCTTGGGGCACTCGTCGCCGCCGATGTGAATGTATTCGGATGGGAACAGCTCGATAACCTCAGACAGCACGTCCTGGAGGAACTCGAAGACCTTGTCGTTGCCGGCACAGTAGACGTCGCTGTACACGCCCCAGCGCGTACCGACTGTGTACCCCTCGCCGACGCAGCCCAGTTCCGGGTAGCTGGCCAGCGCCGCCATGGAGTGCCCCGGCATCTCGATCTCGGGCACGATGGTGATATAGCGGCTCTTGGCGTATTCCACGATCTCCTTCACGTCTTCCTGCGTATAGAAGCCGCCGTAGCGGCCCTGCCCGTCGCGCGGCTGTTCGGAATCGCGTGTGGCCTCGCGCCAGGCGCCGACCTCCGTGAGCTTGGGGTACTTCTTGATCTCGATCCGCCAACCTTGGTCCTCGGTCAGGTGCCAGTGCAGGACGTTCATCTTGTCGTAGGCGAGCAGGTCGATGTAGCGTTTGACGAACTCCTTGTCCATGAAGTGCCGGCCGCAGTCGAGCAGCATCCCCCGCCAGCGATAGCGCGGCTCGTCCGCGACGCGCACGCACGGGAGCTGCCAGCCGATCTCGTCGCCCGGCGTGGCCGTCTCGGCCGCCGCCGGCAAGAGCTGACGGATGGTCTGAACGCCGAGGAATAGCCCACGTGGATGCGGTGCAAAGAGCGTCACCAACTTCGGCGTAGCGTTCAGGCGGTAGTATTCGTCGCCGAGGTCTGCGCGTGCGGCCGACACCAGGACGAAGTCGCCGTCGGGTTCTTCGCCGCGCTTGAGCGTGCGCACCGGAACTTCGTATCCGGTCCGTTGGCGAAGCCAGTCGGCAAGGTAGTTCCCAACCGCGTAGATTCCCTGGGCCTCACCCCTAACGAGCACGGAGGTGGACGGCTTGATCTGGAAGTAGCCCGGCGAGACCTCGACTTCCGCCGGGCGGGGGACGATCGCCGGCCCGGCGTCTTGGTCCGTGCCGGGGGCCGCGATCACGGTCTGAAATCCGAGCATGCATATGGTCAACGCGACACTCCTACGAAGCATGAGAGTCCTCCCGAGGTTGCTGTGGTGTCGAGACGTCCCGATCCCCGCGCCATAGCGCGGCAACCAGCTTGGCCAATCCGACGGCACTGACGACGAATAGTACCGCGCACACGACGCCCCCGGCAGTCTTCCCGTAGATCCAGTAGCCGGTCCCGAACAGCGCACTGTAGACCGCGAAGCAGCCCAGGACCGTGCAGAGAATGCCCAACGGCAGGTTGGACCTGCCGCCCTCCGGGCCGGTGATGGTTTCGCCGTCGCGCTCGGCGTCCTCGATCACCTTGCGCCAGCCGGGCCCGCCGGGGCGGATCAGTCGGTAGAAACTGCGCAGCGTCTTGGGGTCGTCGGCCGGGGTCAGCATTGTGACGATGATCCAGCAGACTGTGGTGATACCGACGCCGATAGGCAACTGCCAATCCTTCATACTCTCCGGCACCCAGAACTGCATGTACACGGCCACGACGAAGGAAACGACCATCGCCGTCAGCTCGCTATACGGATTGATCCGCCACCAGAACCAGCGCAGGATGAACAGCAACCCCGTGCCGGCACCGATCTGGAGCAGGATCTTGAACGCCTGTAACGCGTTTTGAAGCCAGAGTGCCAGCGTCCCGGCGATCACCATCAACAGCACGGTCGAAACTCGGCCGACCCACACTTGTTCGCGCTCGCTCGCATCTTTGCTTATAAAGCGCTTCCAGAAGTCGTTCACTATGTAGCTCGAACCCCAGTTAAGGTGCGTCGAGATCGTGGACATGTAGGCGGCGATCAGCGACGCCACCACCAGGCCCAGCAGCCCGTGCGGCAGGAAGGTGAGCATGGCCGGGTAGGCCAGGTCGTGGCCGAGCTTGTTGAACTCGGTTTTGGGAAAGGCCTGCTTGATCGCCGTCAGCCCCTTTTGCTGAGCTTGGAGCGTCTCGATCCGCTGGCGCGTGTCGGCGTCCACCGAAGCGGGATCCGCCTGCCACTTCTCAACCAGAGGCTTCAACTCCGCGCTGTTCAATGCCTCTTCGGCCGACTTCCGATCACCCACCGAATCAAAGGGGAAGATGATGAGCGAGCACAACGCCACCAGGATCCACGGCCAGGGGCGCAGGGCGTAGTGGGCGGCCTGGAAGAAGAACGTCGCCCCGACGGCGTGCTTTTCATTCTTGGCCGAGAGCATGCGCTGGGCGACGTACCCGCCGCCGCCCGGCTCGGCGCCGGGGTACCACACGCTCCACCACTGCACGGCCAGAGGGATGATGAAGATGGCCACCAGCGTTTCCATGTTGCTGGAACCGTCGGGGTTCTCGAGCGCAGGCAGGATCGACAGCTTGTCTTGTAGCTGCTCGCTGGCCAGCATGCCGCTCAGTCCGCCGACTTCGGGCTGGTTCAGGGCGACGACCGCGGCCGCGACGGCTCCAACCATGGCGATAATGAACAGGAGGAAATCCGTCAGAATCACAGCCCGCAGACCGCCCAGCACGCTGAAAGCGACCGTCACCAACGACGCGATGATGATCGTCTGTGGCGGTGTGAAGTCGAGCATGACCCGCCCGATCTTGATCGCCGCCAGCGAGACGGCGGCCATGATGCAGATGTTGAAGAACACGCCCAGGTAGAGGGCCCGGAACCCGCGCAGGAACGCGGCGGGTTTACCTGAATAGCGCAGCTCGTAGAACTCGACGTCGGTGGTCACGCCCGAGCGGCGCCAAAGCCGGGCATAGACAAACACGGTCAGCATGCCGGTCAGCAGGAACGCCCACCAGACCCAGTTCCCCGCCACGCCGTTCTGACGGACGATATCGGTCACCAGGTTGGGCGTATCGGTGGAGAAGGTCGTCGCGACCATTGACATGCCGAGCAGCCACCACGGCATCGCCCGGCCTGACAGGAAGAACTCCGACGTGCTCTTGCCGGAACGTCTCGCAACCAGCAGGCCGATGGCGAGCGCAACGACAAAGAAGGCGACGACGAACGACCAATCAAGCGCTTCGAGCTGCATCGCTGGCCCTCTTCACGGTACCGGCCGACGGCCCGCCAGCCGCGGGCCGCGGCGCGACACGCTCTGACCGCACACGGCATTAGTGCTCCGTCAACCATCAAGCGGTGGGTAGTGCGGGCGGGACGCCCGCCTGAATGGTCTCCTCACTGCGGGCGGGACGCCCGCACTACCCGCGGGCGGGACGCCCGCACTACCCGCGGGCGGGACGCCCGCACTACCCGCGGGCGAGACGCCCGCGCTACCCGTCAATCGATGGCTAACGGAACACTAACTCGTGGCGGCTTTCCGCTCGCTGGCAGTCAGTTTATGAATGGTCTCCAGCATCGCCCGCCCGGCTGCGGTGAGCTGGCGGTCGCGTCGGCCGATCACCTTCTCGGCCGTGCTGACGAATTTGTCAAACTGATGCTCGACCAGGCCGGCAGCACCGCCCCACGAAAAAGAGGGTACGTACTTGGGTGGGAAGTCACTGCCAAAGAGGTTGCACCCGACGCCGACGACCGTGCCGGTATTGATCATGGTGTTGATACCCGTTTTCGAGTGATCGCCCATGATCACGCCGACGAACAGGCTGCCGGAATCGACGTTCGAGCCGTTGACCATCACCTTGACGGTGCCGTAGTTGTTCTTCAGGTCCGAATTGTTCGTGTCGGCGCCGAGGTTGATCCACTCGCCCAGAAAGGCGTGCCCCAAGAACCCGTCATGCTGCTTGTTGGTGTAGGCTTGGAAGATCGACTCCTCGACCTCGCCGCCGATTTTGCAGTGTTCGCCCAGGCTGGTGCCTTCGTAGATGTTGGTCACGCGGATATCACGGAAGTGACGCTCGACGTTGAACTCGCGCATGTATCCGGTGCCGCCCTGGATCTGCATCGCCTGGTAGCAGACCCGGTTTCCCATCTCGGTGGCGTGGTACTTTGCCAGGGGGGTCAGGACGGCTGCCATGCGGTCGGCACGT
>Ga0114919_10000847_pt1 | contig 24399 bp, 20 predicted proteins | sample BlataG_FD_88682 | JGI IMG/M metagenome (GOLD analysis project Ga0114919, IMG submission 88682) | Deep subsurface microbial communities from Black Sea to uncover new lineages of life (NeLLi) - Black_00105 metaG | ecosystem: Environmental > Aquatic > Marine > Oceanic > Sediment | place: Atlantic... | reverse complement strand
TGGTGTCACAGTGCTCCCTGGGGCCTATCTCACGAAGCCGCAAGCCGACCAGGCCGATTCCGGCCTGGATTGCATCAGGGTTGCGCTCGTGCACGACGCGGAAACAACGCGGGAAGGCTTAGCGCGCATCGTCGCCACATTGGGTTAGAGGGATGGCACCAAGAGGTAGAGCAAAAGCACAGCGGCGGCTCCTTCCAAGCGCCGTGGAGACCGGCCTGCGCCGGCTCATATTCGGTACCTATGGCTTTGTCCTGATCGCCGGCGCCGGCGCCGTATGGGCGAGCCTGGCCACCTGGTCGGTCCACGACCCCAGCCTCAACAATGCGACAGGTGTGGTGCCCCGTAACCTGCTCGGAAGCTGGGGCGCGGTGATCGCGGATCTCGGTATCCAGTCTTTGGGGCTTGCCGCGATCTTCCTGTTCTTGCCTCTGGCCGCCTGGGGCTGGCATCTCGTGGCCCGCACCGTCCCCAACCGCCGCAGACTGCGCCTATTGGCTTGGCCCGTCTCCGCGCTACTGCTCGCCGCGGCGCTCGCCGCCCTGCCCCAGCCCAAGAGCTGGCCGCTGCCCAACGGTCTTGGCGGCATTCTCGGCGATTTCATAATGGCGGGCGCCCATATCATCGGTCCCTTCTTGCCGGAGGCCGCCGTTGCCTTCGTCGCCGGGCTCGCGTTCTTCGTCATCGGCTTCTGGCTCCTGCTCTTCGCGTGCGGCACCAGTACGTCGCGGCTGATTGCCTTGTGGGCGCCGCGCTCCACGGCCGCGGGCGAATGGGCCAATGCGTGGCTCGGCGCCTGCATGCATTTCGGCATGCATGGACTGGCGGCCACTCGCCGCCTGTTCCGGCGTAAGCCGCGTGCGGGAGAGTTCGACGAGGACGATGAGGACTGGAAGGAGCCCGAGCCCGTCGTCGATGCCGACGGGCGCATTGAACCTTCCTTCGGGCCAACGCCTCTCGTCGAGTACGACGAAGACGATGACGACTACGACGATGACGGCACCGGACCGGACTACCGGATCACGCGGCTCGAGCAGAAAGACAAAAAGAAGAAGCACACGAGCCTCCATACGCCCTTTTCGGACGAACCCTACGATCCGCCCGCCGTGAAGCTTCTTCAACAAAAGCCGCGCTCGGCCCGCGGCAAGAGCATCAGCGACGAGGTCTTGCAGGAGAACGCGCGGGAACTCGAAGGCGTGCTTCAGGACTTCGGCGTGAAGGGCGAGATCACCAATGTGCGCCCCGGCCCGGTGGTCACGCTTTATGAGCTTGAGCCCGCGCCCGGCACCAAGTCCTCAAGAGTTATTGGCTTGGCGGACGACATCGCCCGCTCCATGAGCGCGATCGCCGCGCGTGTCGCCGTGGTTCCGGGCCGCAACGCTATCGGTATCGAGCTGCCGAACGATCGGCGCGAAATCGTAATGCTGCGCGAGATGTTCGAATCGTCGGATTTCCTGGATACCGATGCGCGGCTGGCGCTGGCGCTCGGTAAGACCATCGGCGGCGAGCCGATGATCGCCGACCTCTCCCGCATGCCCCATCTTCTGATCGCCGGCACCACGGGCTCCGGCAAGTCGGTCGGGATCAACACCATGATCTTGTCGCTGCTCTATCGGCTGTCGCCGGAGCAGTGCAAGTTCATCATGATCGACCCGAAGATGCTTGAGCTGTCCGTCTATGACGGCATTCCACATCTGCTCGCGCCGGTGGTGACCGACCCGAAAAAGGCGGTTGTTGCGCTGAAATGGACCGTGCGCGAGATGGAAGAGCGCTACAAGCGCATGTCGAAGCTCGGGGTACGCGACATCAAAGGCTACAACGCTCGCGTCCGCCAGGCCGAAGCCAAGGGCGAGGCTCTGACCCGCACCGTGCAGACCGGCTTCGACCGGGAGACGGGCCGGGCCATCTACGAGCAAGAGGAAATGGACTATGAGGCCATGCCGTACATCGTCGTGATTGTCGACGAGATGGCGGATCTCATGATGGTGGCGGGCAAGGACATCGAGGCCACGGTGCAGCGGCTGGCGCAGATGGCGCGCGCGGCAGGCATCCACCTCATCACCGCGACGCAGCGGCCGAGCGTGGACGTGATCACCGGGACCATCAAGGCGAACTTCCCCACGCGTGTCAGCTTCCAAGTCACCTCGAAGATCGACAGCCGCACGATTCTCGGTGAGCAGGGCGCCGAACAGCTGCTCGGCCAAGGCGACATGCTCTACATGGCCGGCGGCGGCCGCATCATCCGCGTGCATGGGCCTTTTGTTTCCGACGACGAGGTCGAGAAGGTGGTCCGCCACCTCAAGAAGCAGGGCGTCCCGGCCTATCTCGACGCGGTGACCGACGAGGCGGAAAATGACGATGAGGACGGCGGTGGCGCTTCCGAATACGGCGACAGCGGCGGCGATCTCTACGACCAGGCTGTGGCAATTGTGCTACGAGACCGGAAGGTCTCCACGAGCTACATTCAGCGGCGCCTCGGGATCGGCTACAATCGCGCGGCCACCCTGATCGAGCGCATGGAGAACGAGGAGCTCATAGGCCCCGCCAACCATGCCGGCAAACGGGAGATTCTAGTAGGTGACGACGACGCTTCGGCACCTTATTAGGGGCTTATGTTCCCACCGCCAAGAAGTTGACCAGATTTGGCGGAATCATCTATCGAATGTCTCTTAGTTCTTGGTCCTCGCCCCACCGACGAGGGGGATTTATGACACGCCGCAGCGCCGCCGGGGGCCTCGCTGGTCTTCCGATCGCTTTGAGCTTCACCATTGGCCTGGCCTTCGCCCAGGACAGCTCGACCACCGTGCCGAAATCGCCGATCTCCACTGACCCTGTCGAACAGGAGGGTGGACCGCCGGAGGATGCGCTTCGTCCATCCATCGGCCAGGAGGTCGTGCCGGCCGACAACGCGGCGCCGGTCGGTGAGATCACTCCATCCGCAATCGACGAGGGCGCGAGCTGGGAGGCCGCAGTCGAGGCCGTCGACGCGCCCACGCCGCTCATCGGCGATGCGCAGAGCGAGGCGGTCCAGCGGATCAACGCCTATTTCAACGGCATCACCAATCTGCAAGGCCGCTTCGAGCAGATCGATCCCAGCAACAAGCGGTCACGGGGCCGCTTCTACGTTCAGCGTCCTGGCAAGATCCGCTTCGACTATGCGCCGCCGAGCGCGTTGCGCATTGTCGCCGACGGTAGTTCGCTCGCCATCGAGGACAGCGACCTGAAGACGGTGGAGAAGTATCCCATCGAGTCCACGCCGTTCCGACTGCTTCTCGCTGATACTGTCGACCTTGGCCGGGATGCCCGCATCGTCGGCGTCGAACGTCAGCCGGGGGAGCTCGCGATCTCGCTGGAAGACAGCAGCGGTGACGCGGCCGGCCGTATCAAGCTGTCTTTCGACGCCGGCTCAGAGCTCGAATTGAAGGAATGGATGATCACCGACGCCCAGGGGCTGACCACAAAGGTGACAGTCAACAATATCGTCGCGGGCCGTAAGGTTGCCGTCGATTTCTTCCAATCAAAGGATTCCTTTTCGCCTTTCCGCTAAGGTTTGGGTTCGCCGAAAAGTCATCTAAATCAATTGGTTATGGCGAAATGCTTGACGCGTTTACGTCTTGTTAAATTTTCCAGGCGAGGGGCGTTGAAATCGCCCGGCGATCTACATATCTCTTGCGTAGAAGCGGACCATATCGCATTTATCGGTAGTGCCCCCCGTCTAGCCGAAGATGTGGTTCGCTCGTGCCGGCTTCCCTCCCGGCACGCGCGCGAAAAAACGCGCTTCTGGCGTCCAACCCTGCGCAGCGGTTGGACGCCTTTTTCTTTTCCGGCTCTGTTGAATCCTTGCATAACCGGCGCTTGCCGGCGTCCCGCGCTTGCCCATGCACGCCGAACCCCATACGAGCTGTGACATGCGTTTTCGGCTCGCTACTTGGAATATCAACTCTGTCCGCATCCGGCTCGACCTGGTGGAGCGCTTCGTGCGGGGCCACAAGCCCGATGTTCTTTGCCTGCAAGAGATCAAGTGCCTGGAGGATCAGTTTCCCCGCGCGGCGCTCGAGGCGCTGGGCTTCCCTCACATCGCGGTCTGCGGGCAGAAGGGTTATCACGGCGTGGCCACGCTTTCGAAGCTCCCGTTCCACCGTGCCGATCGCCGCAACATTTGCGGGCGGGGCCACGCTCGCCACCTGTCGGTCGCTTTAGACGGGGCCGCTCCCGGGCAAAAGCCGGTCGTGCTGCACAACCTCTATGTCCCGGCCGGAGGCGATGTCCCGGATCCCGCGGTCAACGACAAGTTCCAGCACAAGCTCGATTTCCTCGACGCCATGACGGCTTGGTTCGGCGCCTCTCGCGCCAAGGCAAAGAACCGCATGATTCTCGCCGGCGATCTCAACGTCGCCCCGCTTCCCACCGACGTCTGGTCCCACAATCAGCTCCTGAAAGTGGTGAGCCACACGCCGCCGGAGACGGACCGTCTGGAGCAAGTGCGCGCCGCACATGGCTGGATCGACATCATGCGACGACATGTCCCACCCGAGGAAAAGCTGTTCACCTGGTGGAGTTATCGTAACCGCGACTGGCGCGCTTCGAACCGCGGTCGCCGGCTCGACCATATCTGGACGACGCCCGCACTCGACGGCACGGCGGTCTCCATGACCGTGCTGGACGAGGCGCGCGACTGGCCGCGCACCTCCGACCATGTGCCGGTGATCGCCGATTTCGAGATCGACTGATTGAGCCCTAAGGCACGAGCTTATAGCCGCCGGTCTCTGTGATCAGCAGCTCGGCTTGCGAGGGATCTTTCTCGATCTTCTGGCGCAGCCGATAGATATGGGTCTCGAGCGTATGGGTGGTGACACCCGCGTTATAGCCCCAGACCTCGTGCAGCAGCACATCGCGCGTCACCACGCGTTCGCCGGCGCGATAGAGATATTTGAGGATCGAGGTCTCTTTCTCCGTGAGCCGGACCTTGCCGCCGTTTGCATCCAATAGAAGCTTCGCCGCCGGTTTGAAGGTGTAGGGGCCGATGGTGAAGACCGCGTCCTCGCTTTGCTCGTGCTGGCGAAGCTGGGCGCGGATACGCGCGAGCAGAACGCCGAGACGGAACGGCTTGGTTACGTAGTCATTGGCGCCGGACTCCAAACCGAGAATGGTGTCGGCATCGGAACTCTGCGCGGTGAGCATGATGACCGGGCCCTTAAAACCGCCACGCCGGAGGAGCTTGCAGGCCTCTCGGCCGTCGAGGTCGGGCAGGCCGACATCGAGCAAGACGAGATCCACATGACCGTTGCGGGCGAGCTTCAGGCCTTCTTGGGCGGTCGGAGCCAAGTCCGTGTCAAATTCCTCGTGAAGCGAGAGCTGCTCGCTCAAAGACTCGCGAAGCTCGTCGTCGTCGTCGATGATGAGGATCCTGCGCGCGTTGCTCATCAGCCGGTCCTTCCGGAAGTTCCTTGTTGGGCGTTCACGAGGATGGTCCCTCCTGGAGGGTTGTAAGGGGGGCGCGGCTCGGCGACAAGCATGTCGGAACTGAGACTTGGAGCGAAAAAGGCCTTGAGGCATGAGGCTTAAGCGGCCCAGACCCATCGTCGTGCGCCGCGCGCCCGGGCATCCCTGCCAGGCGCGGGTACAACTTGGCCACAGCGTACGGCCGGCCGCCATCGGGCGCGGGAGCGTTCGGCCGTTGAAGCGCGAGGGGGACGGCGGCACGCCGCTCGGCCGTTTCCCGGTGCGCCTGGTGCTCTATCGCGCCGACCGGGTCGCGCGTCCGCGCACGCCGCTGCCCGCCCGCGCCATTCGTGCCACCGACGGCTGGTGCGACGACCCGGCTGACCGGAACTACAACAGGCTCATCACGCTACCCGCGACGCAAAGCACCGAAACCCTCAACCGGGACGACAATCTCTACGACCTCGTGCTGGTGCTCGGATACAACGACCGGCCGCGCATCAAGGGAAAGGGCAGCGCGATCTTCGTGCACCTGGCGCGGGAGGGGCGTACGCCGACGGAAGGCTGCATTGCGTTTTCGCGGCGCGATCTCCTAGCGGTGCTAACCGAGCTGCGGCGGGGCGCGACCTTCCTCGTGATGCGTTAGTCGAGCAGCGAGCGCTCGCCGAAGATCGCGGTGCCGACACGCACATAGGTTGCGCCGCAAGCAACGGCTTTGGCGAAATCGCCGCTCATACCCATGCTCAACTCATCGAGCTCAAGCTCTCGTGCGAGCTTGGCGAGAAGCGCGAAGTGCATCGTCGGCTCTTCGTCGAAGGGTGGGATGCACATCAGCCCGTCGATGGTGAGATCAAAGGTATCGCGGCATAGGGCGACGAAGCCTTCCGTCTCGTCGGGTGCGAGGCCGGCCTTTTGTGGCTCCTCACCCGTATTGACCTGCACGAACAGGCGCGGACGTTTTCCCTGCCGCTCTATCTCCTCGGCGAGCGCGCGGGCGAGCTTCGGCCGGTCGAGGGTCTCGATGACGTCGAACAGAGCAACCGCCTCCTTCGCTTTGTTTGATTGAAGCGGACCGATCAAGTGAAGCTCGATGTCGGGGCGCAGCTCTTTCAGGCCCGGCCATTTACCGTGGGCTTCCTGCACACGGTTCTCGCCAAAGCGGCGTTGCCCTGCCTCAAGAGCTTCCTCGATGACCGCGGCGGGCACGGTCTTGCTCACGGCAATGAGTTTTACCGCGTCCGGCTTGCGGCCGGCGGATTCGGCGGCCAGGGCGATCTCCTCGTGAACCAGGCGCAGACGCGCCGGGATCTCGGTGGCGGAGTGGTGTTCAGCGCTCATGCAAGGTACCTAGCAGGCATTCTCGGCTCGGTGCGCAGCTTGCCGTAACGAGCGCTTTCCGCGCAACTTGACCACTTCGGGCATTTGGGTTCGATTGCCGCGCCAAATCGATGCGAAGGAATGGACAAAACAGATGGCCGCGGATCGCTACGACGCGCCGAAACGCGAAAAGCACTGGCAGAAGGCTTGGGAGGCGAAAGGCCTCTTCGAGGCCCGCGAGGACGATCCACGGCCGAAATACTACGTTCTTGAGATGTTCCCCTACCCGTCAGGCCGCATCCATATGGGCCACGTGCGGAACTACACGATGGGTGACGTGGTGGCGCGCTATATGCGGGCGAAGGGCCACAACGTGCTCCACCCCATGGGCTGGGACGCCTTCGGGCTGCCGGCGGAGAACGCGGCGATCGAGCGGGGGGTGCATCCGGCCAAATGGACCTACGACAACATCGCCACCATGCGTGGCCAGCTCAAGAACATGGGGCTCTCGCTCGACTGGTCGCGCGAGCTCGCCACCTGCGACCTCGAATATTATCACCAGCAGCAAAAGCTGTTCCTCGACATGCTTGAGGCGGGCCTGGTCGACCGCAAGACGCGCAAGGTGAATTGGGACCCGGTGGACAATACCGTGCTCGCCAACGAGCAGGTGATCGACGGGCGCGGCTGGCGCTCAGGGGCTTTGGTTGAACAACGCGAGCAGCCCGAATGGGTCTTCAAGATCACCGACTACGCGCAAGACTTGCTCGACGCACTTCAGGGGCTCGACCGTTGGCCGGAGAAGGTCCGCCTGATGCAGGCGAACTGGATTGGGCGGTCCGAAGGCTTGCTCGTCCGCTTCGAGACGATCGCAGGCTCCGCACCTGACGGCTTCGACGTGATCGAAGTTTTCACCACGCGTCCCGATACGCTGTTCGGCGCGGCCTTCATGGCGATCGCACCCGACCATGAGCTGGCGCACGCCATCGCCGAGAAAAATGCGGACGCAAGAGCCTTCGTCGAGGAATGTCACCATCACGGCACGAGCGCGGCCGAGCTTGAGACGCTGGAGAAGAAGGGCTTCGATACGGGCGTGCGCGTGGCCCATCCCGTGATCGAAGGCGCGGAGCTTCCCGTCTATATCGCGAACTTTATTTTGATGGAGTACGGCACCGGCGCCATCTTCGGCTGCCCGGCGCACGACCAGCGCGATCTCGAATTCGCGCGCGCCTACGATCGCCCTGTGACGCCCGTGGTGTTGCCGCCGGGCGAAGATCCGAAAACCTTCGAGATCGGCGAGGAGGCCTATACGGGCGACGGCGTGTTGTTCAATTCAAGCTTTCTCGATGGGCTAGCCGTGGCCGACGCGAAGATCGCCATGACCGAGCGGCTGGCCGCGCGAACCGTGGCGGACCAGCCGCAAGGCGTGCGGAAAACCGAGTTTCGCTTGCGGGATTGGGGCATTTCCCGGCAGCGCTATTGGGGTTGCCCGATCCCCATGATCCATTGCGACACGTGCGGGATCGTGCCGGTGCCCACGGAGGACCTGCCGGTCGAACTCCCCGACGATGTGAGCTTCGACGTGCCAGGCAATCCGCTCGACCGCCACCCGACTTGGAAGACTGTCACCTGCCCAAAGTGCGGCGGTGCGGCGACGCGCGAGACAGACACAATGGATACGTTCGTCGATTCGTCCTGGTACTTCGCGCGCTTTTGTTCGCCGCGCGCGAGCGTGCCCACCGACACCAACGCCGTCGGGTACTGGTTGCCGGTGGATCAATATATCGGCGGCGTGGAGCACGCGATTCTGCATCTTCTCTATTCGCGCTTCTTCACGCGCGCGATGCACAAGACGGAGCACGTCGCGGTGGACGAGCCGTTCCGTGGGTTGTTCACCCAAGGCATGGTCACCCACGAGACTTACAAGGACGCCGACGGCAAGTGGCTCTTCCCGGAAGAGGTCAAGCTCAGCGCCGGCGAAGCGGTGCATGTGAAGACCGGTGCGCCGATTGCGATTGGCCCGGTCGAGTCCATGTCGAAGTCGAAGAAGAACGTGGTCGACCCCGACAGCATTATCGGGACCTATGGGGCGGACACCGCACGCTGGTTCATGCTGTCGGATACGCCGCCCGAGCGCGATATCGAATGGACCGCAGGCGGCGTCGACGGAGCCCATCGCTTCTTGCAGCGCGTTTGGCGCCTCGTTGGCGAGGTCGCCGCGAAGGGAGCAGGGCCCGGTGCCGAGATTCCCGCAGAAATTGGCCCCGAGGCGGAGGCGCTGCGACGGGCCAGCCACAAGGCGGTGGCAGGCGTGACCGCGGCTATCGACAAGCTCCGATTCAATACAGCGGTGGCGCAGGTCTATGAGCTGGCCAACGCGCTCTCTTCCGGGTTGCAGTCTTTTGGTGCACAACCAAAGGAGGATCTGCGATTCGCCCTGCGCGAGGCGGGCGAAATTATTGCCCGAATCATTGGGCCCATGGCCCCGCATTTGGCCGAGGAGTGCTGGGCCCTCCTCGGAAATAAGGGGTTTGTGGCCGAAAAACCTTGGCCGGAGGCCGATTCTGCCCTCCTGACCCAGGATACGGTCACCATCGCCGTCCAGGTCAACGGCAAAAGGCGGGACGAATTGACGATTGCGCGAGACGCCTCGAAGGAAGATATTGAGGCTGCAGCGCTTGGGCTCGAAAATGTGGCCCGCGCCATAGGGGGACGCAAGATCAAGAAGGTCGTGGTCGTGCCGCAGAGGATTGTCAATGTGGTGGCGTAGTCATGCCATTGCGCTGGTCGCGCTTGCCGTGGGGGCTCTCGCCCTGGCGGGATGCGGATTCCAGCCGCTCTATGGCTCCAACACGACGACCGCCAATGGCACGCAACTGTCCGAGGCCATGGCCTCGGTCGACGTCACGCCGATTCCCGGCCGCGTCGGACAGAAGGTCCGCAACGAGCTCATCTTCGCCAACACCGGCGGCGACTACGCCGCCCCGCAGAGATACAAGCTCAACATCGCCATTAGGGAACGGGTGATCGATCAGCTCGTGCAGATCAGCGGCGATGCGCGAGGGCAGGTGTATCAGCTCGAGGCGAGCTTCAGGCTCTTGGACAGCGCGACCGGTCAGGTCATCCATCAAGGCTCGGCCGTTTCACGTGCGCCCTACAGCCGTTACCAAGAAGTCTTTGCCAATGTGCGCGCGCGCTACGATGCGGAGAACCGCGCGGCGCGTACGGTGTCGGAGAGCATCAAGACGCAAGTCGCCGCGTTCCTTGCGACTTCGGCCTGAGCACGGGCTTCGGCCTGAGCTGAGGCTTCGGCCTGATCAGGGTCCTTATCCAACTCAACGCGCGCCGGTTCCACCGCCATGGTTGCCTACAAAGCCTCAGGCGTCGCGCGCTTTCTGAAATCGCCAGACCCACAATGCCGCGCGGTGCTCATTTACGGGCCTGACGCAGGCCTGGTGTCGGAGCGTGCGGCTTCGCTGGCGAAGACCTTCGCGCGCCGGCAAGGCGCCGACGCCGAAATCATCCGTCTCGATGACCGCGACTTTGCCGACGAGCCCGGACGGCTCGATATCGAGCTGCGTACAAGGCCGATGTTCGCGAGCGCCAAGGTGGTTCGGGTCACGGCCGGGAGCCGCCTCGATGTGCCGTCTCTCAGAGCCCTGCTGGCCGAGCCCTCGGATAACGCGTTGATCGTCGAAGCCGGTAATCTCCGGCCGGACTCCGGTTTGCGCAAGCTCTTCGAGAAGCTCCCGGGCGGCGCGGCGTTACCGTGCTACGCCGACGATCGTGATCTTGCCGATGTCATCGATGCGGAACTGGCAGACGCTGGTCTGCGCATCGACCGAGAGACCAAGGCCTATCTGATGAGTAGGCTCGGCGCGGACCAAGCCATGTCGCGCACCGAGGTGGTCAAGCTTGCGCTCTATGCGCGCGGCGGCGACAGCGTTACGCATGACGACATCGCCGCAGTCGTTGGTGACGCCGCCGAGATCGCGCTTGAAAATTTCGTCTATGCGGCAAGTGCCGGCGAACCACGAGAGGCGCTGCGCGAACTGCAGCGCCTGTGCGCGGCCGGAACGGATCGGGCCGTCGCGCTCAATGCACTCGCGCGCCATTTCACGCAGCTCCATCGTGCCGCGGCAACGCAAGCCGAGGGCGGCAATCTCGACGACGCGGTGAAAGGTTTACGGCCCCGGCCGCATTTCAAGCGGGAGCCGATGTTCGTGGCCCATTGCCGGCGGTGGGGGGCGCACCGCTTGGCGCAGGCTCTGCCCTTGATCCAAGAGACCATCAGACGCACGCGGCGCGCGCCCGATCTGCAACGCCCGTTCGCGGAGCGGCTCCTGCTGACGCTGTCGTCGAAGGTTTGACGCGGGGGACGGGCGTTCTTATGCATGAGCGCCGTTGAGAGCGAGGAGCCACGATGGACCAGGACGCCGCCACCTTCGAACGCCGCAACAGCCTATTCATGCTGCTGCGGGAGCGCGCGTTCCGGCGCGGCCGTGTCGTGCTCGCCTCGGGAAAAGAGAGCGATTACTATTTCGACATGAAGCCGGCAATGCTCGATCCGGACGGCGCCGAGCTTATGGCTGAGCTAATTCTTCAAGAAATTCAAGGGGTTGCGGCTGATGCGGTTGGCGGGCTGGAGATGGGCGCAGTGCCGCTCATCGCGCCGGTCGCTATGAAAAGTCCAGCCCATGGCCGCTACCTGCCCGGCTTCTTCGTACGCAAGGCCGTGAAGGATCACGGCACACAGAAGCGGGTCGACGGCAACGACATCGCAGGCAAGTCGGTGGTGATCCTCGAGGACGTCACGACCACCGATGGATCGGCGATGGATGCCGTCAAGGTCGTCGAGGACGCAGGCGCGAAAGTGGCCTTGGTGATCTCGATCCTCGATCGGGGCGAGGGCGCGGCCGAGCTCTACGCCAAGGCCGGCGTGCCGTTCAAATCTCTGTTCAAGGCGGAGGAGTTCCTGGACGCCGGCTAAGAGCTAGCGCGCCCCACGCCGCATCAGGCGTCTGCGAATATCCTCGAACTGATCGAAGTTCGTGTAGCGGATCCGCAGCTCGCCCTTCTCGCCGCGGCCCGGCTTGATCTCGACTTTCAGCCCAAGCGCATCGTGAAGCTCGGACTCGGCCGCGCGCGTGTCGGCGTCCTTGGAAAGCTTCTTGCGCTTTGGCTTCGCGCTCTCTTCCTGAGCCAGCGCCTCGACCTGCCGCACCGTCAAACCCACCTTGACGATACGCGCCGCGAGCTCGGCGGCGTCCGAGCGACCGATCAGTGCGCGGGCGTGGCCGGCACTCAGGTCGCCTTTGCGCACGAGGTCCTGCACGGACTTCGGCAGCTTGAGCAGGCGGAGCGTGTTGGCGAGATGGCTGCGGCTCTTGCCGATGACCTTGGCGAGGTCCTCCTGAGTGTAGCCATGCCCCTGCATCAGAGCGTGATAGCCCTCGCCTTCCTCGATGGAATTCAAGTCCTCGCGCTGAACGTTCTCGATGATGGCGATCTCGATCGCTTCTTGATCGGACAGCGTGCGGATGACGACCGGGACTTCGTGCAAGTTGGCGCGCTGGGCCGCGCGCCAACGGCGTTCGCCGGCGACGATCTCGTAGCGATCACCGCCGCCGAGCGGGCGCACCACGAGCGGTTGAACGAGCCCGCGCTCGCGGATCGAGACGGCAAGCTCATCCAGCTGGGTGTCGGAGAAGTCACGGCGCGGATTGAACCGGCTCGCCTTCAGCGACGACAACGGAACGCTGCGTTGGTCGTCAATTCCAGCGCCTGTCGCATCGGCGTCCTCGCCGATGAGCGACGCCAGGCTCCGTCCAAGACGCTTCTTCTGTGCGCTGACCGCCATCTGTTATCTCCAAGCTTGGGCCGCCAAGGGCCGACCCGTCCGCATCATGCCGCCCGTATCCGGCGCTCGCGCTCGATCACCTCGGAAGCGAGCTGGATATAGGCTTGGCTGCCGCTGCACTTGTAGTCGTAGAGCAGCACCGGCTTGCCGTGAGAGGGTGATTCCGCGACGCGCACATTGCGCGGAATGACCGTGGTGTAGACCTTCTCGCCCAGGACCGCGCGCACGTCTTCGACCACCTGATCCGACAGGCTGGTGCGCTGGTCGTACATAGTGAGCACGACGCCGTGGATCTTGAGCTTCGGGTTCAACCGGACCCGGATCTCCTCGACGGTGCTCAGGAGCTGGGCCAAGCCTTCCAACGCGAAGAACTCGCATTGCAGCGGCACGAGCACGGCATCCGCCGCGGCGAGCGCATTCAGGGTCAGGATATTCAGCGACGGTGGGCAGTCGATGAGAACATAGGTGGTCGGCTGTTCCGGGTCCTCGGCGGCGGTCAGCGCGGCGAGGCAATCGCGAAGCCTGTAGTGCTTGCCGGATGCGGTGCCGGGTTCCCGCTCGAAGGACATCAGGTCGATGGTGGCCGGCACGATGGACAGCCGCGGCACATGGGTCGCCGCCTTGGCCTCCGCGATGGTCGCGTCGCCGGTCAGGACATCGAAGGTGGAGTGATCGCGATTGTCGATGCCGAGCCCGGTCGAGGCATTGCCTTGCGGGTCGAGGTCGATGATCAGGACGCGTTCGCCGACGGCAGCTAACGCAGTGCCCAGATTGATGGCCGTCGTGGTCTTGCCAACCCCACCTTTTTGGTTGGCGAGCGTGAGCACGCGGGTGCGGCTCATGAGGCCCTCCGGCGCAAATGGCTCACCTCGACGATGGAAGCGTCTTTCGCAGTCGAGCTCGGAGTGAGGCGGAAGGCGAAGTCCCACCCGGCCTGCGCGGCCTCAATCTCGGCTTGTGTCTCGCGACCTTTTAGGAACAGCCCCCTGGTTCCTTCCCCGAAAAACGGCTCTGCGAGCTCTAGGAGACGCAGCAGCGGCGCCAATGCGCGCGCGCTGACGACATCCGGTCTTAGGCTTTGAGCCTTTTCAGCCAGCTCTTCAATACGCATGGCATGGATGTCCACAGGGACCTCGGTGGCGCGGACGACCTCGGCGAGGAATGCGTATTTCTTGCGGTTTGATTCGACGAGGTGCATGCGGAAATCCGGAGCTCCTGCTTGCAGGATCGCGACGACGAGGCCAGGGAAGCCGGCGCCCGATCCGAGATCGAGCCAGAGTCGCGCGTCGGGCGCAAGGGTACGCAATTGGGCCGAGTCGGCAAAGTGGCGCGACCACAGTTCGGGGAGCGTCGAGGGGGCGACCAGATTGATCGCCTTCTGCCAATGGGTGAGAAGATCCGCGTAGCGCGTCAGCTTCAGAATTGTTTCACGTGGAACTTTAAAGGCTTCGGCGAACGACTCAGGACCCTCGATGAGGACGAGTCCCTTATGCGGCGCAGTCATGCGCTTTTCGCCGTCGTGCCCTTCTTCAAATGCGCAAGAAGCAGCATCAGCGCCGCGGGCGTCATGCCGTCGAGGCGCGCCGCCTGGCCAAGGCTCGCCGGCTTGTGCCGCTCGAGCTTCTGGCGGATCTCGTTGGACAGGCCCGGCAGCGCCCCGAAAGCGAAGCCGTCCGGGATGGCGATAGCCTCGTCTTTGCGGAAGGCCGCGACGTCCATCTCCTGGCGGGCGATGTAGACAGCGTATCGCGCGTCCGTTGCCAGCTGGCGGGCGATGGGGCCTTCAAGCTCGGCGATCTGCGGCCAGATCCGCGTGAGCCGCGCGAGGTCTATCTCCGGATAGCTCAGGAGATCGAAGGCGCTGCGCCTGCGGCCATCGCGGTTGATGGTGAGGCCAGCTTTTGCGGCCTCATCCGGCGTCAGCGTGAGGCCGCGCAGGAGCGCGGCGCCGGCTTCGAGCTTGGCGGATTTAGCCTCGAATGCGCTGCGTCGCGGCGCGGCGACACAGCCGACGGCGAGGCCGAGCGGCGTAAGCCGCTGATCGGCATTGTCGGCGCGGAGTATCAGCCGGTACTCGGCGCGGCTCGTGAACATGCGATAGGGCTCGGTGACGCCCCGGGTGACGAGGTCGTCGATCATCACGCCGAGATAGCCGTCGGCGCGGGTGACCCCTAAACGCTCCTTCGCGCCCGAGGCCACGAGGGCGGCGTTGACGCCGGCGACGAGCCCCTGCCCCGCCGCTTCCTCATAGCCCGTGGTGCCGTTGATCTGGCCCGCCAGGAACAGGCGCGCGATCACCTTAGCCTCCAGGCTCGGATGGAGCGCGCGTGGGTCCACATAATCGTATTCGATGGCATAACCCGGCCGGATGACGCGCGCCGTCTCCAGCCCCGGGATGGTCTTCAGGAAGGCGTCCTGCACGTCTTCCGGCAGCGAGGTCGAGATGCCGTTCGGATAGACGGTGTCGTCGTCGAGACCTTCCGGCTCGAGGAAGATCTGATGGCTGCCGCGCTCCTTGAAGCGGACCACCTTGTCTTCGATCGACGGGCAATAGCGCGGGCCGACGCTGCCGATGGCGCCGGAATACATTGGCGCGCGGGCGAGGTTCGCCTCGATGATGGCGTGGGTCGCCTCGGTGGTGTGGGTGATGTGGCAGGGTACCTGGGGCGTGGTGATCGCATCCGTCAGGAAGGAGAAGGGCACCGGCGGCGCATCGCCGGGCTGGTCCTGAAGGCGGTCCCATTGGATCGTGGTGCCGTCCAGGCGCGGCGGCGTGCCGGTCTTAAGGCGTCCCATGCGCAGGCCCAGACCGTACAGGCGCTCGGATAGGCCGAGCGCGGGCGCCTCGCCCATGCGGCCCGCCGGGATCTTGGTCTCGCCGATATGGATGAGGCCCCGCAGAAAGGTGCCGGTGGTCAGCACCACGGCGCCGGACATGAAGCGCCGCCCGTCCGCCGTCAGCACGCCGGTGACGATGTCGCCGTCGGCGATCAGGTCTTCGACCGCGGCCTCGATCACGTCGAGATTCGGGGTCTCGGAAATGGCCCGCTGCATGGCTCGGCGGTAGCGCTTCCGGTCGGCCTGGGCGCGGGGGCCTTGCACGGCCGGGCCCTTGGACTTGTTGAGCACGCGGAACTGGATGCCGGCTTCATCGGCGACGCGGCCCATGAGGCCGTCGAGCGCATCGATCTCGCGCACCAGGTGACCCTTGCCGAGCCCACCGATAGCGGGGTTGCAGGACATCTCGCCGATGGTGTCGATGCGGTGGGTGATGAGCGCGGTGCGGGCGCCCAGGCGCGCGGAAGCGGCCGCGGCCTCGCAGCCGGCATGGCCACCGCCGATGACGATGACGTCGTAGGTCTTGGTCTGGTCGGCGTTCATGGTCGGTCGGTTCATGGCCGGTAATTAGTCGGTCGCGATGCTTCCGTCAAAGCACTGAGACGCAACTGTTTCACGTGAATCAATTGGGCTGGTGCTACTTGCCGATGCAGAACTCGGCGAAGATGGCGCCCAAGACCTCCTCCATGTCGATCAGCCCGGTGAGCCGCCCCAAATGACGGGCGGCGATGCGCAATTCCTCGGCTTTCAGCTCAGGGATGAGATCATGGTTAACAAAGCATTTCAAAGCGTCCCGCGTTGACACAAGCTCCGTGCGGTGGCGGGTCCGGGTGAGCGGGGCTGCGCCGATACCCGTAATTTCGCTCACGGCGAGGTCCGCGAGACGGGCGATCAACCCATCGAGCCCAGTCCCGCTCGTGGCCGACAAACGGAGTGGGTTTTTTATGGTCGGGTTATGTATGGGCGGCGCGTTTAGATCGCACTTATTGAGGGCGTATTGGATGCGTTTCGATGCAAGCGACGCCGGCGGCGCCCAGACCGGGTTCGTGGCGTCGATCACCCACAGCACGAGATCGGCATCCTCGGCGCGGGCCAGCGCCCGGCGGATGCCCTCCGACTCCACCTCGCCTCTCCCCGCCCGTATCCCCGCGGTATCCGCGAGGATCACCGGCAGCCCGCCGAGATCCAGATGCACCTCGATCACATCGCGCGTGGTGCCGGCTTCCTCCGAGACGATGGCGACATCGCGCTTGGCGAGCGCATTCATCAGCGACGACTTGCCGGCATTGGGCGGACCCGCGATGACGACCCGCAAGCCATGGCGCAGTCGCTCGCCGCTGCGGTCGGCGAGATGGGACTCGATGGAGGCCAGCAACGGCGCGACGATAGCGTTCGCTTTGGTATCGACATCGGCGGCGACGTCAGCCTCGTCGGCGAAGTCGAGCCCCGCTTCCATCAAGGCCTGCGCTTTGATGAGGTCCGCCCGCCAGCTCTCGTAGAGACGGCGCAAGGCGCCTTCCGACTGGGCGAGCGCCTGGCGGCGTTGAGCCTCGGTCTCGGCGTTGATGAGATCGGCGAGGCCCTCGACTTCGGTGAGATCGAGCTTGCCGTTCTCGAAGGCGCGGCGGGCAAAGGCGCCCGGCTCCGCGAGCGCCGTCCCCTCGACGGCGAGCACCGCCTCGACCACGGCCTCGATCACCGCGCGGCTGCCATGAACCTGCAGCTCCGCCATGTCTTCGCCGGTAAAGCTTCCCGGGCCCTCAAACCACAGCACGAGACCGCGATCGATCACAGGCTTGCCGATGGCGCGCAAGCTGGCATGCCGTGATAGAGGCACCGCGCCCACCAGCGCCTCGAGCACGGCGCGGGTGTGCGGCCCCGAAACCCGGATCACCGCGACGGCGGAGGGTCCGCTACCGCTCGCCGGCGCGACGATGGTCGTTGCCGACCCCGCGCGGTTCGGCCGCTCAGCTTCGTCAACGATTGTGCCGCTCATGGGTTATCCTAGGGGCGAGGCGCGCCGGATCGGAAGGGCCATCAAGTCGGAAGGGCCATGCAAGACAGACCAGAGAACCAGCTCGGGGCGGAAACCAGCCCCTATCTTCTGCAGCACAAGGACAACCCCGTCCATTGGCGGCCCTGGGGCCAGGCGGCGCTTCAGGAGGCCAAGGCGGCGAACAAGCCGATCCTGCTCTCGGTCGGCTACGCCGCCTGCCATTGGTGCCACGTGATGGCGCATGAGAGCTTCGAGGACGAGGCGACGGCCAAGGTCATGAACGACCTGTTCGTCAACATCAAGGTCGACCGCGAGGAGCGCCCGGATGTGGACGCGATCTACATGAACGCGCTGCACCAGCTCGGCGAGCAGGGCGGCTGGCCGCTCACCATGTTCCTCACGCCCGACGGCGAGCCGTTCTGGGGCGGCACCTATTTCCCGCCGGAGAACCGCTACGGCCGGCCCGCGTTCGTCAGTGTACTGAATACCATCGCGCGGGTCTATCGCGACGAGCACGACAAGGTTCGCAACAACGCCGATGCGATCACCGCCCGGCTCAAGCCGCAACATACGCAAGGCGCCGACGCCGAGCTCAACGACATGACGCTTTCGACTCTGGCGCGCCGTTTCCTGCAAGCGGTCGATCCCACAAAAGGCGGCTTGCGTGGCGCGCCGAAATTCCCGCAGACGCAGTTCTTCGAATTCCTGTGGCGCGCGGGGCTCCGTTACGGTTTGCCGAACCCGCTCGAGGCGGTGACGCTGACGCTCACCCACATTGCCCAAGGCGGCATCTACGATCATCTCGGCGGCGGCTTCGCGCGCTACAGCGTTGATGAGCGTTGGCTCGTGCCGCATTTCGAGAAGATGCTCTACGACAACGCCCTGCTCGTCGACATGATGACAGAGGCTTGGCGCGAAACAAAGTCGCCGCTATTCGCGCAGCGCGTCGAAGAAACGATCGGCTGGCTGTTGCGCGAGATGGTGACGGAGGGCGGCGCGTTCGCCGCGTCGCTCGATGCGGATTCCGAAGGCGAGGAAGGCAAGTTCTATGTGTGGTCTGCCGACGAGATTCGCGATGTCCTGGGTACGGACGATTTCGACCTGTTCGCGCAAATCTACGACGTCACCGCGGACGGCAACTTCGAAGGCCAAACGATTCTCAACCGCCTGAACGCGATCGAGCTGCGCGACGACGAAACGGAAGCGCGTCTCGGTGAGATGCGCGCGAAGCTCTTGGAGCGGCGTGCGGGACGCGTGCGGCCCGGCTTCGACGACAAGGTGCTCACGGATTGGAACGCCTTGATGATCTCAGCCCTTGCCAACGCGTCACAAGCGTTTGGCAAACCAGAATGGCTCGAGGCCGCGCAGCTTGCCTTCAACTTTATCCGTACACGGATGACGAAAAACGGCCGCCTGTTTCATGCCTCGCGCGCCGGCGAGGCCAAGGCGCCGGCGACGGCATCCGACTACGCCAACATGATCCGCGCCACGCTGGCACTGGCGAGCGCCGCGGGCAAGCGCGACTATATCGAACAGGCGCTGGCCTGGACCGATGTGCTCGATACTCATTATTGGGCGGGCGATCTCGGCGGTTATTTTCTCGCCGCGAACGACACCAAGGATCTCATCGTGCGGCCGTTGAGCGGTCTCGACGACGCAGCGCCGAATGCCAATGCAGTGATGGCCTCGAACCTCGTGCAGTTGTCTTTGTGGACCGGCGAGCATCGCTACGCCAAACGCGCCGAGCAGATCTTCGCGGCGTTCGGTCCAGCCATCGCGGCGAACCCGGTGGCTTATTCAGGTCTGCTCGGCGCCGCGCTCGACGGGCTGGCGCCGTCGTTGATCGTGCTCATCGTGCCACCGGACACGGAGGCGGATGCGCTTCGTGCAGGTTTGCGCGACGTGTCGCTGCCCAACGCGGTGGTGCTGGAGGTTGCCCAAGGCGAGACGCTGCCGGAGTCCTCGGTCGCCTTTGGCCGCACGGCGGTGGACGGCAAGCCGACCGCCTATGTGTGTTTGGGGCCGCAATGCTCGCTGCCGGTGACCGAGCCGGAGAAGCTGGTCGAGACCATCAAGACCGCGCGGCAAGTGACGGTGACTTAGCTCGCCCAAGCGAAGAAGCGGTTGCGCGTTTCCGTCAAATCGTGGCAACGGCGGCCGGACGTCACTGACGCGGTCTTTTCGGATTCCGCGACTAAGACGCATGGTTTTTCGAATCCCTCAGACCCCTGAGGAAACGCTAGCCGCCAAACCTTGCGATTATCTTTCTGATTCTATTGGGTTTTCTGCCCATTCTGCGAGCAGTCGCGCTCAAATTTTGGGCGCTACCCCAAAGATCAGTCCTGCCGCAACGCTTTAAGTGTTCATCGAGTCGAAAAATTCCGCGTTGTTCTTGGTCTGCTTCAGCTTGTCGTTGAGGAACTCGATGGCGTCCATGGTCCCCATCGGATTGAGGATCCGGCGGAGCACGTACATCTTCTTGAGCTGATCGCCAGGAACAAGCAGTTCCTCTTTGCGGGTGCCGGAACGGGCGATGTCAATAGCCGGGAACACGCGCTTGTCGGCGACCTTGCGGTCGAGCACGAGCTCCGAATTGCCGGTGCCCTTGAACTCTTCGAAGATCACCTCGTCCATGCGGCTGCCGGTGTCGATCAGCGCGGTGGCGATGATGGTGAGCGAGCCGCCTTCCTCGATATTGCGGGCGGCGCCGAAGAAACGCTTCGGGCGCTGCAGCGCATTGGCGTCTACGCCGCCGGTCAACACCTTGCCGCTCGACGGCACGACCGTGTTGTAGGCGCGGCCGAGGCGCGTGATCGAATCGAGCAGGATGACCACGTCGCGGCCGTGCTCGACCAGGCGCTTGGCTTTCTCGATGACCATCTCGGCGACCTGCACGTGGCGCGACGCTGGCTCGTCGAAGGTCGAGGACACGACCTCGCCCTTCACCGAGCGCTGCATATCGGTCACCTCTTCGGGCCGCTCGTCGATCAGCAGCACGATCAGATAGCACTCCGGATGATTGGCGGTCACCGCGTGGGCGATGTTCTGCAGGATCACCGTCTTGCCGGTGCGCGGCTGTGCGACAATGAGGCCGCGCTGGCCCTTGCCGATCGGCGCCACGATGTCGACGACCCGGCCGGTCTGATCCTTGCGGGTCGGATCCGACGTCTCCATCTCGAGCCACTCGTCGGGATAGAGCGGCGTCAGATTGTCGAAATGAATCTTGTGGCGCTGCTTCTCGGGCTCCTCGAAATTGATGGTGTTGACCTTGAGAAGCGCGAAATAGCGCTCGCCCTCTTTGGGGCTTCGGATCTGGCCTTCGACCGTGTCGCCGGTGCGCAGGCCGAAGCGGCGGATCTGCGAGGGCGAGACGTAGATATCGTCGGGCCCGGCGAGATAGTTCGAATCGGGCGACCGCAAGAAGCCGAAGCCGTCTTGCAGCACCTCGACCACGCCCGTGCCGGTGATGTCCACGTCGCGGGCGGCGAGCTGTTTCAGAATCGCGAACATGAGCTCCTGCTTGCGCATGGCGCTCGCGTTCTCGACCTCGACCTCCTCGGCGAAGCTCAAAAGCTCCGTCGGCGATTTGGCCTTCAATTCTTGCAGCTTCATTTCCTGCATGCGCTGCTACTCCAAGAGATGGAAATGTTGATGTTTGATCCGCGCTGCGTGAAGCGCGAGATCAGCAGAAGGGGAAATTGGGTGCCTTGGCGGGAAGGCGTTCAGACGCCTGCTCCAGTCCAGGTAAACCGATCTTTATGGGAGAAAGGCCGGACCGCGACGGGCGTCCCGGAATGGATGCGAGTCGTCTTATAGCAGACCCTTACGGTACGCGGAAAGAGATTTGCGCCTCCCTGATCTAAAACGGTTTCACGACGGCCAAGATGACGATGGCGATCATCAACAGCGTGGGGACCTCGTTGGCGATACGGTAGAAACGCTGCGAGCGGGTGTTTCGATCCGCCGCGAACTCTCTGGTCCATTTGGCGAGCATGCCGGTGAAGCCGGACAGGATCAGGACCAGGAGCAGCTTGGCGTGAAACCAGCCGGCATGGGCCCAATCCACCACGGAAAAGGCCAGAATCAGGCCGAAAATCCAGGCGGCGACCATGGCCGGGGTGGTGATGAAGCGGAGCAGACGCCGCTCCATGATCTTGAAGGTTTCCGCCTGCGGCGAGCCCGCCTCGCTGGCGGCGTGGTAGACGAATAGCCGCGGCAGATAGAGCAGGCCCGCCATCCAGGCGATCACCGCGATGATGTGGAAGGCCTTGATATAGGCAAGAAACATAGGATTCCCAGGGGGTGGAGGAGGTTCAGCCGGGCGCGTTTTTGACCAGCGCCACCAATTTCTCGACGCGCTCGATAGGGGTCTCCGGCAGAATGCCATGGCCCAGATTGAAGATGAAAGGTCCCTCGCTCAGGGTCTCCAGGATCCAATTGACGCGGGCCTCGAAGCGAGGGCCGCCGGCGGCCAGCAGGACAGGATCGAGGTTCCCCTGGACCGGCAGGCGGGTCTGCAACGCGGAGCGGATCCAGCCCACGGGCAGGCTGGTGTCGCAGCCAATGGCATCGATCGCCGTCTTGGAGGCGTAGCGCTCCGCGAGCGGGCCCGATCCTCTCGGAAAACCGATAATCGGAATATCCGGGGTCTCGGCCTTCACCCGATCCACGATCGCCCTGGTCGGCGCGATGCACCAGCGCTCGAACTCGTCCTCAGGCAAGCTCCCTGCCCAGCTGTCGAAGATCTGGAGCACCCGGCAGCCCGCCTGCACCTGGCCGACCAGGTAAGCGACGGAGGTCTCCACCAGAAGATCGATGAGATGCTGAAACGTCTCCGGATCGCGATAGGCGAGGCCGCGGGCCGCGGCCTGGTCCTTGCTGCCGGCGCCCTCGACCATGTAGGTCGCCACCGTCCACGGCGCGCCGCAGAACCCGATCAGCGGCACGGATGCCGGGAGCTCGGCCACAACACGTTCGACGGTCTCGTAGACAGGCGCGAGGCGCGAGGCGGCGTTCTCGCCTGCCAGCCTAGCGATGGCGGCGCCATCCTTCACGGCCTCGAGCCTCGGACCTTCCCCTTCGACGAAGGTGACCTTCTGGCCGAGCGCATAGGGCACGACCAGGATATCCGAGAACACAATCGACGCATCGAGCGGGAACCGGCGCAAGGGCTGAAGCGTCACCTCCGCAGCCAATGCCGGCGTGAGGCAGAGATCGAGAAACGACGCCACCCCGCTCCTCACCTTTCGGTACTCAGGCAGATAGCGCCCGGCCTGCCGCATGAGCCAGAGCGGCGGCGGGCTGCAACGGTCGCCCTTCAAAGCGGCGAGGAGGGGTGCGTGTGGTGAAGACATGGGTCTCTCTAAAACTAATAAAGAGAGTCTCTAAAAGGGTTTCTGCTATTTTTGTTATTAGGAAGTGGATAGCGGACATTCACATTCATCACCAGCCTCTCGACAGGCTGACTCGCGGCCCGTTTGACAGTTTTAAGATAAAGGGGTGAGGCTGTGGCTTGGTTGCCCTAAAAGACGCGCCAACGACCCGCCTGCAAAGCGCTTTTTCATGCGCCCCGGCTCTGGACGAAGGCCTGATCGCTTGTGGGTATCTGTCCTTTAGAGCTGGGGATCAAAAAGGTATTGTGGGCCGATTTGAAAAAGTCGTCACGTTCTCGACACAAGCGAATCTGTGAAGAACTCGGCGGACTGTTCCGGGTCAGCGGGGAGAGGTGACCGACCTCCCGATGTTGCTCCGTTAACCCGCCCCGGTTATCCAAAGGCCATACATGGATATCCAACAACGCACCTTCCATCTGCACATGATCTCGGATGCGACCGGCGAGACGCTCGCCACCATCGCGCGGGCCGTGGGCGTGCAATACGCGGAAGTGCGCCCCATCGAGCATTTGCATCCTCTGGTGCGAAGCCGCCGAGAGCTTGACCGGGTGCTCAAGGAGGTGGAGGCGGCACCGGGCATCGTGCTCTACACGCTGTTCAACCGCACACTCGCCGAAGCCTTGGAGCAGTCCTGCAAGCAGCTCAAAGTGCCTTGCGTGGCGCCGCTCAAGCACGTCTTGCAGGTCTTCGATTCCTATCTCGGCATGGCCTCGACGCCGACCGTCGGCGGACAGCATCAGCTCGACGCCGACTATTTCCGCCGCATCGAGGCCCTCAACTTCTCCATGATGCACGACGATGGGCATCTGCCGGAGAGTCTGGACGATGCCGACATTATCCTGCTCGGCATCAGCCGGACCTCGAAGACGCCGACCAGTATCTATCTGGCCAATCGCGGATTCAAGACGGCCAACGTGCCGCTGGTGCCTGGCATGACGCTGCCGCCGGAGCTCGAGCAGAAGACGAAGGCCTTCGTCGTGGCGCTGGTGGCGAGCCCGGAGCGCATCGCTCAAGTTCGCCAGAACCGCGTGATCGAACAGGCCCACGGTCATTTGGAAGAATATGTCGACCGGGAAGCGATCGCCGCGGAGATCGCGCAGACACGGCAACTTTGCGCGCGGCACGGCTGGCCGATCATCGACGTGACCCGCCGCTCCATCGAGGAGACGGCCGCCGGCATTATCCGGCTCTATCACGACCGCGAAGCGCCGGCGCTCGAAGCATGACCGGTATCTTGCAAGCGGGACGCCCGCCCCTCATCCTGGCCTCGACCAGTAAGACCCGGGCGCGGCTCCTGGACTCGGCCGGACTCTCCTATATCGCCGAAGCGCCGGGCCTCGACGAGGAGACCATGCGCGAGGCGATCGGCGGCGAGAAGACACTCGATCCCCATGACGTCGCCGAAATCCTTGCCCGTGCCAAGGCGGAAGCCGTGAGTGATCTGGCGCCTGGCGCCGCCGTGATCGGAGGAGATCAAATCCTCGCCTTCGAAGGCCAAATTCTCTCCAAGCCCGGAACCATGGCGGCGGCGCGAAAGCAGCTGCTCGACCTCAACGGCA
>Ga0114919_10000846_pt1 | contig 24406 bp, 18 predicted proteins | sample BlataG_FD_88682 | JGI IMG/M metagenome (GOLD analysis project Ga0114919, IMG submission 88682) | Deep subsurface microbial communities from Black Sea to uncover new lineages of life (NeLLi) - Black_00105 metaG | ecosystem: Environmental > Aquatic > Marine > Oceanic > Sediment | place: Atlantic... | reverse complement strand
CAAGCAGCGCAACAACCGCATCCTGATGGCAGTCATCGGGGTGATCGCCGCCGCGGCGGTGGTTGTTCCGATGGGACTGGGCCTGTTGACGGCCCGAGAGGCCAGCCGGCAGTCCGATCTGCCGGCTCCCACGACGACCACCGCGGCCCCGTTGACTATCAGGGCACTCCCGGTGCGCCCGGTGATCAGTGCCTTTGTCACCACCCCCGAGCAGTGTCCGGCCCCCGAACCTGCGCCGCCCGATCAGCCCACCCGGATCTGCGACATCAGCAAGACCGCGGTCTATGAACTCGGCCCCGAGGGGTTGCGCCTCGACCTGACCAACGTCGACTCATTTCTCAATCCCTTGACCGGCGTCCAATTGGTGCAGATGACCATGACCGAGGAGTCATCGAAGCGATTCGCTGAGTTCACCGCGGCCCGCGTCGGCCAGCAGGTCGCGTTCGTCCGGGGCACGACCGTGGTGTGGGGCCCTAAAATCGGCGCTCCGATCGACGGCCAGGTGCTGCAACTCTCTGGGGACCTGACCGCCGATCAGGCCAAGGAGATCGCCACGATGCTGGGCGAGAAGCGCTGACCAGCCAAAGCTGGGGGTCGGCCCGCTTGCGTCGCGGCCGGTGCCGGGACACGTGCGCCGACACGCCCGGCGGCGTCGCCCGACAGCCCTAGACTGACGGGCCTATGGACAGCCCGTCTGCTTCTCACGCAAGCGCTCACCGCGGCGGATCGTTTGTGCACCTGCACAACCACACCGAGTATTCGCTGCTCGACGGTGCCGCCAAGATCACGCCTATGCTCGCCGAGGCCCAGCGCCTCGAGATGCCGGCGATCGGCATGACCGATCACGGCAACATGTTCGGTGCCAGCGAGTTCTTTCATGCCGCGACGAAGGTGGGGATCAAGCCGATTATCGGCGTCGAGGCGTACGTGGCGCCCGGATCCCGGTTCGACACGCGCCGGATTCTCTGGGGCGACCCGGCCCAGAAGTCCGATGACGTCTCCGGTAGCGGCTCCTACACCCATCTGACGATGGTCGCCGAGACCGCCACCGGCCTGCGAAATCTCTTCAAGTTGACTTCGCTGGCGTCCTTCGAGGGCCAACTCGGCAAGTGGAATCGGATGGATGCCGAGATCATCGCCGAGCATGCCGAGGGCATCATCGCCACCACGGGATGTCCGTCCGGCGAAGTGCAGACGCGGCTGCGACTGGGTCAGGACGCCGAAGCGCTGGAATCCGCCGCAAAATGGCGGGACATCTTCGGTGCGGAGAACTATTTTCTGGAATTGATGGACCACGGTCTGGCGATTGAACGCCGAGTCCGCGAGGGCCTTTTGGAGGTGGGCCGCAAACTGCAGATCCCCGCGCTGGCCACAAACGACTGCCACTACGTGACTCGCGACGGCGCGCACAACCACGAGGCATTGCTGTGCGTGCAGACCGGCAAAACGCTCTCGGACCCGAATCGGTTCAAGTTCGACGGTGACGGCTACTACCTGAAATCCGCGGCCGAGATGCGCGCACTGTGGGACGCCGAGATTCCGCAGGCGTGCGATTCCACCCTGCTGATCGCCGAGCGGGTGGGTTCCTACGCCGACGTGTGGACTCCGCGTGATCGGATGCCGGTCTTCCCGGTGCCCGAGGGACAGACCCAGGCGAGTTGGCTGAGCCATGAGGTCGATGCCGGACTGGCTCGTCGGTTCCCCGCCGGTGCTTCCGCCGTCTACGTCGACCGCGTCGCCTATGAGATCAGCGTCATCTGCGACAAGGGGTACCCGTCGTACTTCCTGATCGTGGCGGATCTGATCACCCACGCCCGCTCGGTCAACATCCGGGTTGGGCCGGGTCGCGGTTCTGCTGCCGGGTCCCTGGTGGCCTACGCGCTCGGGATCACCGACATCGACCCGATCGAGCACGGCTTGCTCTTCGAGCGTTTCCTCAACCCCGAACGTGCTTCCATGCCCGATATCGACATCGACTTCGACGACCGCCGTCGCGGCGAGATGGTCCGCTACGCCGCCGACAAGTGGGGTAGTGACCGGGTCGCCCAGGTAATCACGTTCGGCACCATCAAAACCAAAGCTGCACTCAAGGACTCCGCCCGAATTCACTACGGGCAGCCGGGATTCGCGATTGCGGATCGGATCACCAAGGCACTACCGCCGGCGGTGATGGCCAAGGACATCCCGCTGTCCGGGATCACCGACCCCAGCCATGAGCGCTATAAAGAGGCCGCTGAAGTACGCGGGTTGATCGACACCGACCCGGACGTGCGGACCATTTATGAAACCGCCCTGGGCCTTGAGGGACTGATCCGCAACGCCGGTGTCCACGCCTGCGCCGTCATTATGAGCTCGGAACCGCTCACGGATGTGATCCCACTGTGGAAACGTCCGCAGGACGGCGCGATCATCACCGGTTGGGACTATCCGTCGTGTGAGGCCATCGGCCTGCTGAAGATGGATTTCCTCGGCCTGCGTAACCTCACCATCATCGGTGACGCACTGGAGAACATCCAGGCCAACCGTGGTGTCGAGGTGGTGCCGGAGGCACTGGCACTAGATGATCCAGCCACCTATGAACTGCTGTCCCGCGGTGACACACTCGGGGTTTTCCAACTCGACGGTGCAGCGATGCGGGATCTGTTGCGGCGACTGCAGCCCACCGGCTTCGCCGATATCGTCGCAGTCCTGGCGCTGTACCGGCCGGGCCCGATGGGGGTTAATGCCCACAATGATTACGCCGACCGCAAGAACGGCCGGCAGGCGATCAAGCCGATCCACCCCGAGTTGGCCGAGCCACTGGCCGACATTCTCTCCGAGACCTACGGACTGATTGTCTACCAGGAACAGATCATGCGCATCGCCCAACGCGTCGCGGGTTACTCACTGGCCCGAGCCGACATCCTGCGCAAGGCCATGGGTAAGAAGAAACGCGACGTACTCGACAGGGAGTATGAGGGTTTCGCTGAGGGAATGAAGACCAACGGCTTCTCGGCCGGCGCCATCAAGGTGTTGTGGGACACCATTCTTCCGTTCGCCGACTACGCATTCAACAAATCCCACGCCGCCGGTTACGGCTTGGTGTCCTACTGGACGGCGTACCTTAAAGCGAACTATCCGAGCGAGTACATGGCCGGCCTGCTCACCTCGGTGGGCGATGACAAGGACAAAGCGGCGGTGTATCTGGCGGACTGCCGCAAACTCGGTATCACCGTGTTGCCGCCGGACGTCAACGAATCTGGGTTGAACTTCGCCTCGGTGGGAGTCGATATCCGCTTCGGACTAGGGGCGGTGCGCAACGTCGGCGCCAACGTGGTCAGTTCGTTGATCGCCACCCGTACGGCGAAGGGTAAATTCACCGACTTCTCGGATTACCTGAACAAGATCGACGTCGGTGCCTGTAACAAGAAGGTCACCGAGTCGCTGATCAAGGCGGGCGCATTCGACTCTCTTGGTCACCCGCGCAAAGGTCTGTTCCTGGTGCACACCGACGCCGTCGACTCGGTGTTGGGAACCAAGAAAGCCGAGGCGAAGGGTCAGTTCGATCTGTTCGGCGGCGGATCCGAGGACGGTGTTGCAGGCGATGCGGTTTTCATCACCAAGGTGCCCGACGAGGAATGGGATGAGAAGCACAAACTTGCGCTAGAACGCGAGATGCTCGGGCTATACGTCTCGGGACATCCGCTCAATGGTGTGGCACATCTGCTGGCGGCCAAGGTCGATAATGCGATCCCGGCAATTCTTGGTGGCGACGTCGCCAATGACGTGCAGGTGCGGGTCGGAGGAATCCTCGCGTCGGTCAACCGGAGGGTCAATAAGAGCGGGATACCTTGGGCATCAGCACAATTGGAAGATCTCACCGGCAGTATCGAGGTGATGTTCTTCCCACAGACCTATTCGCTGGTCGGCGCGGAGATCGCTGACGACGCGGTGGTGCTCGTCGGGGCCAGGGTCCGCATTCAGGATGATCGGATCAGTCTGATTGCCCACGATCTCGTCGTGCCCGACTTTTCCAACCTGACGCCCGATCGGCCGTTGGCGGTTAGCCTTCCCACCCGCCAATGCACACTCGACAAGGTGAACGCGCTCAAGCAGGTACTGGCGCGGCACCCCGGGGTGTCCCAGGTGCATCTGCGGTTGATCAGCGGCGATCGGATAACCACGCTGGAATTGGATCAGTCACTGCGGGTGACGCCGTCGCCGGCGTTGATGGGAGACCTCAAGGCGTTACTCGGTCCTGGTTGCCTCGGCAGCTGAAGCTGCCCAGCCGAGTTAAGCCTTGGGTTCCCAGTGCATGATCCCGCCGTCCGCCTCCATCGACAGGTGCAGTTGTCCGTCGGCAAGCAGGTAGCTCCGGATTCTGCCGAGGGCGGCTGCCACCGTGGTGTCCACCGATGGTTGCGGGCAGAACATTCTGGTCAGACCCACCGGGCCGAAGATCAGATTGCCCGAATCCGGTCCCCCCGCGGTTGTCTGAAAGGTTCCCGAGCCCCGGTTGCAGTCGATCTGGAACGTGGCCAGGCCGTTGTCGCCGAACGCGACGGTGTACTTCGCGGGGTCGTCAATGGTGGTGGTGGGCTGCTCGGTGGTCATCGATTCGATACTGAGCAGTTGCCAGGACGTTCCCGCGATCGGATCCGACGCCGCTGCCGGTCCGCAGCCTGCCGTGATCACCACGACCGCGGCTGCCAGAGCACCCCCGCTACGCAACCCCCGCATGGTCTCAAATTTACCGCAGTGGGCGATTCAACCGGGGTAGGGCGCGGATCATTGGTGCGCACGGCTCAGGGATACTGCTGAGGTGAGTTTGACCGACGCCGAACTGGCCGCAGATCTGGCCGAGTCGGCCGGACGGTTGCTGCTCGCCGTGCGCGATGAGGTGGGCCACGATTTTCCACCGGCACTCGGTGACGCCGGAGACGTCCGGGCCAACGCAATGTTGCTGACGAGGCTGCGTGCCGAGCGACCCCACGACGCGGTGCTGTCGGAAGAGGAGCATGACGACCTCATGCGAATCCATGCCGACCGGGTCTGGATCATCGACCCACTCGACGGCACCTACGAGTATTCAATGCCGTATCGCGACGACTGGGCGGTGCACGTGGCGCTGTGGCAGCGGACCCGGGGGGCGGGCCCCGGGGGCCCGCACGGAACGATCACCGACGCGGCGGTCGCCCTGCCCGCGCTCGGCGAGGTGCACCGCAGCGACACGGTGATCGCCCCGCCGGCCCCGAGGCCGGGGCCGATCCGGATCACGGCGAGTTCCAACCGACCACCGGCGGTGTTGTTTCGGCTCCGGGACCGCCTCGACATCGAGTTCGTCCGGATCGGATCGGCCGGGGCGAAGGCAATGGCCGTCGTGCGTGGTGATGTCGACGCCTACATCCATGCCGGCGGGCAATGGGAATGGGATTCGGCCGCCCCGGCCGGCGTGCTGCAGGCGGCCGGACTCCACGCGACCCGGATTGATGGTTCGACACTGCGGTACAACCAACCCGATCCCTATCTGCCCGACCTGCTGATGTGTCGACCCGAAGTCGCCGACCTGCTCCTCGACGCCATGTGGCTGGCAAGCTGATATGGAATCGTGGCCCGCTGTCCAGATCCCGGCGTTGCCCGGACGAGGGCCGGCATTGCGGCTGTATGACAGCTCTGATCGGCAGGTGCGGCCCACCGCGGCGGGGGACACCGCAACGATGTATGTCTGCGGCATCACACCCTACGATGCGACCCACCTAGGGCATGCCGCAACCTATCTGGCATTTGACGTGATCTATCGAATTTGGCGCGACTACGGTCATCGCGTGCACTATGTCCAGAACGTCACCGACGTGGACGATCCGTTATTCGAACGTGCCGCTCGCGACGGCGTGGACTGGCGTGATCTGAGTGCATCGCAGACGCAGTTGTTCCGCGAGGATATGGCCGCGCTGCGAGTGCTGCCGCCGCAGGATTACATCGGCGCAACCGAGGCGATCGACGAGGTCGTCGACCTCGTCGGGAAACTTCTGGCATCCGGAGCAGCCTACGTCGTTGACGATCAAGACCATCCTGACATCTACTTCCGGTCCTCTGCCACAACCCAATTCGGTTATGAATCCAACTATGACCACGACACCATGGTCCGGCTTTTCGCCGAACGTGGGGGGGACCCGGATCGGGTCGGAAAAGCCGAGGCGCTGGACGCACTGCTGTGGCGGGCGCAGCGGCCCGGTGAGACGGCTTGGCCGTCGCCGTTCGGCATGGGCCGGCCGGGCTGGCATATCGAGTGTGCCGCGATCGCCCTGAGCCGGATCGGTTTCGGATTCGATGTCCAGGGTGGTGGAAGCGATTTGATTTTCCCACACCACGAATTCTCTGCCGCGCACGCCGAATCCGTCACCGGTGAACGACGATTTGCGCGCAGCTACGTCCATGCTGGAATGATCGGATGGGACGGCCACAAGATGTCGAAGAGCCACGGCAATCTGGTTTTGGTCTCGCAACTTCGGGCTGACGACGTGGATCCGATGGCGATCCGGCTGGGACTACTCGCCGGGCACTATCGCAGTGACCGGTTCTGGAGCGATGACGTGCTTGCTGAGGCTAACGTGCGATTACAGCGCTGGCGGAACGCGATGAGTAGGCCGGCGGGACCCGACGTGGCTGATGTCATCGGCCGACTCCGGCGATACCTGGCCGATGACCTCGACACGCCGAAAGCCCTTGCCGCCATTGATGGTTGGGTCACCGATGCGCTCGACTACGGCGGTCATGACCCGGCGGCCCCGGCTGCGGTGGGTGCGGCGGTCGACGCTCTGCTGGGTGTCGCAATTTAGAGAACGGCAACCCCGTACGTGCCGACCTGGCCGCTGAGGTAGCGCAACTGGTCGGTCGCGGATCCGAAGGTCTGTTCGATGGCGGTCAGGCGTGCGGCGTAGTGCGCGATCGGGTATTCGGCTGTCACGCCGATGCCGCCATGGAGCTGAATCGCCTCCTGGGCGATGTGCCGGCCGGACCGGCCAATCTGCAGTTTGGCCCGGGCGGCGGCCACCGGATCGAAGCGTCCGTCGGCGACGCACATGGCGGCGTAGAAGTTCATGCTCCGAGCCAGTTCCAGGGATACATACATATCGGCGGCGCGTTGGGTGAGGGTTTGGAATGTCTTGAGCGGCACACCGAACTGCTTGCGGGCCTTGAGGTAATCGGTGGTCAGCCGCAAGGATTCATCCATTGCGCCGACCGCCTCGGCGCACAGTGCCGACTGAAACCGGATCACCGTGGCCTCGATGTCGGCGCTTGCGTCGCCCCCTGTACCCAGGGGTGCGGCGACGGCGTGGTCGAACTCGATATCGGCGCCGCGCTGGCCGTCGAACGTTCGGAAGGGGTGCCTGGTCGTGGCGGTGGCATCGACGCGAAAAAGCCCGGAGCCACCACCCGGCAGGGCGGCGGTGACCACGAGAACGTCAGCGCTGTCCCCGGCGATCACGGGGTTTTTCCGGCCGGAGACCGTCCAGGAGCCGCCGCTGTCGGTGGCACGAGTATTTAGTTCCGTTAAACCGCGCCCACCGGATTCGGTGTGGGCGAAGGCCAGCAACCGCTCTCCGGCTGCCACTTCGTCGAGCAGCGCGCGTTGCTCTGCCGATCCGTGGGCGGCAATCACCGCACCGGGGATCAACGCCGCCGCGGCAACCGGTTCGGGCGCCAGCCGGCGGCCGATTTCGGTCATCACCGCCATCACCTCGATCGGGCCGGACTCCTCAGGGTCGAAGCCCAGGCCCAGGATGCCGATCTCGGCGAGTTGCTGCCACACCTCGCGGCTCCAGCCGAGTTCAGAGTCAACGGCCTTGTTCCGGCTTTCGGTGTCGTAGCTGCGGCCCAGGACGTCCCGCGCGGTGTCGGACAGCATCTGCTGTTCCTCGGTCAGGTCAAAGTTCATGTCGGGTCCTGATTCTTCCTGGAGTCCTAGGTTCTCAAAGTCCGAGGATCGTGGCGGAGATGATGCTGCGCTGAACCTCGTTGCTGCCGCCGTAGATCGAGGTCTTGCGATAGTTGAGGTACTTGGCCGCGGCGTTGTGGGCACCGTCCTCGACCTGAAGGCCATCCGAGCCGGCCACCTCCACCAGTAACTCGGTGACGGCCTGCTGCAGTTGGCTGCCCCGCAGTTTCAGGATCGACGAAGCCGGGTTCGGCTTTCCGCCGGCCTCGTCCTCGCTGACGCGCATCTGGGTGAGTTCCAGCGCCAGCAACTCGCCCTCCACCTCGGCGACCCGGGCCGCGAACAGCGGATCGTCGAGCAGCGTGCCGTGGCCCTGCGGTGTCTTGGTGGCGCGTTCCTTGGCCTCGGCGAGCCAGGCCTTGGTGGTGCCGATCCGGGCGATCCCGGTTCGCTCATTGGACAGCAGGAACTTCGCGTAACTCCAGCCGGCGTTCTCCTCACCGACGAGTTGATTCGCCGGAACCCGGACGTCCTCGAAGAACACCTCGTTGACCTCGAAGCTTCCGTCGATGAGCTTGATCGGCCGCAGCGTGATGCCCGGCGTGTTCATCTCGACGAGGATGAACGAGATCCCGGCCTGCTTCTTGGGGGCGTCGGGGTCGGTGCGCACCAGCAGGAAGATCCAATCGGCGTACTGGCCAAGCGTGGTCCAGGTCTTCTGGCCGTTGATGATGTAGTGGTCGCCGTCGCGCACCGCCGTGGTGCGCAGTGACGCGAGGTCGGATCCGGCTTCGGGTTCCGAGAATCCCTGGCACCACCAGATGTCGAGGTTGGCGGTGGCCGGCAGGAAGCGCTCCTTGATCTCTGGTGAACCGAACTGTGCGATCACCGGTCCCACCATGCTGGTGTTGAAGTTCAGCGGTCCGGGCACGTAGGCCAGTTGCATTTCGTCGGACCAGATCTGGTGCTGTAGCGGCGACCAGTCCTTTCCGCCGGACTCGATCGGCCAGTTCGGCACCGCGAGGCCGGCCTTGTTGAGGATCTGCTGGGTGACGACCATGTCCTCGGGAAGGTTCAGCGCGTCATTGCGCGCGCGTTCGCGGATTTCCGCCGGGATCGCGGTGGTGAAGAATTCACGCAACTCGTCGCGAAAGGCCGTGTCGGCCTCGGTCATGGCCAGCCTCATGAGACCTCGAATCTCGGTAGTTGGGAATTTCGGTAGTGGATTTGTCTTGAGAGAACGGTATCGCATCCCGTGACCGGCGAATCCCCGGACTATCGGCCCCGGCGGCGCAGATAGCGCTCGAATTCTGCGGCGAGGGTGTCACCGTCCACCTTGGACAACGCCTCATTGACATCGACCTCGGCGTCGCCGCGGGCCTCCAAACCGGCCACATAGTCGGCGATCTCCTCGTCGTCGGCCGTCATCTCGGTGACGGCCAGTTCCCATTCCTCGGCCTGCGCCGGCAGGTCGGCCAGGGGCACTTCGATGTCCAGCGCCTCCTCGACGCGACGCAGCAGAGCCACGCTGGCCTTGGGGTTGGGCGGTCGGGAGACGTAGTCGGGTACCGCCGCCCAGAAGGTCACGGCAGGGATGCCGGCGGCGACGCAGGCGTCCTGGAAGACCCCTGCGATGCCGGTCGGGCCTTCGTAGCGGGACTCCTCCAGTCCGAAGAACTTCGCCGACTCCGGCGAGTAAGCCGCGCCGGTGACCGGGACAGGTCGGGTGTGTGGGGTGTCGGCCAGCAGTGCGCCCAGAATCACCACGGTATCGACGTTGAGTTTGTCGGCGATCCCCAGCAATTCGGCGCAGAAACTGCGCCAGCGCATGTTGGGCTCCACCCCATGCATGAGCACTATGTCTCGGTCTGAACCGGGTGGCCGGCAGTGCGAAATCTGCATGGAGGGCCACAACAACTCGCGGGTAACACCATCGATCTGGCGGATAACCGGCCGATTCACCTGATAGTCGAAGTACGCCTCGTCGTCGATCTCGACGATCGGCTGTGCCTCCCAGATGGCGTCGAGGTGCTCCAGGGCGTCGCTGGCGGCGTCGCCGGCGTCGTTCCAGCCCTCGAATGCCGCAACGATGATGGTGTTCTGGAGGTCGGGCAGGGCGGAGCCTTGAGCGCCACTAAGGTTCCACGACGTCACCGGACCAGCGTAAGCCCTGTCGCTGCAATCAGCCGGAAAGTGTCACGGTGGCAAGCTGACGTCGATAGGGGTGACGGCGTAGACTACGACGGTCGAGAGGCGTTGCAACGGCTATTCAGGAGACCAGAGGTCCCCTGGTATCCGCCACGCTCGGCGGAGTTAAGGACGCCTTCCGTTGAGGAAGGATTCCGATGGGTGCCCCGGAAGATAACCGTTTTGAGGCAAAAATCCGCCCCGACTGCACCGATGAGCTGACGGCAACTCTGCGCCGGCGGATCATGGTGATCGACGGCGCGATGGGCACGGCGATCCAGCGGGACCGGCCGGACGAGGTCGGCTACCGCGGCGAGCGGTTCATCGAGTGGCCGACGGCGCTTCAGGGCAACAACGACCTGCTCACGCTGACGCAGCCGGACATCATCGCCGGGATCCACCGCGAGTACCTCGAGGCGGGCGCGGACATCCTGGAGACGAATACGTTCAACTCGAACGCGGTGTCGCTGGCCGACTACGGCATGGCAGAACTGGCCTACGAACTCAATTACGCGGGCGCGGCCCTGGCTCGAGCGGTCTGCGACGAGTTCAGCACTGTGGACAAGCCCCGGTACGTCGCCGGTGCCATCGGGCCGACCACGCGGACCGCGTCGATCTCGCCGGACGTCAACGACCCCGGGGCCCGCAACGTCTCCTACGACCAGCTGGTGGCCGGCTACCTCGACGCTGCCAACGGCCTGATCGACGGCGGCTCCGACTTGTTCATCGTCGAGACGATCTTCGATTCGCTGAACGCCAAGGCGGCGGTATTCGCCCTCGAGACGCTGTTCGAGGACCGCGGACGCCGGTGGCCGGTCATTATCTCAGGCACCATCACCGACGCTTCCGGGCGGACGTTGTCCGGTCAGGTCACCGAAGCTTTCTGGAATTCGATCAGGCACGCGAAGCCGATCGCCGTGGGCCTCAACTGCGCCCTGGGCGCGCCGGAGATGAGGCCCTATATCGCCGAGCTCTCGCGGATCGCAGACACCTTCATCTCCTGCTACCCGAATGCCGGCCTGCCCAACGCTTTTGGCGAGTACGAGGAGTCCCCGGAGCGGCAGGCCGGCTATCTCGCTGAGTTCGCCGAGTGCGGCCTGGTCAACCTGGTCGGTGGTTGCTGCGGAACGGCACCGCCGCACATCGCCGAGATTGCCCGCGTGGTCGAGGGCACGCCGCCACGGCAGGTGAAGCAGATCGAGGTGGCCACCCGGCTCTCCGGCCTGGAGCCGCTCAATGTCACCGCCGATTCGCTGTTCGTGAATATCGGGGAACGTACTAACATCACCGGCTCGGCGAGGTTCCGCAACCTGATCAAGGCTGAGGACTACGACACCGCACTCTCGGTGGCCCTGCAGCAGGTCGAGACCGGCGCGCAGGTGATCGACATCAACATGGACGAGGGCATGATCGACGGCGTCGCCGCGATGGACCGGTTCACCAAGCTGATCGCGGCCGAGCCGGACATCAGCCGCGTCCCGGTGATGATCGACTCGTCCAAGTGGGAGGTTATCGAGGCGGGCCTGAAGAACGTGCAGGGCAAACCGATCGTCAACTCGATCTCCCTGAAGGAGGGCGAGGAGAAGTTCGTCCGTGAGGCACGGCTGTGCCGCAAGTTCGGTGCCGCCGTCGTCGTGATGGCCTTCGACGAGACGGGTCAGGCCGACAATCTTCAGCGCCGAAAGGAGATCTTCAGCCGCGCCTACCGGATCCTGACCGACGAAGTTGGGTTCCCGGCCGAGGACATCATCTTCGACCCGAACTGTTTCGCGCTGGCGACCGGTATCGAGGAGCACGCGACGTACGGGATCGACTTCGTAGAGGCCTGCGCCTGGATCAAGGAGAACTTGCCCGCCGTACACATCTCCGGCGGTATCTCCAACGTGTCGTTCTCATTCCGAGGCAATAACCCCGTCCGCGAGGCGATCCATGCGGTGTTCCTGTTCCACGCCATCAAGGCCGGCCTGGACATGGGTATCGTCAACGCTGGCGCCCTGGTGCCCTACGACTCGATCGATCCCGAGTTGCGGGACCGGATCACCGACGTCGTCTTGAATCGGCGCGTGAATGCGGCCGAGCGGCTGTTGGAGATCGCTGAACGGTTCAACAGCACGGAAGAACCCGTTGACGCAAAAGTTGCCGAGTGGCGATCTCTTCCGGTCCGCGAGCGGATCACGCACGCCCTCGTCAAGGGTATCGACGCCAACGTCGATGACGACACCGAGGAATTGCGGGCTGAGATCGCCGCCGCCGGCGGGCGGCCGATCGAGGTGATCGAGGGCCCGCTGATGGACGGGATGAACGTCGTCGGTGACCTTTTCGGCGCCGGCAAGATGTTCCTGCCCCAGGTTGTGAAGTCGGCCCGGGTGATGAAAAAGGCCGTTGCGTACCTGCTGCCGTATATCGAGGCGGAGAAAGCCGAGTCCGGCGCAGTGACGGGCAAGGACACCAACGGCACGATCATCATAGCCACCGTCAAGGGCGACGTCCACGACATCGGCAAGAATATCGTTGGAGTCGTTTTGCAGTGCAACAACTTTGAAGTGATAGACCTCGGTGTGATGGTGCCCGCGAGCAAGATTCTGGAAGCGGCCAGAGAGCACAACGCCGATATCATCGGCCTGTCCGGGCTGATCACCCCGTCGTTGGACGAAATGGTCACCGTCGCGGTCGAAATGGAACGCGCGGGTATGCAGATCCCGCTGCTGATCGGCGGTGCGACCACCTCACGCGCCCACACGGCGGTGAAGATATCGCCGCGCCGTTCCGGCCCAGTGGTCTGGGTCAAGGACGCGTCCCGGTCGGTGCCGGTGGCTGCCGCGCTGCTCGACGACAAGCAGCGTCCGGCGCTGTTGCAGGCCACCGAAGAGGATTACGCCTCCCTGCGTGAGAGGCATGCGCAGAAGAACGAGCGGCCGATGCTGACGCTGCAGAAGGCCCGCGCCAACCGGACGCCGATCGAGTGGGCCGGCTACACACCGCCGGTGCCTGCTCAGGGTCTGGGCGTCCGGGAGTTCTGCGACTACGACCTTGCCGAGCTGCGCGAGTACATCGACTGGCAGCCGTTCTTCAACGCCTGGGAGATGAAGGGCCGCTTTCCCGACATCCTCAACAACCCGGTGTCGGGGGAGACTGCCCGCAAGCTGTACGACGATGCCCAGGGGATGCTCGACACCATGATCAAGGAAAAGTGGCTGACTGCCAACGGGGTGATCGGGTTCTTTCCGGCCAACGCATTAAACGACGATATCGCGGTCTACACCGACGAAACCCGCACCGAGGTGATGGCCACGTTGCACAACCTGCGTCAGCAGGGCGAGCACCGCGACGGTATCCCGAACCGGAGCCTCGGCGACTTCATCGCGCCCAAGGGAACCGGTCTGGCTGACTACGTGGGCGCCTTCGCGGTGACTACCGGGCTCGGCATTGGCGTCAAGATCGATGAGTTCCAGGCAGCCAATGACGACTACAGCGCAATCTTGCTTGAATCGCTCGCCGACCGGCTGGCAGAGGCGTTCGCCGAACGGATGCACCAGCGGGTCCGCATGGAGTTCTGGGGATTCCAGCCTGACGAGCAGCTCGACAACGAGGCGCTCATTGGTGAGAAATACACCGGAATCCGCCCGGCGCCGGGATACCCGGCCTGCCCGGAACACACCGAGAAGGCGACACTCTGGGAATTGATGGACGTGCGGCAGCGGACCGGCATCGAGCTGACCGAGTCGATGGCGATGTGGCCCGGTGCCGCTGTCAGCGGCTGGTACTTCTCGCACCCGCAGTCGCAGTACTTCGTGGTCGGCCGGATGGCCCAGGACCAGGTGGCCGACTACGCCAAGCGCAAGGGCTGGACCCTGGCCGAAGCCGAACGCTGGCTGGGCCCCAACCTCGGCTACAACCCGGAGGACTGAGGTCGCGGAAGTTCCGGTCGCCAGTTCCGTTGCTAGGCACGTCAGTTAGACGTGGGCGGGGCTTGCGGTTGGAAAGGTTCGTACCACCACCAGTCGGCCCGCTCGCCCGTCGGGCCGGGGCAGGGCGCGACGGATGGCGGTGGGCCACTGGGTGGGCGGGCCAGTGATCCGGGGCTCAGTTCGTCGCCGTCGCTGTCGGTTACGACAAGGCGACCGGCGGGCCCGGTGATGGTGATGACGCCTCGATGATGCAGACGGTGGTGGTAGGGACATAGCAGTACCAGGTTGCTCAACTCGGTCTCGCCACCGTCTTCCCAGTGCTGAATGTGATGTGCGTGCAGACCGCGGGTGGCTCCGCAGCCGGGGACGGCGCAAGTGGGGTTTCGGTGCTCGAGTGCACGGCGCAGACGACGACTGATCGTGCGGGTGGTTCGGCCGGAGCCGATCATTTCGCCGTCGCGGGTGAACCACACTTCACAGGTGGCATCGCAGGTCAGATGCTGCCGCTCGGACGCCGGCAGCAGTGGGCCGAGGTGCAGTGCGCCGATCTTCTGGTCGACATCGAGGTGCACCACCACGGTGGTGCGCTGTCCATGGGGCCGGCGTTGAACCTCGCCATCCCATCCGGTTTCCACCAGTCGCATGAATGCATCGATGGTGGTCGGCATCGGGGGCAGCCCCGGGCCCCAACCTCCCGGGGGTGCCGCGCCGCTACCGTCCGGGTCGTGTTTCCACTCGGCGGTCAGCGCGTCGCGGTGGGATTGGAGGGCGGCTTCGAAGGTGGCCGATTCGACGTGCGGCAGCGTGATTCGCCAGAAGTCGAACGCGCCGTCGCTGGTTTTGGTGATCGTGGGTTGCGGATCGGGCCGCGGGCCGGTATCCGGGCGTGGTTCCAGCTTGATCGCGGTGCATAGCTGGCTGACTGTGGCGACCTCGGCCAGCTTCGCGTAGTGCGCATCGGACCCGTCACCCGCGCGCGCGGCGATCACCCCGACCTGGTCCAGCGACAGTCGGCCGTCCCGCAGGCCCTGGGCGCAGCGGGGAAAGGATTCCAGCCGGTGGGCCACGCTCGCAAGGGCAGCGGCATTGCCGCGCGAGGTGCCGGTCTTCCAGGCCACCAGGGCGGTGACCGATCGAGCCCCGGTAGCGCCCCACAGGCCGGCACTATCGATCTCGGCAATGATGTCGACGATGCGCCCATCGATCGCGTTGCGCTGACCGGTCAACTCCGAAAGCTGCTCGAAGAGTTCGCCGAGCCGTTCACCGGGAGCCACGTCAACGTCGGTTGCCGGTGCGACATCGGTTGCCGGTGCGGTCGCGGACATGGCACGAGCATTGCACTTCGGTCTGACAAATTTCAGTGACACAATCACCGCCATGCGTGCGGTGCTCTTCGACATGGACGGCACGCTGGTCGACTCTGAGAAGCTCTGGGACATCGCGCTGCAGGAGCTCTATGCGCGCTTCGGCGGGGTGCTGACTCCCGAGGTGCGGGAGTCCACTGTCGGCGGGTCGTCGGAGAGCGTGATCCGGCTCGTCTACACGGATCTGGGCCTTGAGCTCAACCCGATGCAGATGGCCGCTACCGCGGACTGGCTGCATGACTTCACCGGAGAGTTGTTCGACGCCGGCCTGCCCTGGTGCGAAGGCGCCCAGGAACTGCTCGACGCCCTGGCCGATGCGGCGGTGCCGATGGCACTGGTGACCAATACCCGCCGGGCACTCACCGAACGTGCTCTCAACAGCATCGGGCGGCACTACTTCACGACCAGCGTATGCGGCGACGAGGTGGTGCGTGCCAAGCCGGCACCGGACCCCTATCTGCGGGCCACGGCCCTACTGGGATTCGATCCGGGGCAGTGCCTGGCCGTCGAGGACTCGGTCACCGGCGCCGCATCGGCCGAGGACGCGGGGTGCCCGGTACTGGTGGTGCCCAACGATGTCGAGGTGCCGGCTACGCCCCGGCGCCGCCACCTCCCCACACTTGCCGGCGTGAATCTGACGAGCCTTCGCCAGCTGCACAGCGAGCTGAACCCGGGAGTGGCCCCGATCTGACCAGCGGTTGACCGGCTGGTGAACTACAGAGTCCACAGCCACTTGTGTGCGGCCCCTATGTCATCGTTGTCATTGCTACAACGCGCTTCGGAAAGGACAACCATGGCCGGTCAGGGGCCCACCAGCGACACCCCGTCGGTATTTGAGGACGAGGATTTCTCCGGCCGCGGTGCGGTACGGATCGCCTCGGTCGCCGCGCTGGGCGGCCTGTTGTTCGGCTACGACAGCGCAGTAATCAACGGCGCGGTGTCCTCGATTCAAAGCAATTTCAACATCAGCAACGCCGCTCTCGGCTTCGCCGTGGCCTCGGCCCTGCTCGGCGCCGCCGCCGGCGCTATGACGGCCGGTCGCCTCGCCGACCGGATCGGGCGAATCTCCGTGATGAAGATCGCCGCGGCGTTGTTCTTCATCAGCGCCATCGGCACCGGCCTGGCGGGCAGCGTGGAGATGATCGTGCTGTTCCGCATCGTCGGTGGTTTCGGCGTCGGCGTCGCCTCGGTGATCGCACCGACCTACATCGCTGAGACCTCGCCCGCGCGCATCCGCGGCAGGCTCGGCTCGCTGCAGCAGTTGGCGATCGTGTCGGGGATTTTTATCTCCCTTGCCATTGACTATCTGCTGGCGCACCTGGCCGGTGGAGCCAGTAAGGAATTCTGGCTTGGACTTGAGGCATGGCGCTGGATGTTCCTGGTGATGGCCGTCCCGGCGGTGGTCTACGGTGCGCTCGCATTCACGATCCCTGAGTCGCCGCGCTATCTGGTTGCCCGCCATCGCATTCCGGAGGCTCGCAAGGTGCTGACGATGCTGCTGGGGGAGAAGAACCTCGACATCACCATCGATCGCATTCAGGGCACGCTGCAGGGTGAGACCAAGCCGTCCTGGCGTGATCTGCGTAAACCCGGTGGCGGGGTCTACGGCATCGTCTGGGTCGGTCTGGGGTTGTCGATTTTCCAACAGTTCGTCGGCATCAACGTGATCTTTTACTACTCCAACGTGCTGTGGGAGGCGGTCGGCTTCGACGAGAGCCAGTCCTTCCTGATCACGGTGATCACCTCGATCGTCAATATCGCCACTACCCTGATCGCCATCTCGTTGATCGACAAAGTCGGCCGCAAACCTCTGCTGCTGGTCGGCTCGGCCGGTATGGCCGTCACGCTGGCGACCATGGCCTTCATCTTCGGCACCGCGCCGCAGGTGGACGGCACCCCGCAACTCACCGGGGCGGAAGGACCCATCGCCCTGGTCGCGGCGAACCTTTTCGTGGTGTCCTTCGGCATGTCCTGGGGGCCGGTGGTGTGGGTGCTTCTCGGCGAGATGTTCCCCAACCGGATCCGGGCCGCCGCCCTGGGATTGGCCGCCGCCGGCCAGTGGGCGGCCAACTGGCTGATCACTGTCAGCTTCCCCGAACTGCGCAACCACCTGGGCGTGGCCTACGGCTTCTACGCCCTGTGCGCCATCCTGTCGTTCCTCTTCGTCTGGACCTGGGTGCGTGAGACGAAGGGAATCTCCCTGGAGGACATGCAGGGCGAACTCGCGGACAACAGGGCCACTCGGGCCTGATCCCGAGCGCATCGGCGGGTGGCGCGGGCGGAAATCGCCGTGACGGGACCCCGCCGGGCATGGAACAATCCCGTGCCGTGAAGACCTTCGAGGAACTGTTCGCCGAGCTGGGCGAACGTGCCCGCACGCGGCCGGTGGGCAGTGCCACCGTCGCTGCCCTCGATGCCGGGGTCCACGGTCTGGGCAAGAAGATCATCGAGGAGGCCGGGGAAGTGTGGCTGGCCGCTGAGCACGAGTCGGATGAGGCGTTGGCAGGCGAGATCAGCCAACTCCTGTACTGGACCCAGGTGCTGATGATCGCTCGCGGACTGGGCCTCGACGATGTCTACCGGAAGCTGTAGGGCCCGCCATGTTGCGTATCGCAGTTCCCAATAAGGGCGCGCTGTCGGAATCCGCTGCCGAAATCCTCTCCGAGGCCGGTTACCGGCGCCGCAGCGACCCCAAGGACCTGACCGTGATCGACCGGGCGAACGGCGTGGAATTCTTCTTCCTCCGGCCCAAGGACATCGCGATCTATGTGGGCTCCGGCGAACTCGACTTCGGGATCACCGGTAGGGATCTGGCCACCGAATCCGGGGCGCCGGTGCGGGAACGGCTGGCGCTGGGTTTTGGATCCTCCAGCTTTCGCTACGCCGCCCCGGTTGGCCGGCGATGGACGGTCGCCGATCTGGCCGGCAAGCGGATCGCGACCGCTTATCCGAATCTGGTGCGCAAGGATTTGGCGGACCGGGGAATCGAAGCGACGGTGATCCGCCTAGATGGTGCCGTCGAGATCTCCGTTCAACTCGGGGTCGCCGACGCCATCGCCGATGTTGTCGGATCCGGACGGACGTTGAGCCTGCACGACCTAACGGCGTTCGGTGAGTCGCTGTGTGATTCCGAGGCGGTGCTGATCGAACGCGACGGTGCCGACGAAGAAGACGAACGTGGAGAGGGTCGCGGGGCGCGCGACCAGTTAGCCGCCCGGGTTCAGGGGGTGGTGTTCGGCCAGCAGTACCTGATGCTCGACTATGACTGCCCGCGCGCGGTACTGGAGCGCGCCACCGCGATCACCCCGGGTCTGGAGTCCCCAACCATCGCGCCACTGGCCGACCCGGACTGGGTGGCGGTGCGCGCACTGGTGCCCCGACGGGAGGTCAACGCCATCATGGACCAGATCGCGGCCATCGGCGCCAAGGCGATCCTGGCTTCCGACGTGCGGTTCTTCCGCTTCTAGCCCAACTCCTCGCCGTGCTAGCGTCCCGGTCATGACGCACGCGCTTGTATTGCTGCTGGCACTGCTGATCGGCGTAGTCGCGGGCCTGCGGGCCTTCACCGCACCGGCGGTCGTCGCCTGGGCCGCGATGCTGCAGTGGATCAACCTGGATGGCACCTGGGCATCCTGGATGGGGCACTGGGCGACCGTGGCGATTCTGACCGTCGTGGCCCTCGTTGAACTCATCAGCGACAAAGTGCCCACATTGCCCAGCCGTAAGTCTGCCCCGCAGTTCCTGGTGCGGATCGCCACCGGGGCCTTCGCCGGTGCTGTGCTCGGGACCGCGTGGGGATACCGCTGGGGCAGCCTGGGGGCGGGGATGATCGGAGCGGTGCTGGGCACCGTCGGCGGTTATGCGGCCCGCACCAGCCTGGTCCGCGCCAATAGTGGGCGCGACCGCCCCGTCGCGTTGGGCGAGGATGTCCTCGCTGTCGTTGCCGGTGTCGCGGTCGCGTACGCCACCAGTGCTCTCTAGGCAAGGGCCCTGAATAGTCAGTGGGTGTGAATCACCACGCCCCGGATGTTGCGGCCGGCGAGCATGTCGTCGTAGGCCTCGTTGATCTCCTCGAGTTTGTACTCGGCGGTGATGGTCTCATCAAGCAGAAGTTTGCCTTCCCGGTACAGGCTGAGCAGTCGTGGGATATCGGCTCGCGGGTTGGCTTCGCCGTAAAGGCTGCCGAGTAAGCGCTTCTGAAACAGCGTGATCATCGCTGTCGGCATGGTCGGTGTCACATCGCTGATCGGGGCGAGTGCGGTCAACACCACCGCGCCGCCCTTGCTGATGATTCCGAACGCGTCATTGATCATCGGATGCTCGACCACGCCGACGGTCAGAATCGCCGAATCCGCCATCACGCCGCGAGTCAGTCGGCCGACCAGTTCGAGCGCCTCGGGCATCGAGGTGGCGAAATGCGTGGCACCGAACAGAAAAGCCTTGTCACGCTTAGTTTCCACGATGTCCACGACGATGATCTTCTCCGCGCCGGCCAACCGGGCACCCTGGATCGCGCCGCTGCCGATCCCGCCGCAGCCGATCACCACGACCGTATCGCCCGGGCGCACGTCGGCGGTGTTGACCGCCGACCCCCAACCCGTGGTGACGCCGCAGCCCAGCAGGCAGGCCCGGGACAACTCGATGTCGTCGTCGATCTTGATCATCGACGCCTCCGGCACAGTTCCGTAGGGAGCGAAGGTGCCCAGGCCGATCGCCGCGTAGAGATCCTGTCCGCGGGCATGCCGCCGGAAGGTGCCGTCCGGTTGAAGTCCGACGAGGCTGTTCGCGCCCATATCGCACAGGTTTGATCGACCGGTCGCACACCAGCGACAGCGTCCGCACGCCGGTAGGAAGGCGGCCACCACGTGGTCGCCGACCTTCAGTTCACGAACCCCGGGGCCGACCTCGACGACAACGCCTGCGCCTTCATGGCCGCCGATGATCGGGACCGGGGCGGGTAGATCCCCGGTTCGGATGTGGTGATCGGAGTGGCACAGTCCGGTCGCTTCGAAGGACACCAGGACTTCGCCGTCCTGTGCCGGATCAAGGTCGACTTCCTCGACGCTCCAATCCTGTTCGTAGTCCCACAGGATGGCGGCATTCATCTTCATCAGGCTTCACCGAACGTTCGAAGTATGAGATCGGGGTTGCGGATCTGTGTCAGCATAGGACCCGCGGGGCGTTACCGGAGGAGGTCGACGGTGTCCGCTGTGGCAGGCTGACGCGCTGTGACCGACAGTCCGGATGCTCCGCGTAGAACCGGACCTTTCGCCGCCGGTGATCGGGTCCAACTGACCGACCCCAAGGGTCGGCACTACACGATGATCCTCAGACCCGGGAGCGAGTTCCACACTCATCGGGGTGCGGTCGCCCACGACGCGGTCATCGGGTCGCCCGAGGGCAGCGTGGTCAAGTCCACCAACTCAGACGCGTTCCTGGTACTGCGTCCATTACTGGTCGACTACGTGATGTCGATGCCCCGTGGTGCGCAGGTGATCTACCCCAAGGACGCTGCGCAGATCGTCCACGAGGGCGATATTTTCCCCGGTGCCAGGGTATTAGAGGCAGGCGCCGGATCAGGCGCGATGACCTGCTCACTGCTGCGTGCGGTGGGCCAAGATGGCGAGGTGATCTCCTATGAGGTCCGCAACGACCATGCCGAGCACGCCCAGCGCAATGTGGCGACGTTCTTCGGCCAGGATCCTGACAACTGGCGACTCGTCATCGCCGACCTCATCGACGCCGACCTTGCTGACGCTTCGGTCGACCGCGCAGTCCTGGACATGCTTGCACCCTGGGATGTTCTGGACGCCGTGGCGCGCATGCTCGTTCCGGGTGGGGTGCTGATCATCTACGTTGCCACCGTCACCCAGCTGTCCAAAACAGTTGAGGCGCTGCGGGAGAGGCAGTGCTGGACCGAACCCCGGTCGTGGGAGACCCTGCAGCGGGGCTGGAATGTCGTCGGTCTGGCGGTCCGTCCGGAGCACACCATGCGCGGACATACCGCATTCCTGATATCTGCGCGTCGACTGGCCCCGGGAACCGTGACGCCGGCTCCACTTCGCCGCAAGAAGGGCCGCATCACCGCGGAGCCCGCCTCAGAACATACTCAGGATTAATCCGGCCGAGGCGCGCGACAGCTTCCAGCCGCCCTGGTTCACGAAGACGATGCGCTGGGTGATCGGTGGGGTCGCCGGGCCGGTGGCGGTGATGGTAGCGCTCGCTGCCCCGGCAGCCACCGGACTGATGTCGGCGATCGAGAAATTCAGTGGCAGCTGGCCCTTGGCCCCGGCGTTGCGCATCATGCCGTCCGCGGCGCGGGCCTCGACCCGGCCGATGCCGCCCTCAATGAGGTAGCTCTTGGCGCTGAAGGACACGTTGGGGTCTGCCAGCCCGTAGAGGACGGCGTTGAGTTGCTCTGTCGTTGGGACGCCGGCCACGTCGTCGGCTGGCAGTGGGGTGCCGAAGACGGCGGGCGTCACGGCGGGCGTCACGGCGGGCGCCACGGCGGGCAACCCGGTTTCGGCCACTGTCATCCCACCGGCGACGCCGGCGACGATCGCGGCAGCCGCCACGCACGTGGCCAGGACTTTCTGGGTCACGATGGTCCTTTCGGTGGGCCCGACTCGAAACCAGGCTAACAGTGACGTAAGGGTGTCGAAATCGTCCTGGAGCCCATGATGGTCTAATCGCCGGTAGCGTTAGTGCAAACCGCCTCACCGTCTCCGGTGCGGGGAAGGAGCAGCTTGATGAGTGAGTCACATCGTCCTGAGGCCTCCGAATACGGTGACGGCGAGCACGGCGAGCACGGCGACGAAGCTGCCGAACTCGAACAACTTCGCCGGGAGGCGTCGCTGCTGCGCGAACAACTGCAGAGCGCAGGCTCATCGCGGGAGGTGCAGCAATTGGACGCCCGGCTTGACTCCCTGACCGCCCGTAACGCCAAGCTGATGGACACCCTCAAGGAGGCCCGCCAGCAGTTGTTGGCGCTGCGCGAGGAGGTCGACCGGCTGGGCCAGCCTCCGAGCGGCTACGGCGTGCTCCTGGAGGTACAGGACGACGACACCGTCGATGTGTTCACTTCGGGCCGCCGGATGCGGCTTACCTGCTCGCCCAACCTCGCCGTCAAGGAAATGCGAAAGGGCCAGACAGTTCGGCTCAACGAGGCACTTACCGTGGTCGAGGCGGGCGACTTCGAGGCTGTCGGCGAGATCAGTACCCTTCGCGAAGTACTGGCAGACGGACATCGCGCGCTGGTCATTGGCCATGCCGACGAGGAACGCATCGTGTGGCTCGCCGAACCGCTGGTGGTGGCCGAGAACATGGCACCCGAGGTCATCGATGCCCTTGACGACGACCAGCGGCCGCGCAAGCTCCGACCCGGTGATTCGCTGCTGGTCGATACCAAGGCCGGCTACGCGTTCGAGCGCATTCCCAAGGCCGAGGTGGAAGATCTCGTCCTCGAGGAGGTTCCCGACGTCGACTACAGCGATATCGGCGGTCTGACTCGTCAGATCGAGCAGATCCGTGACGCAGTCGAACTGCCGTTCCTGCACAAGGACCTCTACCGGGAGTACTCACTTCGGCCACCGAAGGGTGTGCTGCTCTACGGCCCGCCCGGCTGCGGCAAGACGTTGATCGCCAAAGCCGTCGCCAACTCGCTGGCCAAGAAAATGGCCGAGGTTCGTGGCGAGGATGCCCGCGAGGCCAAGTCCTACTTCCTCAACATCAAAGGCCCGGAGCTACTCAACAAGTTTGTGGGCGAGACCGAACGCCATATCCGGTTGATCTTCCAGCGAGCCCGGGAGAAGGCGTCCGAGGGGACCCCGGTGATCGTCTTCTTCGACGAGATGGACTCGATCTTCCGAACCCGCGGAACAGGCGTCAGCTCCGACGTCGAGACCACCGTTGTGCCCCAGTTGCTCAGCGAGATCGACGGTGTAGAGGGCTTGGAGAACGTCATCGTCATCGGTGCGTCCAACCGCGAGGACATGATCGACCCGGCGATCCTGCGGCCGGGTCGTCTCGACGTCAAGATCAAGATCGAGCGCCCGGATGCCGAGGCGGCCCAGGATATTTTCAGCAAGTACCTGACTGTCAACCTGCCGGTGAACGCCGATGATCTGGCGGAGTTCGGCGGCGACCGGGAGCTCTGCATCAAGGCGATGATCGAGAAGGTTGTCGACCGGATGTACACCGAGATCGATGACAACCGTTTCCTCGAGGTCACCTACGCCAACGGGGACAAAGAGGTCATGTACTTCAAGGACTTCAACTCCGGCGCGATGATCCAGAATGTCGTCGACCGGGCCAAGAAGTATGCGATCAAGTCCATCCTGGACAGCGGCCAGCACGGTCTACGAATCCAGCACCTGCTGGACGCGATTGTCGACGAATTCTCCGAAAACGAGGATCTGCCGAATACCACCAATCCCGATGACTGGGCCCGCATCTCCGGTAAGAAGGGCGAACGGATCGTCTACATCCGCACCCTGGTCAGTGGAAAGACCTCCAGCACGAATCGTGCTATCGACACCGAGTCAAACCTGGGGCAGTACCTTTAGCGGCTCCCGATCAGAACTGCAGCGAGTAGCTGTTCGCCAGGTTGTCCTGGAGGACGTGGACGTCGCGCGTGGTGGTGTCGACGCGCAGCGGTTCGGACAGGATTCTCGTCTGGTAAACCCAGCCGTGGGGAAGGTTGAGCCGGTTCGCCAGCCCCGGTAGATCATCGAGTCCCAGGTCGGCATCGACCGTCTGGCTCCAGGTCTGCATCACCCAGCGTTGCGCGTCGGGGTCGACGAGTTCGAAGACGGGCCGGCCGGCGTCGAAGACGAAGATCGCTTTGCGGTCGACCCGGTTGACGCTGTAGGGCGCGGGGTTCATCGATGACAGTTGCACGACGGCCTGCTGCACCATCTCGATGCCACCGAAGCTCGTGATTTTCGGCGGGCCCGAGGCCTGCTTTTCGATACCGCTCATCAACCAGTAGCGTGGCCCGTTCAGCAACGCAGCGACGGCACCGTGCTTCT
>Ga0114919_10000844_pt1 | contig 24424 bp, 17 predicted proteins | sample BlataG_FD_88682 | JGI IMG/M metagenome (GOLD analysis project Ga0114919, IMG submission 88682) | Deep subsurface microbial communities from Black Sea to uncover new lineages of life (NeLLi) - Black_00105 metaG | ecosystem: Environmental > Aquatic > Marine > Oceanic > Sediment | place: Atlantic... | reverse complement strand
GGGGCTTTTTTTAGGGGTTTTCTTTTTTTTTTTTTTAATGTGTGTTTACCAAAAAAATTGTTCTATTATACTTTTTTGTGGGCCCTCTTTTTTTTTTTTTTTGTTTTTGGGGGGGGGGGGGGCGGTCCCGGGGGGGGGGGGGGGGGGGGGGGGGAACAGGCTCTCTGGAGCTTCGAGGTCGTTTGAATGTCGGCCTGGCTGTCACTTCTTACCCTGACTTAGGGAGCCTAGACGTTCACGTTTTGGAGAATGTAATCTTACGAATAGGGAATTGAAATATCTTGCAAGTCATGAGTACCCCTTTGAGGTTTACCTTTGGCTCGGATTCTCTAAAACAAAGGGAAGATCATAATCTTGGGGATAGCGATAATAACTCAAACGCTGCAATAGGAGCAGCAGTAGTGGAAAAAAACAATAATATGTCATCTAATGTTAGAACTACTCTGATACATCAACACTATAGCACCGTTTCACATTTGGAGTTGCATTTCTCACAATCATTCCCTCCCTTTTTTACTACTTAATTCTACAGACTCCTGGAAAACAATCCTCCATGCCAGCATTTCTTGCTAATATGGCAGCTCAGCAACCAACCAGTCCATCTCCCGCTGTTACTTGGCGAACCTCTCCTCTCTTTTCAAAACAACAACAGTTGGAAGGGCCCTCCGCCTTGCTCGCCGACACTGTAGATGTTGAAGACTACGTCGACAGCAGTGCTCAGGAAGACGAGGAGGAAAAATATGACGAAGAGGTAGATGATGAACAGTTCTTTACGGCAGCGGATCGCTCCAGAGCTTCATCAGCCAGTCAGACCATCAATCAGTGTTCTGAAACCAGCAGCCCCTCTGACAGCGGTGGAAACAGCTGCTCCTCTGTCTCCCATCGTCTCTCCATTGCAGCTGCTCAACTGGCATCTCTTCAAGTAGTCGATACTGCCACTGCCACTACCACTGCTGAAAATGTTGACAATAATATCCCATACAAGAGAAACGGACAGTTGCAACAACAAACAATGGGTCTCCAAGCAAACAAAACAGAACCGGTACTCCCATTTGGACTCACACTTCAACCACCACCACCATCATCATCATTTAGAATGGAGATGTTTAGACCAGCTGCTTCAAAAGCTGCCATCAGTGCTGGTGCCATGCAATCAATCAGTGCCACTGCTACCAATGATGAGACAAATACACATCAGCAGCAGCAGGAAGAAGTATCATCAAAACCAGTAGCTACTGTTATGTTCAAATCTCTCCAGCCACCACAACAGCAAGAACAACAACAGCAGCAGCAAGGTGATGAAGTACTTACGGTGAGATTTGGAGTCGCCCAAGCACGGGGAGACAGTAAATATAACAGTAGCAGTTCTCCAGACATTCAACCACCTAAGATTACTTTTAAAGCATCATCATCATTGCCTGCTGGCTCTGCAACTCATGATAAGGATGCTGTCAGTACTATTCCTACTGCTACGAAGGTTGTTAACATGGAAGAAGAAGCGAGCAAGGATACTAGCGTTAAGGTTCTGGATACAAAGACACCACTTATAGCAGTACCAACAGTTCTAAAAACAGTACCAGCAACCAAGAATCAACAAACACCATCATCAATGTCAGGAAAGACGCTGAGCCCCGACAGTCAAAGAGTGCGCCTGGAGATGAAGAAGAATGCTCAAGCACTGGCAGACCTGGCAGTTAGAAGAGAGAATGATACCACTGCCATGGTACTGAAAGCTGTAGAATCACAATCACCACACCAACAATCATCATCACTTGGAAATTCTCCACTTACCAACATGGGCTCACCTTCTTGTACAAAATCCAGAATGAAGGCAGCAGAATCTCCCACAACACTCACCTCTCCTCCTACTCTTGCTGGCGCTGCTGCAGGTGGTGACTCATCTCCTGTAATTGTACCAGCAACAATCAGATTGGGCCGTACCTATCCCGCTACTGCTGATGACAATGATGATCTGAAAAGGAGTGGCAGTAGTACAATTACTGTTAGTAGTGATAATAATAGAAAGTCTGATGCAGAATATCTTAGGATGGCAACTGATCTGGCAGAGCACCAAGCAGCAGAGATTGAGGGTCTTAAGAGAGATATTGAAAGAGAGAGGGCAAGGGCCAAAGGAGCTGAACGTAAAGCATCCCATCTCACCAAGGAGATCTACGCATTAGAAGTGGAGGTGCATCAACTGAGGGCTGAGAACGAAGCGTTGAAAGAAGAAGTTGATATGGGTGGTGATGTTTTTGTGGAGTTGTTGGCTTTGAGGAGGCAGCTGGGGGAAGAAGGAGAGGAGGGAATGGGGAAGATGATGGGGAAGAAGGGGGGGGAGGTTGGGAGGGAGAGGGGAGAGGAAAGGAAGATGAGGGGAGGAGAAAGTGGAGGGTATGTGGTACAGGTAGGTGGAGGTGAGGTCACTGGTGCTGGTGGTAAGGAGGTTGATTCTCCAAGCTCCAGGTTTAGGCCATTGTATGCTGGGAGTACTGATTGGGATGGGAAGGAGAGGAAGGTGGTATGGGGGGGCTGATTTGTTTTGCCAATATGGATGGGGGGGAGAGGACGGAGGAGGTGGAGTAGCGTAGGGAAATGTGGGTTTTTGATGCTAGCGAATTAAATAGCTGGGTTTTCTACTGACAGGGAGCATAAAGTTTGAATAGATAGCGTCTGTAAACAAGATTAATTGTATTAATTAGACTTTTTGATAGATAGAGAAGATGGCATCTTTTGCTACCACTCGTTTGATTTCTAATAGAAACACCGGTGCATTGAAACAGAATGCATCTGGCAAAATCACATTGGTCACAAGTAGACCAGTCAGCAGGTATGTATGTCGATTCCTTTTACATTGCTCCCTCAGCGCCTCTGCGATCACCGACACACACAGGCCTCCCTCCCTCTCTCCTCTTCTTTCCTTCTCACACTTCCTTCTCTCTTCCCTCCTTCACACCTCCACAGAAAACCTCTCTCTACATCTAAATCCATCATCACTAGAGCAAGCAGTAGCACCAACTACGTGGAAGATAACACCTTCCGTATTGAAAAGATCTCCTTCGGCAGCATCCTCACCCCAATTGGCCTCGGTTTCCTCAGCTACGGCTTCGGCGCCTTTTTCCAACTCCTCCCTGGCTCAGACATCTCCTCTCTCCTCCTCATCTACGGTTTCCCCATCACTCTACTAGGCTTTGCACTCAGCTACGCCCAGTTGAAGCCCGTCCCTTGTCTCACCACCCCTGCAGCATTTGCAGCAAGGGATGCGCAGTCCACCGACATTCAACGTCAAGTGAGAGAGGATGTCACCCGGTTCAGATATGGAGATGAACAGCACTTGGATGAGGCTTTGACCAGGATATTCAGGTTTGGACAGGGAGGAGGGTTGCCTCGTAGATTGTGCCCTGTTCTTGTGGGAATCAGAGAAGAGATGAGGGCACAAGCAGAAGGAGAGCAACGGTACACTCTGGTGTTGGAATTTCAAACAAAAAAGGAACAGATGACTCAAGCAATGTGGGAGGAACGTATTGATAAGTTCACTTCCTTCTTTGGACCTGGTGTTGTGGCTTCATTGGAGGAGAGTGAGCAAGGTATGGATGTTGTGTTGGTGTGTGATGGGAGTGGGGCTGGGCGAGGGGGAGGAGAGAAGGCAGATGTGTTGCCTCCATTGATGCCTGGATTGAAGCCCAGACAACAATAATTATAATAATAGTAGAGAGAGAGAGAGAGAGAGAGAGAGAGAGAGAGAGAGAGAGAGAGAGAGAGAGAGAGAGAGAGAGAGTATATGATTGTAAGTAATGGAATAGAAATAGCAGAGTTGACTCTGTACTATTTTACAGAATTATTTTTTATGTCCACACAGAAATGGGGGTTCCTTTCTTACACACACGTGACAGCTATCTGGGTGGTTGGATCCCTTTGTCTTCTTCTACACTAGGACTATCTATATTATTATCAGTAGTATTAGTTGTAGTAGTATTCATTGAATCTAGTGAAACAAGTACATTAGAAGATGCATTACTACTACTGTTCTTTTCCTCCTTGCCATTACTAATAACACTAACTGATGATTGTGGAGGAATTGAATAGAACACAGAAGTCTGTTTTTTGGGTTGCAACAATGGACCACCATTACCTGGATCTAGATTGGCTGCAAAGAAAGCCTTCCATCCAAGCCAAGGCAACATGCCTCCACAGTTGGTACACTTCCTGAGGTATCGGCCTCGTTTGACCAGCCCTGAGCCTTTGCATTCAGGGCAACGTCGCTGGATGAGGATTCTCTTACCAAATTCGTAAGAAGCTATACAGAAAGGGATGACACCGGCAGCAAGGCCTACCCAGATCTCCCATCCAGGAGCGGCTGGAGGGATGTAGGTGGAGGAGGTGGTGGCTGCAAAGGCCATGGATGAGAAGAGGACAGTCGGGCCGGCAATGGCGATTGGAGCTGCTGCCAGCATGGAGAGGTTGGGTTTGTTTGGTTTGGTGCATTGCGATGGAGAAATGTCTTCCTTTGGTGGAGGGCTGGTGGTGGTATCAATTATGAGTCTAGGAGCAGGAGCAGGTGGGATAACATCGCATTTTGCTCCACTGATTAATCCTCTAGTGCCACCCCGTGTTAGTACGTTGCGCATTGAGGTTAACTGCACGATTTTGTAAGAGTATGCAAGGCCTTGGTTCTACACTATGGTTTGAGACAACTGAGAAATGAGGAGTGGATGATGGTTGGTCAAGTCCTAAGACTCTACCGACAATATAGCTGGCTGTGAATAGCTCTCCCCCCGCCCCCCTTCATTTAAGTGGAGATGGCAGTCAAGCTACCCAAACAAAATTGGTCAACTAAAGTACTAACGAAGAGTCAGTGATGGGCAATCAGGGGAGCATTGAGTTGAAGGAGAGAGGCAAGGCAGAGACTCCGTTCCACAGCTGAAGGAGAGAGTGGTGGTGGAGAACCTCAGCTCTCAAGCCCCCTCCCTAATAGGGAGGGAAGGGAGCAATGAAACGAGAAATTTCAATATATTGCATATAGTATAATGAGAATATATCTGTTTGAACCAAACTCATATCATTCATTTCCACGTGACTTTTTTAATCTTTGGATTATTCGAAAGATTTGCCAGGAAATTGCAGTCACCTAACAAGAAAACATGCTAGTATCACCAACACCTTACCATAGATCTAATTATTCAGGTCTAACACGAAAGAATGCATCTACACTGCCGCCAGTCGGACCTTCAATCTTCCACCGACATTCTCGGACGACAGGGGTTCTTCTTCCTCCTCACTTCCAACAGCATACACGACGACAACGAAGATCCACCCTGCCCACAGCCCTTCCCCCCATCTCCTCCTCTTTTTCATCTCCTCAAAAAAGCCCCTCCAAATGGCGCACTTTCTGGATTGCCCTCGACACCACAGCGTGGCTTGGCACCGTCGGCACAGCAGCAGCCTTCCTTCTCACCCAGGAAATCATCCTGGCAGGAGCTCCCATTATCCTCCCCCTCATCGCCCTCTTTGCTGCCAGTCAAAGACAGAAACTAGACTCTGCACATGCTCAAGCAGTTCTGGATGAGAAGTTGGGGGAACTATTGGCTCGAGTTGAGTCGTTACCATTGTCTGCAGCTCAGAATGTAGCGTCAGAAGTCAGAGCGGCAGTGGACGCTCAGCCTACCATCACAGAGCGTACTATCAAGAACCTGGAGTCAAAGTTGTCCTCCATGGAAGGTTCATATGTAAGTGTAGGGACAGCTGTCAGAGCAGCATTGAAAGAAAGCTCCATCCAGCAGGCTCAACAGGGGAGAGATGTGGTTTCTAAAATCGACAGCCTCGGGGGAAGTATACACAAAGAAGTGGCAGTGGAGCTGAGGAATGCAGCTGCTGATGAAAGAGCTGCCTTGGGACGACTGGAATCACGTGTTGGAGGTCTGGAGGGAGCTGTTACAGGGCTGGAGGTTGCACAAGGAGAAGGAATGAGGCGACTAGGGAGTAGCTTATCATCGTTGCTTGTGGATGCTGAGGCGGGGCTGCAGTCGGCAGTGAGGGAGGAGGCGTGGAAGTCATTGGAGCCGGTGAGACGGTTGCCTCAACTACTTGCCAGTCTTCCTGCCCTTCAACAACAACAACAACAACCAAAATCGCAGCAGCTAGATATGATGTTGCCTCATTTATCCGAAGAGTCACTCAGAGAGCTTATGAGAGAGCAATTTAATGCCTCTACTTCTCAATTATTGACTGCTCAGGAGCAGTTGTTGTTTGAAATCAAGTCTGTAGCTTCTGCTGCAGCTCTTAGAGCAGAGGAAATTGCCTCCAAGGCAGCTGCTAGTGCCAGTAAAGAAGAAGACCATAATAATAACAATGGTGATGAACAGCAACCAGTGGTGGTGGACATATCTCCAGGACAATGGAACCAGTTGGGCAGAAGACTGTTGGCAATGGATGAGCAACTACGGGAACTACAACAGCAACAAGGGGAAATGTTGACTGCTAATATCAATGCATCGTCCCTTTTCAGCAATAACAACAATGTGTCGGTGCGTGAAAAAGAGGTGGACATGTTGAAAGAGGAACAACAACAACCACCACCACCACCACAACAACAACAACAAGAAGGAGAACAAGAAGACGATGACAAAGTAGTGAAGGAGAGTAGCAATAGCAGTAGTAGTAATAGTGGTACAAGTGAAACGGCAATGCTGATGGAAAGGATTGATACTGACACCATCACCACCACTGCTGCTGCTGCTGCTGTTGTGGTAGAAGTGGAAATACCCATCAGCTCTTGGCTTTCTCAAGACGATGACGATGCTGCTGATACAATTAATAGAACTGAATACACTGATGTAGATGGAGTTGGAGATGATTTTAAGATGGCCACCACTACAAGCACCATTGAAGATGCAGCTGACATAGATTCTGATGTACCATCATTGTCACAGTCATCAGTAGTAGTAATAGCCACATCATCATACAGCAGTGATTTGGAAGATGCGACTGAGCTCATTAAAAATCAGCAACACCAGCCGCAACAAGAAGAAGAAGAAGAGGAAGAGATGGAGGAGCAGTTGATGGAGGAGGATAGAGAGGAGGAAGAAGAAGCTGCTCCAGTTATCACCAAGCTAACCACCACCACCACCACAACAACACCACCAACAACAGCAACCAATAGCAATAGCAACACTAATGAAGAAATAGTAGCAGAGTTATGCACCAAAGGCTTAGAACTTCTTAGAGGAGGCCGAGCTCAAGCTGTATCAGCCCCCAATGGCACTGGGGATTTCGGTGTCGCAGATGCAGCTTTCTGGGAAGCTGCCGACTGCTTTGAACGCGCCCTAGATCTAGACCCTACCAATGTGAGAGCACTTGGTAACCTGGGTAATGTGCTGATGTCTCATGGAAGATTGAAATGGAAACTTTTGATGGATGTAGAGGCCAGCAGTACCAGTATAAAAATTGCATCTAGTAATGATGGTGGTGATGATGGTGGAGAGAGGGGGGCAGTGATGGCGGCCATTCAGGCCTCCAAAAACAGACTGAGGGCTGAAGCAGAAGAGTTGTTGTTACTAGCTGGTAGAAGGTATAGAGCTGTGTTGGAGCTGGATAGAGCACAGCCTAAAGCATTGATGAATTGGGGGAGAGTTATTTGTCTGAGAGGTGAGATGGCCAGGTGTGGTAATGCTGGTGTGGGGGGAGAAGGTGAGGAGGAAGAGGAGGGATTGCAAATTGCAGCATCGTTGTTTTCTAATGCTGCAGATAAGTTTGATGCAGCACTGGAACTGAGTGATTCAGGAGACATTGTACCTCTGAAACTAGAAGCCAGAGCTTTACTGGATGCTGGAGTGTGCCTGGGGCAGTTGGTGAGCAGACGAGGAGGAGGGAGGAGGGGGGGTGATAAGGAGGTAGGGGGGATTGCAAGACAGGCAAAGAAGATGTTGAGAGAGTCAGAGAGGGCATTCCAGGAGATAATGGATGTGTATCCTAGTGGTGATGAGGAGGTGATGGAGGGTATTGAAAATTGTCGAGGGTGGTTGAGTTACTTGTCAGGTGGGGCATGAGGAGAGATTCTCAGTAGCTGGAGGGGGGAGAAAGGAGGTTGCAACTAAATTGAGTGAGCTGTGTACCTATTTATACGCGTTTTGGTTGATATAATGGTGCCTGACGATGACTGCATACTAGAACTTAAGCATAATATATTTGAGAATTGCAAGATTGTACCTCCTTTTCCTGGCCTATTGTTGATAGATAATTATAGTTATAGACAACCAGCATTTCACATAGAAAAATGCAACCAACACAAGATATACTTGGGACAGCATAATGGTGTCTTAACGTGCATTACAGTGTTAATATATTAACAGGGTAAGAGAGATACTGCATCCAAGAGTTCAACAGATAAACTTGACATGTTCCCAATGGCAGTTGGAAATTGGCCCCTCAATTCACTCCTAGCGACAAACCAACCCCTAAACGCAGGTATATATAAACCAAGCAGCTATGAAATTCCATATCAGTACAAATCTTCCACTTCTGTTTTTACTTCTGCTGCATGTCCTTTCAATTATTTCCACCGACGTTGTGCTCTCCGTCCAAGCTGCAACCTTTGCAGGCGACAAGGCAGCTCTACTAGAAATCAAAGCAGCCCTAGACCCTGACAGCACGTCTCGTCTCCTCTCTTCATGGTCAAAGTACGGTGACCCTTGTGATGATTGGTGGACTGGTGTTTTCTGCCATTGCAACGATGCCTTTGATCTCACCTCTGAGGTCCCTCGTGTCGTGTGCGACCAGCCATTCACTCAATCCTCCTTCTCCACACAAAGGGTCATTCAACTCAACCTTGGCGACCCTAGGGTAGATACACAGTATCCAACCAGCAAAGAACGCTTAAGAGGAGTACTACCCTCCATTTTGGGCGACTTGACTGCCCTTCGCATCCTCAATTTTGCCAATAATGACATCTCAGGCCCTCTCCCCGACTTGAGCCTCCTCACCAGCCTAGAGCAGCTCATCATAGCTCAGAACGATATAGTAGGCACATTACCAACTTATCTAGGCCTCGGAATGCCTTATCTCAGATTCGCCTCTCTAGCAGGAAATAAATTCTCAGGCCCCATCCCCCTCGAGTGGTGTGAAGGTAAGAGACGCCGAATAGACATTTACGACAATGCAGCACTCTGTGATGAAGTACCGCCATGCATGCAGGGAAGAATCACTTCTTATAGAGGTACTGCTTTATTGGACCCTTTGAAAACAAGTATTGGTGGCGAGGTGACTGGAGGACAGTGTGGTATCGCTCCTCCTATTTGTGGAGATGAATGTGGGTTTGTCGGGCCTGATCCTCCTTATTGGACAAATGCCACCACAATTGCCTTTTCTTTCACGCAATTCAGCAATATAGATGATGAAGGAGGCGTTATCAAATACGATTGGCAGCTCGGTACCATTGCTGGTATCGGTAATCTCATTTCCTGGACGCCATACCAAGGTTTCACAGCCCCAGGCAAACCAGCAAGTGGAAACAGTATCAGCATTGATAGATATTACGTGGACCATATCATCCCTACCTTCTCCCTGAAAATGGGGGCTCAATATTATCTGTCCCTACGAGGATGGAATGCTGGCGGTGCCAGCATGGGCACCGTCATCACAAGCTCCCCCATCACCGTAGACCCGACACCTCCCCGACTGCCAGATGGAGGGGCAGTTTATTGCGGAGAATACCACTCATGTTCCCCTATTAGTGCTGACAGCACGGCACTCGGTGTGTCGTGGGATTTATTTAAAGATGCAGAGTCAGCTGTGGAGTCGTATAGTTACCAGGTGTTTGAATATCATGGTGATCGTAGCAGTAGCAGCAACGACACTGATGATGTTGGCATTAGGCGGCCAGGAAAAAAGTTAAACTACGTAGGGCAAGCTATTACAGGAAAGATTAAAGTAGACCAAACTCAAATGGAAGAGCAAAGTGCACTGATTCCTGAACTAGAGTTGGAAGAAGGGAAGAGTTACTTTGTGAGAGTGTATGCGTTGAATGCAGCTGGGTTGGAGGGGCATGCCGATGCTCCCCCAGTCACCATTGTCAACACCAACTCTCCACTAGTGTTTGTGAATGCTCAAGGAGATGTTGCTGGTAATCTAGTAGGCGTATTTGCTGCAATCTTGATTCTTTTTACTACACTTATATCCTCTTTTGTGACTTGGTGGTGGGTGCAGAGGAAGCATGCAAAGAAGCTAGAGGCAAAGAAGAGACGGAAAAGCCAAGTTCGTAGCTTTGAGCACCTAATGCAGGGACTGAGTAGCAAGATAAGCACTGATTCTGATAGGTTGGACGACCTCAAGAACTTGAAAGAACTGGCCTTTGTCATCACAGATTTGGCCAACTCTACCAAAATTGCAGAATCTTGCCCTAGAGGGTCTGAAAAGGTGCAAGACACGCACGACACGCTGCTCAGAGAGCTTATCGTCCGTCATGGAGGGTATGAAATCAACACCGAGGGTGACGCCTTCCATATTGCCTTCAAAGACATCTCAGCAGCTTCAAAATTCTGTCTAGATGTTCAATATCAGATGATGGACCAGGAATGGCCTAGAGAAGTATTAAAATTGAGCTGCTGTCAAGAAGTAAAGAACAAGGTCGGGCAGGTCATCTTCCGAGGTCCCCGCCTCAGAATGGGGCTCCACTGGGCCCAAGAAGGTACTGTAGCCCAGAGACTGCACGCCATCACCAGGCACAGAGTCTATACGGGCCCAGCATTTCAAGTCACTAGAGAGCTGTGTGAAGCTGCTGCAGGAGGGCAGGTTTTATTAAGCCAAGAAGCCTGGGCCAGGTTGAGCAGAGACATGGCTGCAGCCTGCCACCCAGTAGTGGAGCAGCTAGGTTATTTTCAATTAGAGTCTTGGTCAGCACCCATGTGGGTGTATCAATTGAGTGGAGCACTGGGTCAGCCAATCGAGAGAAAGTTTGAAAAAGAGGTGTCGTCGTTAGAGCTGGTGAGTCGTGGGGTAGGGCTGGCAGTCATTCCTCCCCCTCAATCACTCACTAACAAAGGCCACCTGGCATTTGTAGCATGTAGACTCGTGCATCCTGGAGGAGAAGTAGGAGCATCAGCAGCAGTATCATCAACCACAACGGTGCCGCAGCCATTGTCCAGTACTCTGTACAATTTGTTAGCATCAGTGGCCCAGCAGTATGGGGGCTGCTTGTTCAGAACCAACCACCACCGAGGCTGCTACTTGCTGGCATTTGCAGATTCTGTTGATGGCATCAGATTCTGCCACGCAGCTCAAGCTCTATTGATGTATCAAGAGAGTTGGCCTGGAGGGGATGCATCTTCTGAATGGATGGGAGCTATGGAGAAGCTGCCTGATGGGAGACCCGTGTTTAAAGGGCCCCGATTGGCTATGGCTGTACATTATTCGTACGACTACATTGTCAAAACAGGTACCGGTGCAGCGGCAAAGAGTCGCACTGGCATTGTTGGTAATAGTATTGGTGATGATAAAGAACAATCACATACATCTCTAGCTATAGCTATGTGTGATGATGAAGCTTCAGTAGACTACATTGGCCCAGCTGAAGAGCTGGTAAGATCGATATGTGATGCCATTCATGGAGGACAAGTTGTGTTATCAGAAGCTGGCTGGGCTGCTGTGCAAGATAAGCTGCCTGGAAGACCTCAAGTTATTAGTTTGGGCAGACATTTATTATCCTACACAGTCACCCCATCATCTGACATTAATAATAAATGGATTAGTAGTAGAGTGCTGAATGTCAACGTGACCAGTGGCAGTGCTGGTCCAGATACCTCGACAACCATCAGTGGTATGTCTGCCTTACCACCACTACCAGTATCACCATCTAAAGATGCATTTGATGTAGTCATAATGAGCGCGGAGCAAGCAGTCAGCAGGGATCAACTGCTGACCGAAGTCATGCCCCTGGCCCTGGCCAAGCGAAGGTTCCCTCCCCCCATCACACAAGCTCTGTTAGACCCTGGTTACCACGAAGCACCAGATGCAGGCAGCAACATGGCGATGGTGTTTGTTAAAATAGCCAAACCCAAAGCCGTTGTTGACATTGAAGGTGGTGGTGGTGGTGCCAATGCATCCACTATATTAGCACACATGACAGATGCCGATATTTTGAAAATAATGACAGCGCATACCGTGGCTCTCAGCAGAGCAGTAGCAGTAGCCAGATCATTGCTGCCCCTATATGGTGGGTATGAATGCAAGGAACCAGAACCAGGGAAGCTCACGTTGGTGTTTAGGTCATTGAAAGATGGCCTGGGTTGGAGCGGCGCTTTTCAGAGAGATTTGGTGGAAAAAGTAGATTGGCCAGAAGAGGTGCTGCTGTGGGAAGATTGCAAGGAAGCGGTAGAGCAGGAAGACACTGACAATGATGATAGTCAAGAAGAAGGAGAAGATGATGATTGTAGAGGAACAGAAGGAGAAGAAGAGGAAGGAAAAGCAGCAAAGCCATCATCTTCAGTTGTGGTCTGGAGGGGGCTGAGAGCGCATGTAGGCATAGCTTGGGGAGCTCCCTCTGTCAAAGCCCCCCTCAACACTGGTAGAGCAGATTACCACGGTACAGTGGTCAATTTAGCAGCCAGGTTGATGTCTATGGCTCAGCCTGGTCAAATATTAGTAGAAGGGGGTCAATTACAGACTGTTGTGAAAGATCTGCAGTGGTCTGATACGTATATCGATGGTGTGTTGATCTATATGAATGATGCTGAAATCACCACCACCACTGCTACTGCTACTACTACTACTGACATGCAGAATCGCGATGATAATTTTGTTATTGGTGACTATGGAAGTGGGGTGATGTCATCATCTGGACATGGTCGCAATTCTTCTTCATCTGATGAGGATGACGCCAGCAACAACAGCAACAGCAGCAACAACGACAACAACAACAACAGTAGGCCTGCCCACGTTCATGGTAGAGGAGGAGGCATTCCATGTCTGACAGTGCATAAGTACTATCAAACTCTATATCAAGTATTATATTTCCGTAAACTAGGATATGCAATGATCAGAGGACTGGAAGAACCTAGATTAGTTGTACAAGTATCACCCTCTTCCTTGGTGAATAGACGCTTTGAAGAGGAGTGTCCTGGGCTGTTGCTCCAACATCAGAATCACAATAGCAGTGGTGGTGGTGCAGGACAGGGTGGCGGTAATCAGTAATATCATCATCATTATTATTACAACAATAATGTGTATAATCTGAATGGATATTCAAGTGGAAGTATGACGAGCAGATTATTGAGCAGTATATCATTGCCAAAAAGGACGAGATCTACTTCTAGTAATGTGACCACTCCCAGATCCGGAAGCATTATAAAGCATAATACAACAACAATGCCAGGAGCAGCGGTGGTGAATAGTAATAACAGTAATGGTGTTGTTCAGCAGAAACATAGTAGCAGGGGTAATCGGAGAGGAAATGGTGGTGGTGGTGATGATAATAATGATGATGTACCGACCGTCTTCCAAAGCATATCAAGATCTAATAGCATATGCGGAGCAGGTGGTAGTGGTGGTGATAGCAGCAGCAATCTGGGACGTAGGAGTGTATCCTCTGCCTTCTTGACAACTCTAGGATTGGCCAGAAGAACAGGCAGCAATTCATCCTCTGGACAGGGTACTCACACTGGCACTAGTGGTCCAAGAGCAATGCCGTTATCCTTGGGTCTGGGTCTGAGCACCACCAGTAGTAGTAGATTTGGGAGATGGCATTCTGCAAAGACATCCGCTAGAAGCAGTCCTCGATCTGGAGCTGCTATTGTGTTGGGGGACACTGATGATCATCTGGGAAGCTTAAATACTACTAACGAGGATCACCCAGCTGTTGAAGTCAAGACGAAGGAAGATGGCGGTGGTGAAGTTGAAGTTGTGATTGCTGATGGTGGTTCTAATAGTCAGCACCACCCAGGTACAGCTGGACAATTGAAACTAGACATCAATGATGATGATGATAGTAGTAAGAGAAGGGACCCAGGTGGTCCAGAAACAAGTCTGCTCTCCCCGGGCTTAGCATATGCAAGACAGGTAGCCCAATTATTTGTTGACAGAAGGAAGTGGAGTAAGAAAGGGGGCAGCAGTGATTGAATGTGAAGGTTGCTATGATGATGACGATGATGATATAGAAAACAGCCCACAACCTTATTATTCATGGCATGGCTACAAATAAGCACAAGGTTTTATATTTTTTAGCAAATAACACACTTTTTCCGTGAATGCAAAATGATACAGTACCGTATTCTTTATCTTCCCCCCCACTTCTTCAGCAACTTCTTCTTTCGTTTTCAGTATTTTACAGAATTTCTTTCCATAATTGTTAATTGTAATATCAGATACGTAAAAAAAATAAAAGTGCTTGCAGCTGGTGGGCTCAAAATTCAAAAGGGACTTGTCAAGGCCACCTCCTTTCATTGCGGTTACTTTCTTTAATTCATCAACTTGTGTGCATCGTGATACTCGGATGGTTGTCAGCCTCATCATCATTCGACTTACCCACCAAAATCGACATCTTGCTCCATCCGGGTAGGTCTGCATTTACCCCCGATGAAGAAAAACTGGAAGCAAACAAAGACCAGACCCTTGATTGCAGGTGTTCTGATGGCTACCACAGTTCGTTGACGGCTTCCACATTTGTGATTTAAACTTGGACTTTGAGAAGAGGCCTCTTCTGTACCCAAAAGATTAGATTTCTTTGGCCTTTGAATATTGATTATATGCTGTTTTTATTAGAAGGCAGTATATCTATCATTTATCATCGAAGCAACACACAGTTTCAATACAGGGTACATCAGGAATTTAAACCTTCAAAACCAATGTCTGTTAGCAGCTGTGTAAAAAGTACAGCTTTTAAACAGCTCCTCCCCTTAACCAATGGCGTTCTACATATTCCTCTTATCTACCAGGAGGCAATTTTGGATATGTTCTATCCTTCTCACTACCACTAATCTCTTCCCTCCCCTCCTCCTTCACCACCTTCTCCTTCCCATCACCACCACCACCACCACCAGTACCTGTCTTCATCAAAATCCCCCTCCTTCCTTTATCATCACCACCATCCTCTCCCTCCTTCGTCCTGTCTCCCTTCCCCTTCTTCTTCTCCTGACCTCCCTCCCCCTCCCCCTCTCCCTCATCATTTCCTCTCCCCCTCCCCCTCCTCCTCCTCTTCTCCTCCACCACATCATCAAACTCTCTCCAAGGATGGTTGGGAAACATCTTCCTGGGATCAGCCCTTCTTACCAACAGCCTCCTCTTCTCTGCATTTTGGATCAGAGCTCTCCATTCAGCGCTGGCTTTTAGTGTATCGGCATTTCCTACTACCCATAGTGCACGCTGAGCTCTGGTGATTGCTACGTTCATTCTTCTCACATCTGTAACAAAACCCAGACCTTTATTTCTACCAACTATAGGAGTGTTAGTACCAGACCCTCCTGCTGCACCATTCTCACCACTACTGCTACTGCCTACAGGTGCTCTAACACAAGACAATATGATGACGTCTGCCTGTTTACCTTGGAATGAATCAATAGTCTCCGTCATCACTTCAGCAGCTGCCTTGTCACCGTCTCCAAATACATCTTTTAATAGTGATCTTATCAGTGATCTCTGTTCTTTATACGGAGTGATGATGCCTACCTTCAGCTTTCTTCCTCTAGAAAATAGACCGTCATCCTCTTCCTCTTCATTGTTGCTATTGTGGGTGTTGTCAGGAGCACCAGGTGGTTGTTTTTGTTTTTGTTGTGGTGGTAATATTTCTCTTGCCTTGGTCTGAGGATGAGGGAGAGGCTTTCTCTGATTAACACCACCACCACCTCCTCCTCTCTGAGTCTCTCTTTCTAGATATCTCCTCAGCTCATGAAACAAAGCCACAGCCATCTCAGCCTCGGCAGCATTCCCCACCGACCCACCAGCCGCCTGTCTCTTCTCCACTCCATGAGCTACATCAAAGAATAGATACGGTTTCAAATACTGGTGACTGTAAAACGGCTCATCAGGACGGTCTCTTATCGACGGTGCATCTTGTAGTTTATTGTCATAGAAATGTTGAGAAGGAAAGGATCTGATATCTGGATGCATTCTATACTGCACAGTCAGCACATTTACTGGACAGCCCTGCTGTTGAAGTCGTTCAAAGAGAGACCGCTCCAATTCCACCTCTCTTGCTGCCTCTGACAAAACAGTGGCAGGGAGCTGCTGGGGATCTCCTACCAGCACAACTCTCTTGGCACCAAACACCAGAGGCTGGAGAGCAGCTGCCTCTGAAGCCTGTCCAGCTTCATCAATGAGAATGGTGTCGAATGGAGCGAGTTTAGCTGCCTCTTGGAGAGAGGCACGCTGGGTGGAACTCAGCGTGGTGAAGACCATTTCCGCTTGTGAGAGTATCACTGTTTCCAGCTGTCGCTCTATTTTTCGAATATTGGAGCCGGTTTCTTTCCATACTAAATCTCGGGAAGCTTCTAATCGATCATATTGTCTTTGAAGTTTCAGTCGATCATCAAGCAGTTTGACAAACAAGTCCAGGTATGGCTGCCTTTGTTTCCATACCTGCTCTGCCGTTGCTCTTGCTGCATTATTATTATTATTAGTAGTAGTAGTAGTAGTATTGCCTCCTTTACTACTACTTGCAGCCACAGCCCTCGCAACCCTTGTATTCCACCCCACCAACTCCTTTGCCACCAGCTGCTCCAGCTCCCTATCAATCCTCGCCAGGCTACTCTGAATATCCTGAATCCTCAATTGCCACTCTCCCTGAGACATTCCCTTATACCTCTCTATCTCAGTCCCCACCCACACACTCCTGACTGCAGGGTTCACCGCTCGTACGTCGGCACCCACTCGGGCTAGTATGGGACGATATTGGCGGTCTCCGCCATCTTTGAAACCAGCTTGGATGATGCGTTGGAGGATTTCATCGCAGGCCGCGTTGGAAGGGCAGCAGACGAGGAGACGGGGACGGTAGGGGTCTGCTAGTTGGAGGAGAGGGCCTCCCATTCGGACCATTGGCAATGATGATGATGATGCTGATGCTGATTTATTCATATCGCCACCACTACGATTACTACCAGTTGGTATACCATATGCAGATCCAAGATTGTTCAAAGCAGAATAGAACCTCTGATAAGCCACCAAATGCCATACATTCAACACACCCTTGACTGTATGTGTCTTGCCAGTACCAGGAGGGCCTTGGATTAAAATAAATGGCAAGGTTGGAGGATTATTATTATTATTATTGGTTTTCATGACACCTGCAGTACCACCATCACTATTGACTACAGTACCGCCAGTACTGCTCCCCAAGGAACCAAGGTGACAGGCAGCCATCTCAATAGCAGTCAATTGCCCTACATCGTACTGTGCCCTCAAATATTGAATAAAACGCTGAGTGCGGGCTTGCGTTGGCCACATTCTGCTCTTCAGCAGAGGATCCTGCTCAAATGGTGCTGCTATTTGTTTCAATAACTGAGGTTTTAGGATGTACTTGACAAGATTACTGTTTATTTGGAGCTTGGTTTGGTGTACTGCGTCATACTCTCTCATTGATGTTACCAACATGCCTCCCATTGCTAAATGCCATAATTTACCACTCTTATTAGCAGTATTAGTAGTAACACTACACTGCTGTTGTTGTTCCATGAGTGTTCGGCTTCGTTTAAATGCCAGACCACCTTGACCACTCCCTGTGCTACTAGTAGAAGCACCCTTCCTTTCTCGACCATCATGAGTATTAATTATAATATTATTATTATTGGGGAGAACTCCTCTCTTCAACGCTTCTAATGCATGCTTGCAAGGAGGAGGATTTTCCAGACCATGTTTATTATGATGGTGACAACAAGGATGGATTTCGAGCACTATTTCTTGGCCTTCTCTCCTCACTTGACGGATGATGCCTGCTACTACTGTTACCTTGGGCAGCTTTGATGTTGATGGTGACGATGTCGGCGGTGTCGGCTGTCTCTGTTGTTGTTGCTGTTTTTGTTGTGGTGGTAACGGATCAGTTGCATTAGCTGTACGTTGAAGGCGACTGGGACCATTACCACCACGTAATGTCACAGCAACTGCAGCAGTGGGATTGCTATTACTATTACTATTATTCTTGCTCTCATTGCTGTTATTACTCATTGTAGAGACCGGGCTGTGACTACGCTCACTGGTAAACGACGATGGCCTATATTTCTTTCTCTCAGGTTCTTTGTCCTTCCTTTGTTCAGCAGTACCAGTGTCTCTCTGAATACTTCTACTGTCATTGCCATTCTTCTTCTTATTATTATTAATAATAGCATCAGCAGTAGTATATTGGTTGCCTCGTCTCTCACTATTCTTATAAGTATTCACCTTACTACCAGCACCACTGCTCTCCTCTCCGGCCATCAGCCAGTCCAAGGGATTTTTTAATGGAGGTGCCCCCAGAGTAAGCACCACTGGATTATTAATTCTATTCTGACACGCACTATGTAACTCATGAGCATGTTGATTAGGCCTGGATGGCACCACATGCACTCTATACCAACCTTTTAATTTGACATCCCTGGATTCCTCAACTTTTTGAATATTTACAGGCCATATTTTCCCAGCTGCACAATTTTCTGCCCAGTCTGTTTTGATTGCTTCCCTGGCTTCTTCTAGAACTAGAGGGACAAATGTGGCTATGTAGTCTTCGACAGAGGGGAAGGAAAGGGGGATGGTGTCGTTGATGTCTTTGACGGCGGATTGGCAGGGCTCGTACCAGAGGCGGCCTCCAATGACGTCGCTTTCGAAGCGTTTGAGGTCGTGAGGGGGGGCTACTTTGCGCAGGGCTCGTTGGATGGTGGGGGGTTTGTAGGATGGTTTTGCTGCTGCTGCAGGAGGAGCAGGAGGAGGAGGAGGATTATTGCGAGCAGCAGCAGCAGTGGAGGGGGGAGGGTGTTGTTTGTGGGTGCGAGAGTCGTTGCTCCCAGCGTCGCCAGCAGTGGTGGTGAGGTCGACTGTATCCATGCTTAAGAGGAACTATCGAGATTATGAGCGAGTGCGTGAGTAGTCGCCTTGGTGTTCATGGCGAATATCAGAGTTGAGACGGACAAGGCTCATCTTTTAGATTTCCATCGGTGAAATTTGAAGGCATACAAGCGGAATATGATGTTTAAATATATATAGGATGATGCATTTATGCTGCTCGTTGGAATGATAGACAAACCACGTCTGAAATGACATGGTCGTTAAAGTATGCTTAAAGAGAAAAGTGTGTTCCTGGATGTCGCTGACAGGTTTGACCGTCTCCTTTAGCTTTTTAGAAGAAGAACCAATGAGACAAGATCTCTTGCATCGGCCAATGCCTGCATGACATTGTCCAGTGGGCCTAATAATCTCATGAGCTGCCATTTCTCAGCACACTATTGCCTTGTCACTAAACTGATGGTGGTCAAAATCAGTCGGGCCGGACTTTCATCACATCACTCATGTTAGTGTATACATTCAAAATCAGGCATAAATTAGGTTGTTATTGAATCAAAGTGTCGGTAGCATCTCAATCACTCATCAAGTATCCATTCATGTCGCCCAAAGGGGCCTATGCCTGTCCATTCTAAGATAAATAATGGGATTTGGAGATTGGGTTCAAAGAGTAATTGGCACTTGGTGCACGCCAGAATGCATCGGAGGATGGCACCCTGACGACGATCTACGTCAGAACTACCCTCCACGCCATTCCGACTTCCGTGATACCGCTCCCCCACCACTCAATGACGTCCATCACTGGTACGATGCCACCATCACCCCGACAGGCCGCTGGACACTAGGTTTATTTGAAATGTGGTTCCCCAAGGCCAAACCAGTCAAGCACGCCACCCACATCCCATGCTGGGACTCTTTTCATTTCAACCCATTCAGATGGAGAGGAATGGTAGCAGGCAGAACCTGCAGGGAATGCTACTGGGTGGGCCTACGACAAACACGTTGGGCCAGAATGGCCTATGCATCAAATCTAGGAAGAGAGTACGTATTGCCAGTACAAGGTGTAGGGCGGCATGGCTACCAATCAGAAATCAAAGCATTATGCTGGCTGTACTGCCTACTTGGATGTGTCTTCTCTTGCGGCATAGGACAGATCTTCAGTCTCTGCGGTAATGCATTCATCAACTTTGCAGCTTGCTACTCTTGTCACGGGCGGTATAAAATTAGAAAAAAGTACCAGCTCCCTCCAGCATTCTGCCTTCCACCCCTCCTTGATGATTTTCTCGTACACTTCTTCTGTTTATATTGTGCCAGCTACCAAGAGATGAGGGAATTAGCCATCAGAGGTATTGATGGTCCGGGTATGCATGTACTGGATCTGTTGCCAGAGTCGTTTGTTGGAGCTGCAGGAGCTGAAGAAGCTGTGGAAGAAAGAAGAGACATGGTCATTCAATACATGAAACGGCCACTTACATTCTTTAACAAAGAGGGAACAGTAGTTGTTCCTGCTACTGCTGATATAAAAGGTGGTACTACTGATGTGGGCGCTGTAGGGGCAGGAGATATGAACGTGAAGGCATTTCCAGCAGCCATGTTTTCAGCTACGAAAATGACGGCTCAAGCTGCTGCCGCCAATATCCTAGGAAGGCCCTCAGAGAATGCTATTGATGGTACTACTGCAGATGATGGTGGTGGTACTGAAGGTGGTGGTGGTGGAGTTGGTGGTACTGAAGGTGGGGTTCAGTTTCATGAATTTGGTTGGTGGAGGTATTGTGAAAATAGTCAAGGTAGGGCAGTCATTCCTCCTCAGCAATTGGAGATGGATAGGAGGAGGGTGAGGGTATTGGAAGAGGATGAGGATGGATCATTGAGACCTCCCTCAAGAGCATGGAGTGTAGCTTACTAGATATAGGTATAGATGGATAGGTAGATGTGTAAAGATTGTTGTTCATTAGAACCAATGTGACCAGTGGACTTCCTTTCATGGGATGTGTGTGTGGGTTGGGTTCTCTCTCTCTCTCTCTCTCTCTCTCTCTTTCTTATATAATCAGCTGAAGCTTTGCAAGGGCTGGTATAAATAGACAACCTGGCTATATTATTGTTGCTTTGGTTACGTTTAGATTGAAAGAGAACAAGAATATGGTGAGCATTAAGGAATTAAAAGGAGATGGTTCTCCTGCAACTACTGATGATTTGCAGAAGGAAGTGGAGAGGCTACGTCTTGAAGTAGAGTTGGCACAGCGTGGAGTTCAGATAACTGAAGAAGGAGAGGAATATGAGCCTAGACCTCCAATGTAAGTTGGTCAATGATCAGGGATTTAGTTCAACATGCACTGCTTCGGCGCGTTGGCGGTCATTCCTTGTCGGTTCTTTACCATATTACCACTCATCTTACTTCAAATCAACCATCAACACTACAGGGAAGCGTTGATCAAGGGATTTACTTGCCCCGAAGATTTTCAAATCAAGGAGCGCAGTCTTGAATACAACAGCGGCGACTCTTACCAAGTAAGTATATCTATATCACATGTGTTTGTATGTGGGTGTAGGTGTATGTGTGCACATTACATTTACATCATCTATCCACACTGGACTAATCCAATCCCCCTCTCATCCCCATACACACAGGGAGAAACCCTGGGCAATCTCCGCCACGGCCACGGCACCCATACTTGCAGCTCAGGTGACACCTACACCGGCCATTGGCGATACGACCAACGCCATGGCAAAGGCAAGATGATCTTCACTCGTGGCCTCACCTACGATGGTGAATGGAAAAACGACAAGGCCCACGGGCACGGAGTAGCCCAATATGAAAATGAAGCCGTCTACATGGGCGATTTTGTCGAAGATGTCAGGTGTGGTTGGGGAACCCAGTACTGGCCTTCTGGAGAGAAGTACGAAGGAGAATGGTCAAAAGACGTCATTCATGGTAAAGGCAGATGGAGCTATGGGGATGGGTCTTATTATGAAGGAGAGTTTGAAGAAGGGCACAGAGTAAAAGGAAAGTTTGCAGTGGCAGATGGGTCTATGGAGTACAGTGGGGGGTGGAATAAAGTGGACCAGCGTCATGGCTGGGGGGTGTTTTATCAAGCTGGGTTGTATAAATATGCAGGACAGTGGGAGAATGATGTTCAGAATGGAGAGGGGAAGTGTGTTTATGTTGATGGAGGAGTGTATGATGGAGAGTGGAAGGACGGGGAGCGGTGTGGTACTGGAAAGTTCAATGGAACTGGTACTGGTTTCTCCTCTTCTTCCTCATCTTCTACATCCAGATCTCAATACCGTTATGAAGGCCAATGGAAGGAAGATAAACCACATGGAGCAGGTGTCTGCATCACAGATACTGGCGACAAGTATGTAGGAGAGTTCCAGGCCGGTAAGCGCCACGGTCGGGGGAGATGTGTCTACGCTGACGGTGGCACTAAATATGATGGTGAATGGCAGGCAGATCAGAGATGGGGCCAAGGCACCTGTATTTATGCAAACGGAGATAAATACAAAGGGGAGTTCAAGGCAGATAAAAGACATGGAAGAGGATATTGCAGATTTATTGATGGCACCAAGTTTAGAGGAGAGTGGGAGGATGATGCTTGGGTGCAATCTGCTGCTGATCCAGAGAAATGTAGGGTGGCAGGTCCTGGTGTGACCAGGGGTGTGGCGGGGAGGGAGGGGAGGTTTGTGGTTCAAGCGAGAGACGAAGATGGCAATGTGAGGTTGTCGGGTGGAGATGAGTTTGCTGTGTACTTGGAATTGATTGTTCAAGAGGAAGGCAATAATGATAATGATAATGGTGGTAGTAGTAGTGGAGAGAAGGGAGGTGGAGAACAACCATCAGCACTATCGATAACAACAACTGGTACTGTCAAGGACCAAGGTGATGGTACATACATGGTGACTTATACATGCACCACTGCTGGTATCTACCGACTCCACATCACCACCATCCCAGGTGAGGAACCAGTAGCAGACTCCCCCTATCCTGTGCGCATTCTACCTGGCGCCCCAGTCATCAAGCAATGCAGAGTTAAAGGAGATGGGTGTACGGCAGCAGTGGTTGGCACTCCCGCTGTCTTTACTGTGGAAGTGAGAGACGCTTGGGGTAATGAATGCTGGACTCGTACTAGTGATAGTGGTAGTAGTGAAGCAAATTTAGATGAGAAGAAGGTAGTGGTGGAAGATAAACCAAATCATAATGAAACGTCTGTCTCATCACTACAACAACAACAACAACTACAGCAGCAGCAGCAGCAGCAGCAGTCATTATTATTATTGCCGATTGAAGCAGTATTGGAATACAGTCAACAAGCTGGAAAGGAGATCCCAGTCACCGTATCTCTCCCCCGACATAATAATGACAACAATGGTAAGGAAGCTGTCCCAGTCACTGAGCAGCCAATGAGATATATATGTCAATATGTACCGCCAGATAGTGGATATTACAGATTACACATTACATCTGGAGGAGTACCTCTCCCTAGGACACCATTCTCTGTATATGTATCCACTGGTAGTCAAGTTGATAAGGAGAGGGAATGTACTACGAGGAATATGGAAAGTTCACCTCATAGTGGTGATGATGTGACTTGTCTTCATGTTAATAGTAATGACAAGAGCAGCCATGGTGTTGTTTGTGGTGGGGATGATACTACTGCTACAGCAAATGCAAAGAAGGTAGATGAATCTCCTCCTCCACATACATCAACAAAGTCACCTGGTATTAAAGATGAGGTGAGTGTATGGGCAAGAATTGCTGAACTTGAGTATGCTGCTGATGGGGATACTACTGGTTGGGACAGTGATGGTGACGGTATCGGAGGAGGGGAGAAAAAGAAGAAGAAGAAAAAGGGTGATACTACTACTGGTGATGGTGATGGTGGTGATGATGAGTACTTGGCAGCTCATCCCGATGTTCCAGTCGTAGAAAATCTAGAGGATATCTGGCTGGTGAGTAAATTACAAAAAGAGAGGAAAGCCAAGGAAGAGAGAGACAAGATGAAGAAGTTGATGGAAATGAAGGAGAGGCTGGAAGGAGAGTTTGGGGCTGCCCAGCCACCTAGTGTTGAAGAGGTGAATGCTGGAGTGAGAGAGGTGGTGGAAGCTGAGAAGAAGAAGAAGATGGCGATGATGATGGAGAGTAGTAGTGGGGGTGGGGGTAATAATAACAAGAGGGAGAAGGTGGAATTGAAGAAGAAAATTGTTGGGAAGAGTGCTGCAGAGTTAAGGGAGGTGGTGAGTGTGTTGGATGAGCTAGAATGACGATGATGACGACGATGATGTGTTTGCCATATGCTTAAATACACTATATAAGCCCTAGCTCTGCCATGAGAAATTAAGGAGGAATGGTGGTGTCTCCTAGCAACGCCTAGAGAGGGAGAGGGGTGGGGGGGGGGGGGGGAAAATAAAAGAGGGGAGACTCCGGCTCCTACCAAAATCCAAAAGGAGTGGGAAGGGTCCTTGCGGTCGAAATTCCTTTTTT
>Ga0114919_10000843_pt1 | contig 24450 bp, 23 predicted proteins | sample BlataG_FD_88682 | JGI IMG/M metagenome (GOLD analysis project Ga0114919, IMG submission 88682) | Deep subsurface microbial communities from Black Sea to uncover new lineages of life (NeLLi) - Black_00105 metaG | ecosystem: Environmental > Aquatic > Marine > Oceanic > Sediment | place: Atlantic... | reverse complement strand
TCCTTGAGCGACTCCTTCATCGGAACCGTCACCTTGAGGATCCCGTCCTCAAAGTGCGCCTTGATCGCGTTTTTCTCGACCATCGCACCCGGCAGAGGGAAACAGCGCTGGAATCTACCGTACCGGCGACCGATGCGGAAGTAGTTCTCCTCTTTGATCTCCTGTCTCCGCTTCGTCTCCCCGGAGACGACGAGTCTGTCATCCTCGACCTTGATCTCGATCTCCTCTTTCTTCATGCCCGGAAGCTCAGTCTCAAAGACAAGGTTTTTATCCTTCTCGTAGACGTCGGTCCGGCCAAAGCTCGGGGTGATGTCAAAACCGACTTTATCAAAGTCGCGGAAGAACTCATCGACGAGCCGGGAGAGCCCGGTTCCCCAGAAAAAGGGTTCATGCCTCAGTTCTGGAAGCCTTCTGATCATCCGCGTTTCCTCCTTTACTGCACTTTTTTAGCAGTCTCGCTATCTAACTGCTAATTCAGTATAACGCGCTGGCTCACGCTTGTCAAGAGAGGGGGAAAACGATACACTAAAACCGTGTTAAAGAAGGGCCTTATCGCGTTTATCGTGCTTTACCAGAAAATTGTTTCACCGCTGTTTCGACCGCGGTGTCGGTTCTACCCAACCTGTTCACAGTACGGGGTGGAGGCGGTCTCAAAGCACGGCCCGTTTAAGGGTGGGTACCTTGCACTGCGGCGGATCCTTCGCTGTCATCCGTTTCACCCCGGTGGAATCGACCCGGTGCCGTAGACTCCTTTGTTCTTACTCGCCCGATTGGCTCTCCACAGCCGGGGTTAGGATGTCGTCAGGAATTGAATATCTGTGTGGCGATCTTCCTGTAGATCGGAATGATCAGCGCTTCGTCAACACCCAGAACCCCCTCCGCCCTGGCGTAGAGCTCCGTGCGCTTTTTCGGGTCGACCTCACAGGCCACCTCCTCTACCAATTAGTCAAACTCTGCGTTAGATCACTCGACGAGGTTGCTCCCTTTCGTGCTGTGAAAGACCCCCTTTAGTTGTTCTCGTCAGGGAGATCCGCGCATCACCAATGACTACTTGACGTGATGGTGGACAGCGTAATGCCATCGGCAGAATGTAGTATCTGGTAGGCAATCTGCTATCTGTCGCCCAGTCCGACTTTGCCCTTTTGGGGGACGTTTTACACACACAACTCTACGCTACCGCGGCCTTCCTTAAACCTCTTTGTTGCTCTGCAAAACCTTACCCCACTCCCTTCAATGCGCGGCCTGTTCGTCATCCCCTTGGCAAGCACCTGTAAAATCGCTATACTGCTTTACATTCTCAAATTAAAGCGGGGGTACAACATGAACAAAGCGGAGTTGGTAGAGAAGCTTTCACAGAAGACAGGCTTTACCAAAAAGGACGCTCGGAAAGCAGTGGACGGCTTGGTCGAAGTAATCACGAAGTCGCTCGCCGGAAGAAAACCCGTGATCATCACCGGGTTTGGAAAGTTTGAGACCCGGAGGCGAAAGGCAACAACGCGCATCAATCCGCAAACCGGGCAGAAGATGAGGACTCCGGCAAAGACGGTCCCAGCCTTCAAAGCAGGAAAGAACCTCAAAGAGGCCGTCGCTAAGAAGAAGTAGTAGGCGCCTCCAAACGCGACTCCTTTACCGTTTGGCCGGCCAACTACGAACTCCAGGGGGAAGACCTGTTCTTCCCCCTACATTTTCTGTTAATGGATAAGAGAGTCATCACCTCCCTCCTCGCTTGACTCAAAGGCAGGCCTTCTCCCTTGAACCAAGCAAGCTTGACATGATCAAGGTTCTACAGCAACAACCCTCCTAGCCGCAACAACTCCTAAACGCAGCAAGACACGACAGCAACCGGCCACACGCAGGGACTCTAATCAGAACAATGCGGTACGCCTAAATAGACTCGAACTCTTCCTTCATCCGCTTAACTAGCTCGGGATCGGTGAAGAGATCAACTGCTGTCATAGCGAGGGCCTTGGCAGCGACAAGCATAGCTTCTTGTCCTCGCCTGGAAATGGCAGCTTGCGCGAACTCGCGCGAGTGGCCGGCAACCTCCTCAGAGCAGATCTGGATGTAGGCGTGGATCGCAGGGACGGCGTGGCTGATGTCTCCCATGTCGGTTGAACCGAGTCCGGCGTCTGGTGGAGGCGGATTGAGCGGCTCACCCAGTGTCTCCAGATTTCGCGTGAACGCCTCTCCCATAACACGATTTGGTTTCATCGCATTGTAGGCGAGCCCCACTGTCTCGAAGGAGAGGGTCGCTCCAGTGGCGAGCGCTGCTCCTTCCGCACAGCGGCGAAGCTTCTCGAGGAGTTCGTCGCGGTAGTCGTTCTCTTTTGCACGCACGTAGAAGCAGGCTGCGGCGTGCTCGGGGACGATGTTCGGCTTCGCTCCACCATCTGTGATGATCCCGTGGATACGCGCTCCGTCCTTGATGTGCTGGCGCAGGGCGTTAACCCCATTGAACGTCTGGATCACCGCGTCGAGGGCGTTTATCCCCTTCTCCGGCGAGCCCGAGGCGTGAGACGCCTTGCCGGTGAACTCGATCTTGACCTCGGTGATCGCCAGGCTTCCTCGGTCAACTACGGTATGGGCCGAAGGATGAAACATCATCGCGGCATCGACCCCGTCAAAAAGCCCTGCCTCGATCATCTTCACCTTCCCCCCACCCCCTTCCTCGGCGGGGGTGCCCATGAAGAGGAGCTTCCCAGGAAGGTCGGACTTAACCTGACCCACGGCAAGGCAGGCACCAAGGGCGGAGGCCGCGATCAAGTTGTGCCCGCAGGCGTGTCCGATCTCAGGGAGAGCGTCGTACTCACCGAGGATTGCCACCGTCGGTCCGTCACTCGCTGCTGGGCAGGTCGCCTGGATCGCCGTGTCCAAGCCGGCCACGCCAAGCTCAACTGAAAAGCCCTCTTTCTTCAGTTCGTCGGCGAGAAGGCGCGAGGCCCTGTACTCCTCGAACTTCAGCTCCGGATGCTCGTAGATCTCTTTGCTGACTGCGAGCAGGTGTTCTTTGATTTCATCAACGTGGGCACAGACCTTCTCCTTCCAGATGTTCATCCAGCCTCCTTAAGTACCTCGGTGGGATTGGTGACTCACTCCTCGGATCCCTTCACTCACTCAAATTTCCCCTTGACCCGGGCTCTGCCGTCGTCGACCATCAATCGTCCCTTGGCGAAGACCTGCTCGATACGCAACTCCTCATCCAGAATGAGGAGATCGGCATCCGCTCCCTTCTGAATAGAGCCTTTCCTGCCTGATATCCCTAAGCGATCCGCCGGATTGCTGGTGATGAGCGCTAAGGCATCCGGTAAAGGAAGAACCTTTCCCTCCACCAGAACCTTCAGTGTCTTACCAAGGGTTGCTACGTCTCCCGTCGCCATGCCGGTAAGCTCGCCGCGGCCGTTGAATCTGGGCTTGCTTCCATTACCATCCGAACTGAGAGTAACTTTAGTAAGATCGATCCTGCTTTCCTGAAACTCCTTGATGATCGATATCGCCTTATTTGCTTTGCTGGGAGCGGTAATATCGATGCACCCTCCCTTGCTGACGAAGTCGATCCCCTGTCTTAGGAGGGTCGTGTCTCTACCAATGTGAGTCGGGAGAAATTGGCTGATGGGAATCTCGGTCTGTTTGACAACAGCTAAGATGGGATCAAGTCCGCGGGAGCCACCACCGACATGCACATGCACTATACCAGGCTTTCCCGCCAACATCCCGCCTATTCGGGCCTCAGAGGCAAGCTTTGCCAGTTCGTCCGTGGTCGGTTGTGAGCTGCGATGATCAGAGATGGCTATCTTCACCCCGATAATCTCATCGATAAGAGCTATATCACGCGCGACGCTGCCCGTGATGGTGGGGGAAGGGAGGTGATAGGAGCCGGTGTACATGTAGGCGCTTAGCCCCTCTGCTCGCAAGGCTTTCACCTTGGAGAGGAGAGCCTCAGGTGAGCGAGTGAGACCGTCGGTTCCGAGAACACCGACCACCGCAGTGATTCCAGCCTTGGTAAGCCGGGAGAGGGAGAGCTCCGGTACACGCGACACCGGGCCATCCTCCCCGCCCCCACCGATCAAGTGGACGTGGAGGTCGATGAATCCGGGAACAACAATCTTCCCTGTGGCATTGATGCGATTGACGATGATGTTCTTGGAAAGGTCAATATGATCATCGATATGTACGATGCGATCCCCGGCGATGAAGATGTCCTTTCTCCCGAGCGATGAGGGAGAGTAGACTGTCCCTCCAGAAACAACGATAAGAAATGGCTTGGTACTCATATCCTCTCTTTCTCTGATCCTATAGGTCCTGGTTTGTACGCAATCAGGCTCGAAGCCACAAAACAGGGGGAATCCCCTTTGTTGATGGCTGCATAGTCGGAGAGTCGGAAGGAAATAATATCGTATCCAGCATCGTTACCCAAGCATTCAGATATGACAGGAAGAAGATAGCGTTGATCGTTGTTCAGGAGTTGATCGAGTTTTGAAAAGGCCTGAACGTAGTCTTTACGTTTCAGAACAAGGTTTAAGACCACATCGATCTCTTCCCTAAACACCTTCTCCAGTTCCTCCACACTTGCAGGCATCTCGTTCATCACCTCTTTCGGGGAGTACCCCGTGCCGTAGTGTACGATATCTCCTGTAGCGACAACGGCTGTTTCCGGTGAGGCTATCTTCTGTATGACCCTAGCAATTTGGGAAGCAGTTTCAAATGAGTTAGTGAGCGGGTTCCTCGTCATACCAATGTAAAGTGGAACGATTTCTGGCGGAGATTGATTATGTAATAAGTAGTAATAATTAAGTAAACTTAGAAAAGTATCAAGAGAGAACTCCTCTTCCAATAACTGAGATCGATCTTGACAGATGGTATCGTTTTTCGGCAGTGGCGAAAAAGCGAGGGGAATTACTCCGAACGGGGTCTGCAAAAAGGGATGCGGCGGGACAAATGCTCCGGCAAGGGCAGAAAAGGCATCCCTCCGGAGGGATGGGGATTCCTCTTCATTCATAGCTTGGCGGTAAAGGGAAGAGGAAGCGGTGTGACCCCAAACATGAAGGACCCCTAAAGCAACTATCCGCTTAACGCCTGCGCGATACAGTGCGACAACGACCCTCGATTGGGCGAGTGCAGCATAGTGTAAAGCAGTATGGGGAAAGGACAGGATGGCGCCATTATTGATAAAGTGATCTAGAAAGGTAGCCTCTTCAGCACGGGAGAATACCATCTCAAGATAATCTCTTGTGCCTGGTAGATCGAACTCATGTCGGTAATAAGGTTTCCATTTCATCCTTGGCTATTAACATCCTCTGGTTAGATATCGAACCGGTCTGACCATTATATATAGTAAAGGATTAGACGTCAACTGCTGGCTTATTTATCCCACGCCAACAGCACTTTGCTGCGTTAGTTTGTGTGATCTTCTTGACAGCGGGCACCCATTCAGGGTATTATTAATTATAGGTCTGACCGGTATGAGGCGCTGATGATGGGAGGTGCTAACCGTGGAACGTTTCATGAAGTTTCCCGCACAAAAGAGCCGCACTGCCTTTGTAGTTGATGAGATACTAGGATCGATCAGAGAAGGCCGATATCGTGTAGGAGACCAACTTCCTCCGGAACGTATCTTAGCAGAGCAACTGGGTGTAGGGCGAGCAGCTATACGCGAAGCACTCAGCGCTTTGCAAGTAATGCACATTATTGAAAGAAGAATAGGTGATGGGACCTACATTCAAAGCGATGTGGATAGTGCTGTTGGACTGGAGCCTACTCTGCATGCACTACGGGAGAACAAGAGCCTGGGAGAGGTGTGGGAGGCCCGCAAGAGTGTGGAGATCATTCTTGCAAAACTGGCTGTTGAGAAAGCAGACGAGCGTGACATCTCTTCGCTGCAGGAGAGCCTTGAGCGAATTGAGGAGGCTATCACCCAAAAGAATTATGACGACTATGCTGATGCAGATCGAGATTTTCACTTAAGCTTTGCAAAGGTGGCAAAGAATCCGTTCCTCCAGCGAGCGCTCTCTCCTCTTCTTGCGATCACCCATCAACAGGTTGCCACGCAGGTCAATTCCCAATACATGACTCAACACGGCGAGGATATGGTTGAAGAACACCGGGCCATCCTGAACGCCCTTGAGGCAAAAGATAAGTTAGGAATTGCCCAGGTTGTAGAACATCACTTTCTGGCTTCAGAGCGGCTTTTTCTCGACCCCCAAGAAACAGAGTCATGGGAGGTCTAAAGAAATGGGATACTTTCTCGAAGAGTTGACGTGGCCAGAGGCGAAGAAAACACTAGCAGAAACTAAAATAGCAGTAATCCCCACGGGAAGCATCGAACAGCATGGACCACATCTGCCTGTAGGTACGGATTTCTTCGCTGCGCAAGCCATCGCGCGTCGGATCGGCGAGATCAGTCCGGTTGTGGTGGCACCCACGATTCCGATTGGGTATGCCGATTATCATGCCGACTTCCCAGGCACGCTCTCACTCACCGAAGAAACGTTGACTCGGGTCTATAGGGAGGTGTGTTCTTATTTTGTGAAGTACGGCGTGACACATATCGTCTTCAGCAATGCTCATGGGGGGAACCAAGGTCCGTTAACGAGCGTGATGAGTGCGCTTCGAGATCAGGGTGTTCTTGCCGCGACCATCTCCTGGTTCGAGGTGGCCGGCTTCCTTAACCCGGAATGGGCTCTGGTCGGGCATGGGGATCACACGGAGACCAGTATCATGTTGGCAGTCAATAGCAACCTCGTCGATCTCGATAAGGCCGGTGTGCCCGTGTGCAAGAACTTATCTAAGGAACTCCTGTTGAACGACATCCGAGACTGCCGCTTTAGGAATGCTCCTATTCATGTTGGTCTTCGAACGAGAGACTACACAGATACCGGCGACATGATCGAGCACGGCTTATTCCCGAAGGCGGATCATTCGATCCCCCCAACCGCAGCGACGGCACAGAAAGGAGAGGAAATCATCGATGCAATCGCGCGATATATTGCCGACTTCATTGAGGAATTCAAATCAGTACGATTACCACTCTAACCTAGAATGTCATAAGGAGGTGATTGGGAAAAGAACGAGAGGGAGTAAAGGAAAAAACGCAGTTTGGCTAAGGTAGACTGTCTAATGAACAAGGAGGCTGTCAAATGACCAATCGACGGTTACTTAGTTGTTTTGTGATATCGCTTCTCGTGCTTACCGGGCTGACGGTTGCTTGCTTCGGGTCGGCTCGCGACAACACTCTTGTGATCGCTCGACCATCCGATGCGATCTCACTTGATTCGAACCAGGAAACCACGGCGCCGGGCGCATGGGTTTACTCGAATATTATCGAACCGCTGATCATCCTCAATCCTGATATGGAACTCCAACCGCGACTGGCGACGTCGTGGGAGTTTATGTCGGACACAACGCTGCGGTTCTACTTACGTAAAGGCGTGACGTTCCACGATGAAACTCCGTTCACGGCCGAAGCGGTCAAGTTTACGTTCGACAGAGCTCTGTTTGGTGAACCACGGGCAAACTGGGCAACGTTAGGGGCGGACCCAATTACCGAAATCAGGGTCATCGACGATTACACGGTCGACATCATTACCGGAAACCCCTACGGACCGATCCTTTCAACGATGGCAATGGTGTATACGGGAATAGTGAGTCCCGCCGCGGTTGAAAAATACGGTGATGAGTATGGTCGCCACCCTGTGGGGACCGGGCCGTTCAAGTTCGAGGAGTGGCGTACCAGAGATCAGATCACATTGGTAGCAAATGAGAATTACTGGCGCGGGCGCCCTGCGCTTGATAAAGTGATTTTCCGTGTGATCCCGGAGGAGGGAAGCCGCATGCTCTCTCTGCAAACGGGGGAAGTTGACCTGGTTCTCAAGCCTTCACCAGCTGAGTTGCCGGCGTTCGCAGCGGACCCCGCATTCAATATCGAAGAGACAAATGGATTGAGAATCTTCTATCTCCAGTTCAATCTCTCCCAACCCCCCGTCGATGACATCCGGGTGCGCCACGCGGTCGCCTACGCCATCGACAAGGTGTCGATCCTGCAGCACATCCTGGAAGGCGCCGCTAGCCCCACAAAGACTAGTCTACTGGCTCCTGGTGTGTTCGGCTTCTACGGATGGGATACAGAGGAGATGTATCCCTACGACAAACAGAAGGCCATCGCGCTGCTCAACGAGGCTGGCTGGACGGATGAAGACGGCAATGGATTCGTGGAGAAGAACGGTGAGGAACTCGTCCTAAGCTTCATGCCTGCGAAGGGCCGCTACCTGAAGGACATCGAGATCGCCGAGGCGATCCAGGCTCAACTCAGGGAAGTTGGCATCCGGGTCAAAATGGACATCTTCGAATGGGCAACCGCGTTCAGCAAGTCCCGCTCCGCCGAGCTTCCCTATCATCTTTTGTCGTTCGGTTGGGTGACGACGAACGCAGACGCCGACTATACGCTGCATTCCATGTTCATCTCTGAGCTCACCCCACCGACCGGCTGGAACTCGTTCCGCTACGTCAACACAGAGGTTGACCGTCTGGTCAAACTCGGACGCGTTACGGTCGATCAAGATGAGCGCAAAGAGATCTACGCGCGTGCGCAAGCGCTCATCGCGGCTGACTGCCCCTTCGTGCCGATCTACACGACAAAGGAAATCGCCGTCCTGAGTAAGGATGTACAAGGCCTACAGATGCACCCAGTCGAGTACAACCTCGATCTGTATCCGGTCCACTACTAAACAGAACCGGTAGGTAGAATGTGGCGAGCCCACCCACCCGAAGGTGGGTGGGCTCATTTCCTGGACTCGGTCGCATAACACAGGAGGGGTAGGATGTTTGTGTATTTCTTAAGGCGATTGTTGCTGATGATCCCCGTCATCCTCGGTGTCATCCTTGTCGTTACAGCGACACTTGACTTCATCCCCGGCGATCCCGCCGAACTACTGCTGGGACAATTTGCGACCCCCGAGTCGATCCAAACTTTGCGTCATGAGCTCAACCTTGATCAGCCTTTCTTTATTCGGTATCTGCGCTACGTAGGCGATCTGTTCCGCGGCAATCTGGGGCAGTCTATCACCCTGAAAAGAGCTGTTTCGGAGGAAATTATGGAAACTCTGCCCGCTACCTTGGAGCTAACAGGCGTTTCTATGTTGCTCGTTCTGGTGGTGAGCATCCCCTTGGGGACCCTTGTCGCTGCGAAGCCCAATTCGGTACTGGACAATATCGTCCGCTTGTTCTCACTCGCCGGCCTATCCATGCCTGTTTTCTGGACCGGCATCGTTTTGATCCTTCTCTTCAGCGTGAACCTTCGTCTCTTCCCCGTGGGGGGATACGGTGGATTGCGCCACCTGCTCCTACCGGCTGTGACATTGGCCTCGGCATCGATTGGAATGGTGACACGGATGGTCCGATCCAGCGTGATGGAAGTCCTGAGTGAAGAATACATCACATCGGCCCGAGCAAAGGGGTTGAAAGAATGGACCGTTCTGTTCAAACATGCTTTGCGGAACGGTCTCATCCCGGTTGTGACGGTCTTGGGATCTCAGGTAGGACAGATGATGGGAGGGGCCATTCTCACGGAGAGTGTCTTTGCGTGGCCGGGGCTTGGACGATTGACGGTGCACGCCATTTTCCGAAGAGACTTCGTCCTTATCCAGGGGGTTGTAGTGGTACTGGCGTTAATCTACGTTCTGGTAAACCTGTTAGTCGATCTCTCATACGCTCTCATCAATCCACGGATTTCATACCAATGAGCAGACAAACCAAAGCCGGCAATCGAAGACGGGTGCTTCGGCGCTTCTTGCGGAATCGCCTGGCCACCATCGGGATGGTGATCGTTGCGATTTATATCTTCGTTGCGATTTTTGCTCCCTTGATTTCCCCGATGGATCCGTTGAAACAGAATCTCAGTGACAAGCGTATGCCGCCCAACAAGACCCATTTGCTGGGAACCGATCAATTCGGTCGGGATATTCTTTCTCGAATTCTCTACGGCACGCAGTATGCCTTGCTGGTGAGTTCCATGTCGATCCTTCTTTCCCTTGTGGTCGGCACGCTGTTCGGTCTGATTGCGGGATACTTCGGACGCGCGATCGATGAAGCCATCATGCGAATCATGGACATATTCCTGGCGTTTCCTTACCTTCTGCTTGCGATTTTGATCGTGAGCGCCCTTGGGCCCGGAATCTGGAACACGATTCTGGCAATCGGAATCTGGGGTGTTCCCATCTTCGCCCGCCAGGCGCGAGGGGCGGTGATCGCCATTCGAGACAGAGAATTCATCCAAGCTGCTAGGGCAATTGGAACGCCCGGGATACGGATCATGGCAATTCATCTGTTCCCCAACATCATCCCACCAATTGTCGTCTATGCAGCGCTGTACATGGGGTATGCAATCTTAATGGAATCAGCGTTGACTTTCCTTGGGCTCGGCATTCAGCCGCCAACTCCATCCTGGGCTGAGATGATCGCCTCCGGTCGTAACTATGTTGTCGTCGCGCCGCACATTGCCACTATCCCCGGTTTGGCAATCATGCTCGCAACTCTTGGTTTTAACCTACTCGGAGACGGCTTGCGCGATGCACTAGATCCACGCCGCAGTATGTAGTGTGCAGGATTGATTCGGTTAATAAGGAGGACTGCATTGTCGTACGGCGTCTTTGGGGAATACGCGGATATTGATCTGTCAACGGGAAACGTCTCTCAATACGAAATCCCACGGGAATGGTTCGACTCCTACCTCGGCGGAAGGGGGATCGGGGCACGCCTTCTTCTGAATGAGCTTGAAAAAGAAGTATCACCCTTGGAGCCTGAGAACATCCTCGTCTTTGCCACGGGGCCGTTTCAAGGGACCGGCGTAGCTGGAGGAGGGCGGAATGTCATCCTTTCTGTCTCTCCCGTAACGGGAAGCGTCAGTGACTCATACGCGGGTGGTTTTTTTCCTCACGAGCTAGGCCGGTCCGGCTATGATGGCCTCATCATCCGCGGACAATCAGACGCACCTGTCTATATTCTCATCCAATCAGGAAAGGTGGAAATCCTCGATGCTGCAGAGCTGTGGGGGAGGGATGTCCTGAGAACCGATCGACTACTTCGGAAGAGGCACCCCGGGGCCCGCGTGGCAACGATCGGTCTTGGTGGAGAAAATCGTGTTCAATATGCCTGCATCTTGAACGACGTAAGTCGCGCCGCCGGTCGACCTGGCTTCGGTGCCGTCATGGGATCCAAGCGGCTCAAGGCGGTGGTAGTTGCCGGGGGGAAACAGAAAACGATCTACGACACAAGGCGGTTTACGCAACTGCGAACGGAATTCTCCAAGTGGTTGATGCTCGATCCAGCAACACAGAGGCGCAGGGATCTCGGAACGGCTAAGTGCGTCCTGGAACTGAATCAACTCGGCATCTTGCCCACCAAGAACTTCCAGGAGGGAGTCTTCGAGGGCGCCTCTCACATTTCTGGGGAGGAGATCGCGAAATCGATCCTTGTAAGGAGAAACACCTGCTTCGGTTGTCCGGTGGGATGCAAGCGCGAAGTTACAGCAACATTTCAGGGACAGGAAGTGTTAGCAGACTATGGAGGAATGGAATATGAGACGATCGCCTCGTTCGGCTCAATGTGTCTCGTCGATGACCTATCAGCCATCGCTTTAGCTGGACAGAAATGCAACCAATACGGCATAGATACAATTGCCACCGGGGTGGCGATTGCAACCGCTATGGAAGCAACAGAAAAGGGGTTCCTGGGTAATGAAGGGATAGCCTGGGGTGACGGCGGTGCCTTTGTCATGCTGATCGATCAGATTGCCAGGAGGGAGGGGCTGGGAAGGCTTCTCAGCCAGGGGATGGGTGCCTTGGAAAAAGAGTGGGGAAAAACTCTCTCCGTTCACGTCCGGGGACAGGCAGTCCCCATGCACGATCCCCGTGCAAAGAAAGGAATGGGGATCAGCTATGTGACAAGCCCACGAGGAGCAACCCACATGGAAGGATTCGACGATGAGATGTTCATCGATGTAAAGGATCCGACCCCAGAACTTGGAGTTCTCGGAACGGTGGACTGGTGCGGATGGGAGCGAAAACCCGAACTGTGTCTGATCTATGAAAACCTGATGTCGTTCACCAATTCACTGGTCATGTGCGCGTTCGTCTCGGCAAGCAAAGCGGTGGGGCCTCATTACCCGTACAAACGGATCCTCGCTCTACTCGCTGCGCTCACCGGAAAGGAGATCTCTCAGGGAGAGATGCTTGAAATCGGCGAACGAAACTATCAAACGATGAGAGAGCTATCGAGGCGATCAGACACCTGGGAAAGAGAGATAACATTGCCCAAACGATTCGCAAACCCGATCCCCACCGGACCCTGCAAGGGTAAACAAGTCTTAGATGAAGACCTCAAGCGAGCGGTCTGTCAGTACGAAACGCTGCGTGCCACAGGCGCTCATTGTCACAAGGAAGGCTAAGGCGAAGTTAAACGTTAAAGCCAGAATAGAACGGTGGTCATCAAACCGTGCAAAGGAGACACTAATGCGGTTTCTCGTCTGGGGCGCTGGGGCGATCGGTGGAACGATCGGCGGCCACCTTGCCCGAGCTGCCCACCCCGTGACACTCGTGGACAAAGAACGAAAGCATGTTGAGGCAATTCGAAATGAGGGACTCAAGATCACAGGCCCGATAAATCCGTTCAGCATTCGTGTAAAGGCATTTACCCCACAGGAACTAACGGGTGAATACGAAACGACCCTCCTCTGCGTCAAGGCTCACCATACCGATCGAGCCGTCCGCCAATTGGTGCCCCATCTGTCTGCCGATGGGTTTGTGGTTTCAGTGCAGAATGGGCTGAACGAGTCGATCATTGCTTCAATGGTCGGAGAAGGACGTACCGTAGGCTCGTTCGTCAATTTTGACGCCGATTACCTTAAACCTGGCGTCATCCACTATGGCGGACGTGGGGCCGTCGTGATCGGCGAACTGAGCGGAGAGATTACCCCACGAATCCAGGCGCTACACCAGTCACTTCTGGATTTTGAGCCACACGCAATCGTGAGTACCAATATCCAGGGATATTTATGGAGTAAGCTGGCGTACGGCAGCATGCTGTTCGCCACTGCGCTTACCCACCTACCAGTCTCGCGGGCCCTTTCGATGGCCAAGTTTCGTCCCCTCTATATCGCGCTGATGCGAGAGGTTCTCGCCGTTGCTCAATCCCGGTCGGTAACGCTCGAAAGCTTTGATGGATTTGATCCCACTGCCTTCCTTCCCGGGGTTGATCTAAGATGTGCAAAGGATTCCTTGGATGCCATCGCCAAACGTACCGGTAAATCAGGACAAACCCACACCGGAATATGGCGCGATCTAGCGGTGCGCCACCGTCGAACCGAAGTAGACTCCATCCTTGGATCCGTCCTTGCCCGTGCCAAAGACGAGAACATCGCGACCCCCCTCTTGGAGAAACTGATACAGTTTATCCACAATATCGAGAACAGTACCCGTAAACAGGATATCTCAAATCTTTATGAACTAAGAGAAGAGCTGGCCAGCAATCTGCAAAATCTATAAGATAAACGAGTACTCTTGATGATCGATCCCAGGCAGCTCGGTGAAATGTGCATGGCCTTCTTCGCAATCACGAAGATCAATTAACGGGGTATACTTCGAAGCTTGGAAAACTGGCAACGGAAAAGGGAATCCACTTACGTCTGCCTGCTATACGATATACTGCGTGTCAACAGTTCTGAGCATGGAGAAAACCTCGTGAATGGGAAGTGTAACTCGGCAATGTCCTTCTCTTCCTGCAAGAGTCTTCGCGGCAAAGAGGGCGGAGAGGATCGATTCCTCGACCGCTTCGATCACGGCCTGGAAGACTATGTTGATCGCTGAGTGCGCATCGTTTAGTCTTCGTTCCTCGAGAAAGATCCGCTTGGAATCGTGTGGCACCTTATTCGCCGTGGTAAACGCGACGACGAACTCCCCGCTACTGTTGTGGCAGGTTCCCCCGGTGCGAGCGATGCCAAAGCTTGCTCGATTTGCGATCCGCACCAGTTGCCGGTGCGATAGAGGTAGATCAGTCGCAATTACAATTACGATGGATCCTTCTTCCGAATCGGGCTCGCTTCGCTCGTAATCGCGTAGCTCTCGCTCAACGGGTACGCCGTCGATGCGTAACTCCTCCCGGCAACCGAAGTTGGGAAGAGATAAGACCCCAACGGTGTACACCATATCATCGAGAGTGACAATGCGCGATGCGCTCCCGATCCCGCTCTTAAACTCAAACGCGGAGACACCGACCCCTGCTCCGACTACGCCCTCTTCCACGGGATTCTTAGAAGCGCTGTCGAGTGTGTGAAAGACGTGCTCTCTTTCAACATGCCGTCCCTGGATATCGTTCAGATATGAATCGTTGCACTCCGCAACGACTGGATTGATCGAGGTGATCGGGCACCCCGGAAGCTGATAGTGCGCAAGGACCCACGCAATAAGGGCGTCGCTCACCTTCCCCACGCTGAGGGTGTTGGTGAGCAAGATCGGGGTCTCGATCGTGCCGAGCTCGTTTATCTGCGGGAGACCGACCGCCTTACCGAACCCGTTGATCGTCACCGCAGCGGCCTTAACCTTTTCGTGAAAGAGATTGCCCGAATGAGGAACGATCGCGGTGACGCCGGTTCTAACGCTCTCCCCCTCGATTATTGTGCTCTGTTCGACCATCACCCCATCGACGTCGGTGATGTTGTTCGTCGCGCCCGGCTCCATCCGCCCAATCTGGATCCCATGCTCGCGCAGCACAAACGACATTACGCCTCCTTTTTCTCCCCAGCCCATTCCACCACACGTGCCGCGAGGATCGAGAGAGGGTCAAAGAGAGGACAAGAGAGATCTCCTTCTTCGACCACGAGGGAGAGTTCTGTGCAGCCAAGAATGACCCCCTCTGCTCCCTCATCCATCAGATGGTGCGCCACCGCGACAACATCGTCCTTGACCGTGTGATCACCTGCCTTGATGCGGTGAATGGCGTCCATGATCTGGTGCTCCTCCTTCGTTGAGGGTGTGAGAACCTCAACCCCCTCCTTCCTTAGAGCATTCTGGTAAAGGTCGGTGTGGAGGGTCCCTGCCGTAGCGAGGAGGCCGATCTTCCGCAGGGGCGGTCGGTGTGCCGCAATGAGGGAAGCGGTCTCGTTGATCATGTCGATGATCGGGATGGAGACAGCCTTTTGCAGATCTGCGAGCCAATGATGGGCGGTATTACACGGGATAACAAGGACGTGCGCACCGGCGCGTTCCAAAGTTCTCGCCCCTTCGATCATCATCGGAAGCGGGCTCTTCCCACCCTTGAGGATGGCGGCGGTTCGATCGGGGATCTTGGGGTTGCTATCAATCAGAACATGAATGTGATCTTGATCCCCTTTATCCCTTTACTGCAGCAGGGATGCATAATCGATTGCAAGCGTTCTATCGAGGAGTGATATGCCGATGGCTCTGTTAACGCGTGCTGAAATGAAGTCTTTGCTCGAGAAGATAAAGACAATCCCGTTTGAATGTGGCGCAGGCAGCTATGTTGTTTCAGTTCCTGAGCTTGTTGACGTTACAATCCTTCATGGCATGACTGTTATTGCAGGATATATCAACAGGCCAGGCGAAGCAATGATAGCCACAGATTCCTGCACATCCAATGAAGCTGGAAATCAGGCATTGCGTCACAATGCGGCTAAGAGCATTCGTATAAATGCTGAATGGTCGCTTGCTCTCTCTAACCACAGTTGGGCACAGGGCTTCCTTGCCGCTATGTTGCACGGTGATTCTGTTGTCTGCGATGACCCATTCGGCGAGATAGAGCGCCGTGGCCTTGTCCGCAATGATCTGTTGGGTGATCGAGCTGTCTCTTTCTTCTCAGATCTGTTCTCTGAACCTGGTCGGGACTTTGCGCGGCTCTGTAAGGAATGTCAAGTTCTGCTTGTTGGTGGAAGAGGAGATCTGCAGGGCATCTATCATTGGCCCTCCCAAAAAGCCAAGTGGAAGGGACCTGATCGCTACGAGATTACTGACAGCAATAACAGGCTCGTGATCATCGCTCCTGGTGGGAAGCTAAGACAGATCGTCCTCGGAGCTAGCATCGAAGAAGTCATGGGAGCACTGCTTGAGCACTACACTCGCTATTATCCTCAACTAGTCGACACCAATCTGGTTATCAGGCGTCTATCGAATGGCTTTGCGCGAGATGTCTAGCAATTAGCTAGTACCAAATCCATCATCCCTGCCTGATCTCGCCTGTGTGAGTGCCTAAACGCAAACTCATCGAGATACTCTTGCAAGTTCTTCGCTGACACGTGATGGAATACGCCTATCAGCCCTCTTTTGAACAGTGCCCATGCAGATTCGACCGTGTTCACGTGTATATCTCCATCTGCATAACCTAGGTAGTGAGTGATCGTCTTGTGCCTTCCGTAGTCCTTAAGGAAGTTAAGCCTCTGTGCTCCGTCTGTGTATACAGTATGAACATGGTCTAGGTTCTTGGAGCACACACGTTTAATCTCTGACTGCCACAGCCTGTCAAGCACAAACGTGCGGAGAATGCCGCTATCGCGGGAAGCCATACCTAGAACGTCCTTGGTATTGAACGGTACATTGCCAGTTGCCTTTCCACCGTCGGCGTGTACGACCGCTTCGTCTATCTCGATTATGCCTTCAACGACGATACCAAGGAATGATTGTTGAATTGCCCAGCGCAGTCTCTTTGCCATATACCAGGCCGTCTTATAGGTGACGCCTAGTTCACGCTCTATCTGCTTCGAGCTAACGCCCTTTGGAGAGTGGCAGACAAGCCATAGGGCGATCATCCAACGCGGTAGATCGATGTGTGTCTTGTGGAAGACAGTCCCGGAAGTCACGGAGAACTGATAGCGGCAAGCCTTGCACTGCCACTTGCGCCTTGATTGTAGGTATGTTGGACGCTTCGCTCCACAACGAGGGCAAGCTACACCGATAGGCCAGCGTATACGCATGAGATGCTTTTCGCATTTGATCTGGGTTGAGAACTCTTTTCGAGCTTCGACGAGGCTCTTGATCTTCTGCATTGTAGGTCACCTCAAGGAGTATTATATAACTAACGAATAAGTCAAGAGGGAGGTGCAATGTCATGCATAGACTTCTACCCGAGTTTTTCGCGTGGTTCTTGGAATGGCTAGGTATCTGGAACCGTCCGAATGTATCGAAACTTTGGGTATGGGATGAGGAAGAGGACCGTCTCCGTTATCTCCGGTGGGATGAAGTGACCGGCAAGTGGAAGTTGGCGGGCTAGTACTGATCTCTAACCAGTCTCTCTTTCTTCCCGCCCGAGAGGCCAGACATGTTAATAGGCTTCTTCTCTGCGACGAAGATGTCGCTTGCCGAGTATAGATATGTCCTCCGGCATTTTTCGCATCGAATGTATGTGCGGTAGTTCGGGTCGATCTCTTTCAGTTCTCGCATGGCGTCCTCATATGATTGTGGTTTTGGCGTAGACGGAAGGCCTATGGATGTTCTCTTGTCCCCTAGACCTACGCAGCTAACATTCTTGCACGTCACTTGCAACTCGTACTCATCACTCATTTCCCCTCCTTATTCTCCCTTTTGTATGTAACGTGTGATCATATCCAGATGTGAGTGGAAAGCACAACCGCTTGACCAGCTAACGCGTTAGTTATATAATTCTTCTCGGTGATAACAATGCCGAGAAAGAGACAAGGCGAGATCCTGGCTCAGAAGGTGTTTATGTGTCCCGTGAGCCTGTTACAAGCACTGAGGAAGGAAGCAGAGAAACAAGGCGTATCTGAGTCTGAGATTATCCGAGAGACGTTAAGAGCGAGATTCAAGCAATCTAAAGGCTAGGCTTCCAGTTCGGATCTTCGGGGACAGAGATCCAGAGAATCAGATAGATCCATACTGCGAGAGGCAGAAGGAATAGAAAGCCAAGACGGAATAGTATCGGATCGATATCGAAGTATTCGCCTAAGCCGCCACACACACCGGCAAGCACCCTATCATCAATGCTTCTGTACAAGTTCCCGCGTGCCATGTCTCCTTTATGCTGAGGCGGAGGTCTTCTCTATCTGTACTGTTTCTCAAGCATGTTAATTAACTTGAGCAGTACGATGGCCCACAGGACTGAAGCCAATGGGTCGAGCATCGAAATGGCGATAGCCAAGCTGCTCACCTCCCTTAATTCGGGCGGGAACCCGAAATTTCTGGCCCCCCTCCTCTGGAGGCGCTTGTCTGGCTAGCCAGGCTCGAATAGTTAGCATCCTCCGCCCCAGTTGCTGTGTTGCCTTAGTATAACATGAGAAAAGCATCATTGACAATCTACCTGAGATATAGTCCAAGGCTGCATCTCAACCACAACTCGCTGCACTAAAGGGATAAAGTCGATCTTGATCACACTCGGCCGGTGTGAGAGCGAGGATGCGTTCATACAACGCCAGTGTGGCTGCGGGGCCCATCCCCCCTAAGATACCGATCGCTATCTTCCGGCTCATTTAAATGTCCCCCTTATCACTGCCTCACCCTTATTCACCATCAACCGCCCCTTAGCGAATACCTGATTGACCTGTAAATCCTCATCTAAAATTACGATATCTGCATCCGCTCTTTTCCCTATTCGACCTTTCTTGCCGGAGAGCCCTAGTCGGTCCGTCACTCGCTGCTGGGCAGGTCGCCTGGATCGCCGTGTCCAAGCCGGCCACGCCAAGCTCGACTGAAAAGCCCTCTTTCTTCAGTTCGTCGGCGAGAAGGCGCGAGGCCCTGTACTCCTCGAACTTCAGCTCCGGATGCTCGTAGATCTCTTTGCTGACTGCGAGCAAGCGTGCTTCGATTTCATCAACGTGGGCACAGACCTTCTCCTTCCAGATGTTCATCCAGCCTCCTTTAAGAAAACGCAGTCCACAATATCAGCGAGTTTTTTTCGTTCCCCTGTGATGATAGTGGATTGAGAAAAGAGTTCCAACCAGGGGTGGACTGGAAGAAACCAGGTACTTGCCTTGGCGGCCTCTGCTTAACGATCACCCGGTCAGTAAAGAACCCCGCAGCAAGCTAAAGGGGCATTAAAAGGCAAAAACCTAAAGGGCTAAGCGGAGTTGGTCCTCATGTTGCAGTTTGATGTAGCGCTGTGTTGTGCCAGAGATAACGTCGCACACAAGATGCTTGGGGGGTGTAGTATCTGCGATCAATTACTACACCCCCAAGCTACAGAAGGTCTCGCTCTTTTCGTAGCGTCGGAGCTCGTCTCCGACGTTGAGGGGTTATCGTTGTGAGAACACATGTAGCTAGTAAGAACAACAAGCTGATTCGCCTCCGGCGAATCTCCGCTTTCCTCCCCCCAGCAAGCTTAAGGGTATCCAGTGGAGGCTCTTTATGAAGCGGCCATAAAGCTTCAGCCAATGAGTATCATACCTTCTGTTCCCAGTCGCTCTGGAAGTTTAAGTCCCTTCAGGCGTACCAACCTTCACCGTACCTAGAACTGGTAAAGATTCAAAACTTGTCCAGCAAGGTGTCGATCCCGCTCGATCTGTCGATCTGCCTTAATTGACTCCCAACCCTTGGTCACTCTGTTGGTTTGGAATGCAAGCAAGAGAGGGAGAGATCAAGCGTTGGGTGACGAAAGGGATAGTGACTCAGCTGGAGAAGCATCTAGGGTGGATCCCCACACGTTTTACACCGGGGTGCATAGGTGTAATAGGCGTACTGGTCTATTATCGTTCCGCTTGCAGTCTTTAATACTGCTCGATCGCTATTGTTAGCCCAAACCGGATGGGGGGAGCACCAATAAAGTTCGGTTGTGGTGTTTACGCCACAGCCGGTGTATACCGTGACTGTTGCTCCACCAGGCAGGTCAAAACCATCCGGGAAGGTGAAGGCATCGTTAAGCTTGTTGCTGAGCGACCATCCTGTCATATCGATGAGGCGGTCACCGGTATTCTTAAGTGTGACATACTCATCGTTCAGGTACATACGGTCATCGCCTTTTGCGTCGTAGTGAAAGGGTAAGATAAACCTGGACTGCGTAGATTGGATTATCAATGTCGATTGGATTATCAATGTTGGTCTGCCAAATGGCGAAGGCGCCCGCTTAGAAAGCTAAGGCAAGGGCTAGAAACAACAGACTCCACCCACTGAAGACATTGTCCATTGCTTATCCTCTCCTTCACGCTGAGCTTCTGAGAATCGTATACTAGTTGACAAATTCCGTCAGCTGTTCCCGCGACGCCCAATAGAAGTGACTTGCATTGTTGCGTTAAAACTTGCTACCGCCACTACTAAAAGCTACAGAAACTTCCAGGTGCGGTGGAGGCGGAGGTCCTTGCATCCTTGCATTGGGCTTCCCGAAAGGTAATTGCTATCGGGTTTTGCAGAGCACTTGACAAGTGGATAAGTCAGAGTTATAATAAGAATCAGAAATATCAGATAAAGCTGAACGGAGGGGATTCGAGTTGGTAAAACAAACAGAAAAAAGCTCTTCACAGGCCAAGTCAGGTTGTGGAGAGCAATGCTGCAAGGTAGAGGCCCTCGTCAGCGTGGATGAGCGGGGGCAGATGGTCCTTCCCAAAGAGATCCGCGATAAGGCCAATATCCGCGGGGGTGACAAGCTGACCATTACAAGTTGGGAGAAAGACGGCAAAGTGTGTTGTCTCCTTCTTACCAAAGCTGACGAGCTGGCCGATATGGTAAGGGCCACGCTTGGGCCGGTGGCAAAAGAGATCCTGCGGGATCAGTAGAAAAAAAGGAGGTCTCACCCATGAGACCCGAAGACATCAGAAAAGCGGTACGCCAGAGCTACACCCAAGTCTCCAAACGAGAAGGGTCGTGTTGCACCCCAACGAGTAGTTGCGGTTGCACCAGCCCGCAGGAGGGTGTGAGCAAGGCGATTGGCTACACGGAGCAGCAGCTCCAGGCGGTTCCCGAGGGAGCCAACCTGGGGCTAGGTTGCGGGAATCCCACTGCACTGGCCTCTCTCAAGGAAGGCGACGTGGTGCTCGATCTTGGCGCCGGTGCGGGAATTGATTGCTTCCTCGCTGCTAATGCTGTGGGTGAGAGTGGGCACGTCATCGGCGTGGACATGACGGCCGAGATGGTTGAAAAGGCAAGAGAAAATGCCAGGCAGGGCAATTACCACAACATCGAATTCAGATTGGGAGAGATCGAGAACCTGCCGGTTGCGGACAATTCCGTTGACGTGGTGATATCAAATTGCGTCATCAACCTCTCGCCCGACAAAGCGAGGGTCTTTAAGGAGGCCTACCGAGCGTTGAGGCCAGGAGGACGATTGCTTGTTTCGGACATCGTCTTGCTGAAAGCCTTGCCCGACGCGGTCAGAAGTTCGGTCGAGGCGTACGTCGGTTGCATTGCCGGAGCGGCGATGAAACAGGACTACCTGGCGTCAATAGAGAATGCAGGGTTTCAACGGGTGGAGGTTCTAAGCGAGGTGTCCGCCAAGGCAGCCTTCTCCGGTGCCGTTGTGGACGAAGAGGCAAAGACAACTGGGATCTCATCAAACACCCTAGAAGAGGTTGCACAAACTGTAGAAAGCATCAGTGTACGAGCGATCAAGCCAATGGATGCTGGCTAGAAAAGAGGCAACGATGCGAGAGTATTATTTGGAGTTGGCCAAGATCCACCAGGCACGGTTGCTTAACATCGCAGAGAAGAGGCGGTTGCTCAAAAAGGCCACGAGCGGGGAGATTTCAAGGAACGGTGCTTGGGCGCAACTCTTTGCCAAACTCAGTGAAATCTTGAGCGGTAGCGGCCTGAAACGAAAGAAAAGGGGAGCCCGAAGAAAGGCGTTAGGGGAAAGGCCGATCGCAGAAGTTTTCGAGTGCGCGCGGCAGGATGACGGGGAGGGCCGGCTTGGTTCCGAAAGTGCAAGCTTCGAATACAGCAATAAGACCATACAATGCTCGTGCACGGGATAGTGCCAACTTGGATACTGCCGCACATGAGACTGCCGTGTGACAGCTACTCCGCGCATAAGACGACTTCCCGGCTTGTCAGCGAGTTCAAAAGTAGTCCCCTAGGGCGTACTAGCCTTCTCTGTACCAAGACCTCTCAAAGTTCAAAAGCAGTCCAATAAGAGGTAAGACAAAGATACGCATTCGAGACACGGCTCTTGAGTGCCTCTTAACAGCTTTTCGTTTCCATACAACGCGCAACTAAGATTGCGGATCGACTAAACCTACAGCACGGCAAGGTAGCGCTCGAGTTCATAACGGTGGACCTGGGAGCGGTAGGCATCCCATTCGATTCTCTTGTTCTGGATAAATTTCTCGAAGATGTGATCGCCCAACGCTCGGCGGACAAGCGCACTTTTCTCCATGTACGCGATTGCTTCGTTGAGGCTCCCCGGAAGCGCTTCGATGCCCAGCTCATCCCGCTCCTTCGGACTCATGGCGTAAACATCACGCTCCATGGGATCCGCAAGCGAGTAACCGTGTTCAATCCCCTCAAGGCCCGCGTGAAGCATCACTGCAAAAGCAAGGTAGGGATTACACGCCGGATCCGGCGCCCGGAACTCGATACGGGTGTCAGTTTCCTTACCGGGCTTGTACATGGGGATGCGGACCATGTTGCTGCGGTTCCGAATCGCCCAGGTGATGTAGACAGGAGCCTCGTAACCGGGGACGAGTCGCTTGTAGGAGTTGACCCATTGAGCGCAGACCCCGATGATCTCCTTGGCGTGTTTCATGATCCCAGCGATGTACCCCCTGGCAATAGAGGAGAGATATAGAGGGTCTTCAGGATCAAAGAAGGCGTTGTGGCCATCTTGGCGAGCGAGGGATTGGTGGGTGTGCATTCCTGAGCCGTTTTGACCGAAGAGAGGCTTAGGCATAAACGTGGCATGGATCCCATGGCGCCGTGCAACCTCCTTGACAACGTATCGGCAGGTCATGAGGTTGTCGGCCATTCTAAGAGCCCCACAGAAGCAAAGATCGATCTCCTCTTGGCTCGGCGCCACCTCGTGATGGGTGGCCTCCACACCGATTCCCATCCCTTCGAGGGCAAGTACGGTCTCTCTTCGTATCTCTGAGCCAAGGTCTGGTGGCATCAAGTCGAAATACCCGGCCGAATCCAAGGTTTCAGGAGAAGAATCGGAGCGAAGGTAGAAGTACTCCACTTCCGGTCCCACATCCATTGTAAAGCCCTCTTCTTCCGCTCGGGCCAAGGCTCGCTTGAGAGCCCAGCGTGGATCCCCGTTGTACGGACTCCCATCTGGCTTGACCACGTCGCAGATCAGACGAGCAACACTCCCCCAAGGAAGGATGGCAAAGGTGTCAGGATCGGGCTTGACGATCATGTCGCTTTCATCAATACGCGCAAACCCATGGATAGAGGAACCGTCAAAGCCGATCCCCTCGTCCAACGCTTCCCGCAGTTCTGCCGTTGGAATCTCCACGCTCTTCAGATTGCCTAGAAGATCGCTAAACCAGAGCTGGACGAAACGTATCCCTTTTTCTTGAGTCTCCTGGCAGACCTTCTCGATCGCGTTTTCCTCCACCGCAACCTCCTTATTAGAAGCCGTCAGTGGATTTTATCCACTTGTTTGGCACAATCCACCCTCTCCCGACCCAACATTACGAGGTGCTGAGCTCTGGCGTACCAGATCCCCACTGTACTTATAGTAGAAGCAGCCGATTCAAAAAGCTTTCCCCAAAAGGGCAGCCCGTGAAGGCCGCCCTCATGCTCAAGTTCAACTCCCAAGTGCAACTGTCAAGGTTGTCTTCGTGTTGAAGAATACTTCGTACGGGGTTCGGAAGCCAAGGGTCTTTCTTGGCCGGTGATTGAGTCGGTGCACCGTCCTTCATCTTTCTGGGGCCTCTCACCTACAAGAAGAGTCTCCAGCGTTTCAGCCTTCGGTCGCTCAGAAGTCCCAAACTCATCCATTAAGGGTGGTCGAAGCGATGTCTGCTCACTCGATACGTAGGGGATATGCTGGTTCTCCCTTAACTGGAAGTTTGAACGATCATGGGACCTAGCCCATTGTGCAGCTACTCCAATAGGCACATCTCTTCGACGTGACTACAAAAATGAAATAAATCAAGGCAATATGCCAAAGCAAAAGGGAAGACCCTCGTCTCCCCCTTCGCCTGGAAGCACCGGGCGGTGCTGACTGTCTAGAAAATATGATGGACAATCGGCATACTTGCTGCCATGACATGAGTTAAACTTTTTATGGACTTCGCGCACCTGTGCCAAGACGTTTACGCAATTAAAGGTATCATTCCTTCTTCTCTTTTAAATACCGGTCGATCGCTGCGGCGGCGCGTTTACCTGCCCCCATTGCCTCAATCACTGTGGCAGCACCAGTGACGATGTCTCCGCCGGCGAAGATCCCTTCTTTGCTCGTCTGACCGGTTTTCGGATCGGCGACTATGTTCCCGCGCTGACTCAATTTAAGCCCCTTCGTTGTTCTTGGGACTAATGGATGCGGTCCATTACCGATGGCAACCACGACCGTATC
>Ga0114919_10000838_pt1 | contig 24483 bp, 24 predicted proteins | sample BlataG_FD_88682 | JGI IMG/M metagenome (GOLD analysis project Ga0114919, IMG submission 88682) | Deep subsurface microbial communities from Black Sea to uncover new lineages of life (NeLLi) - Black_00105 metaG | ecosystem: Environmental > Aquatic > Marine > Oceanic > Sediment | place: Atlantic... | reverse complement strand
GCGCTTCAGCATGACCCCGTGATTCCCCTCTGCGACCTCATCGAAGGCGTAAGGGAAGAGGCGAATGGAGTGAGTTGCAATTAATCGCCACAACGGGCGAGTCCCGTTAACGCAACAGAACCCCTTCGGCATAGACTCCCTTAAATCATAGCGTGCCGAGCTTCCTTAGATCGCCAGCAGTCTGATAGTTCAATATCTCCCCCTGTGCGAACCCATATACGCAATAGTCGTCAATACCCGTCTGTCTGAGAAGCGGAATCATTCGCTCGTTATCGGGCGTGCGTACAATATCAGAGCCGAGCGCTAAGGGGGAGAATGCAGGGAGTATCAATCGATTGGTTTCCGCGTTGTACAGAAAACAGGGGATTTTTACTGAGGCGCCTGTCAACTCTCTCAGCCTCAGCGCGGGATGCTCATGTGCCAATATCATGCCGCCATCCCAGAACGATTCGATCTCGTGACCATGAGCTATCTTGATATCGTCTAGTACTAACTCTTTCCTGAGCTGTAAACCTCTCCTCGATAGTATGGTGGCCAGATAGTTGTCATGATTCCCTCTCAATATCACTGGTTTTGCGGATTGAGCGATCGCGTCAACAATCTTTTCAACATCGTTCCATTCGGCCCCTATATTTCTCTGAAAGTTATGCTTGAGGTCTCCGTTTATTATTACGAGGGTCGGATCGAAGCGATCAATCGCCTCTTGAAATCTCGAGATCATCTCCTCCGTTTGAAATCTCGGAATTGCGAATCCCTCCTCCTCTAAACACGCTTCATATCCAACATGCAGATCGGCGATCAGCAGAGCGCCGCTCGGAATATGAAATGCGCAGCCGAGGGAGGAGAGCACGAGATCGTGCGATACCTGAATTTCACTGCTCATTTATCTGATCGTGTTTTTTACAGCTCAATCCATATTTATTTTCTTCCTATGACAAGCATATTCTGTGACCTCGGGGCGAGATTGATATGCCCATCAAATAAGGGGTTTCTGACATACTCCAACGGCTAAAGCACGTTGAGTTCTAAGGTTGATGTCGTTCCCATCAGAGCCTTTTGGGGGGTATCAGTGCTCCCCTTATACGCATCTCTGTCTACGCATAATCGACCATCCTTAACTTGACGCAATGCAATATTGAACGATGCATTGCTATCCGCATGGTCTACGTGTCCGCAAGATGGACACTTGAATTTTTTATCGTTTCGTATGCCTAAATGACCGCATAAACTACAATTCTGACTGGTATATGCCGGTTCAACATAGACAACAGGTATCCCAAGCAACTCAGCCTTATATTTTATCATCTGCTCCAGTTGATAATAAGACCAACTGTTCAAAGAATACCTGAAACCCTTACGGGATTTCACCCGTTTTCTAATCTGTTGAATGTCCTCTAACTTAATACCAACATTGTTCTTATCTGCAGTTTCAATAATCTTTCTGCTTATTTTATGATTCAAATCACGAACAATGTTACTTTCACGATGTTTGATCCTTTTGACTAAATCATATTTGCCTTTCTTCTGCAAATCCCTCCTGATGTGCTTATACTTCTTATGAATATATTCTGCCTGTTTTCCGAGTTTCAAAACTTTACCTGTTGATGGATTGCCGACAACAGCAACATGACCTGTGGTGTTGCGGTCAACACCGAGATATCCATCGACCTTACGGGTTGATGGTTCATTAATGGTTACACTTACAAAAGTATAGTCTTTGTTGATTTCAATCTGGTTTATCTTCTTGAAGTCATTGCGGAAATGATAATCCAAATCAAGTTTGAGAGAAGGTATTGTGATTTGCCTGTTGTTTTTATCAACCTTTATTCCTTGATTTGGAACGGTCAATACCACATTACGGACACGTTTTGCGTTTTTATCTTTTGAATATTTCCTGAGTATCTGGTTTGCAATCACGGATTTCAAACCAATGTGTTTGACATCCTTTGAACTTCTGCTACCTGTTTTCAGAGCAAACTCTGCAACTTTGTGTGCGAGGTTGAGTTCGTGGGAGAGATCCCTGTTATATTTGACTTTGAAAGTTAATATCATTGATTTTTCTGCTCCTCAATATATTTTCTCATGTTTTGCTCAGAGATACGTCCAACAGATTCCACATAATAGCTTCTTGTCCAAAGAGTAGGAAGCCTGCTCTTTAATGATGGGTGTTCTTCTCTGAGAACACGAGATGTATATCCTTTGAATTGTTGAACAATCCAATGAGGGCTATCAATCGGTTTCCCTTTGACAAAGAGGTGCACATGGTCTGGTAGTATTTCCATCTGGATAATCTCAACCTCTATCTCTTTTGCTTTTTCCTGCAAAAGTTGTCTTAGATGTTTTTCAACGTCTCCGACTAATACCTTTCTGCGATATTTTGGACACCATATCAAGTGGTAGCTAAGATTATGAACCGTTGTATTGCTGAGTTTCCATCGTTGAGAAACCATCAATTTATATTATATTCCTGGCATGTTTATAATACTTTCGGCTATTGAAATTCATCCCACGACTAAAGTGGTGGGCTTTCTTTCAACGAAGTTTGTAAAATCCCGGACAGGATTACCATAGACCGGATAGGGGGATGGCGATGAGGTCGCGCACTCAGCTCACCGAAGAGGCGAAGAAGATAGCTGATATTATCTTCTCGGCAGATGAGGTTCTCATCGCCAGCCATATAGACGCTGACGGCATCTCAGCCGCTGCCTTAGCCTCTTCTGCTCTTGATAGAGCGGGAATAAAGCACGAGGTTCTCTTTCTCAGAAAGCTCGATAATCAGTCGATAGAGCAGCTTATGCAGAGATCGTCGGACATGCTTGTTTGGTTGACAGATCTCGGCAGCGCCTATGCCTCGCACTTCTGCAATGACAATGTCGTGATCACCGATCACCATCAGACGGAGGCGGAGTTCGAGAAGGTCGGCAACGACAAACAGACCACGCTTTTTTCATTTTCCGAGCCTGCTCATCTGAATCCTCACCGTTTTGGCTATTCGGGGGCGAGAGATATCAGCGCTGCTGGACTGGTGTTTCTTGTCGCGACAGAAATGGATCGTGCAAATAACGAATTAGTCGGTCTATCAATCATCGGAGCTGTTGGAGATATGCAGGATAATGATGCCAGACGATTGACGGGCTTGAACGCCGAAATGGTAAAGTTAGGTGTCCGTTTAGGGAAGGTTCGGAAAGCGCTCGATCTGAGACTTTTCGGTACCGAGACGAGATCTTTACCAAAGCTACTCGAGTATGCGACAGATCCCGTATTACCCGGTCTCTCAGGCAACATGGCTGCCTGCGAGGAGTTTCTCAAAATGTTAAAAGTCCAGACCGCGAACGAAAGCGGATGGCGGCACTGGTCGGAGCTTGTCGGCTCGGAGAAGCGCAGAATCATAACCGCTCTATCTCGCCATATCCTTGAGAACGGCGGCAATCAAGATGCCGTCGTGCGGCTCATGGGCGAGGTGTACACCTTTCCTGAGGAGGAGATCGGGCGACCGACGAGGGAGGCGAGGGAGTTTGCCACTCTGCTGAACTCCTGTGGAAGAAACGGTATGCCCCAAATCGGGCTGGAGCTTTGCAAGGGAGACAGGGACGAGGCTCTCGAGCAGGCTTTTTCGCTCCTCAGAGATCACCGGGAGAATATATCCAATGCAATTGGGTTCGTTAGAGAGACGGGGATTACGAGTTTCGGCAGCATCCAACACTTTCATTGCGCTGACCAGGTGAAAGATACGATTGTTGGAATAATCGCTGGCATGCTGCTCGGCTCGGGAGATGCTGACCGCTCAAAACCGCTGGTTGGCTTTGCGATCTCGCGTGAGGCATCGGGCGAGTTCAAGATCAAGGCATCGATCAGGGGCGTCCGCGAGCTTGTCGACAGCGGCCTCAATCTCGCCAACGCAGCTCGTCTGGCAGCTGAGCGCGTTGGCGGCGTTGGTGGCGGTCACAACATCGCTGCTGGCGCAACAATACCACTCGGATCAGAAGAGGAATTTCTGGCGGCTCTCGAACGAGTGATAAGAGAACAGCTCGGCGCTTATTAGAGTGCGGCCAGCAGAATAGCCTTTTGAGCGTGCAACCTATTCTCTACCTGCTCGAAAACCACGCTCTTCTCACCATCGATAACTTCGGGTTCGACCTCGAGGCCCCGATGTGCTGGCAGGCAATGCATGAATATTGCGTCCTCATTCGCTTTCGCCATCATCTTCTCTGTGATTTTATAGGGAATAAAAACCTTTTCTTTCTCCTCGCGGTCAGATTCCTCTCCCATTGATATCCAGACATCTGTGTAAATGATGTCCGCCTCCTCTACTGCCTTAAAAGGATTGGTGAATATCTCTATCTTGCAGTCGTTTTCCGCTGCAATACTCTGCGCCTCCGATATGATCTCCTTTTTTGGCTGGTGGAGACTCGGAGATGCAGCTGCCACATTCATGCCAGTGATCGCCCCGCCGAGCAGCAATGAGTTGCAGACATTATTCCCATCACCAATATATGCGAGCTTCAGCCCCCTCAGCGATTCTTTCTTTTCGAGAATCGTCATGAGATCGGCAACCACCTGACACGGATGCTCTTGATCGTCCAGAGCGTTGATCACGGGAACATAAGCCGCCTCAGAAAGCTCGATCATGATCTCGTGTGAGACTGCTCTGTAGATTATGCAGTCGAAGTAGCTGGACAAAACCTTCCCCACATCAGCAGGGCTCTCTCTCTCACCTATCTGCACCTCGTCCGGACCCATATAGATAGCATTTCCGCCAAGCTGCTGAATCGCCACGGCAAATGAGGCCTTTGTTCTCAGGCTTTGCTTCTCGAAGAGCAATACGATGTTCTTGCTGCCGAGAGGCTTTCTGGCCCCTTTTTTAGTCTCTTTCGTCTTCAGCTTGGCTGCGTTGATGAGAATCTTATCGAGATCTTCCTTCATGTCGAGCATAGAAATAATATCCTTAACCATCTCACTTCACCGCGCAAACCATGAGCGGCTTTCATTGACTTAAAAACTTTCTTCTAGCTGGCGCAAAGAGCGAATCCGCAGCAGGGGCATTCGATGCAGCCAGATCTATGTGCTAATGGTCCACCGCAGTCGGGGCATCTAATGCTCATCAAAGCTCTTCTCTCAGGCCGCTCTCTTCCGTTGCAATATGCCAAGCCCATCTCCTGAGAAGCCATCATCTTAAACTGAAACTTGAATCAATAGGGGGGAGATGAGCGAAAATGGCGGATAATCATCTTGCCAGGGTTCTAATAAGCTTTATCTACGAAAACGATATGATAACAAGTTCCCAGCAAGATGGCCGGGGTGGGGTAGTGGTATCCTTGGGGACTGTGGATCCCCTGAGCCGGGTTCGATTCCCGGTCCCGGCCCTCAGGTAATAGGGATTATTGTTATTAGAAGACGGTTAGGGGGCAATAATCCATACAATCTTCCAATATAATATACGGCTGGCAGAGATGCTCTGTCTGAAATACTCTTTTCGTTTTTCGAAAAAAATCCGGATATTTCTTGGAACCTATGAGAGAAGCAATAACAGTTCCATAGAGACATTATCATTCACGATTTGCTCTCCTTGCGCAGTATCCTTGTCTTCTTCTTTTCCTTTTTCTTCTTCCTTTTCGGCTCTTTCTTAGGCTTCTTGGCTTTCTTTGTCTGTGTATCTTTGGCGGAGACTAAAACCTCCCTTATTCTATCAACTTCTTCATCCGCCCTTTCCGAGCTACGTTCTTTCACAGCCTCTATAATCTCTTTCGCTTTCTCCCCGCTTTCGATAAAAGAGATCTCGGAGAAGACGGTGCTACAGCTCCAACATGACTGATCGGTAATTGGCAGCTTCTCTCCGCATACTGGGCAATCGACCTTTGCGTCTTTCAGACGCATTTCACATCTCGGACAATATTCCTCGTCTCCGCGAATCATGAGTCCACAGGAGGGGCAGGCAACCCGCCGTGCACCGCGTCGAATATTCTCGAGTTCGACCTCGATCAGCTCGTCCACGAAACCGTCCATAGAGAATTTTTCCAATCCATCCTTTATCTGTCTTGCGAACTTGACGAGGTCTGTCATACAGGTGGAGCACTTCTCCGCGTTTCTCCAGACAAGCCCGGCGCAGAAGGGGCATTCGAATAGAGTCCCAGGTCCGAACTTCATACCGCAACGTGGGCATTCTTCAACGGTGGAATGCACTATACGTCCGCATTTGAAGCAGCTCAGAAAAGTGACTGTTTCCTCTTTTTCACTCATCGAAGCGTAAATAGCATTTAGCTTATTTATAATTCAATGATGATATCATAGAAATATCTGCAACATTGCCCTCATACGCATACGAAAAAGACGCAATTGGCATGCTTGAAATCACCATATATTCGAGCAATAATCTCTATGGTTAATTTGGTGAAAAATATCCCGGGATGAGGGTAGTCAAACACGAAGTTTTTTTAAAGAACAATTGAAATATGCCAATGACGTAGAGCCGGCGTGAGCACTATGAGCTGGGACGGTCCAATTAAGAAGATCAACTCCTTTGAGTTCGAAATACCGCAGAGCTACAAGCGCTGCATGCACACATCGGCATTAGTATTTTCAGATGACCAAATGATTGAAACGATAAAGCGGGATAATTCTCTCGAGCAATTAACGAATGTTGCCTGTTTGCCGGGAATAGTCGGCAAGTCCATGGCAATGCCAGACATTCATTGGGGATACGGTTTTCCCATTGGTGGCGTCGCGGCGTTCGATGCTCAGGAGGGGATAATCTCACCCGGCGGAATTGGCTTTGATATAAACTGCGGTGTTAGGCTGATAAGAACCGACTTGAGATTCGATGATGTGAAGGAGAAGATTATCCCGCTCATTGATACTCTCTTCAGAAATGTGCCCTCCGGCGTCGGGGAGAAGGGCAAGCTGCGTCTGTCTCAGTCCGAGGTTGATGAGGTTCTTGCTCGAGGCGCGAAATGGGCGGTTGATACGGGATATGGATGGAAAGATGATCTGATCTCCTCAGAGGAGAACGGCTCCATGCCCGGAGGTGATCCCGATAATGTCTCCTCAAAGGCTAAGCAGAGAGGCGCTCCGCAGCTGGGAACCCTGGGTGGGGGCAATCACTTCATGGAAATACAGAAGGTTGCCGAGATATTCGATCCAGAGGCAGCAAAAGCCTTCGGAATAAATGCTACAGGGCAGGTCATGTATTCCATCCACAGCGGCTCCCGCGGCTGTGGTCACCAGATTGCAACAGATTACCTGCGCATTATGGAGGGATGTCTGAGTAAGTTCAATATTCCCGTGGAGGATCGACAGCTCGCCTGTGCTCCAGTGAATAGCAGAGAGGGGCAGGATTATTTCTCGGCAATGGTCTGCGCGGCTAACTATGCGTGGGCCAATCGCCAGCTCATTCTTCACTGGTCTCGTGAGTCTTTCGAGCAGGCGCTCGGCGTGAAAGCCGAGGATATCGGAATGCGGATGATCTACGATGTGACTCACAATATCTGCAAAGTCGAAACTCATCAGACCGATGATGGGCCACGGAAGCTCTATGTTCACAGAAAAGGTGCGACAAGGGCATTTGCGAAGGGCGCCCCCGGTGTGCCCGACAAGTATGCCGAAGTAGGTCAGCCAGTTCTCATACCTGGTGATATGGGTAGCGCGAGCTTCGTGCTCGTCGGCACCGAGCGCGCAATGCGCGAAACCTTTGGCTCTACATGCCATGGAGCAGGCAGGCTCCTCTCCCGCAAGGCGGCAACGAGAAGGTTTGACAAGGACCAAGTCCTGAGTGAATTGAGGAGCAGAGGTATCTATTTGAAGTCAGCATCGAGAGAGGGAATAGTTGAGGAGGCTCCCGGCGCGTACAAGGATATCGATAGCGTCATAAGGATAGCAGACGGCGCTGGAATATCGCGACCTGTGGCGAAGCTGGTGCCATTCGGCGTCGTGAAGGGATAGTCATCACGCGAGAAGAACTCGCTTCGCCGCTTTTTCGACATCAATTCGCATCTTTGAAGGGCAGGCAACCATAAGCACCCAATCTTGAACCTTTCTGATCTGCAAGGCATTTGCTAGAGGGCTGATCCTCGAGAGCGGTTTTACCATCTCGCCATCGAGAATTCCGATGTTTACGCTGCTCATCCGTGGCTCCGTGGTTGCGATCTCCTCGATAGGGACATCCAGAATGACGCTTCCGGAGGGCACACCCGCTCTTCTGCATATGTTCTCCTCGATCGACATCTTCTCTTGATAATCCTGCAGTCTCTCGATTACTCCGATATTCTGTTCTTCGATATCGGATGATTTCCATACGAGCGCAGCCTTGTACAACTTTCTGTATTTCAGCGAGGTGATGATCCGCTTAGAAAAATCATCATGCTTCTTGAGAATCCATAGAAAACCGAAATCGCTTTGCTTTCTGGCGGCATCGATCTCCTCCCTTTCCAACCTCTCGGCTGCCTTTGCGAGCATCAGTTCCGCGATTCTCACCGTTCTGTGGAAATAGACGGTCGTAAACATGAGCGCCCGTGCGACAAGCATGCCTTCAACGGCTGGGATGCCGCTTATCTCGACAACTAGATCGTCATTGTGGATGGAGAGCGTATCGAGCAGCCTATCGAGGTCTATTACGCCATGTGCAACGCCTGTGTGATGTGAATCGCGCATGAGATAATCGATCTGGTCGCAGTCAACCGGTCCATGAATGATCTGAATAGGGTATTTCACAATATTGAAGTGAGCTTTACCGGGCTGTACAAGCCTGCTCTGCTCAGAATCCCAATCTTGGTCATTCCTTTTTATGAGTCCAGCGATCTCCTTCGGCTCGATCTGATGTTTCTCCACGACCTCAACGATCGTGGAGAGATCTTCCAGATCGCCTTTCTCAGTCTCTGGCAGCATCGATTCTCGACCGGCTATAACCTCCTCCGCAAGCTCATCATGGGTAAAGCCGAACATATCTTTGAGTAGCCATTCGAGCGTATGAGAAAAGGGCGCATGAGCCACATCATGAAGCAGAGCCGCGCATTTAATCTTCACCGCTTCTTTCTCTTCCGCCCCCAACGACTTGCACATCATTGTGGCTACCTGATAGGTTCCAAGGGAGTGCTCCAGCCTCGTATGGTGCGCCCCTGGAAACACAAGGTATGCAAGCCCAAGCTGCTTAATATCATGCAACCTCTGGAATTCAGCGGTTTCAATTAGATCGAGAAACACTCCCTCGACGGCTATGCTTCCGTGAACCGAGTCATGAACGATCTTTCTGTCTTTCACGCGAGAGCGATTTCCTACATGATACTATTTCTTGTCGGTGCTTCGATGTTCTGTATATTCTATTTAATAAGGGGCCATTCTCGATTTTGATACACAAGAGGAAACCTATTTATCCAGAGCCCTTAATTATCTCGTCTGATACCGAGGCTTGTCGATGGAGCCCGCTCCCGAAAAGAAGATCGAACGAGTTAAGACTTTCATTGAAGGTTTAGACGAGCGTCTCGGCGGAGGTATCCGGAAAGGACATGTTATTCTATTGGCCGGCATGCCCGGCACGATGAAGTCCTCCATTGCGCTCAATATCCTCTATAACAATGCTTATCTGAAGGGATGCAAGGTTCTCTACATTAGCATTGAGGAGAGCCGCGAAAGTCTGATGGCCGTGATGAAGAACCTGGGCATGACCGAGATTGACGAATCCAAATTTTTCATAGTCGATATTGGCCGACTCAGACTCGAGCATACCGATGCTGACATAGGGCGGGATTGGTTCAGAATTCTCAAGGAGTATCTTCGCAAGAAGGTGGAGGTCGAGGGGATCGAGATAATTGTCATCGACTCGCTCACGGCCATCTATTCGCTCACATCATTGGAAAACCCACGACAGGAACTCTTCCACTTTTTCGGCTTCTTGAAACGTCTCGGGGTGACTACTTTTCTCATCTCCGAAACCGAGGCAGACAGCAGCAGCTTCGGCCCATATCACGAGGATTTTCTCGCCGATGGCACATTCCTACTGAAATTTGTAGATGTGGGAGATATCGATGTCCAGCTGAGGATGAGAATCGTGAAAATTCGTCATTCAAAGATCTATCACGGATACCTTACTCTCCTTTTCAGAGATGGTCAGTTTACCGTGACTACACCCATTTCGGAATGAGCCACAGCTCTTTATTGAGATATAATCTGCATCAAGTCAAAGGAGCGCGAAACAAGATTTTCCTATTTACTAAAATCCGCCGCGAATTTTGTTCCTGTCAACCCTGACCCCTGTAGGAGTCACCATGAGCAGGTTTTTACCAACACCTGCGACATCACCGTTGACATCTCTGACGACATTCTTGAGCTCACTTGTTACTCTCCTCAGGGTGAGATCGTCATTTGCTATTGACGTGATATCAATCAGTACGATATTCCCGTTGTAAACATGGGCGGTGAGCGTGGAAAGATCCTCGTAGCGATAGAGCTCACCAACTTTAATGAGCATCTGCGCCTCAGCTTCGCCCTCACCCTCGAATATCATATCGCTCAGGTCGATATATGATTCCGTCTCCACGACCTCCTCTTCTCTCTCAGTCTTTGGAATTAGTCCTCTACGCTTGATAATCGTCATCCGCATCCCTCTTTCCCAGTAATCAGGATTCCAAAATATAAATGTTCCTCAATACTGGAATTCCTGCATCTACTTCGGGGATTTATCTGTTACCCAACCTCCAAATATCGTCGCCCACATAGTGCAGATTCTTTACTGCTTTTCCCCTCGTGCTTCTCACCATTTCCGTTCCGGTGAGAAGTGCAGTTCCGATGGCTATGGGTTTTCTGTTCTTCTCATCACGAACCCAGACGACATCACCGACCTCTATGCTCTCATCTGCTTCCACGATGCCCGGCGCCATTATATCCGCTCCGCTCGCTATAAACTGAACCGCACCCATATCGATCGTGACATATCTGCCAGTGGGTAAGTTTCGAAGCAACCCTCTGATCGTTGGAAGCAGTCGATCGTTCATATATACTCCAACAACCTCATCGCGATCGAGCAATACCGTCCATTCAGCGATTTGAGCCACATCTATTTTCGAACCCGGCGAGAAGGGAACTGATCCCATTGCATCGATCATCTCTTCCTCTGTCGCCTTAACCTCCTTCTTGCTCAATCTGTGCCTATTCTTGCATCTTTCTCCAGACATTGCCATACATCCTCATCAGTATGTGTTTTGTCGAATTATTGCTCGATTTTGAAACCGCTACGGAGCTATCGGCCGCTGCTTGATTGAAAGATCATTATCCTGTCATATCCTGCTACAATGAGGTGATTTTCGGCTTGAGTTTCTCAGCCGTCTCGACTATAGCATCTTCCAACTGAGGGATTGAAACTCCTTTTGCGGTGATTTGCTTTGCGTTTAAAAGATATTCTCGCAATGTTTTCTCTTCCTCTTCAAGCCGAAGTAGTATTGCCATCGTGGCAGCGGAATCGGGATCTATATTGAGCGCCCTGCGAAAGGCCGTGATTGCTCTTTTCTTTTTTCCTGCCCTTAAAAGCCACAGCCCGAACTTGTACCAGAAAGTCGGGCTCTTAGAATCCAAATGCGATGTCCTCGCCAGCAATTCTTCCTCTGTGAATAATTCCTTTCCCCGATCTCGGCTCTTTATAATCGCCGTTAATCCATGCTTGTCGGCCTCCTCGATTCTCCTGGAGATCTTATCCCCTCTGTCTTTGCTCGCCAATCCACGAGCCATTCGCAGGCTTTTCTCAGCCTCCTCCACCTGGCCTATCATCTCCTGGCACATCGCCAATACAATTAAAGGTTCTGGGGATTGCGGCTCCGTTTCGACCACGTGTTCGGCGTACGCGAGAGCCTCATCGGGCGATGAGTGTATTGCCATCATAGCCTTCAGCATCCAGAAATCGGCGCATATCGGATTCATGGATATAGCTCTGTCAATCACCTCCTCAGCCTCCCGATATTTTCCAAGCATATACAGCGTCTCAGCCTCCGCGTAGTGCGCGTAATCAAAACTCCAATCGATCTCCACGGCTCTTCGATGAAACCACAGCGCTTCAGCATACAGCTCCATCTTCATCAGGGCATTTCCGATATTGTTCCATGCGATTTCGTAATCGGGATTCTTCTCGAGGGCAATAACGAACTTAGGAATGGATTCTCTGTACCTTCCGAGGTTGTACAACGCATTACCCCAATTGTTCCAGAGTACCCAGTCATCCGCATTAATCTCCAGGATCTTCCTATAAACTGGAAGAGCCTCATCCAGTCTGTCGCTCCCATGCAGCGCAAAAACAAAGTTCTGCAACACCTGCAGTTCTCCCTTTCCTTCCTTCTCTGCTTCTTTGAGATGCCTCATACCTTCTCCCTCATCGCCTGAGGCTAAGAAGGCCAAGCCCAGCAAGCTCTTGCTCCTCGCGTCATTCGTTCGATCAAGGAGCTTCTTGAAGTTTTCGATGGCCTCTTGATGCATCCCCATCTCAAGAAAAGTTTCGCCCAGAATTTGGATTATTTCATCGCTTTCCCTGATCTCTGCTGGTATCTCCTGTAATAGGGGGAGAATCGCATCGTATGCTCCCGCCTCGCTCAGCTCGTGTAATGCTACCGATATTAGCCTGCTCGAGGAGGATCCTCTGATCGTCGGTAGGAGAATCTTAACGCCCCTCTGGATCTTATTCGATCGAAAAAGGCTGCGCGCCAGACCAATTCGTATTTCATGATCCTCTGGATCCAGCGACAGAGTTCGGGAGAATAGCTTTCGTGCCCCCTCCCAATTTCCCTCAGCCAGAAGTAATATTGCCATATTTTTCAGCGCGAATACATTGCGCGGATTCTCCAACACTGCAGTCATATAGTGAGCGCGGGCCTTCTCCATCTGTCCTAAGCGATCGAAACACGCCCCGATATTGTTCTCAACAGAATCTTTCCTAAAGCCTTCCTGAGAAGCTTTCGTGAAATCCTCAATTGCCCGCTCAAATTCGTTATTATCGTACAGCTTGAGCGCTCTATCGAATAACTCCTTTCCGGCAACTCTGGCCGCCTTTAAATTCCTGCGTGAGAACTTCCCCATAGATTCAAGGCGCACAATATAATTCGAAAACTATAAATAATATCCCTCTGGATTGTTCGAGCCAATGATTGCAGTTTTCGGTCTGGAGCCCAAGTCAATAATTCTCGCCTATATGCTCACGAGATTGAAAGATGCGAAGGCTGTTCAGTTCGATCCGACAAAACGATTTTTTTTCGACGAGGTAGAGGATACGCGTCAGTTGGATTTCGACAAGATCTACCCTGAATATGGGGAGCGCTTTGGCAGGATAGATTTTCTGGAGGATTCGAAGCTCTATGAGGTGATCAGCAACGAAATTTTCTGGGCTCTCAGATTTAGATCGAGGGACAATGACGTTCTCATTTTGCAGGTATTGAAGCAAATTGAGGCGGAAGGGAGCAAGAGCTACCTATCCAAGAATACGGGGGAGTCGCGGGAGATGAGATTTCGCGTCAGGAGGGTGCTCTCAGAGTTCAATAGAGCCCTGAGATTCATCAGGTTTACGAGATATGAGACGCCCGCGGTTTCAATCTCAAAAGCATCATTTGATAACGATATAGCGGACATGGTGCTCAGGGCTGAGGCGATGAGAGCCCCGGGATATATCGTCGCGATATATGATGACAAGTGCGTCAAAATCCTGCTCAATGACGAGCCTTATATTGCGAAGCGGAGGCGGGTTCCTCTTTCTCCGGATCGAAGGGAATTCCAGCGATTTTGGGGGGACTTACCAAGCTCTGGAAAAGCGATCCTCGTCAGAGATGAAACGCACGCGATAAGTGAGGCCCCTTCGATAGTTTTCCCGCAGATGGATGAGACAGCTGAGAGGGCAATCAGCCCAGAAGTTGCAACCCTGGACGATTTCGTGTGAAAGAGATTTTGACTGTCACCCGATATTCGAAAAAGATGCTGTTATCATTTTGGCTATCCATCCCGAAAAAATCATGAGACTTATGGTTATATATGATTGTGACTTCTTTAACATCCCACCCGGGAAGTCCAAGGAGGTAAGAATGATGAGAGATCAAGGGATCTCAGCGGATCAAAAATACCCCGATACGCGCGAATACGGCCATTACCTGGATGTTATGGCTCATGATCTTCTCAACTTCAATCAGGCGGTTTTGGGGTATCTGGAGCTAGCACTGGGCGCTGAGCCGTTGAATGACGATGCACAACATTACATTCACTCGGCAATTGAACAGATACGTAATAGCTCACAGTTGATCGAAGATATACGAAAGATTGCAATTCTGGAAACGCTCGAGAATGAATCGATGAAGAATACGTCTTTGAATGAAATCGTTAAGGATTCGATTGAGGAGTTGAACTTTCTCTACCCAGACCGCGATATCGTTGTGACTGTGAATGAGGAGCAGAAGGATGCAACTGTACTGGCAACAGATATTCTTCGTGACGTTATTCTAACTCTGCTGACGAACGCGGTAAAGTTTGACGACTCGGAAAGGGTTCTGATCGACATAGCGCTTTCTCGTCCGGAAGTCGAAAGCAACATGATAGACCTGATAGTGGAGGACCGCGGTTCTGGCATACCCGATTCCCTGAAAGAGGCACTGGCGGGAGAGGCTATCGCTGAAAGCAAAACGAGAAGAGCACGAGGCATGGGGCTCATGCTGGTCAGGGCAGCTGCCAGACGGCTTGGGGGGGCCATTATTTTGGACGATCGCGTATCCGGAGATCATTCTCAGGGCGCGAAGATCACCGTTCGGCTCCCAGAGGTGCGACCGTAATGACGACCATTATGGTTGTGGACGACGAGGTCTTTATCGTCGATTTGTATAGGGATATCCTCAAGCTGAAGGGATATCAGGTCATGGCTACCGCATATGATGGTGACGAAGCCCTTCAGAAGATTAGATCTATAGATGAATTTCCGGATATCATAATTCTCGATCATAGGATGCCAAATAAAAGTGGCACTGAGACAATGGCAGAGATCTTTAAAATCAACAGAAACGCGAAGATACTCTTTGTCAGTGCTGATATTATGGTCGAAAAGGAGGCTCTCAATAATGGCGCTGCGGGTTTTTTGCAAAAGCCATTCAGGATGAACGAGCTCATCGATGCGATCGAGAATCTGGTATCTCAAAAAGCGCCAGTAATTCCCAGTATCTAAAAATTACGGAATCAGCTCATCGATAGTTTGAAATCGGGCACCCATTATTATGGAGCAGTGAACTCATGGATGATGCTTTTACAAAGTCCAAGTCGATAAGTCTTCCGAGGAAAATACTCGCAGGTCACGAGGTCCTCGAGCAGCTTCCTGAGGTGTGCGGGGAATTTGAATTGAGATCCCCCGCAGTCATTATTACAGGTAACACAACCTTCGCCCTGGCGGGAAAAGAGGTGGTGGAGCGCCTTTCAGACGGTGGCTTTGAAGTTCATGTTGCACAGGTTGGCGAGGCCACAATGGAGAATGTCAAGAAGATAGCGGCTGTGATCAACGAGACAAAAGCCAGATTTCTATTAGGTGTGGGGGGTGGTAGCAAGATAGATATCGCTAAGATGGCCGCGACAGAGCAGAAGATACCCTATATTAGCATACCAACCTCCGCCTCACACGACGGTATTGCGAGCCCTCGGGCCTCTATTAGAGGAGGGGAGAGCCCGATTTCGGTTCGAGCTAAGGTTCCTTTGGCTATCATGGTGGATACTAAGATAATCGCCAAGGCTCCTTTCAGATTACTAGCTTCAGGCTGCGCTGATGTCATAAGTAATAAGGCGGCGCTTTTAGACTGGAAGCTCGCTCAGCGCCTGAGAGGTGATGAGTTCAGTACCAGTGCCGCGACGCTTTCCGAGTATGCGGCAGATTCGATCATGTCGAACGCTCCTGCCATTAAGCCCAATCTCGAGGAGAGTATTTGGACAGCTATTAAGCCGATAGTTGTTTCAGGCCTTTCCATGGCCATCGCAGATAGCTCCAGACCGACCAGCGGTGCTGAGCATATGTTTTCACATATGCTCGATGTCCTCGCTCCGAAAAAGGCGCTGCACGGTGAACAATGTGGTGTGGGAACCATCATGTTGATGTATCTGCACGGCAGGGATTGTAAGAGAATTCGCAATAGCCTTTCATCTATCAGCGCTCCGATCAATGCTGAAGATCTCGGAATTGCGGATGAGATTATAATTGAGGCTCTTACGCGAGCTCACGAGGTTCGCCAGGATAGATACACCATCCTCGGAGACAAGGGCTTGACTCGCGAAGCCGCAGAGCGACTGGCAAAGATAACTGGTGTAATAGGGGGATGAACGAGGTGAAATCATCATGGTTATCATCACAATTATTGGTGAATTATTGGCCAAAAAGAATGAACTCTTTATTTACTGTGGACCGCTGTCTGAGTGTCGTGAATGTAAGCTAAAAACTGTGTGTTTCAATCTTGAGCTCGGTCGTCAGTATTGCGTGAAGTCCGTGCGAGATGTGCATCACGATTGCAGGATACATGAAGATGGGGTCAGAGTTGTAGAAGTCGAAAATGCGGGGATTCTCGCATCTGTACCAAGCAAGTTAGCTATTGACGGCGCTACCTTCTCATTCAAGTCGCGCGATTGCCCGATTTTTTCGTGTGAGAATTATTGGCTTTGTCATCCATTTGGGGTAAATGCTGGGACAAAATATCGTATATCTTCTGTTGAGGGAAATCTCTCCTGCGAAGAAGGGCAATCTCTGAGGAAGGTTTTACTCTCCTAACCACCGCTCACGGGTGGGAGTATCGCGATCTCCTCTCCTTCATGAATTGGGGTCGTCAACGGCACTGCCTCCCTATTTCTTGTCACAACAACATGTCCCCGAAACTTATCCAATGATGGATACTTCTCGAGTATATCCTCCACTAGATCATTTGCCGTTGAGCCATCCGGTAGTTCGTATTCAAGCTCATTAGTTCCGAAAGTCTGCCTGAAGGAAGCAAATAACCTCAATTTGAATTTCAATTGGTTTCACTCTCCAAGTTTGAATTGACTCTATAATATACTACTTCAAATAGCGACCTTGAAATCGGAGTAAAGACTAACTATTTTTTCACTTAACGAACTGTTTATTAAATATTACTGATAGTTCTTTATGGTAATAAATCTGATAACATACCTGATAACATATAGCAACATCAGATGAAAAATTGTTACCAAACTGTATTCCAAAAATTGATTTATTCGCAGAAGTACGTTCCCGCAGCTACCCAAAACAGATTCATCGAAGGAATGGGATAACCCTCTATTGGGTAAGATTTCTCCTATTTGTCGGGGGAATCCTTCCATCGGTCAAATGCGATCGATACGAGAACAAAAAGATTCCGATAATGGAAATAGAGCTAATCTCCCTTCATCAATTGAACTCTTGGGCCAGATCATTTAAACCATGTGGGGGATAGATACAGATGCAGAAAGAGGCGCCTTCAGAAATGATAGATGAGCATTCTGATACAATTGACAAGAACTGGCGAAATACGGCCGAAACGCTCATAGAGCCGGCCATCACAGAGAATGCAAGAAGGGTTCTAGAAAGGAGATACCTAAAAAAGGATGACAAAGGCCGCGTCATAGAGACACCAAAAGAGATGATATTGCGCGTTGCAAAAGCGATTTCGAGCGCAGAGAAAAATTATGGCGCATCAGATGAAGAGCTTCTCGAGATCGCGAGAAAATTCTATGATATGGTTGCATCTTTTGATTTCGTTCCAAACAGCCCTACATTGATGAATGCGGGTAGAGAACTGGGGCAGCTGTCCGCATGCTTTGTTCTGCCCATTGGTGATTCCATCGATGAGATATTTGATGCAATAAAATATACGGCGCTGATTCACAAGAGCGGGGGAGGATGCACTTCAGGAGAATCCCGAATATTCACTACATATTGTGGCATAGAGAGATTTGATGCTCTGTATGAAAGACTCAAAGCTCAAGGGCTGACCGAAAACGACTTTGATGGTCGAGGGAGATGGATGGAAGTCTCACATCTCGGGATTCGCTGCTTTTCGTTCGATCAGAAAACGGGACGATTCGATTTGAGAAATGTCGAAAAAGTCTGGAACTACGATATCTCAGGAGAGGAATGTGTTACTGTGAGGACATCGACTGGGATTTCAGTCCAGACTAGCTGTTGGCATCCCTTTTTACTTCTCACCAATTCAGGTATTATCAGCAGGCGCGCAGATGAGCTTTCGCGAGGTGATCGTCTGATCATTCCCGCGACGGATTTAACTAATTCATGGCCGTTCGAAAGGAATGCTCTCGCAAACGGCGTCCTGCTGAATGATGCGATTGCTTGGTCTTTCGGCTACCTGCTTTACAGAAGCGGATATGATGTAGAAGATATAATGGACGGCGTAGATGGTGAGGGCATATCCGCTGTTGTGGAGGACATCTTCGAGAAGCTCTTGAGCGAGGGAGAGGTGGACTCAGAGGAAATCGATGCTCTCCATCCGCGCGAGCAACATTTTCTTCTAAGGGTGCTCTGCGATCGTCTTTTCAATCGGAATGGGGCCGATGTTGTCCTTCATACGATTTCAAAGTCCTCCCGATCGGTGCTCCTATCCTTTATTGCGGGATTGATTGATTCAATAATGGATCATGAGCAGAACCAGGATATACGTCTCACGCTGTCAGATGTCGAATTTGCAAAGGACATAGCAACAGTTCTTTCAATTCTCGGGGTCGTGCCAAGAACTGAGGTCGAGGACGGAATTGCAACTCTATGTTTCTCAGATGAAGCGGCTATTCGTCTGCTCTCTTTACTTTCCGATCATTCGAGAAAGACTGCTCATTCAGCGGTTGCTTGCCCAATGAGCAACGAGCAGGAACAGTCATATGGTGTTGCTGAGATCGTCGAGATCATAACGGGAAAGAGCGGAAGCAACAGATTCTACGATTTCACCGTTGAGGGCACGAATAACTACCTCGCGGGCGAATTTGGTTTTGCAATCGTGCATAATACGGGCTTTTCATTTTCAAGGCTTCGACCAGCAAAAGATTTCGTCATGAGCACAAAAGGTGTCTCAAGCGGACCACTCTCCTTCATGGAGGTCTTCAATGTGGCCACTGAGACGATCAAACAGGGTGGTACGAGGCGCGGAGCGAACATGGGCATGCTGAGGATCGACCACCCGGATATATTGGAATTTATAGCTGCGAAGAGAGATCAGAAACGTCTGACTAACTTCAACATCTCAGTAGCGTTAACGGACAAGTTTATGAAGGCGGTGAAGGAGAAAACGAAATACGATCTCATTAACCCAAGGAGCAATCGGGTGGAGACGCAGCTCGATGCGAATATGGTATTCGATCTCATAATCAATATGGCATGGCGAAATGGGGAGCCGGGAATAGTCTTTATTGACCGTATCAACAGGGACAATCCCACACCTGAGATCGGGCAGATAGAGAGCACCAACCCGTGTGGCGAGCAGCCCCTGCTGCCGTACGAATCCTGCAACCTCGGATCCATAGATCTCTCTCATATGTTGAAGAAGGATGAGACCGGATGGACAATCGATTGGAATAAGCTAAAGGAGACCACAATCTGGGGTGTGCGTTTTCTCGACGATGTGATCGATGTAAACAAATATCCCCTCCCACAGATAGAAGAGATGACCCAGTCCAATAGAAAGATCGGTTTGGGAATAATGGGATTTGCCGACATGCTCCTGAGGCTCGAAGTGGAATACGATTCCGAAGAGGCTCTTGAGATTGCAAGGAATCTCATGAAATTCATCCACGCTACCGCGATGGAGGCATCGCAGAAGCTTGCCGAGGCGCGCGGAAGCTTTCCTAACTTTCCGCGCAGTATACTGCGGAAAAAGTACCCCTTGATGCGCAATGCCACCGTCACGACCATCGCACCCACCGGCACGATAAGCATAATTGCCGGCTGTTCTAGCGGTATAGAGCCACTATTCGCGATAGCATACACGAGAAATGTGATGGATAAGGACGAGCTCTTCGAGATAAATCCCATGTTTGAAGATATTTCGCGAAAGCGCGGCTTCTACAGTGAAGAGCTGATGAGAGAGATCGCAGCACGAGGATCGATTTCAGATATTCCCGAGATTCCGGACGACATCAAGAGGATTTTCATTACCTCTCATGACATTACGCCGGAGGTTCATGTCAGGATGCAGGCCGCCTTCCAGGAGTTCACGGACAATGCTGTGAGCAAGACGGTCAACTTCCCCCAGAGTGCAACCCCAGAGAATGTCAGAACGGTCTATCTGATGGCCTATGATCTCGATCTTAAGGGCGTGACTGTATATCGCTATGGCAGCAGGGATGAGCAGGTGCTGAGCTTGGGAAAGACGAACGGGAACAATGACGACTCCGCTTCCGCTGAGAAGAAGAGCGGGGGCGAAACATCAAGCTGGAGGTCGCCTAGACCGCGACCATCCGTCACCATAGGTACAACCAATAAGATGGAGACGGGTTGCGGAAAGCTGTATGTCACGATAAACGAGGATGAGCACGGGCTTTGCGAGGTCTTCACTCAGATGGGCAAGTCCGGAGGCTGCACCGCCTCCCAATCCGAGGCGATCGGCCGATTAATTTCTCTGGCTTTAAGATCCGGCATTGATGTGAAGACCGTTGTCAAGCAGCTCAGAGGAATTCGCTGTCCCTCACCCCTATGGCAGCCCGGCGGGATGATACTCTCCTGCTCGGATGCGATTGCCAAGGCTCTGGAAGGGTATGTCGAGAGCAAGGAGATGCCAAAGCAATCCGCTGGCCAGATTGCTGTCGGAAAGAAGAACCATGTGGACAAGGGGGATGTCTGCCCCGAGTGCCCTGAATGCGGCGCCTTGGTGGACTATGTTGAGGGCTGCGTGGTCTGTCGGTCATGCGGATATTCTCGCTGCTGGTAGCGGGCGAGATCGCTTATAACTGCGAGGAACTGAATATTGGAAAAGATATGCTAACCTTCGGCTAACTGTAGCAGCAGCCGTTGATATTCCCATGGCAGCATAGATCCGCCACGCGGGAGCGGATCGACTGCGGCAGGGCGATTGAGCACGCGCGGGGCGAACGCTCCACGCCATCAGATATAGAGGATGATTAGATTGGCGGAATATCAGAAGAAGAACATCGTCGAGATGAAGCCGGGAGATAGGATCGAATCAGTCTTTTCCATTCACTACAAGAAGCCCGTTTGCGCATATCGCTTCGGCACGATGTTTGAGTTCAGGGTGGCAGACAAGACCGGGCAGATTACCGTAAAATATTGGGGAAATCAGGAGCCCTCGGAGGTGGAGAAAGTCCATGGCTCGCTTGCTCGCGATGCCGTTGTTCGCATAAAGGGGACGGTAGGGGAGTTCAAGGGGCAGATGGAGCTGGCGGTCAATCCTAAGGAGGGAGGAGAAGTCCGAGTGCTCTCCGAAGGAGAGTATGAAATAACCGATCTGATTGCCGCTCGAGATGATATCCCGCAGCTGGTGAAGAGGCTGAAAACGCTTATTGAGAGCGTTGAAGATCCATATCTTTCCGCTCTGCTGGAAAAGACGTTCGGAGATGATGAGTACATGTCTGAGTTCTCCAAATGTCCTGCATCTATAATGTTGCATTCCAACGAGATTGGCGGGCTCATTTATCATACCCTCAATGTCGCGGAGCACTGCCTTCTCGCATGGGAGCAGTTCAGGCAGATGGATCGAGATCTCCTCCTCACCGGGGCATTGCTTCACGACGTCGGAAAGGTGGATGCCTTTCGAGTTACCACGAACATCAATCAGACCGAGGAGGGCATTTTCCTCGGCCATCTCATACTGGGTATGAGCTTTATCCAGTCGAAAATCGATGAGATTGACAATTTCCCTAAGGATACGAGGAATAAGATACTCCACATACTTCTGAGCCACCACGGAAAAAGGGACTGGGGCTCTCCGGTAGAGCCTTCAATACCCGAGGCGCTCGCCGTCCACTTCGCGGACGATTTCGATGCGAAGCTCGAGTACATGTTGATCAAGCGTGAGACGGCGACAACTGACGATAACTGGACCTGGGATTCGAGATTTAGAAGACATATCTACCTCAAATGATCAGTAGCACTCCCCGGTGATTCTCTCGAACAGATCCATGTATATCTTGCGAATCTCCGCTACCTTCTCCTCTGGGATCGGTGAGATATCTGGCTCCGGAGCCCCCTGGGCGCGCGCTCTCTTCAGCTGGTCATAGTAGCCGATATTACGGTAATACTGTCTGACATATTCCTTGCTCAGCTCGGTGAAGTTACCGTTGCACATTTCCGTCCAATCCCACCATCTATCTTCGTCCGCCGTTCCGAATGTGTCCACAAGCATGAGTTCGCGTTGCTCATTGAAGGCGAACTCCTTCTTACCGTCCACATGGACGAGATCTCGCTTATCCACCTCTTTTTCGATTGTGTCGTCAATTCTGAGTACTGTTTCGACTATGAGCTTATATTCATCTTCTGATAGGACGGCGATCTTCATGGCTTCCTCTTTTGTGACGGGTCTATCGACCTTCTCCAGCTTTGTCGTCATTTCGATCATCGGCTCTGGAAGCTCCTCACCGTAGTTGATCTTCTTTCCCTCGGAAAAGCCGAGCTCTTTCGGAGAGATCTTCCCCTCTCTTATTCGATCGTAGAGAGAACCGGCAACATACTGTCTGCTGATCACCTCAAGCGGGATCAGGTAATTGGTCATTTTTGGGTTGATCTTGCCGTAGTCTGAGATTATTTCGACCTTCTTAACCCTCATTCTGTTCGGAGGTATGAATTCCATGAAATGCGTTTTTATCCCCCGGTTTTTCAGCATCTGAAACCAGAACGCGCTTGTTCGACAGAGCGTCTCGCCCTTATTGGGAATTATGGTGGGGATGATCTTATCGAAGACAGAGATCTTATCTGTGAACACGAACTCCAGCAGATGTCCATTGACGTCGTAAACATCTTTGACCTTGCCCTGCCTGAAAAGCTTCATCTCTGACCCCTTTATCTGGTCTAAACTATGAGTGGATTTATTTCTTTTGGTCGGGAGGATGCTTCGTGATAATCAGATTTGAAAAATGAGAAGAATAGACTGAGGAAAGAGGTTTCAGCAGCTCATAGCTAAATGAGTTTTGATTCTCATTGAGTTGGTGGCTGTTGCGGAGGCTGCTGTGGCGGTTGCTGTGGATACTGCGGTGGCATCGGCTGTTGTTGCATCGGTGGTTGAACTGGTTGTATTGGTGGCCTAACAATCAGCCATATAATTGCTATTATGATGATTCCGATAATCGGTAAAATAAGCCAACCTACGATCACCATCAAAATCACCCATAGAACTCCGCTCTTTCCGCGCTTCTCTGCATCTTTGTAGATCCAAATTGCCGCCAATATCACTATCAGCAAGGCTACGAGTGAAGTGACAGCGCAACAAGTCAGGCTAAAGGTCAAACCCAATATTGACAAATCCTCAAGCCATTGTTCAACATCTGTATAATTTTGCGCTGCGACTACCACTGCTATCATTGCCATCACAGTTATAATTGACAAGATGGAAATCGAAAGTGTCCGAGCAAATCTCATTCCTTTCCCTTCTGAGGCATCCATATAAAGATCGCTCCAGTACGGAATCGACTTTTATTATATTTCAATGTTTAGATGTGGTCGGTAAAAAGTAAATATAAACTATAAATGAATAATATCTAAATAGATGTAGGAAAATCGTTTTCTATCTTATTCATTATCTACCGCCTCTATTGAGAGTGATCAATTTCATCAAACCCCGGGATTCGATCATTTTCCTGATATCGTTGCCGTTCATCGTATTGGCAACACTCTTAGTGACGGCGCCATTTTCCATCCCTCCAGGAACACTGACCGATCTGACCGGGACTGTCGGAGCCGTTGAGAACAACGATCAATTCGAGGAACTCCCTGCACTCCCCCGCTTTGCATATCTATTCGGGGATGTCGAATGTCATCAAATTGCATCGAGAAGCTATTTCCTGAATGACAATCAGATGCCAGTCTGCGCGAGGTGTTTGGGAATATTTCTCAGTATTCCAATCGGCCTCGTCTTCCTGTCTTACAGACGCATTCACATTCATCCATTAGCTATCATTTTAGGCTTTATCCCATTCGGAGTCGATGCCCTCGTTCAGATGTATACGTCGTACGAGTCGTCGAATGTCATGAGGATGATCACAGGTATAATCGCGGGTCTTACGGTCGCTCTGGCGTTCTCAACAATAAAACATGAGATAGAGGAAATACCGGAGATAAGAAAAAAGCGCGAGCGGAATATACAAACCAAATCGGAAGAGAATAGCCAAAATATGGAAAATAATAAGAATTGAGGATACTCAATACATGAATTGGGTAGTGAAAGTAAAATGACCGTCGATTTCAATCATTTATATTCGGAAAGAGCGCGAAATCTCATCGCATCCGATATTCGGGAAATATTAAAGATAATGAGGGAACCGGACCTGATATCGTTCGCCGGTGGTATG
>Ga0114919_10000837_pt1 | contig 24527 bp, 20 predicted proteins | sample BlataG_FD_88682 | JGI IMG/M metagenome (GOLD analysis project Ga0114919, IMG submission 88682) | Deep subsurface microbial communities from Black Sea to uncover new lineages of life (NeLLi) - Black_00105 metaG | ecosystem: Environmental > Aquatic > Marine > Oceanic > Sediment | place: Atlantic... | reverse complement strand
TTATAATATTATACATCCAAAATGGCAGGAAGTTTATCGAAAAGTGGGAGAAAACGCTGCCGGTGGCCCGGCTTTGGGTCTCTCGGTACCCAGCGATCGAATTTGTCTCTCAATCCCACGCAAATCGGCATTTTCGTTACTGAAATTCCAAACTTATTCTTGCCTGGGGAGGAGTGAGTGCGTATATTGAAAGTTCGGCCTTTCTTGCGAGGAGAGACTCAAGTTGGGTGAGAATTACATCAGAATCAAGGGCGCCAGGGAGCACAACTTAAAAAACATCGATCTGAAGATCCCCCGGGACAAGCTGGTGGTGATCACCGGTTTGTCCGGCTCTGGCAAATCCTCACTTGCCTTCGACACCATCTACGCCGAGGGGCAGAGAAGGTACGTGGAATCACTTTCGGCTTACGCCCGGCAGTTTTTAGGCATAATGGAGAAGCCGGATGTTGACTTCATTGAGGGTCTCTCTCCGGCAGTATCCATCGAACAGAGAAGCTCGTCTAAGAACCCTCGTTCCACCGTGGGGACGGTGACCGAGATCTACGATTATCTCAGGCTCCTGTATGCCAGGGTGGGCACTCCGTACTGTTACAAATGCGGCAGGAAGATCTCCCAGCAGACCGTGCAGCAGATTGTGGATTCGGCGCTTTCCCTTCCCCGCGGAAGGAGGATTCAGATCCTGGCACCCCTGGTAAAGGGAAGAAAAGGCGAGTACAAGGAGGCGTTTGATCAGATCAGGAAGGAGGGGTTCGTCCGCGCGCGAGTGGACGGGAAGATCATCGAACTGGAGGGCGAGATTAAGCTGGAGAAGTACAAAAAGCACAGCATCGAGGTGGTGGTGGACCGGCTGGTGGTGAAGAAAAGAATCGCCAAACGTTTGGCGGACTCGCTGGAGATCGCTCTGAAGCTCGGTTCCGGGATGGTGATAATCGACGTGGTGGGAAAAGAGGAGCTGGTTTTTTCAGAACGTTACGCCTGCGTGCAGTGCGGGATCAGCTACGAGGAGCTTTCTCCCAGGATGTTCTCCTTCAACAGCCCTTATGGCGCCTGCCCAGTGTGCGGTGGGCTGGGAACCAAAATGGAGATCGATCCTGACCTGGTGGTCCCGGATAAGAGCATCTCCATCGCCCACGGCGCCATAGTGTCCTGGGGAGACCCCGTCGGCAGTTGGTATTATCACAAGCTCAAAAGCTTAGCGGAGCACTATAAGTTTAGCCTGTACGTCCCCTTCGCGAAATTGAGTGGGCAGGTGAGGGATGTGGTACTCCACGGCACCGGCGAGAAGGAACTGCGGTTCCGCTGGGAGAACGACGAGGGGAGAGGAGAGTACTACGGGAGCTTTGAAGGGGTGATTCCCAACCTGGAGCGGCGTTATCGCCAGACTGAGTCGGGGGCGGTGCGGGAATGGATCGAGAGATTCATGCGAATCCTTCCCTGTCCGGACTGCGACGGAACAAGACTGAAAAAGGAAAGCCTCTCGGTGAAGGTGGGGGAGCTGAACATAGCTGAACTGGCCGCCTTGTCGGTGAAGGCGGCGGGTAAATTCTTCTCCAGATTGAAACTCTCCCCCAGGGAACGGCAGATAGCAAAACAGGTCTTAAAGGAAGTGAAAGAAAGACTGGGTTTCTTGACGGACGTGGGGTTGGATTACCTCAGCCTGAACCGCACCGCGGCATCACTTTCCGGCGGGGAGGCCCAGCGGATAAGACTGGCCACCCAGATAGGCTCCAGGCTGGTGGGGGTTCTCTACATCCTGGATGAGCCTTCGGTGGGACTTCACCAGAGAGACAACAAGAGACTTCTGAACACGCTGGTCGGCTTGAGGGATCTGGGCAACACGGTGATGGTGGTGGAGCATGACCGGGAGACCATCGAGACCGCGGACCACGTGATAGATCTGGGTCCCGGCGCGGGAAAGGAGGGGGGATGGGTGGTGGCGCAGGGAACTCCACAAAGCATAAAGCGAAACAGAAAGTCCGTCACCGGTGCTTATCTTTCGGGAAGGTTGTCCATCCCGGTTCCCAAGAAGCTGAGGAACGGAAACGGAGGTTCCTTAAGCATAATGGGGGCGGCGGGGAACAACCTCAAGAAGATTCGGGTGGATTTCCCCCTGGGAGTGTTCATCTGCGTAACCGGGGTCTCCGGATCGGGAAAATCGACCCTGGTCAACGAGACCCTCTATCGAATTTTAGCCCGGCACTTCTACGAGTCCAAGGTCGCTCCCTTAGAATATGAAAGGATCATGGGTCTGGATTTTGTCGACAAGGTGATCGACATCGATCAGTCCCCTATCGGCCGGACGCCCCGCTCCAATCCGGCCACCTACACCGGAGTCTTCACCCCCATCCGGGAGCTTTTTGCCCTGCTTCCCGAGGCCAAGGTTCGCGGATATAGACCCGGTAGATTCAGCTTCAACGTGCATGGGGGGAGATGCGAGGCCTGTGAGGGGGACGGCATAATCAAAATCGAGATGCATTTTCTCCCCGACGTGTACGTCCCCTGCGAGGTCTGCAAAGGCAAGAGATACAACCGGGAGACCCTGGAGATCAAGTTTAAAGGGAAAAACATTGCCGAGGTTCTTGATATGACGGTGGACGAGGCGTTGGAGTTCTTCGCCAGCCTTCCCAAGATCAAAAGAAAGCTCAAGACCCTAAAAGACGTGGGATTGGGATACATTCATCTGGGTCAGCCCGCCACCACGCTGTCCGGAGGGGAGGCCCAAAGGGTCAAACTTTCCACCGAGCTTTCCAAGGTCTCCACCGGCAGGACCTTTTACATCCTGGATGAACCGACCACCGGGCTGCACTTCGAGGACATCAAGATGCTGCTCGGTGTTCTGAATAAGCTGGTGGAGAAGGGGAACACGGTGGTGGTGATCGAGCATAATCTGGATGTGATCAAGACCGCAGACTATATAATCGACTTGGGACCGGAGGGCGGCGATGATGGCGGCAGGGTAGTGGCCGTCGGCACGCCGGAGAAGGTGGCAAAAGCCAAGGGCTCTTATACAGGTAAATTCTTAAAAGGTATTCTGAAGATTTCATGAATCCAGTTCATGTTTCGCTCAGATGGCGAGAAGGCAATCTCCGCTATAGACTTGGCAGCCGCTGGGCTCCAGCCTGCGAAGAAACGTTGGAATCGCTTTTGACACGTTGAGCGAATGCATATGCGTTTGCGATGAATGATTAGACCTCTAGCACACAGTATTACCTATGAGATTGAGACTGATTTCCATTATATCTGTGGCATTTCTATTCTGCCTTTGTCTAAAGGATGCTTCAAACGAAGTCTTGGCCGGGTGCAGTGGAGAGGCAGAAGATCAAGATGGGCTAATTGGCACGGCAAACCCAGCAGCTGTTTACTGTATTGAAATGGGTTATGAATATAGAGTCGTCAATGAACCTTCCGGCCAGAGGGGTGTTTGCATATTCCCCGACGGAACCCGGTGTGATGCGTGGACTTTCCTGCAAGGGAAGTGCGGGCAAGCATATTCTTACTGTGAGAAGTGTGGTTATCGCACGACAACGGTAAGCGACGGCCGAGACCCGTTCTCAAGGGAATATGCAGTTTGTGTTTCCAACGAAGGCAGGCGAAAGGGCTCCGTTACCGACTTGATGGCCCTGAGTGAAAAGTCCACCAAGGCAAGCGTTCGCTCAGAAGGTTCAGAGAATGAGAGGGTCGGTAAACAGTTATCAGCAGATGTTCAGGTCCCCCCCTCCTTCGATTGGAGAGATCATGAGGGGCATGATTGGATGACACCCGTGAAAGATCAAGGCGGTTGCGGTTCCTGCTGGGCTTTTGGTGCTGTTGGCTTAATGGAGGCGATGTATAATATTTGGCGCAACGACCCTGATCTCGACTTGGACTTGTCAGAAGAGTATCTTGTATCTGATTGCTATGATAACGAGACCTGTTGTGGTGGCATTTACTGGAGAGCCCTGTGGTTCATTTGCAGTAACGGAGTTCCGGATGAAGATTGTCTTCCGTACGTCGATGGGACAGGTTGTACTTGCAGCGATCGTACCTGCGACGAGAACTGTGAGCACAGCGCCGATGGCATCTGCAGTGACGTGGCTTGTTCCGATAGATGTCCCGACTGGCAAAATAGACTGATAAAAATAGACTCAGCCAAGTATCTCGCCTTCGCTCGAGTTGACATAAAAGAGTACGTCACTGAGAAAGGACCTCTGGTGTCAGCTATGGGAATGGGGGTTGGTGTTGGTTATTGGGATGGTGATATCTACAGGTGCACAGATGATAATCCTACCAACCACGTCGTAGTCATTGTCGGCTATGATGATGCGGGGGGCTATTGGATTGCCAGGAACAGCTATGGAGCCGGTTTTGGAGACAATGGGTACTTCAAGGTGGGTTACGGAGAATGCGGCATCAAGTCTACCGCATTCGGTCATTTTACGGACCAGCCGGACTGTGGATGCATCATTACTCATAATACTGTTCTGGACCACGACATCACCGATTGCATAAACGGCCTGAACATTGATGCCGATAGCATCACCTTTGATTGCGACGGTCATTTAATTTCTGGTTCTTCAACGGGCATTTATGCTTCAGACAGAGATAACATCACCATCAAAAATTGCAATATAACAGGGTTTCAGCGTGGAGTTGCCTTAATCCGAAGCTCTAACAGTATGCTGATCGGCAATGCATTGAGCAACAACAGGGTGGGAATTAACCTGTGGGGATATCCGTTCCCTCATCTTAGCTCGGGAAATCGTCTGGTTGATAACACTGTGAGCAACAACTGGCGGTACGGAATCGAGCTTTTTTGTGTTTCGAGCAATTTTATATACAGTAACCGATTCGTGGAAAACGAGTATGGAGTATATCTTGCGGATTCTTCTCGGTTCAATACTTTATGGGCAAACCACTTCGCAGATAACAGCGTGAGTGCTTATGAGCGTGACGTCGCGAATAACAATTGGTGGAATCTTGATGAGGTTGGGAATTATTGGTCTGACTTTGAAAGCAATCCCGGCTACCCAGACTGTTATGAGATTCCGGGAGACGGCGACGGAGTAGACTATTATCCGAACGCGGCCCCGGCTCCAAAGGAGTTCTCCGTTGCGCAGAACTATCCCAATCCCTTCAATCCTTCAACTACGATTGAGTACACTTTGCCAGGAGACACCTGGGTTCGGATTACCATATACAATATTTTGGGAAGGAAGGTGAGAACACTGTTTGATGAATACCAATCAGCGGGGGGCAAGAGGATCGTTTGGGATAGTGAGAACGATGAAGGCCATGAAGTAGCTAGCGGAATTTATTTTTACCAGATTAAAGCTGGAGAGTTTACTCAGTCCAAGAAAATGGTCATCCCGAAGTAAGATTGCGAGCATTTATTGGCTCGCTAAAGAGCCCTCTCGATGAATCTCCTGAGGGCTTCCCAGTGCCTCGGGATATTGTTGCTCAACGCCACAGAAAGTGGCAAATAGATCGTCGAGGATCATTATGTCAAATCCTAAAAAGACTCCTTTTTATGACATTCATCTAAAGAACAAGGCGAAAATCGTGGAATTCGCAGACTACCTGATGCCAATCCAATTCAGGGGGATGATGGAAGAGCACCGAAAGGTAAGATCGTCGGTGGGACTTTTCGACATCACCCACATGGGAGAATTCGAGGTGTGGGGAAAGGGTGCGGAAAGCTTCATTCAGAAGATGACCACTAATGATGTCTCCAAATTGGACACCTACCAGGTCCAGTACTCCTGCATGTGTTACGATCACGGCGGGATCGTGGACGACCTTCTGGTTTATCGCCTGCCGGATCATTTCCTTCTGGTGGTCAACGGCGCCTGCCTGGAGAAGGACTTTCAGTGGCTTTCGGATCATCTCTCTGGTGACGTGCAGTTGAAAAACGTAAGCGAGCAGACTGCTCTTCTGGCATTGCAGGGTCCAAAGGCAGAACCGGTACTGAAAAAGCTCACCGATTACGATCTGTCCGATCTGCGGTTTTACTGGGCAACCTGGGGAAAGGTCAACGGGATCGAGATGCTCTTTTCCAGAACCGGTTACACCGGTGAGGACGGATTCGAGCTGTATTTCTCGCCCGATCATGCGGAGAGTATGTGGAATGCTTTGATGGACGCAGGCAAGGAGTTCGACATCGAGCCGATAGGTTTGGGCGCGCGCGATTCCTTGAGATTGGAAATGAAATATATGCTTTACGGTAATGACATCGATCAGACCACCAACCCGCTTGAGGCCGGGCTGGGATGGATCGTAAAACCGGACAAGGGCGATTTTGTGGGAAAGGAGCCGATACTAAAACTGAAGGAGGAGGGGCTGAAGCGCAAGCTGGTCGCCTTTGAACTCAAGGACCAGGTTTTCCCGCGTCCTCATTACGAGATAGAAAAAGAGGGCAAGAAGATAGGCGAAGTGACCAGCGGTACATTTTCTCCCTCTCTGAACAAGGGGATCGGGTTAGGCTATGTTCCTATCGAGCATTCGAAGGTAGATACTGAGTTCGACATTCTGATTCGCGGCAAAGCACACAGAGCGGTGGTGATCAAGCCGCCTTTTTATAAGAGTTTTACACATAAGTAACAATGTTCTTTTCTGTCCATCAAACAGATTGAGGTAATTTGAACTCTGATAAACCGGTTTGGTCTTTCCTGGTGCAATGCTCATGTTTCACAGACGACCAACAAATTAACCAATCGATCGTACAATAAGAATGTAAGAATATAAGTTTCTAAGAAAGTATACCGATAGATTATACCAGAGAGATCACAAAAGGAGCCTTAATAATGCAACGGCAGTCAAAACGGCAAAACAGCTCAACTGTCCGAATTGGACCCAAGCACCAGATCACCATAACCAAGGACATTTTCGAAGCTCTTGACCTCAAGGTGGGAGATTTCTTGGATGCCCACATCGAAGATAGTACTATCGTGCTCGTTCCCCAGAAGCTTATTCCCAAGGATCAGGCCTGGTTTTGGACCGAAGAATGGCAAAAAGGTGAGAAAGAGGCTGACGAAGACATCAAAGCGGGGAGATTAATCGGCCCTTTTGATAGTGTCAAAGAGTTCAAAAAGGCATTGAAGAAAAGAAGATGAGACTCTTTCCCACCGAGCACTTCACCAGATGTTATAAGAACCTGTCCTCAGACATCCGGGCACAAGCAGACAAACAGTTGTCCCTTCTGTTGAAAAACCCTCGACATCCATCCTTGAGGATCAAGAAGATGCAAGGCATCAGAGAGCAAATCTTTGAGGGAAGGATAAGCAAAGACTATCGTTTTACCTTTCAGATTGAAAGAGATACTTATATCTTACGCAAAGTCGGTCCACATAACCGTACCTTGAAGAGTCCCTGATCTCTTATGAACAAGAAAAACATTTATCGAATCCTCGACGCAAATCTGAATCGCGCGCGGGAGGGAATCAGGGTGACGGAAGAAGTGGCCAGGCTCTATTTCGACGACGCCACTCTGTCATCGAAGTTCAAAAGACTCCGCCATGAACTGACCAGAGTCGCTATGAAGAGCTTCGATCAAGAGAAACTGCTCTCCTTCCGTGACAGCGAAAAGGACGTGGGCGCAGACACCATGGGAAGCCTGGAGAAGAAACGAGCTGATCTTAGCTCGATCGTCCAGGCAAACCTGAGGAGATCACAGGAAGCTACCCGGGTGTTAGAGGAATTCGGGAAGCTGATCAATCCCGATTCCGCCAAGACCTTTAAGAGGATTCGATTCAAGCTATATACGCTGGAGCAGGATATGCTGGGATTGCTCCAGGAGTTGGTCAAGCAGTAGCTGGAAAGGAGAATGTAGGGGCGAACCTTGAGGTTCGCCCAAGTGCGGGTGGTGCTGAAGCTCCACCCCTGCGTTTTCGCACGCCACTGGCGGGAGAAACAGAACCCTGGCCCAAACCTACCCTGTCACAGCGATCTTAAGAATCCTGTCCAAACCATGTGCCGCAGCTTAATGAGTGTGAAGTTGAGGTTTCAGATCATTCGTTTTCCCTGACCTCGCTTCAGTCAAGCTGAGCTTGGATTCTGAGGGGAGGATGATTCTGAAGTTGGTTCCCTTTCCCGGTTCACTTTTCAATTCTATCTTTCCATCGTGCAGGGTGACGATCTTTTTGACCAGGCTCAGCCCCAATCCAGTTCCTTTTTCCCTAAGCGTGAAGAAGGGATTGAAGATCTTATCCTGTTCCTCCTTTGCTATGCCACAGCCAGTATCGGAAATCTCCACCACGACGGATGTTTCGCCAGATGCTTCTTGTCTCTCACCGATCTGAATGCGAAGCTCTCCTCCGTCCGGCATCGCTTCTATGGAGTTTTGAATCAGGTTCTGGAAACATTGTTTTAAGAGAAGTCGGTCACCCGCTGTGAGTGCCGGCTTCGTTTCGCTCTCCAAGTTGAAGTCAATGTTCCGCTCTCTCAAAGTTTCCATTATGGGGGTATAGCATTCCTCGATTATATCCTTGAGATCGACCTTCTCGACCTCCAATTGGAGCGGCTTGGTGAAGGAGAGAAATCGCTGGAGCATGGATTCCATGCTCATAGCCTCGTTTACTATACCGTCGGTTGCCAGATTACACGAAACCGGGTCCTCTTTTCTTTTCTTCAGCAGTTTGCTGAATCCCAGGATGGTACCCATGGAGTTCCGAAGCTCGTGCGCCAGTCCGGACGACATCTCGCCCAAGCTTGCCATTTTGTCCCTGAAGGCGACCTGCTCCTCTAATTTCTTAAGTTCCGTTAAGTCGGCCAAAAAGAGCACCACGCCCAGGGTCTTGCCTTGATCGTCCTTGACGACTGACGAGCTTATGCTTAAAGGAATGCTCGCGCCGTTTCTCTTTCTCAACTCGATCTCTGGAATGAAGCAAGTTCCTCTTTCATCAGGCACCACTCCGAGGGCGGAACAGAGAGGACTTGTCTCTCCGAAAACGGCTTCGTAGTGTTTTCCCAGCACCTGGCTCTGTGTGAGGCCAAGCATCCTCTCTGCCGGGTTATTCATGCCGGTGATCTTCCCCTCTTTGTCGCAGAGTATCATCCCGTTGGTCATGCTCTTGAGGATGTATTCGTTGTAGCTGGCTAAGTTCCTCGCCTTGCGATCAGTCTCCTTACAGAGCATCTGCAAGGCTTTTTCTTTCTCCTTGAGTTCCTTTATAACCTGCTCAAATATTGCCACTGCTGTGTCCAGTTCCCCCTCTTTTCTTGTCTTGTCTGACGCAGGAATTATCATCTCCTTCTCTGCTTTTTTCACCATCTGCCGGTAGGGGCGCAGCAGATTCCTGATCAAGAGCACGGTGACGAGGGCGGCGATCAAAATCCCGGCGATACGAGCGAGCACGTTCAACCGCGAGACCCTCTCGATCTTGGCAAAGCCAGATACGTCTTTTTCCACCATCACCCAGATTGGGTTCTTGGCGCCCTGGGTGTCCAGTGGAAGATAGCAGGATAGATAAGAGCTCCCTGAGCCATCCTGATAGAACTCAGAGAAGAATCTCCCGGGCTGACGTCTTTCACCCTCAGCTCGAAACAGATTCACTTGCCCCGGCTTGACTCCCCGAAAGATGTGGAGGTCTTGAATCGAGCGGCCCGCCTTGGAAAAGATCAGAGGTTCGCCATCTGAGGATAAGAAGGAGATTCGGTTGATGTCCGATTCGAAACACAGCTTAGCCAGATTCGTCCTCAGTGCCGACTTGGAGCCCTTCTCCCAAACGAGGCTGGCGGAGTGTGCCGTGCTGGAGAGCTGCTGGCGGATCTGACGCACTAAAGCCTCTTTGGTCTGGTGGAAGAGGTACTCCGTTCCGAAATTGAAAAGGACCAGAAGAACTATGAAACATACCAGCGAGAAGCGAATCTGCGATTCGTAGTCAAAACGCAAGAAATCCCTGATTTTCAAGTCACCTCCTGATTCTTCAGCGCATTGAACGTTTGATCTTAGACTACTTTTAGATTATCGGTAAAGAGAAGGGGAGGCGTTATCTCGAGACGGGACTATTTGAATGGGCGCACTTAAAGGGTCTTAGGTCGCGTACGACGTGAAGAGCTGGACCTGAGACGGACGGGCGAATCTTCGATTTTAGAAGAATGCCCTCAAATAGGCGGAGATTATGGCGTCACCAACAAAGATGGCGATGACTGCTGCCAAAGCAAGGAATGGACCGAAGGGGATGGTTCGGGTCTTTTTTACCTGTTTTGAGAAGAACAAGGCAGCTCCGCCAATCAGAGTGCCGAAGAAGGCAGAAAGGAAAAACACTAAGATTAAGTTCTTCCATCCTAAAAACGCTCCCAGCAACATGGCCAACTTGATGTCTCCTCCCCCCATGCTCTCCTTTTTGAAAAGAGCCTCTCCCAAAACAGCGGCCAGATAGAATATCACCCCGCCCGCTATCGCTCCTAAGGCCGAACTGAGAACCGATGGCGAGTCGACCAAAAAAGAGAGAAGAAAACCGAGGATGACGCCCGGCAGGGTGAGCACATCCGGGATGATTCTGTGTTTTAAGTCGATGAAAAAAGTCAAGATCATGAGAAGGATCAGAATGCCTCTCGCTGCGAAGTCCCAGGTCAGCCCGAAACGCAGGTAGGCTATCACCAGCAGGGCGGCGGTGACGAGCTCCACCAGGGGATACTGCAACGAGATCTTGGCCTGGCAGGCTCTGCATTTACCCTTCAAGATGATGTAGCTCAAAAGCGGGATGTTGTCGCAAAAGCATATCTTTGTCCCGCACTTCGGACAGAGAGAACCGGGGAAGAGTATGGATTTCTTGTTGGGGATCCTGTAGATGCAAACGTTCAGAAAGCTCCCCACAGTTAGGCCTATCACGGATATCAAAACTATGATTATCGTACTCATTTTTTTATGCCTGAGTTGGTTACAGTTCAACTATCGGCAGTTTCTTCTTGCGCGCAGGTCTTTTGAGCATCTGTCCGATTAGATTGTTCTTCTCGATGTGTCTGATCTGCTTTCTCAGATGCTTGGTCCAGTGTCTATTGAGAGTTAAGAACCCCAAAGAGATATCTTGCTTTCGAAACCGTAACTCCTCTCCCGAGCCGATTCTGTCGATTGCCCTGATGATTAGCTCTGTCCCGCGCTGCGTTAGCTGCATGTCTATGGAGCTGACAGTGTCGCCATTTTCAATTATCGGTCTTTCTTGAGCCAATATGCTCCCGCCGTCGATTATTTTAGTCAGTTTGTGTATGGTAACGCCGACATTGTGCGGGTCCCAGTTTATCAGCGCTCTCTCGGTACAGTAAGTCCCACGATAGTAGGGAGACAGTCCCCGGTGCAGATTTAAGGCCAAAGCCGAGGTCTCCAAAATATGGTTCTTGACGATGGATGTTCCGTGGTCCAAAATGAGATCTGGTTTCTCTACTCTCAGTCTCTCATCGACAGTCTGCGAGTTGATCTGGTCAACTCTGAGAACGGGTATCTCGGGGTCAATCGATTTCCACTTGTCACCGAAGTATTTGTCATAATCGGAGGCATACGTTTTCCGATTAAACCTCATCGACACTTGGTTTCTTAAGGCCTCTACCAGACCGGGAATGCCGCTGGAGTTCACTTTTGCGGCCAGCCGTCTCTTGAAAGACGGAGACTCCACGACCACCAGGGACACCTTGTGTCTTTCGTGGATTCTGTTGACAAAATAGACGAAGGCAGGATCGGATCTGATTAAACAAACGATCTTCGGCATTCTTACAAACTCCTTGTGGTCAAATCCCCTGAAGTATCACGTCAAAGACTGGGCATCCAGACATCTCGGAATGATCGGTGTATAAGTCATCTCTACCACAGTCTTGGCTCCTTGATCCTTAAGGCGATGAATAAACAAGCCGATTCCCCCAGAATTAGCCAGACGCGCAAGACCAGGGAGATGAGGATCGCAACCGGAAGGGGTATGAACGAGCCCAATAGATAACTGATGATTCCCTCTCTGACTCCCAATCCGGCCGGAACAAAAAAGCTGACCGTTCCCGATATCACCGAAAGGGCGAAGATGCCGCACAGTATGACCGTTTGCGAAATGTCGAAATGATAAAACGAATTGGCTAGCAGATGCAGTGCTATTCCGAAAACCACCCAGTTGGCTACAAAGATCAGAATAATCTTGCTCACGTCGCCCAACCCACCCCGTACTGTGACGCCCTGCGGAATCAATCCCTTCCTGAATCTGTTACCGACGAAAGCTAAGGTCCTCAACAAGCGATTCAAAACCCTGGGAGAGAGAATAATCAGAATGAAAGCTGTAAATCCCGAAAGCAGAAGCGAAACCTCAATAACTGAGAACCCGCCCCAAAAGAAGAGTGACGATATGAAAGCCAGGAGTCCCACTAAGCTGCTGATTCCAAAGAGCAGGAGTATGCTTAAGAGGGTGACGCTCCTGGGGATTTCGGCTTTCCCGGACAGATACATCTGGCTAAGGTAGGGCCACACCTTTCCCGGAAGATATTTTCCCAGGGCGGAGACGAACATTATCTTGAAACACTGCTGGAAGGGCAACCGGGCTCCAAACAACAGCAGCACCCTCTTCCAGGCAAAAGAGGAGATGGCCAGATTGGCGATGAGGAGGGGGAATGAAAGGACCACGAGCCCTGGCTTTAGGCTCCACTGATAAGAACTCAGCTCTCCCAGGTTGCGATGAAGAACTTTGCCCAGAAAGAAGAAACAGGCAAGAATGATCAAAATTGCCGCAGTCTTTTTCAGGAGAGCGAACCTTACTCCTTGCTTCCAGACGCGAGGGAGCTTATCATCTCCAGAGCGCGGAGACTCCTCCCCGCGGACTCTGGGAGGAAAGGTCTGGTCCGGCAGGCCAACTTTCATACCGAGGTCCCCTTGCGTATCGATTTGAATCTCCTATGGATAGCAGAACCAAGTGGAGTCTGTGCCAGACTTAAAGCGGTTTTGAAGAGGAAAGGTCGAATCGAGCCGAAATCCTTGTGAAAATTAAAGAGCTCCTCCTTGGCGGCTCCCCATTTTTCTTTGAAACGAATCAGCGAGATCAGCTTCTTGTCCGAGCCGAAGAAGTCGAAATATGAGTTGTCCCTCTCCTTAGCGATTCCGATGGCGCGATAAAACAGCAGGTCGTTCGGTCTTAGATGCAGATACCCGGTGGCTGACCCGCCGTGGAAATAGTGAGCGGTATCCTCAGAGTAGATTATTACCGCGCTGGCTATCGGCTGGCCCCGGTATTTCACAAAAAAGATGTCACAGAAGGTGGGGACCAAAAGATCATAGATCTTGAGGAAAAGCTGGAGCGGATATTTGGCCAGGGCTTTATTCCTGCTCATCGAATCCAGATAGAGCTTATAGAATTGGTAAATCTCGTCGCGTGACCTTATCTTCTCGAAACAAAGCTCCGATTTCATGGCTGCTTTTATGTTCCTCTTAAGGCCGTCTTTGTAGTCTTTCCATATCTGATCTGTACTCTTGCCTTCAAGCTGCAAAACGTGCCGATACGACTCCACACACTTAAAATCGGGCAGATCATGCTTGTTCTTGATGCCCACGTCCACAATTTGAATACGCTGAATTCTCTGTTTCCCAGCCCAATTGGCTAAGAGATTTAAGCACTCAGGTATACGTTCCTTATCTCCTATAAATCCCCCATATGGGATCAGCGAATAGAAGACCCTGAAGAACCGATTACCTACCATCATTCCGGGCAGGCCACAGAGCCAGTCACCATCCTCTTCGAATACCAGGTAGTGCGTCCGGCAGCGAAAGCCCTCCCTCAGGACCTTCCACCACATGGAGGTGTGAAAAATCAGCCTTGAATGAGCGGAGACAAACTCATCCCATTTCTCATCCGGCTCTTCTAAGACGGTCAGATTCATCTTTTGGCTTGGGGGAGAATTTCCCTTACTTTCTCACAGACAAAGGCAACTTCTTTCTTCTTCAAGAGCGGATACAAGGGGAGGGTCACCTCGTGCGCCCCCACATGCTCGGTAAGAGGAAGTTCCTGCTGCCTTCTCTTGAGATTCTTTCGATAGTAGGAAAACCTGTGGATGGGGGGATAATGTATGCTGGACTGAATCCCCTCTTTTTTCAAAAGTTCCATGAATTGTCTTCTGTTTACCCTTCGGTCCAGAAGGATTGGAAAGAGATGATGGGAGGACTTACGAGGGTAGCCCTGGAAGGGGATGGAAAGACCGCCGGTCCCTTCTAAATTCGACATGTAAAGATCGGTTAGAGCTTTCCTTTTTCGATTGGCCGGGGGCAGTTTCTTCAACTGGAGTATGCCCAGTGCGGCAGATATCTCGGTCATACGATAGTTGTAGCCCAACTCCACCACGTCGTATGAGTGGGCGTGCCCTTTGAATCTGTTTAAGGTCATGCTGGTCATACCGTGAGACCTGAGGAGCTTGATTTTTCCGGCAAGCCGGCCGTTGTCTGTCACGATCATACCTCCCTCGCCGGTGGCCATGTTCTTGTTGGAGAAAAAGGAAAAACAACCGACGTCTCCCAGCGTGCCGGCCATCTTCGAATTCAAATCCGCACCTATGGCATGAGCTGAATCCTCGATAATGTGGAGCCTGTGCCTCTTGGCGATCCTTTTGATCCAATGCATATCCGCCAGATAGCCGCCGTAGTGAACCACCATGATGGCTTTCGTTTTCGCGGTGATCTTTCTTTGCACCTCCTCGCATGAGAGATTGAAATCATCCAGTGCGCTGATATCCACAAAGACCGGCTTCGCCCCTGCATACAGTATGGCGTTGGAGGAGGCAACGAAGCTCAGTGACGGAACGATAACCTCATCACCCGGCTTCATCCCTAAGGCTATCACAGCCAGATGCAGAGCCGCGGTGCCGCTGGAGAGGGCGATGGCATACTTTGCCCCGGTGAAGGCGGCAAAGTCTGTCTCCAGCCTCTCCACGGTCTCGCCCATGGTGAGCCACTGTCTTTTTATAACCTGGTCGACCACCTTTTGCTCGCGCTGGTCGAAATTCAACTCAGATAGGGATATTTTCCATTTCATGTCTTTTTTTGTCTCTCTACGAAATCGTAGTTGCCCAGCTCATTGGGCTCGATCACCCCGCCGCTGGCGGGGGATTTTCAATAAATCGAGCAACTACATTCTGCAGCAGGGCGTGAGCTTTTTCGGCTTGGTGAGAGTTTCTCGTTTACTGTTTAGAGAATCATCAAGTTGAGCACCGGTTTCGCTTCTACTCTTCGCTTAAAAACCTCTTTCTGTTCTTCTCGAATTCCTCCACCGCCTTTTGGTAGTCATCAGGCCTTCCAATGTCCAGCCAGAACTCATCGGACTTGTAGATGGTCACTTTCTTTTTCTCTTGCAGAAGAAGATGCATTAAATCCGGAAAGTCGAATTTCTCGCCTCTGGGGATAGCTTTGAGTATCTCCGGCTCGAACACGTATATCCCCATGCTCACCAGATAGGAGAGCCTGGGTTTTTCCACATACTTGGCCATGGTCTCATCTTTGTTCTTTTGGATCACTCCAAAGTCGATATCCACCCACCTCTCCTGCGCCGCCACCGTAGCGATGACCTTCTTACTTTTGTGATACTCGATCAAATCCAGATAATTCAAGGTAGTGAGCAGATCACCGTTCATTACCATAAAGGTTTCGTCCAGGTCAGTCAGACAGGTCAGGGGGCCGACCGTGCCCAGCGGTTCTTCCTCGAAGCTGTATTGTATTCTAACGCCCCACTTGGATCCGTCACCGAAAAAGGCTTCAATCAAATTGCCCAGGTGTCCCACGGCCAGGGTGACGTCAGTAAGCCCGCAATTCTTGAGCTGCCTTAAGACCACCTCCAGGATGGGAAAGTCGCCCACAGGCATCAGCGGTTTGGGCAGAACCACGGTATAAGGATAGAGCCGTCTTCCCTTTCCGCCAGCTAAGATTATCACCTTCATGATTTTAGTTATCCTCCTAACCCCGTGATGAATCCTTTTGTCAGAAGCGGGATGAATTCCCGCTCCTGTGAAGGACAATGGAGCACAATAGGGCAGGGCATTTCAGCCCTGCCCTGACATCTCTTCATTCATCACAATGGAGTGACTGTGCAAATATGGCTTGGGCCTTATTCTCCGCGCTCAGGTTAGATATTGTAAATATCCTCCTTGTATCTCTTCAGATTTTTCTCAAGCCATCTGATGGTTTTTTCGATTCCCTGCCTGAGATCCGTCTTTGGATTCCATCCAAAGAGTCCCTTCGCCTTGACCGAATCCGAAAACAACCTGTCCACCTCGCTTTTCTCGGGGCGGATCCTTTTCCTTTCCCTCTGGATCTGGACTTTCTTTCCCAGGCAATCTGAGATGAGGATTACGATCTGGTCAATCGACACCTCCAGGCCGGATCCCAAGTTCACCACCTCGCCTGATGTCTTTTCAGATTCGGCGAAGTCGATGAATCCATTGGCCGAGTCTTTCACGAAGGTCAGATCCCTGGTGGGATAAACGGAGCCTAAATTGATTTTCCTCTTTACCAGTGCTTGTGTGATTATGGAGGGGATCACCGCCCGGGCAGATTGTCTGGGGCCGAAGACGTTGAACGGTCTGATCACACCTACGGGCAGATCAAAGGATCGGTGAAAGGAAAGTGCCAGAAGATCGGCGCCCAGCTTGCTTGCAGCATAGGGAGATTGAGGATTCACCGGGTGTTTCTCGTCCATGGGAACGTACTGCGCAGTGCCGTATATCTCGCTGGTGGAGGTGTGGACGATCTTCTCTGTACCGGAATCAAGTGCTGCGTTCAGAACGTTCAGGGTCCCGTTCACATTGGTGTCGACCACGTCCCTGGGATTGATGTATGAATAGGGAATTCCAATCAAGGCTCCCAGATGGAATATCACCTGTTGACCACGGGTGGCTTCTCTTACGCAGTCGGCGTCTTTCAAATCCCCGGCCACGACCTCGATTGACTTTAGCACGTTTCTTGGCACGTCCTCCAACATGCCCCAGTCGTTCCGGGAATTGTAGTGAACAAAAGCCCTCACCTTAGCGCCTCTCCTCACCAAAGCCTCGACTAAGTGGCTTCCCACGAATCCGCCCGCTCCGGTGACCAAGACCTTCTTGCCTTTTATCCTCAAGTGCTGTTTCTCCTGATTTTGAATTTGACCTAATAGATAATGAAATCCTCTTGGGAACGCAAGCTAAATTGACGCCAAGAGCTCCTACGTTCTTTAAGGGTCATAATACACTGGTGATTCCTGGCGGCTTAACGCGGGGATGACTGAAGTGTGCCTGCTTTCTCGTCGGCCGGTGATTCTAAGATAATCGTCGACTGCTTCGTCGATATCAAGCAGTTTCAATGCCGCTGACATATTACCGGTGTAATCCTTTTTCTCACAGGCGAATTCGATCATAGCCTGAGCCAACTTGTGCGTGCTTCCTGAGGGCACCACCTTGCCCAGCCCGAATTTCTTTGTCAAATGGCCCATGTCTCCCACGTTGGTGACGATCAGAGGCGTTCCCATCTGAAGCGCCTCGGAGAAGACCAAGGGAATGCTGTCGCCTCTGGAGGGAATTATCACGCAGTCGGCTGCCTTAAAATAGCTGGCCACAAGTTCGGTGGAGACTTTTCCCACAATCTTGACCTCATCGCCCAATCCGAGCTCTTCTATCAATTCCTTCATCCTCGTCTCGAGGCTGCCCCATCCCAAGACGTGAAGATTTACTGAAGGCAATTTGCTTTTGACACAGCTCAATGCTTTGAGCAGGTCGTCTATACCCTTCTTTTTTTCCCATCTGCCCAGGTATAGGAAATTGAACTTTACCGGATCAAGCTCTACATTCTCGCTGGATGTGTGGGGAAGCCTTCGCATGCTGGGAAGAAAGTTGCAGCTTTTGCCCGAGAGTTTCTCTACTCTTTCCTTCAGATCGAAGCCGTCGGCAAAAAGATGCTCTGCTCCCCGGAGAACCTTTTTTGTTTTGCTGCGCAGAAACGATTTTTTGGCCCAAACATATATGTCCGAACCCAGGCACCAGACAGAGTATGGAATACCGAGTTCTCTCTTCGCCTGGTATGCGAACCATCCTGAGGGAAGCGCCCACAAAGCCAGGCAGCAATCCGGCTGGGTTCTCTCCAAATGTTCGAAAAGCTGGCGTTTGCCGTCTCTTAAGAATGAGAAGAGTTGAAAGATTTCTTTGGGGTTAAAGAAGTTCAGCGAACCCACCACCTTCGTCCCCCCGCGCCAGTGGAATCGAATCACGTTATCTGTGTAGTCCGTCTTCTCTGTATGATAGGAAGGGGTGAAGACGGAGACATCCGCACCTCTCTTTCTTAATCCCTGGTGAAAGTCACGGACGAACGGCGAGGCCACGTCGTCGGGATGCGCAGGATAACGATTGGTGATCAGGCAGATTCTCTTTGATCGGAACATCTTCTTCTGTGATTTTCTCCAGTAGGGTAACGAATCAGGTTCATCTGCGCTTCACGAGATTCGGTCTGCCCGTGCTTATGGTCGAAACGCCATTCCTCGCTTTGGAGGAGGGCGCTCTTACCGGCTCCCGGGTCTGCTTACTACTCGCCAGATGCAGAGTATCGATCTTCTTCTCCAGATTCTTGTTTTCTCTCTGCACCTTGTAGATCTCTTTTCTAAGATGAACCAGCTGGGTTCCCAGGAATCCGAAAAGGAGCACCTGGATTCCGGCGATAACCAAGAGTGCCATCAGGGTCATCAGGGGCCGGTTGGGATTGAGAGCTCCCTTCTGCCACAGGTAGATTATATAAGTTCCACCCAGAAATCCGAGAAGGAGCATGAAAAGGCCGATGGCGCCAAAAAGGATTATGGGTCTCTCGAAGAACGAAAAGATCAGATGGGATACGGCTGTAGCTTTAAACTTGAACTTTGACTTTCCCCCGGTTCTGGCCTTCAACGTGGCCGGTAGCTCTCTGACCCTGTAACCCATGGAGAGGGCCTTGGACAAGATCTCCAGATGTATCTCCTTACCGTCCGATTCCAACTCCAGCGAGCTTATGCACTCCCTGCGATAGGCCCTCAAAACTCCGGTCACGGTGGAAAGTCCACCTTTCATGGCAAATCCCAGTATCTTGTTCCCCCACTTGCTCAAAAGCAATCTGTGAAAGGGAACCCCCTCTGCCTTTCCTCCCGATGCGTAAGGTGAACCCACCACCAGATCTACGTCCGGGTTTTTATCCAGAACTTCGACCATTTGCAGGACGTATTTTTCATCATAGCTTAAGTCAGCGTCCGTGGTGCAGATAATCCTGCCCTGAGCTTGGGCAATTCCAAGCCTCAGCGCTTTCCCCCGCCCCTGGTTGACCGGATATGAGATCAGTCTGACCCAGCGGTTCAGGCGGCAATAGCTCTCCACCAGTCTTCTGGTCCGGTCGGTTGAGCCGTCATCCACAACGATTATCTCCCACCTCTTGGGAATGGAGTCCAGTGCCCGGGCGAGGCGATCCAGGGTGTTCTTCACATTCTCCTGCTCGTTGAACATGGGCACGATCACGGAGATGTCCGGTGCTTTCTTTCGTCTCATTCTTCCACCGAAGAGTTTTAAGTTTGTTCCAAGAGCCTCTTTGCTTCCCGATTGAAGGGATCAAGCTCCAGGCCTGCCCTAAAGAAATCCTGAGCCTTGGCCTTGTCCCCGTTCCTCAGAAACGCTTTTCCCAGTTGAAAATAGATCCCTGGATTGGCCGGGTCCATGTCCAACGCCCACAGGAAATATTCCACAGACGAAGATAATCCACCCAATCGATCATAAAATGCTCCCAGGTTGAAGAGCAGATTCCCGAAATGCTCCCTGGTGAGAATGTCAAAATCCTCGCTTTCCAAACTGGTTCTCAGAAAGTTCTTCTGTTCCTCCATATCTTTATCGGTTAGAATCGCCCTTTCGGGACTGAATTCGAAGAGGTATCCGGCCGGACGAAGATGCTTGGCGAATTCCGGGTGATCAAAGTAGTGGGCGGAGTAGACCGGGAAGTCTTTGGCATTCAGCCGGGAAACCTCGAATGCGATTTCCCCAAAATCGCTTAAGCTAAGCCTCGGAAGTCTGATGTCTCCGTACTGACGGCTTATCTGTTCTCGATAACTTCTCAGCCTAAGGGCCGATACGCTCACCGGTTTGACGTCGGGTCTCATGCCCTGGGCTAAATTCAAACACCACAGTGAGGTCAGGGTATTGTCATCATCCACCAGGATTAAAGCATCTTTCTTCACGGAGATCAGAATCTGATGCGCATAGTCATATGCCCAGGTCTGCGGACGCTTATTGCAACGATCGAAGTTCTTCCAAGCCTGAAGGGCCGGGAGAACAAGGAATAAACCGAAAAGAGCATATCCGGCCGCATAGCCCACGATCTTACGTGTTTCGCCCACGGGACGAGCCTGCAGGCTCCTTACTTCCTTAAAGGCCCAACTCAAGACCGCCTTCAGCCCCACGGCGAACCAGATGGCGAAGATGCTGAGCGAGGGCAGGAGGTAGCCCAACAAATCATAGTTGCGGGTGGAGAAATCGGTGGCCCAGGTAGCGGTTAATACGTTCAAGATGAAGATCGAAAAGGTGAACAAGAACATCCTGCGGCAGGATTTGAATAGAGAGATGGCGCCCACCACGCCCAGCCAGAAGAAGGGCAGGCGGAATTGATCTACGGGAAAGGTCAGATTAAACCAGAATCGGTTCAAGTAGGGTATGCCGGACTCTGACACTAGTGCACTTGGCTGGGAGGTTCTCAACAAATAGGAAATCAGGCCAGACCAGCTGTCAGGCTTCCCCCAGTTGATTGCAGGGGCAAGGCTCGATCTGATGGGCAGATAAAGATAGACCGATAATCCCAGCATAACAAAAATGGTCAACAGAATCAGTTTCTTGGCGCTGAATAGAGACTTGAAATCCGTCATGAAGAAAAAGAATAAGAAAGCAGGCGTCAAGGCTACCACAAGAAGGGGATGATTGCACAAGGAGAGCCCCAGAACAAAGGAGAATAAGAGCAAAATCCTTGACCCGGCTTGATTTTCCCTGGACCGCCACCACCTAACGGCAAGAAATATCAACAGCAGAGTAAGGAAGAGGTTCAGAGTATACACCTCGGCCCTCACAGTCTGAAGCCAGAACGAGGTGGAGAATGCAAAGAACAACGTGCTCACAGCGCTGGCGAAGCTCGAAAGCAGCCGGCTGGATCCCGTTAGCTCAAAGATCTGGACAAGCAGGATATACAGCAACGCCAGGGCGAGGCTGCCCCAGAAGGCGGACAGCAAATTGGATCCGAGGGCCGAATCGGAGAACGGAATCATCGTCGCCAGCCGTCCCAGGAGGACGTACAGAGGGAATCCGGGAGAGTGCGGAATCCCCAGCAGGGAATGAACGGCACAGAAGGCGGCCGAATCCTCCCAGTAGAAAGTTGGGCAGAGGGTTAGAACATAAACCACAAATGAGATGACGAAGACTATTCCGCTGCCGATTAGATCTCTTTTCATATTACTATGTTCGGAAGGAAGGCGAAAGGACTTAACGGCTTGCCACGTCGTGCGATACGACGGGGACCCACACGGTAGAAAAAAAGGGGACTCAAAAGTTTGAGTCCCCTTTTCTCACACAAAAAGTCAAACCCTTAGTTAAGCGTCGCGTCATCGCTGGTGCAGGTCAAGACGCCGTTGTGGGTCATGGTCCAGGTGTCCACGGCAGCGTCGTCGTCCAGGATGCCCGAAGTGGCGGTTGCGGTAAAGGTGTTAGCAGCCGCAACTAAGCTGTAGCTATAGCGCGCGGTGGCCATGACATCCACGCCGATACGGCCAAAGCCGGTCGGTGCGGCGGCTGAGGCTGAAGCTCCGTTGCCCCAGTAAACATCGTACTCCTGACGATATGCTCTCTCCATGGCGTAGATCTGCTTCAGGATGTTCTTGGCCTCTGACTGCTTGGATTTGGTGGTTGCCCGCATGAACTGTGGAATGGCCAGAGCGGCCAGAATTCCGATGATGACCACCACGATCATCAACTCGATCAGCGTGAAACCCTTCTGACTCCGGTGAAATTTGCTCAGCATCTTCTCTCACCCCCTTCATAGTTTCAAGTTCTCTTTGTTCACTTCCCTAACAGTTCTCGTCTTCCCACCGATATCATCGCAAAAGGCGTGCCATTCTCTCCCTTTGTGTTTCTCGACATCCTAAGCTTCTGCTTTAGAGCGGGATAACGCTTCTGTTCAATATTTGGTGTCCTTTTGCCCACCACCGCTTCAGGCGTATTCTGCTTGCCTTCTTGCAAAACGCACACTCCGGGTTTTTCCCTACTCAGTCTACAGCGTCATCGGTGGTGACGGTCAGGTTGCCGGTTTGGTCGATGGTCCAAACGTCCAGAGTAGCGTCGTCATCCAAACCCGTGGCGCTTTTGGACCCGGCGGTAGCGGTGAACCCATCTGCGTTCCCGGTGATCGAGTAGCTATAGTAGACCGCGGGCATGATCTCCACCCCCAAAGGCCCGATAATGTCGCCTGGCTGGGCAACAACTGTGCTGCCGTCACCGGGGTAGTAGACATCCTTCTCCTGCCGATAAGCTCTCTGCATGGTGTAGATTTGCTTCAAGATCAGCTTGGCCTCTGTCTGTTTGGTCTTCGTCGAGGCGCGCATAAAACGAGGAATTGCCATCGCCGCCAGGATGCCGATTATGACCACCACGATCATCAATTCAATTAGTGTGAACCCGCCTTGCTTCGGACGTGTCTCTGATCTCATATTATCCTCCTGTGCTCAACAGAATACTCACATGCAAAACACATGCAGTCTTTACTCACATCCGCTAAGACGTTTCTGGGCAAGAGGAAAGAGGCTGGTTGGTTGTTGAGCAACACTTTTAGGGTCAGGGCTTTTGCCCTGATCCTTGCAAAATACGATTGCCGCCCCCTTTCTCCCCTTATTGTACGAGCAGACTGAGAGTTCATCCCGGAGGCTTTCCCAGGGCTGGAAGGCTATCTAGGCCGGAACTCTCCGATAGTCTCTGCATCGTCTCCAGATGCTCGATCTTCAGGATAAGTTCCTGATTTTCCGGATCGACCCTTCTGACCTGTGCGAATTTATCCAGGGCGGAGGGTATGATGCCCTTCATTTCGTAGAATAGCCCTAAGCGATAGAAGGAGAGGGCAAAGACGCGCTGGGCGTCTGGGTCCCTCTGAAAGACCTCGTTCCCGGGAGCGGAGAAATCGCTCTTGAGATCAACACCGAAAGGGTTGTCATCCTCCCATCTTTTCAGACGAAGCAAGTCTGCTTCCCTGAGTCGGTCAACCGGAGTCTTGGTGACTTTGAAAACATATCCCGCGGGGATGAGATTGTTAACCAGACCGGCGTCCCTTTCGGTGAATTCGACATACGTGGGTTTACCCAAATCCAGGCATCTCTTCAGAAGCGCGCCAAACAGCGGGTCACCTTTTGAGTTTTCTGAAATGCCTGAGAAGAGAGTCTGGTTGTGTCTCCTCTCTTGCTCAACGTACCAGTCAAAGGTCAAAAGGCCACGATCGAAGATCGACAGGTCTCTCCTGATTCCTTCCCCATAGCGGAGCTCTCTTAAAATGAAGTTCAAATTGACGTTGTCCACGAAGAGAACGGAGTTTGAATCGAGATCAGCAATGACACTCAAGCCGTAGTCATGTGCAATGCGATTGCCGGACAGATCAGCCTCGGCGTAATGCCTGAACACGGGAAAAAGCGAGATAATTCCAAAGGCGATGAGAAGAAGATAGCACATAACGGATGACCAATGATGAACGCGATCCAGCACGAAGAGAATGCCCATACCGTAAGAGAATGCCAAGGCCAGGATAGAAAAAATTAGGTATCCATGTAAATCGGGATTTGTAGGTATGAACTCGGTGGTGACAAAAATCACCACGGCGCAATTGATCGCCATAAGTATGAGCAGAAAAGCCAGGATCTTCCGGTTTTTCCTGAAGAGCAAGAAGAGCCCCATCAAGCTGATGGCAAATGGTAAGAGGGTGAGTTGATGATAAAGAAGCGACGCTATCTGCGATATCTCGGTGGCAGCATCCGACAGGAAATTCAGATTTAGATTGGCGATGGCGTCGAAGGCAAAGACAGAACTGGCGGACGAGGAGACGGATTCGACCTCTCCCCAGGCCAGGGGCGGATCGGACAGGGAACGGATAGGAAGGTATGCGTAAACGCTCAGCCCCAGCAGCCAAAACAAAAGGTAAAAAGGAACTTTTCTGATGCAGAAAAACGATCGAGATGCAAACGTCAAAAAGAGTATCAGAAATGCCGGTGCGGTCGACAGAAGGCTGAGATGATGATTTCCCAAACCCAGTCCTAAAACGAAGAGGAAGAAATATATGTACTTCGATTCTTCATCCTTAATGAAAAGAAGAGCGAGAAGAAGCAGGGAGAAGAAAAGCGCGTTAAGAGAGTAGACTTCCGCCCTCACGGCCTGTATCCAGAAGGAGTAGGTGAAACCTGCGACGAGAACAAAGGATAAGGAGGATACGAAGACCAATCCCTTTCTCCTGGCTACCTGGGGGAAGAACAGATGCGCGCTCATTTGGAAAACCTTGCAGAGGATCGCCAGCGAAAGAGAGGCAGAGAAGGCGGAAAAAAGATTGACCCCGAAGGCTA
>Ga0114919_10000836_pt1 | contig 24534 bp, 25 predicted proteins | sample BlataG_FD_88682 | JGI IMG/M metagenome (GOLD analysis project Ga0114919, IMG submission 88682) | Deep subsurface microbial communities from Black Sea to uncover new lineages of life (NeLLi) - Black_00105 metaG | ecosystem: Environmental > Aquatic > Marine > Oceanic > Sediment | place: Atlantic... | reverse complement strand
TTCCTTTTGAAAACATTTTTGAGGCTAATGAACCCGTCCCAGAACCAATTTCTAAAATTGATTGATCTGATTGAATTTGATCCAATACCCAGTCATGAACTTTAACATTTACTCCTTTCGTAAGTGAAATAAACTTCGAATCGTAAGTCTCTGGTTCTTCCTCCAATTTACGCATGAAAGCTACAGCCATTATTTTCAGACCTATTATTGAATTTTTTTTTTTTAAAACTTAAAAATTATTTAAAATTTAATCGGATTTCCAAAATCCTCGCTTTTTAAGATATCTTCCTAAGTATACTATTGTTAACATCACAGGAACTTCCCAGAATAACCCCATAGTTGTCCCTAACGCCGCAACAGAACCAATCCCATACATAGCAATCGCAGTTGCAATAGCAATTTCAAAATGACTTGAAGACCCTATTATAACTGTAATAACTGCTTCCTCATATCTCAACTTAAAGAGTTTTGTAATTATTACGTTATAACCAACAACAATTACAAATCCCACTAAAAGAGGTATAGAAATTAATAGCAGTAGATCAGGATTATTTATCAAGACAGTTCCATTTAGTGAAAAAAGAACAATTAAAGTCGTTAATAGTGCTACAATCGAAATTTTTCCTACAATTGGTCTATAAACATCGTTAAACCAAGCATCTCCTTTTGTTGAAATAATAATTTTTTTACTAACTATACCCAATAATAATGGTACTCCTATAAAAAACACCAAAGAAATCAACAAAAGCAAGATATCTATAGGAATATTTTTAATGCCGGTTAATAATGCGACTAAAGGGACATAACCGAATATGATAGTTATCGTATTTAAACTAGTATTAATTACATTTTGTTCTTGATTTCCTCTTGCCATCCAACCCCAGATTAGGACCATAGCAGTACAGGGGCTTGAACTTAGAAGAATGATTGCAACTATTAGCTGTTCATATCCAGGTAAAAAAATGTTTGCCATTGCTAACCCTACGAAAGGAGCGACAACCCAATTAGATATAAGCGTTAATATAATTGGTTTTGGGTTTTTACCTAATTTTTTCAACTCAGAAAATTGAAGATTCAACATAGCGGGATACATCATTAGGAATAAGCAGATTCCAATGGGAATAGAAATTCCTCCTATTTGTAAAGAATTAATAGCTTCGCTTATTTCAGGGATGAGTTGAGAAAGAATAATGCCCACTATTATACATAATGCAACCCATAACGGAAGAAGTTTTTCAAAATAACTAATTTTTTTCGGTTCTGCTGATTTCATTTCCTATTCGTTCTTTTAAGATTGAATAAATATTATTTGATAGAAGTTGTACTTCAAATTTAAGGTTGTCGATTTAAGCGTAAAGAAAACTTAAAATGTTATAAATTTATATTTATCGATTTACTTTTATATCTAAGATAAAAGTAATTTGTAAAAAATATAAAAAGGAATTTTATTTATGAAAGAAAAACGCGAATCAGAAATTAAGATAATGTTATGTGCTTGTAAAGAATGCTCTAACTCAAATGGTTTCTTTAATAGTATGCTAAAATTGGGGAAAGAGTTAGAAGAAAATAAAACATTTGATACTATTGAGAAATTCACATTAGCTTTAGCGTCTAAAGAAAGGTTGATCATTATTAATGCTTTAAAAGAGCAAGATAGATGTGTATGCGAATTAGAAACTATCTTAGATAAGTCCCAATCGACAATATCTCATCATTTAAGAAAGCTTGTAGTAGCAGGATTAATACAAGGATATAAAAAACAAAAGTTTACGTATTACCATCTATTTAAGGAAGAACTCGTTAAAAATTTAGATATTTTAAACCAATCACTACATATTATTTAATTTAACCCTCCTTTATCTTGTATAATAAAAGCCTAAGGTCATGATCATTCTCATCCAAAATTAATAAGTTATAAATACAATATTTAAAAGTTTAATTGGCTACTTCTAATACAATCTTAATAAAATAAGAGTTTAAACTCTTTATTAATAAGTATTAAAAAACTAATAAAAAATATTAACCGATAAGGTGAATTAGAAGAAATGCCAAAACCAGTACCGGATACAGAAGAGTCAATGAATGTTTGTAGACGCTTCTGTGGCCCTTGCCCGTCATTTAAGCCGAACAAGTTAAATGAGTATGAACCACACGCCCTTTTCTGCGCACGGGAAAAAACAACAAAACCAATGTCAGAAGTTGAAGATCATGGTTGCAATTGTTTCGGTTGTGACTTATTTTCACAATACGATTTAGAAGGTGGGTATTTTTGCTTCTATGGGATAGAAGGGAAGAAGTAAAACACTTAGAAAATTAAATTTTCTATTCTTTTATTTATCATTCTTTTGTTTATTATCATTATTATTGTAAATTCCTTTACTCTATATGATTTTAATATATTTCCTTGGTGAATTTAATAACTAAGAAGTTTGTATTATAAATTCGGATTTTTTAATGTATCTATTTTTGTCGGGTGATGAGCTATCGCTAAATATATATGTGATAATTGTCATGAAAATAATGTTCAAAAAAATTAATTAACAAGTAGATGAAATTCTCTATGGAACGTTCAGATAACGAATTAAAATTCTCAAAATACTATCGATTAATTACGTCAAATGAATTTGACATTGATCGAGACGATATTTTCTATCGCGATAAATATAATGACATTATTAATTATTTGAAAATAATGTTGACAAACCACGAGGAATCAATTGTTCAGAGTTATGCTAAATTTATACAGCCAAAAGGTACCCTTCTAATTAACATAAATTCTGGAACTGATATTACTGATTATTTAAAATTAATTTCAAATAACTATTATTTGGATTTTATTGAATTAAATCAAGAGGAAATCGTTAAGTCCCCTGAAGATTTTTTCAGCAACTTTATATCCATTCTAGAAAATATTGTTAAGAATAAGGAAATAATAATTAAAAAAAAAATCGAAAATGGTAAAATACCCCAGATAAATGAATATAAAACAGAAGAAAACAAAATAAAAAGATTGTTAGTGATTAATCAGCATAATTTTTCTAAGTCTTTATTAAAAGAAAAAAATCTATTAGAACTCTTTATAGTTTCTTTTAAAGAAAAGAAGTCACTAATAAAAGAGGGGTTAATTTTAATCTGGATTAATAATAAATTTCAAGAAATCGAAGTAAATTCAAGATTGATTTTTGAAGCTTTTGATTTGTTCATAAAAATCCCTTTGTTAGATAAAATCGAAAGGGAGACAATTTTAAGAAACTTTTTAGAAAAAAATCCAAAAATCGTTTTTAATATTAAAACTTTAGTAGAATACACGAATAATTGGGAAGTTAAGGATTTAAACCGATTATTGAGAGTGGGGATATTTAAACACTTCCTTAATTCTGAGTTAAACGAATCAAGCAACGAAATTACGGACATACTAATTAATTTAATAGAATCTGGCGAATATCTCCCCTCACTTCCTGAAAGAATTACTGAAAGGGAAGTTCTATATGGAGGAACTAATAACAAACAAAATTTGTTTAATACAATTTCAACGAAAGAAAGAGATGAGATAATAAATACCAATGACATCAAGAATTTTATAAACCAGATAAAAGAAGAAAGAATTTCAGATTTTATGCTAAGTCAATTATACGAAAGCGCCGCTTCTAAAAATTATAGCGAGCTTTTACTTATAATAGACAAGTTGAATAAGCAAGAACCGTTAGAAGATAATGATAGAAAGATTTTGGCCAAATATTCTTTCGTTTTAAACGATAGTCCCAAAATGGCTCAAATTAATCTAGAAAAGGCTAAAAAGCGTATTGACAATTTAAAACGAGCATTTGGAAAACATTAAATAAGGGATGAGAAAAAACGGCTGTTTCTTCTATAAAAAAAGTTAAGGAAAACACTAAAAGTCAAGCGATAAAAAGTAATGTTTTTATCCGTAAAGTTATTTTAGAGAATTTCTTATCTTTTCAAAGAGACGAAGTAGATTTCTTGATTCGGAAAAATCAAGATATACCTCGCTTTATTTTAATAGTCGGCCCGAATTGGAGCGGGAAAACCTCAATTTTTCAAGCAATTAAATTTGCTTTAGGTAGTAACGAAAGAGACGAGCGTTATAAGAAGTGGTCTGATTTTATAAGAGATGGGCAAAATCACGCTATGGTGGAACTTCATATTCAATACCATAATGAAGTAGTTAAAATAAGAAGAACAGTAATAAGAGGAAAATCTCCATCTTTTGAGATTCAGTTAAAAAATGATAAAGATTTCAAAAAAGTTCACGCAATAGAAATTCAAAAACTTGTGTCAGAGTTAGAAATTAATCCAGATAATCAATTTGCATTTGTAAGTCAAGGTAAAATCGATACTATTAAAAGTTTAAAACCGATCGAACTATGTTCCTTTTTAGAAGAGGGAATTGGGCTTAGGGGTTTACGAGAGGAAATTTTACAACAAAAAAATAGCGTATTTACATTAAACACAGAGTTTAAATCTTTAGTTACCCGGAAAAACTCTTTAAATATAAACCTCGACTTCTTAATGCCAAAATTAGAACGATTAGATGAGAAAAAAAAATTACTCGAAATTAGAAAAAAGTATAACGATGAACTACTATGGGCAAATAAGAGCATGCTTCAGAAAGAAATTGAGGTTCTCGAGTTAAATGTCAAAAAATGTCAAAATCAAATAAAGATAATTACCAATGAAATTGACAAGTATCAAAATTTAATAAAAGAAAAAGAGAATAAGATTTCTGAAATAGATAGCAACCTCATTAGTTCGTCGAAAAAAGTAGGAGAATTAAATTACATAAAAAAAGAATTAGTTAATAAAATAAATGCGTGGCAGAATGAAAAAATTAGAGTAAAGCAAGAATTGGACATCTTATCTGGAAAAATCTCTGAATATGAAAAAATAATAGATAAGCTAGAGAAGCAGAAGCAAAATATAACAAGTGAGATCGACATAGTTAAAAAGAAGAAAATTTCAATTAAAAGCAAAATTGATAAATTAATTAAAGAACAAAATGAAATTACGATTAAGATTAAAGAGAATCAAGATTTTTTAGAAAAATATAACCAGTTAACCTATGAAAAAGAAATTAATGTCAGGAAAATCCAAGACAATGAAAACAATATTAAAAATATTAAAAGAGACATCAATGATATTTTTCAGAGTTTGACTGACATAGATTACAAACTAGAAAAGAATAGGTGGTTTTTAGAAAACCCTATAAAAGATTTGTTGACCCAACTCGATAAAGACCTTAAGAAAGTAACCGTAGGCTTATTCAAATTAATATCTGAAGTGGAACAGTTAGAATATGAAAAAACAAAAAAAATTATTAAATTCAAGCTACTTCAAACTGCGTTAAGAGAACGCAAAATTGTTCTTTCAGCTAACATTAATGTTCTTAAAGAGGAAATTAAGAAAAGAGAACTAAACGATAGAGTTAAAGGACCAATAATTGAATATTTAAAATACGACGACGAGTTAAGCTATGCTATTGAATCAGTTTTGGGAGAAAGGTTACTTAATAGCTTTATTGCGAACGATTGGGATACTCTAAATTTAGTAGAGAAATTAAAAAAGAAATATAATGCTTATTGCAACATATATATACCAAAGGATGTTAGAGTTGCTCCATTACCAAAGATTATGGCGCAGGGCGTAATTGGCTATTTAGTGGAATTAATTAAAGTTATTGGCGACGATTTAAATGTCCAAAAAGTCATTTATTCAAAAGTTAAAAACTGTGTTGTTGTCAGGGATTACACCTCTGCAAAAGAACTTTATAGAATCCATAATTTCAAAGGTAAGTGTGTGACTTTAAAAGGAAAACAAATTATATCATACAAATACGCATACGAAAGTCCATTTATAAGACAGCTTAAAGGGTTATTAAGTCCAGGAACTCAAAAAGAACAATCAAACCTCTTGGAAAAAGAAATTAAATCGCTAAACGACAATATTTTAGAGTTAAAAGTAAAACAATCAGAGATAGATAAGTTGCAAGGTGAGATTTTTAGGAAAAAAGAATCGTTTAACGACCTTTTATACAATTTCAAACAAAAAGAAAGGTTGACTTCAAAAAAAAATCAGTTTTATAATTTAGTTTATTCACTAGAACAAAATATTACAGAGACAAGCGAAAAAATTGAAGATATAGTAAAAAAAATAGACGTATTAAAATCACAAAAAGAACCCGAATTTTTTAAATGGAACGAAAGGATAAAGGAAATTCCTATCGAACTAAACAATCTAAATAATGAATTAAAAAAATGGGATTCGAAATTAGATGACAATCTTGGAACACTAAAAGATATTGATGTAAGGATAAACCCCAATAAAAACGAATTAAGAATATTAAAAAAAGATTTCGATTCAAAAAAAGTAAATTTCAAAAACTCAGATAAAAAAGCATTTGAAATTTATAGAAAATTAGACTCTATTGATGAAGAGATTAACAAGGTTGACGCTATTATCTTAAATTTACAAGACCAAAAAATTGCATTTCAAAAAGATAAGAGCGGTATCGATAAAACACATATTCAACTAAAATTAAACTTGGAGCAAGAAAGTTTTAAGCGATCTTCTATAAAGCTTGAATTGGGAGCGAAGAAAAACGATTTAGAACGTATTAATTCTGAAATAAGTCCCTTAATTTCAGAAAAAAAAATGGATATTCGCTCAATAGAGGAAATTAACCAGGACATTCTAATTATCGACAAAAAACTGTTGAATTATTTAGATGTTGATGATTCGATTTTAGTAGAAAAAGAACAGATTTTAACTGGGTTAAAAGAAATCACTAAAAATCAGAAAGACATAGAAAGAGATATAAAAGGTGCGATTAAAACTGAAAATAAACTAGAAGAAACATATTACATCAAATTTAAATTAGTATTAAAAGACTTAAATTTAAAAATTAATCAAAAATTTATTTCCGCAAACATTAAAGCATATTGTACTCTGGATTTAATAGGAAACTTTGAAGAATTGGGAATAGAGATTAAAGCCGCCATCTCTAAGGATCAATTAAAATCTTGTACCGCGTTAAGTGGAGGTCAAATTTCGATGATTTCTATTAGCTTAATTTTATCTCTTCAAGAGATCAAACCCTCGCCATTATGTATGTTTGACGAGGCAGGAATGTTTTTAGACGAAAAGAATTCTGAAGCTTCGTATCAAATGATAAAAACAACGATTGAGCATAACGCAATTCAAATGTTAATATTTCTACCAAAATCTTCAAGTTCATTATTTTTACTTGCCGATAAGTTAATTGGAGTCGCTAGAGTTGGCAAAAACGAAGTATCGACAATTTTCAATCCAAAAATTGTGAAAGAAAGCAAATGACAGAAAATATAGATTTATCAGAAGAGTTAAATAAAAAGATCGAAATTATTAAGGATGACATTCTTTCAGGTAAAACTTGCTTGTTAGAATTAGAATTGAATCCTCTATTTCATGAACTAAAAGATTCACTTAGTATTTTCAACATCGAAAATTATTCCTTAACCTACAAAAATGTGTGTGAATTACTCAATGAAAAATTCGAGGAATTAAAGAAATTACTCAGTTCTTTAAATATTGATGAAAAGTTCTTAGAATTTATGAAGGCTTATCCTGAGGATGAGGAGATATTCGAAATATTTAAAGGATGCTGGAGGAAAGTTTTTTACATAGATGGAATGTCACTAAATTTCTTGGAATACGCTTCAGATCGTTTTTGTAAAGAAAGAATAATGGAATTAGAGATTACGCATTTGAAAAAAGGCAAAATAGACGACCATTTTTTATTAGAAATTCCAAAATATAAATTTACTGAAAAAATGACATTATTCTTTAATAAAATTAAAGAAAAACTCCCATGTTATTTTGAAGATGTCTTTGATGATGAGGTCGATCAAATGATAGTCTACGAAAATTTTGTATATTTATTGCATCTTCTACAGTTAAATAAGATAAAATATGAAAAAAATACCAAGACATTATATATTTGAGGTTATAAAAAAATGAATGAAATTTCAATCCTAATGTATTTATTAAGTAGAAAGAAAAGTTTATATCAAATAGGAGCTACAAAAGAAGAGATTTTAGAACAATTAAATGCGAATCGTAAGAACAAATCTATTTATTTCCAAAACCTAATTACTGGACTATCAACTTATCTTGAACCACTAGGTTTTCAGGTTAGGTATAATCCTTTAGATTCGCATTGGTTTTTAAATTATGATCCTGAAATCTCGGAATTGATTTCAGCTAATCCCTTCGAAGGAAATCCGAGTTTGGCAGCAACGTTATTATGTACATTAACTTTATGCCTTAAAAATTCGGGCGTTTCTTCAATTCATGAGGTTAGTAAATTAAGACGCAAGAAAGATATAAATGAAGATTTAAAAGCGTTAGTAAAAAAAGGATATCTTTTAATTGATAAAAATAGCGACCATGTACAATTGACGCCTTTAATAGGCTATCAATTAGATATGCATAAATTGTTTGTAAAATTAGCCTTAAAATTAAAAGAATAAGAGAAAAAACATAAATTTATTGCTTTAACGAGGTGTTGTTATCTCTAAAATCATCTCGGCAACATGGTTATTGAATTCCTCAACCTCTTCAAAATTAGAAACAGTTTCACCGCAAGTTATAAAATAGTCAGTAACCGATATTTTTCTTTGATTGAAGAAGTTTTTAATCTTGTTTTTAATATCTTCTAAACCTTTATCTCTGTCTCCCTCAAGTAAATCAATTTTATTTATACAAACACAGATTTTATCTGGAAAAAATCGAACATCGTTGAAAAATTCAAATTGTCTTTCAAGTTTACGATCCAAAGAAAATACAGCTATAATCTGAGTTGCGATACGAGAGATAGTAATTATTCCCATTTTAACAACTGCCCTTTGCCGATCTCCTCCTGGTGCGAAGATTGTATGTGCTTTTCCAGATTTATCTTCTCTAAAAACAATCCTATTTGGATGGATTGTTTTAGTTTCTTTTTGATTTAGAGAATCTTTTTTTTCCCCTCCAGGTACTGTAGCTTCACCGGAAAAATCTGTTTTTATTACTGTACATTTTTGTCCTCCTTTAACTCTTTCTATGTCACCAACTTTTAAATATCTTACGAATAAACGGAGAATACTAGTTTTTCCGACAGAGATATCACCCAAAAGCCCAATATTCACCATTTTATAGCTCCTCCGATTCTAATAGTTTATTTAATAGGAGTTCGTAATCCTCAATTAAATACTGTCCTAAATACGCATTATTATGCGCTTCGATGAGCGCGATTAGAACTTCTTTTAAATTTTTAGCATTATCAGCATACTTTTGTAGGTTTTCTGATGTAGGTTCTTCTTCAAACTCTCTCGCTTTTTCCTCAAAACCAAACTTAGCGCGGTCAGGTAAAGAATCGAAAAATCCAAAAGCGGAATATCCTTGATATTGGAAAAACACGAAAAGTCTGGTCTTAATAGAAGAGATAACTTTTGTTAAATAAGCCGATGGATATATCTCCCCTAATATGAGTTCATCATCTTGTTCGATTACAAAGTAGGGAGATATAGGCGAAATTTGGCTTCCATACATTTCTTTTGGAGGGAGTGAAATAAATGGTAATTTTTCTGATACAATAGTCCATAGATCTTCCCTTTTCTTTTCTAATAATATGTCTTTGATTTCGTCGTAAGCAAAGTAAAAATCTGATTGAAGAGCTAATAAAGAACTAAGATACACGGATAACGAAGCGAAAGTAGCTTCTAATAGAGGCCTTCTCCCCTCGTCAGAATTAGAAGGTTTTACTGCACCCTTCCATGCTCGAAGCCCCGTGTATACAAAACCTTTCACATCAAAAAAACTTCCAGAAAGAAAAATAAACGAGGGGACAACACCCTTCTTTTCTGTTAAGAGATTTCTCGATTTATTGATAAGTGTATCCTCTAGATTTTTATCGTTAAACTTTGAATGAATTATAGGCATCATCAAAATTTTTTTCTTCTTTGCCATTGTTCTCATAAGCTCCAAATTAATAATTAAAATTAATATAAAATTCTGTATAATTAATTCTTTGTATTTTAATTAATCAATATAATATCTTAATATAATAATCTTCAAATAATACATTCTTTTCAAACTTTATCAATTCGACGTTTCTTAAAGAGCTTATTTTTCGAACGCTAATAATTCGCGGATTTTGTCCGTTATCAAATCATAGTCTTCAATTGAACTTAAATTAGATATGTGAATATATTCAACTTTATCGGAATTTTTGAAAAAAGTGTAATTAATGCTCAAATTAGGGTTATTTTCTTTTATTTTAATAAGCGCTCCCATGAGAAAAACGTTAATAAAATTCTCTGAAGTTTCACATATCTCCCTTTTTTCAGGATCAATAAATTTTATCTCAACTCTTTTAAAGTCGTAGAGGTTAAGCACACATAATAAATTTTCTTCATTCTCATTTTGACTCGAGAAAATTTTTCTTTTAATGTTAGTTCCATCAAAATCTTCCTGTGATATATCTTTTTTAAAATAATCATCAATCGATTTATCTTCACGATTTAAAAGCTTCGAATAAATTTCATCTGCACTTGAAAACGATTGCTTTGAAATCAATGAGTTTAAATAATTTAAAACGGTGTGTAATTCAGAGATTTCTAATTTTATATCGTCTAATTGTTCCTTTTTCTTATAGTAAAGATTTTGAACAATAGAAAGCACTTGTGTTAATTTTTCCGTTTCGTTTTCTGTGTCATTAGAATCCATTGACTTCATATATATATATAAGAACTTAAATTTATTTATTTAGTGTCAGTTGAATTAAGTAATTTTTTAAGAGGCAATAAAATGTGTATTCTATGATAATTACTCCTAAGCCGGAAGATCATGAAGTTCAAATTTTATCTAAAGAATTTGAAAAAAGAGGATATAAAGTTAAATATTTCGTTCCATCAACAATAAAAGTAAAGATTAAAATAAGTCATTTTCAAGAACAGTTTGAAGAACTTGATCCATTTGCAGCTCTTGTAAGAGGATTTGGCGCTGCTCCAACTCAAAAAATCTTTTTTAGGCTTGATTTATTAAGCGCAATTGAAGAATATGGAGTTAAATTAATAAATTCAAGAGAATCCTTAGAAATAGCTAGTGATAAATTTCTTACTTCAATTTATTTAGAGAGGTATAAAATTCCAACTCCAAAAACGATTATTTGCGAAAATCCCAACGATGCTATAGAAGCTTTTGAGGAACTTGGAGGGGATATAATACTAAAACCGTTATATGGATCGAAAGGAGTTGGAATTACTAGAATAAACGATAAAGGCTTTGCAGAGAATGTTATATATACGTTAAGCCAATTAAATGAAGTCTTTTATCTCCAAGAATTTATCGAGCATTACAATCGAGACATCCGAATTTTAGTTTTAGGTGATAAAGCTATAGCCGGAATGTATAGAGTAAGTGATAACTGGAAAACTAATATTCATGCAGGTGCAAGAATGGAGCCATTAGAACTCACAGAAGAGTTAAAAACTCTAGCAATAAAAGCAGCAAAAATTACGAAAACCGAAATTGCTGGTGTTGATATCGTTGAAAGCGAAAAGGGTTTATTAGTTTTGGAAGTAAATTCCATTCCAGGGTTCACCGCTCTGCAAAAAGTAACGGACATCAACATTGCTGAAGAAATCGTATCGTATTTCCTAAAAAATGCATGTATCTAGCTTAAATTTAGTAAATAAGAAAAAAAAATGATTTTAAAAATAAATAATATTTATAAATCTTCAATTAAACCAATTAATGCCGCGATTATAACAAGGACACAAGCCCAAATTCCCGCTCCAAAGATTACCAGTAAGATTGCTAGTATAAATAAGACTAACCAATGAAAGGGAAGTGGTTTGTCAGGTTTCATAGCAACTAAAAAAGTTAGAACAACAATAACAAGGCCAACGATGAAATTAAGAACAATATCTAAACCTAATACAGGATCAATGAATCCAATAGGCATTCCAAATAGGCCGAGGATTAAAGTTGCCAAACCTACTAAAGCGCCGATAATCGTCAAAAATTTCATTATTTGTTCATTTTTGTAGTGTTTAGTCATTTTACATCATTTCTTATAGTAGTAATATTTTTATAAAGAAATTAATCTATAAAAGCTTTTAATATTTTCATTTCAGAAATATCAATTATGTTAATTTAAGATAGATTTTTGATATTTATTCATTATCTTTTTAGATTCAAAAATGCCGTGATAATATACAGATATTTTTTTATTTTAAATAAAAATCCATTTGAAAAAACTATGTGATTGAGGATAAAATACTACAATATAAAAACAGTTTAGCTTTAGCCCAGAAATTGGTTAAAAATCAGTACGCTGATAGTGATTACTATGAAGAAATGATTAGTAGACTTGAGAGAATGTTAAAATTCTATGAAAATTTAAAAATGTGGAAAGAAATTTCAGAAAATTAAGATTTATATCTTTTTATCATATTTATCCAGAATTTAACTAAGTATAAAATAAATTCAAACCAAAATCTTTTTTTAAAATTTCAAATATTTTTTGCATTGGTAAACCTATAACATTTGAGGGGGACCCTCGAATTTCCTTGATAAATAAACTTGCCCTATCTCTAATGGAATATGCTCCCGCTCTACCTTTCCATTCCTCAGTTTTAATGTAATTCCGAATTTCATTATCAGAAATATCTAAAAAAGTAACAATAGTACATTCGTAATCAACCACGACTTTTGGGTCGTTTAACTCCGTTATTGCCACACCTGTAATTAGGTTATGAGAACGATTAATTAAAGATTTCAATATTTGAAATGCTTGAGCTTTATTTTTCGCTTTTCCTATGATTTTACCCTTAAATTCCACAATTGTATCAGCAGCAATTATTATAGCTTCTATATTTTTATTTTTTAACAAATCTTTGGCTTTTAACGCCTTAGCTTTAGCTGTTTCTTTAACTAATTCAACTGGATTTGAAAATGCTCCTTTGTAATATCCTTCGTCTATATCCGTAATTATAGTTTCAAACGGAATGTTTAAACGGTTGAAAGTTTTTTTTCGATCGATAGACTTTGATGCGAGTATAATTTTTTTCATTTTTACTGATGTAGATAACCTTAATTAAAGAATAAAACCCCTATATTTAATATTAGGAATTAATTTATTAAATTTGAAATAAATATGGCAGAATTTTTATACTGGTTTATCTTAATTTCAATTTCTTATTTTCTTGTATTATTTAGTTATATGCATTTTTCATATAAAAAGGAAGTTTTTAACAATTTTTTTGGGTTTGGCGCCTTGTTTTTGACTTTTACTATTATTATAATTATAGAATTACTAATGTTTCAAGACATAACGCTTTATTCTGACACAATACCAATCTTTTCTCTTGCGTTAGGGCTCCCTATACTCATAATTGGTGCGGTTGTTTTAATATCAACGCTTTTTCTGTTTCTTTTTAAGATTGTTTTTAAAAACAAAGACTTATCAAAATTTTGGAATTCGTTAGAGGAAAAAACAAGTAAGAGAAGTAAACTTAGGGGAGATACATACAGAAAAATCCCTCATGTTTTAATTTTTATAGGTTTGTTTGTGGTATGGTATTTAGGCGTTGATTTTGTGAGAAACCTTTCAGGCTCAATTAGTGGGATGATTCCGGATGATAACAATATGTTTCGCTTGTTCTTAAAGATATTGAGCGAGCCAAACAGTATTAGTGAGGTTTTATTTTCTTTAGGTTGGTTTTATTATCTTATATTTTTCTTTTTCTATGGTTTTTGTTTTATCATATTAGCAAATGAACTAACTCGAAAAGTTAGATTCTTTGCTTTTCCTTTTAACTTTCTCAGCAATATTTTACTCTGTGAAGAAGAAAAAAAAGGTTATGGTACCTATCTCTATTTTGCAATCGGTCAGATGGTTGCTGCCTTACTTACTCCACCTATGGTTTTTTTAACGATTTTAGGAATTAGCTCTATAGCAGATTTAGCAACGAGCCAAATCGGTATAAGATTCGGGAAAAATAAAATTAGATGGAATAAAGAAAAATCTTGGGAAGGTTCAATAGCCGGAATAATCGCATGTTTTATAATATGCTTCCTTTTTGTTGGATTTTATTGGGCGTTTATTTTTACTTTTGCATTCTTACTTTTTGATATTTTCACTAATAAGCCAATTGATATATCCGATAATTTATTAATCCCTATTGGAAGTAGCCTTATCTATTTGTTTATTAGGTTTTTTTTTAATTTCGATTATTATACAATTATTTTGACTTGGATTTGAAGACCTTGAAAAGAAGTTTCGGGACGGTTTCTGATTAATCAATTTACACAATAAGTAAAAATATTTAAATTATTAGACTTTAATGATTAAAAATGTATTATTTACCAACCTCTTTGATTTTTATTGGTTATTCAATTATAACTTTCATCTATGTATTTAAGAATAGGAGAGAGAAGATACAAAAACATTTGTTATTTAACGAACTATTAATAGTTCTGCTGCTGTTAATGGCAGGAATTCTATTTCCGTTTATGTTTCAATTTCATTCCCCTCAATTAGCAAATAGCACATTGAATTTTTTATGGTTTTTTACTTCTACATTTTTTTTAATTGAAATGGGAGTTTGGAGCGTTTTTTTGATTTATAATGCAATTATTTCAAAAAAAAACCCTGAAATTATGGCAGAGAGAGATTATGAAATTTATTGTAAAGAAGTGAATAATAAGTGGGTTGACGATTTTAAAAGTGAATTTGGAAGAAAATTTTTACATTTATTAGCAACATTTATAATATTTTTCTTTTGGTCGTTAGGAACCATTCTTGATAATTTAGACTTTTTAAGTCAATTAAATTTGGATAACTATAGCTTTTCTTACTGGTTAATAATCACATTAGGATATGGGTTTGTAATTATGTTCCAAATTGCTGATCTATCTCGATTAAATAAATTTTATATTTTGCCTGAGTGGGCTAAGCGTTGGCTTTTAGCAATGAGGCCAAGTGAACTTGATACTTTTATAGCATCAACTCCTTTAGTTTTATCTTTAATACCCTTCGTTTTTGCACCATTTCCTATTTTAGCATCTGTTGCGTTAATTACAACGGGAGCTGACGCAGTAGCATGTTTAATTGGTAAAAAATATGGGACGCACAAACTTAAAAAAAATTCTAATAAAACAATAGAAGGCTTTATCGCTGGAGGCATTACTACATTTTTAATTGTCTTTATAATTATGAATATGTACCAATTCTGGATGCCTATAAGTTTTATAAAAATCTTAATAATGTCTTTAGTATCAGTAATTTTGTTTTTATTAGTAGACTTCTATATAGAGCATGTATCCGATAATATCTTAAATCCTATATTGACAGGATTAGGCATGTGGTTAATCTTATTATTATAGCTAATCTTTGTAAGCTTACCCACCAAAATAGAGATACAAAAAAGAAATATCATCTCCATCTTTTAAAACTGTTTTTAAGAAATTTTCGTCCCTATAACTTCTACCATTTATGATTATTGAAAGAAAGGAACTAAACTCTTCCCTTTTTTTTTTATCCCAGAGTAGTTCGTAGAATTTTTCGCCAAAATGTTCTTTAAAAAATTCTAATAATTCTTTAATTGTTAATTCGTTCTCAAAATTAATAACTTGGTTTGTACCTTTAGTAATTTCGTTAAAAGGAGGTTCAAATCTAAATTTTAAAGAAATCAACTTTTCAATCTCTCCTATAATTTCATAATCTCTTTAGAAGACTAAATAAGTTTGAATATAAAATATTGTTGGTAATTTTAAATAAAAAATTATTATTTATTCATGTATAATCGATAAATGTAATCGAATTTAATCGAATTTTGATGTAGTATAATAAAAATATCATTTTGTTAAAGTTTTAACAATAATATTATAATACTAAAAAATTAACATGTTAAGTGAATGTTTAAAGGTTTAAAATTATGGCTCAAGTTATATTTATTTCCAAAAAAACAGTTCGAGACGCATGGCTTTCAGCTGTTGCTCAAGTTCTATATAATGGCGACGATATTAAAACAGAGTACGATAAACAAGAAGATCCTCCATCTAAAGATGCTACTGTATTAATAGAAATAAAAGATCCTATAAGTAGTCCGATTATGCGTAAAGATAAAGTAATGAAAATTAGATCAAAGTATGGAAACTCTTTTGAAGTATATGGTTGTATGGCAGATACCTATTTAATCGGATCAATCCAAAGTGGCTACATTGAAGAAATTATGGAGGGCGTAAACGATCATTATATCTGGGATTCTGGCTCGAGCTTTCCGTATTCCTATCACGATCGAATATTTAATTATTCTCCCTATTCCCTTGAGGATTCTATCCATGTTAATTACGATTTAGAATTAATTGATAATGACTTTGTCAAAAAACACCAAAAACTATTGAAGTCAGAAAAGGTCCAGACATCTGGCAAATCTAATATTTGGAAAATGAAGAACCTTGTTGAATTTGATTTAAATAAAAAAATATCAGAGCAAGTTGGAATTCAAAAGATACCAATTGAAGTAATTAAATTCCCAAAAATAGATCAAATTGAATATATAATTAAAAAATTGAAAGAAAAGCCTTATTCGCGCAGAGCTCAAGCAATTACATGGCGTCCGCTTGTTGATCCCTTTCATATCGACCCTCCCTGCCTTCAGAGAATTTATATGCGAGTTAAAGATGACAAATTAATAATGCAAACAACTTGGAGAAGCAGAGATTTATTTAGAGCGTGGGAAGCAAATGTAAATGGAATGATTAGAATTCAGAATTATGTTGCTGAACAGCTAGGTGTAGAAACCGGTCATTACTTAGATTTTAGCAATTCTCTGCATATTTATGGAAATACGATTTCTGAAGTTAAGGACATGTTTGAGCGTATGAAAAATAAAGGAGAACAATTTCCAGATGATGTAATTGAATTACTGGAGGAAAATTGTAGCTAGCTTTCAAAAATTTTAGGAAAAATTTTCCTTGTATTATCTAATATTTGGTTTTCTAACTCATTTACTGGAATTTCTTTTAATTTTGATATAGCGTTTAAAACATCTCTTATCATAGCGGGTGTACCAACTTTTCCTGTGTATTTAACTGGACCATCGCTCTCTAAAAGTAAATGTTCTTTATCCACATTTAAAACCGTTTTTTTTACCGGTGGAGAATAACTAAGAGCAGGGGTAATAGAAAAGAAATAACCTCTATTTATTCCTTCTTTTAAAAAAACTTCTGGTCCTGAATACCAATGAATATTGACATTAGGAATTTTATATGAAGGCAGGGTATCAAAAATTATTTTTTCAGCACCCTTAGTGTGTAAATTAACTGGTAATTCCAACTCTTGAGCTATTAATAGCATTTCATCAAATATTTTCTTTTGACGAGGGTACAACTCTTTTTCTTTAATAAAGTGATGATCTAAACCAATTTCTCCAATTGCACAGATTTTTTCTTTTTTGGCTCTGATTAAGCCTATGATTGATTCTAACTGATTTTCTATGTTTCTATTCATTTTCACCTCCTCGGGATGAACTCCTAAAGCAGCATAAATCTCTTTATATTGATCAGCAATTTCCAAGACTCTCCTTTGACTTATAGAACTCATTGCTACAGCAATGATCTTTTCAACTCCGACATTTTTAGCTTCATTAATAACTTTGTCAATATGAAAATAAAGATTTGCGTGACAGTGCACATCAATTAGAATTTAAATCACCTATATTATCATTAAAATAAGGATTATAAATAAAACGATATTACATTCGGTTAATTTCAGCCCTTAAATGAACAATTTTCTTTACTAAAGCAAATTTTCCTTTAGGGTATTCTTGAGTATCTAAATAACGCATTAACTGTTCTAATTCTTTTGCTAAGTAGTTTTTAATGTCTTCTTTGGTTACATTTCCTAAAATCTTAGGTAAAGGCTCAAATTGCTCAACTCTCTTTATTCTTAATTTCGATATTATTTTAGCTAACTGAGCTTGAAAGCCTTTTGATTCGGAAGGATCAGCGCCAGCAAGCATATCTAATGAGATTTGTAAACCATTGATGAATGATTCTAAATCCCTGATGTCTACTTTATCTTCGTTCATAGAAATTTCTATAATCTAAATAATTCCTATTCTTATATCCTATATGGAGTATTTTTATATAAATTTCTTCATGTGTTATCTTAAAATTAAAATAAATACTAATATAGCGAAATTACTATCAATAATCTTTTATTTACATAGTAAAAATTCTATTTAATATTTGCAATAAAATCTATATTGCTATTTATCCAAATTCTTTATAAAACAATTCTGCAAGCGTTGAAAGTACAGTGTTTTTTAATTCTTTATCATATAGTCTAATTTTATCAGAAAATTCAATTTGAATGGTTTGACTATTTTTAATTTGATTTGCACCATATTTCGTCGTGATATAACCCCCTGTCAAAACAAACTCTCTTCTTAAATGATGACCGGGAGCTATGGCTATATTTAAATTGTTAAACTTTTTTACTATTTTCCCCCGAAGATTTTTACCCCAATCCCTTTTGGGGATCGAATTAGGATACAATGATTCTAAATTATTTGTTCCTAGAATTAATTCAACATCTCGAAATCCTTTTGGTCGTTTGTCTTTTTCAAATCCGTGAATATCTATTAACAATGAACTGTTAAAAGTCTCTAAATTGTATAAAATAAATTCTTCTATCTTAGTATGGTAAAAATGATAAATTCTTTTAGCCAAATTTGATTCTTGATCAAATGCTTCAGATGAATTTCTATTAAAATCTATTTTTGCTCTATGGATTTTTGATATGATATAGGATGGCGTCTTAAATTTAAAAATATTTTTAATCTTTTCAATTAACTCATATGCTAATTTTATTGTATCTTTATCTATTCCATGGATCCCGTTAGTTCTCCGAGGAATATGATCACATTTAGTTGTACCGCCGTGAGGTACTGAAATAATTAATGGAATTGATCCCCTGTTATATTCAATACAATCTTTAATATCTACCATATTCAGTTTTTTCTTAAATCATAAAAGCTATAGTAGAAAAAGAAAATAAGTTATTAAAAAAATTGTTTTATATTAGAAATAAAAGGATTTGCTTAGGTTATTGTAAGAGCGCGTAGTATAATAAAGACAACAAGCCACACTCCAAAACCGATAATTCCAAAAATATAATAAGCCCAAATATTTTTATCTTTCACAAAAATCTCGTGACAAAATAACCAAGAGACTAAACTTCCGAGAGTACCAATTATGATATCTGCTGTAATATTTTGCCAACTGTCGGGCCGTCCCTCAAATTTCCATCCCAATTCAATGAACAAGAAATTCTCTAAAACTTCCCATAAAATTATACATGCGAAACTTAGAATAAATACGAAGAGTAGCGAGAAAATTGGAGTTTTACCTTGTTTTTTGGGTATAGTATAGAACAGCGAAAAGAAAAGGAACAATCCTATACCAAAACAAATGTGGCCTATTGAATAAAAATCTAACCAAGCAAGACCTACCATAGATGGATCCGTAGCAATTAAATCTACAAATAACATATTTATATCACTATGACATTTTATTTGATTTTTTTGTTATGAATTAATTTAAAATATATTTTAAATATATAATACCAATTCATCAATATAATCTTATTTTGTGTTGTGTTATATTTGCAATCAAAAATGGCATTAGTTGTTTTGTATCAAAAACAAAACATTTATAGTTTTAACGCGTTGATTGGCGCCATTGAAACTGAACGCGGTTTAGATGACATTAAAATTTATTTTATTCGTGGTTATGAAAATCTTATTAACGAGTTAGAAAAAATAATTCAAAATCATCAAAAAGTTGTTGTAGGAATCTCTTTTTTTACAACTCAATTATGGGAGATTCTTGATTTAATTAAAATAATACGGAAAAAATATAACCAACGAGCTTTATTTATCGCGGGTGGCCCTCATCCGACAGGTGATCCAGAAGGAACCCTTGAAATGGGATTTGATTTAGTTGTGAAGGGCGAAGGCGAGGAAACTTTAATAGAAATTCTTAAAAAGATTAAGGATGATGAGAGCGTTAATGATATAAGTGGAATTGCTTATCTTGATGCAAGTAATAACTTTATACTAACTGAAAAAGGACAATGGATCAATTTGGATAAATATCCTCCTTTACCTGTTAAAAATGTAAAGTTTGGAGCAATTGAAATAACTAGGGGGTGTCCTTATGTTTGTTATTTTTGTCAAACACCTTACATTTTGGGAACTCTTCCAAGACATAGAAGCATTAACTCAATTTGTAAAACAGTTAAATTTATGAAAAGTTTTAACAAAACAGATATAAGATTTATTACTCCAAATGCTTTTTCTTACGGCTCATTGGATGGAAAAACGCTTAATCTTCCCCAATTAGAAGATTTATTAATTCAAATAAGGGAAATAATCAAACCGAAAGGGAGGTTATTCTTAGGATCGTTTCCATCTGAAGTTAGGCCTGAACACGTGACTACTGAGACTTTAGGATTGGTTTTAAAATACGCTGCTAATGATAACATAACAATTGGAGCCCAATCGGGAAGTCAGAAAATTTTAGACTTGTGTAATAGAGGCCACTCTGTTAAAGCCATTTATAAAGCTGTTGAATTGACATTAGAAAATGGGTTATTAGCAAATGTAGACTTTATTTTTAGCTTACCTAACGAAACAGAGGAAGACATCGACCTCACAATTAATTTGATGAAAGATTTATCTGATCTAGGGGCTATTATACATACGCATACTTTTATACCTTTACCTCTTACAGTTTTTGCGAATGAGAAAGTGAAAAAGGTCGATATTAAAATTAGAAAAGTAATTTCGGAACTAACTTCAAAGGGATTGGCTAATGGAAATTGGAAAAAACAAGAAAGATTAGCAAAGAAAATATCTAAATATTTAAAAGCTAAAATGGACTGAATTAATTGTTTTAATGAACGTTACAGATCAAAAGCAAATTCAGTAACACCTTCTTCAATCCTTTTTATTTTTAACGTATAACCAGAAGTATTAATAATATGGAGCATTGATTTATTTTCTAATAAAATTGAGCCACCAAATGTTCTAAAATTGAGTTCTTTAGCAATTTGTACTAGATAATTTAAAAAGAATTTAGTAATTCCTAAATTTCTCCAATCTTTATGAACAACAAACGCAATTTCTCCTAAAGAGACTTGGAACGTTCTAAAGAATGCCCCCATCGCAATAATTTTGTCTTCCCCTCCTTCGTTAATTTCTCCTACTAATATCATATTTGTAGTATAATCGATATTAACGAAGGGTTGAGTTTTCTTATGACGAAAATCTTTCATGGGAGAAAAGAATCTAAAATATCTATCTTTATCATCTAACGAATAATGAAGTTCTTGGATCATTCTTTCGTCAGTTGGCCTTACTGGACGAATTTTGATGGCTTTTCCATTCCTTAACTCCAATTTAGTTTCGTATTTTCCGGGATAAATGCTTATTCTACCATCAATAGAAACGGGTAAGGTTTGATCAGAGTATATATAATTCCATTTCTTTGCGTGTTCTAATAGTTCTTCTCGAAAATCCGGATGAGCGATGTTTATCATTTCTAGAACTCTTTCTCGTATGCTTTTTCCATAAAGATAAGCCAATCCCCACTCAGTTGCAATGTAATGTACATCCCCTCGAGTTACTACTACACCCGCACCAGGTTGAAGGTATGGAACGATTCGAGAGACAGTAGTCCCATCTTTCATGGAGGCTGTAGAAGGTAGAACCATAATTGGTTTTCCATTCTTAGATCGAGCAGCACCCCTCACAAAATCGACTTGCCCCCCGATTCCACTATAAAATTGATGTCCAATTGAATCTGAATTTACTTGTCCTGTTAAATCAACAGAAAGCGCCGCGTTAATCGCAATTTGCTTCTTATTCTGGCTAATTATAAACGGATCATTTGTATAATCGCACGGATGAAATTCTACCATTGGATTATCGTCCACAAAGTCGTACAATCGTCTTGTGCCCATAACAAAAGAACAAATTATTTTATCCTTATGTATCGTCTTTTTTTTACAGGTAACAACTCCATTTTCAACAAGATCTACTATACCATCTGAAAAAACTTCACTGTGTATACCCAAATCTTTTTTATCTGCTAATTCGATAGTAACCGCGTTTGGAATTTCACCAATGCCCATTTGGATCGTGGATTCATCTTCTATTAAGGATGCTACAAATTTTGCTATTTTAGTAGAAACAGCGTCAGGTTTTCCATAACTAAACTCAATAACATCGTGATTAGAAATAATAAACGCATCTATGTCGTCCATATGGATAAACGAGTCACCTAATGTGCGGGGCATATTGGGGTTAATTTCTGCTACTACATATTCTGAACTTTCGGCTATAGGTTTAACAATATCCACATTAATACCGTAACTACAAAAGCCATTTCTATCTGGTGGGCTTACTTGAATGAGTGCCACATCTAAATGCATTTTACCTAGTTTAAATAACCAGGGAATTTCAGATAAAAGAATTGGAGTGTAATCCGCTTGACCATCTCTAATGTATTTCCGAAGTGATTTTCCTATAAAAAAAGCATTATGTCTAAATAAATCTTCTAGTCCACCAGCCGTTTCATAATAATCTAAATCGCTTAAACTAAGAAAATGCAGGATTTCTACGTCAGGAAGTTCTAAACCTAACTCGATTAGCTTCTTAGTTAAGTCTATAGGTTCTGCACAACCTGAATCTATAAATATCCGGTCTCCAGGTTTTATGAAATTTTTAATCGCTTTTGTAATTGATACTTTTTTTTTACTGTATTTATTTATTAAAAAGGATAAGTCTTCATTACGAGAGTTGGACAAATAATCACCATTTAAATATTTAGCCTTACACTTATCGATAAGTATTAAACAATTTTAAATATAATCAAAACAAGCTTTCTATCATCTAAAGGATTTGGAATTGGTTAGAGAAATAATTTTTTTTCAATTTTTTGGTGTTTGATCATCATATTCTTAGTTCTTTGAAAAAAGTATCAAATTTACAATACGGTTAATATACTTGCTTTTTTGGATTTTGCATGTGCGAGCAGTCTTCATAAAATGAAATGATTCTGCTAACGCATCAAGATAGGAAATATTATATAAAATCGAAACATTTTCGTTATTTTGCATATACAATTTATCCAATTCAATCTGAATTTGCTTTTGACTCAGTTTATCAGATTTCTTCCCTACTCTTCTTATAACTTCTTGTACTGACTTATTAAAATGTATGTCTCGGATACTTGTAATTAAAGAACTTAATACAATTGTATATAAAATTAATACATCAAAATTCGTACCATGCATTGCCGTTAATTTGATTTGTATATCTTGATATATTTCTCTTATGTAATTATCGTTAATTCCTATAATTATTTTAAAAGGTTGAAAAAAGCTCATGTAATTACCTTCCAAAAACAATTGAATATTATCGTTAAATATATCCTTAAACTTTTTAACAATTAGACCAGAATTTTTTATTTTAATTGATATTTCAGGCGTTCTACCGATAATTGTATCGCTACCACTTAGATAAAACTGTTGTTTAATAAGATTATCTGTAACATAATGCAAGCGCTTTAAATTAGCATTTATAACCAAACCACCTAAATGAATATTGCGAGTCTTGTTGAAATATTAGTAATAAAATTCTATTTTATTCTTTTCGGAATATTATCCTACTTACAAATTCTAATAGAAAATATTAATTAGTTAGTGTTACATGAATATTATTAAAGATTTATTATAATTTGAAATAAATTTATCCAAAATTAGTAAAGTAAAATTAAAATTTTAAGTGATTTGAGATGGGATTGAAATTAGCATCAACAATGGCAATTTTATTCTTATTTGGGCTCATCTATGCGTTAGTTTTTACTATCGGAGTCTGGTTTTTACCGAGTAATCTATTAGGTTTATCGTTAATGATTGGTTTTACTGTTTTAATCGTACTGTTTCAATATGGAATTTCCCCATTGATTATAAGATTAATTTACAGAATCGATTGGATTCCCTACGAAGATTTCACTAACCAATATCCACATTTAGCAGATGTAATAGATAAAGTTGTGGCAATTCGGGGGATTAAAACACCTAGAATGGGAATAATTCACGATTTAAACCCCCAAGCCTTTACATTTGGTTATACAAAGAATAGCGCGAGAATTGTAATCACTGACGGAATATTACATTATTTAGACGAAGGAGAACAAAGTGCAGTAGTTGCTCACGAATTAGGACACGTTGTACACAATGATTTCATTTTAATGACAGTAGTTTTTGCTATTCCTTTAATTTTATTGACGATAGCCCGATGGTCTTACTACACCGTTCGTTTTTCAGGCTTATTCAAAAGCTCTAAAGATGATGATGCGGGAAGTTATATTGTTTTGGCATTAATTGTCGTTGCAGTTGTATCTTATATTTCTTATTAT
>Ga0114919_10000835_pt1 | contig 24553 bp, 32 predicted proteins | sample BlataG_FD_88682 | JGI IMG/M metagenome (GOLD analysis project Ga0114919, IMG submission 88682) | Deep subsurface microbial communities from Black Sea to uncover new lineages of life (NeLLi) - Black_00105 metaG | ecosystem: Environmental > Aquatic > Marine > Oceanic > Sediment | place: Atlantic... | reverse complement strand
GGGGGGGGGGGGTGGTGGGGGGGGTGTTGTGTGGTGAAAAAAATTATAAATGTGAAAGAGAAGGGGAGGGGGGGGGGGGGGGGGGGGGGGGGGGGGGGGGGAGTGATGAGTGATGAGAGAGGGAGGGTTGACTAACTGGGTCGGAGGGAGATGTGATCAACTCAAATGGGAGATGGCAACGTCGCTTACTTTTCGATGGTTTCTTTAGCTATTCTATCCCAATCAGATGGGTGTAGTAGACCAGGAGTTCCAGCGAAACCGGTTTGAGCTGTGCTAAAACGTCTCAAGGACAATGCCTTTCGGAGGAGTGACATTGCATCCCTTTATGTTTTTTTTCAGTGATGAATGGTTGAGAATTGCGATCTATACATCCATTATTGTGTCTGTTATTCAAGTGTTGATGGAATAAGATGATAGAGTTTTAGAGAGATGCAACCATTTCAGCTCAAATTTATACCAACAGAGGTAGATCTGCTCCTCGACCCTCGACGTTTGTTCACAGACCAGTTGAGGATAAAGTAGGATGGAATTGCACAATGTGCTATTAATTATTGCTTGAATAGACGTTGATTGATAGAAGCAAGTGAGAGACTTCAATTGAAATTCTTCAAAGTCTGAAATTTACACATTTCGCACTTTGAATAATCCATAGCCTTTCAATAACATTAAGACACACATTGCGTCATTTATCCAGCTCGTTTCATTATCCTAGCGACACCGGTTTTACACGATGCACTGTATGCTCCCAACGAATACCAAGCAGCTGAGGCATGTTGGTGCCAAGGCCTTGCAGCCACTTAAATCCACTCTCAACAGAAACCAACGCTCTCCACGTCCAGGTAATTACCCCACTTACGTCACACATCTTATCACTCCAATCATTCCACCACACGACCATTTTCTCACCTTCTCCTCCCAATCTCCGAATTCACCGACTTTTTGCAGCCATCGCCTCTGCCGCCGGAGGTCCAGTTAAAAGCGACCCAAACCTCGTCCGCAACGTCGGCCTTAAGGATGTCCCTCTCAAATCCCTCTTCCCAGATGAACCAGGCCCTCCCTCCCCTTCAGCTCCCAAGCTCAGGGTCGCCATCATCGGCAGCGGTCTCGCCGGCCTGTCCACCGCCGTTGAGCTTCTTGACCAAGGATACGAGGTCGATATTTACGAATCTCGCCCCTTTATCGGAGGCAAAGTAGCCAGCTTTAAGGATAAAGACGGCAACGACATTGAAATGGGTCTCCACGTATTCTTCGGCTGCTATTTCAACCTGTTCCGTTTGATGGCCAAGTGTGGCGTTCTGGAAAACTTGTTGCTAAAGGAACACACCCACACATTTTGCAACACGGGGGGCGATGTCAGAGAGCTTGATTTCCGCTTCTTTGTTGGAGATACTAAAATAGGAGCCCCCTTCCATGGTCTCAGAGCCTTCTTCACCACTCCGCAGCTATCTACTGTTGACAAGATTGCCAACAGTCTGGCCCTTGGTACCAGTCCCGTCGTCAGGAGCTTGATCGACCCAGAAGGTGGTATGAGAGACGTCAGGGCCCTGGACAACATCTCCTTTGCAGACTGGTTCAAGAGCCACGGCGGCAGTCAGCAGTCAATAGATAGAATGTGGGACCCCATTGCATATGCCCTTGGTTTCCTTGATTGCAAGGATATCTCAGCCAGATGTATGTTGTCTATTTTCCAATTCTTTGCCACTAAAACTGATGCTTCTGCCCTGAGAATGTTGAATGGAAGCCCTGCTGAGAGGCTGTTGGCTCCTATTGTGGGCTATATTGAAGCCAAGGGGGGCAGAATCCATACCAGATGGGGATGCAGAGAAGTACTTTATAGTACTAGTAGTAATACCGGTAGTCCAACTGAAATTACAGGATTAAGGCTGGGTAAAGGAGGAAGTGAAGAGAAGATTGTCCATGCAGACGCCTATATAGCAGCTCTTGATGTACCAGGAGCCAAGAAACTCATCCCGCAAGCCTGGAGAAGTGATACCTTCTTTGACAACATCTTCAAGCTGGTAGGAGTCCCTGTTATTACTGTCCAACTGAGGTACGACGGGTGGGTAACTGAGATGCAAGATGAGGAGAAGAAACGTCAATTGGGCCAAGGTATTGGCACAGGAATTGATAATTTGCTCTACTCTGCAGATGCTGATTTCAGCTGCTTTGCAGACCTTGCATTGACCAGTCCAGTGGACTATTTTAGGGAAGATTCCGGCTCCTTGATGCAATGTGTTCTCACACCAGCTGACCCATACATGCCAAAAACGAACGAAGAAATTGCTGCTGAAGTTGATAGACAAGTGAAGAAACTGTTCCCATCAGCAAAGGACTTAAAAATGCAATGGCACAGTGTGGTCAAGATTGCACAAAGTTTATACAGAGAGGCACCTGGAATGGATCCCTTCAGACCAGACCAGGTGACACCAATACCAAACTTCTTCCTGGCTGGGAGTTATACAAAACAGGATTATATTGATTCAATGGAGGGAGCTACGTTGAGTGGGAGGCAGTGTGCGTATAAGGTGTTGAAAGCTGCTCCTAAGATTGCTGCTGCTATCAAGGCTAAGGAGAGTAGTAGTAATAGTAGTAGCAGCAGTAAGGAGACTGTGGTGGCAGTTTGAAAAAGGAGAGAAGAAGGATGGTAAAGGGGGAGAACAGGGGATATGTTTCTTTTTCTCTTAAATTGAGATATATGTGCGTACACTGATCTATTGTAAATGAGATAAGATGATATATGTGAGTGGATTCTGATTTTCTGGATGCAAGGAGGATGCGTAGAGAGTTTGTTGAAGCTGTGGGGGAAGGATGGGAAAAGAAAAATGAGTCGACTGTCAGCACAGCTAGCAAGAAAACTCACCAAACTGGAGCTGAGGAATACTGATGACATCGATGGAAAAGACCTGTCTCTTGCTGATGAAGACAGGAAACGAAGCAAAGCTATACTATGCAACTCTTTTGGAACCATCAGCCATAGTCAATGGTCTTTGTTACGGTGGATATTCACTATGGGAATGACATGGTGAGAGGGGCGTGGCAAGGGCGTGCCACGCATGGGTGGGGTCACCCATGCGCCCCTCCCAAAATTTCATTCCCATAGTGATTTGTACATGGGCTGGACATGACATTGACCGTACAGCCAGTGAAGGGCCTGCTACACCTGTCCACTTTTGACACATATGCGTTTGCATCTCTGGACGTTCAACACTGAGATGTTCGACCTTATTCAGCTTGGCCCCTGGCCATGGTTACGTCACCTTGAGCTTGATAGAATAATAAACATGGAGGAGCCTATAGTGGCTATCAGAGCACTCCTCTGCCTCGCTGGACTTGTAGAGTTGTCTTTGATATAGGGTAGACCCTAAACCCTTTTACTGGTCAAGCTTTTACTGGTCACTCAAATTGAACCAGGCAACTGGTCCAACTTGCAGGTACTAGATTGAAGGTATAATGAGTTTGATGAAGACCCATTGACAGCTGTTCAGGGCTTATTTCACCTCACTGCTCTAACCAAGCTTGACTTAACATGTTATAATTTGTCTGGATGGGCACGCAGTCTAATTAAGCCTGGTGACTGTCCTCATTCAGAGGAGCTTAATATGTCTGGTAATGATCTAAGTTATGATCCAGTGGGAGCTATTAAGGGGCTGTTACGGGATAATAAAATTAGAAATCGGTATATAAGTATCCTGTTGATTGACTGGAAATAAATCAGAGGTATCCTCGTAGCTGTTGAAGTCAAATCAAGGTAGTATTTTCATCAAAAATTAATAAATAACATTTCATCAAGGTGATGGTACACTACTATTGACATCACTGCTCATTTACAGGTATATATATACAGAGTGTAAATACAAAAATAGACAATACTATACTATAGATATATAAGAAAAGCAGTACTCTGACTAAACAACATACTTGTATCTATATTGCTATACAATGTCTTCTCGTGTCGCAAATACAACTCTCTTCCCATTCACTGATGTGGCCCTCTCAATAGAAGTAGTAATAGCAGCAGTACCAGTACCTTTTCCTCCATCTTCTACTACTATCTCTACTCCATTTCCATTACTAATACCATCTAGCTCACCACCACTATCACTGCTAATTTCCTCCTCCACTGCCGCACCTCCCTCTCCATGCTCCCCTTCCTGCTTCTTCTTCTTCTTCTTATCATCAGCCTCGACTCTCCTAGCGAACATCGGCGCTAGAGAAGCATCACACAACACTTGAAATATATGCGCCATCACACACGGTACCGTCAGCTGCCCCGTGGGTCCCAGACTCTCAGGTAGAAATGATATTACCGTCACCGCCATTGGCAGCGTTCTCTGGCTAGACATAATTATAACTGCAACTCCTTCTCTTATAGGTATCCATCTCCTCATGAATATTCGTACTACTATTGTATTAATTATTAAAAACACTACATGCACCATGATTGCGCCTCCCAGAATTGCCAGGAGGTCGGTGAAGGGGGTGGAGACAATGTCTGATCGAGCGGTACTGACATTCTGCCAGACGATGAAAATGAGTGAGCCGTTGTTCAGCATACCTAATGGTACTTTATATTTAGTAACAAATGGTTTGATTACTTTCCCAAATGCCTCTCTGAGGAATTTACCTACTAGTAATGGAGCTAGAATTGTGATGAGCAATTTGATGAGCAAGTCGGTGGCGCTGATGCTGACGTCATTAGCGGCAGAGCCCAACACCCATGTCACTGAGAAAGGGACTATAAACACAGCTAAAATATTGGTAACTACTGTGAGTAGTAAAGCTAGAGCTGCATTGCCTGCTGCTGCTAAGACTAGAGTAATTCCGCTTGCAATAGTGGTGGGGACAAGGCAAAATATAGCCAGACCGTAAGCATACGCTTCCGGGCTGAATGGAATGGCATTGACGGCAAAGGCAAAGGTAGGAGTGACTAAGAGAATGAGGATAATTCCTGTTACTGATGCAACCCATTGTCGGATAGCGTCTTTTACTTCTTCGGTGCGGAGGCAGATACCGGTGATGAAGAAAATGACGATGATGGCAAGGTTTTGAAAGACAGAGTTGCCATCTATTTCCACAGAGGCTACTGCTTCTCCTGGAACTGGCCAGGCCATGGCAAGGGCTACTGCAGAGATGAGGCCGATGACTAGGAAGTGTTTGATGAAAAATGCTTTGAAACAAGGCCTGTTTTTTTTGGAGGGGGTGATAGGGAGGGGGAAAAGAGGGAACAGAGGGAATGTTTGTGTCGGTGGGTCGGTGAGACGATTGAATTGACTGGAGAATTTGGGGTGTTCTTAGTGACGACATACCATGATAGACCGGCTGGCTTGCATCCACACAATGCCTTTGAAGCACTATAGGACGTTTTGATGCCGTAGAATGACTTGAAGCTGCGACTGAGCTCCTTACTTTGTCCCGATGCCAATCCTACACCGTTGGTCGCTTTTCCATCGCTTTCAGTCATTGCTTCCTTACTCAATACAACTCATATAGTTTGTTTTTGATATCAATTCAAATCATATGAATGTCTAGCCTGGGAACGATGCATTCTGTCTTATTCAAGTGAGAGAGAAGCCAACGTCGTCGTCGCACACAACAACCTCTCTCTCTTCTATCAAATTGCAAGCACTTCATTACAACCTATGCTTCCAAAATTCAAATCAAAACAGAACAAAACATTAGTAGTAGTAATATTCATTTCTTTAGGGTTTTATCTAACTATTCCTTTCTCAAATCCCATCTCCATCTCCCATGCATTTCTCATCTCCACTACCAACCCTCTTCCCCTTCCCCTTCTTCTCACTACTACCACCACTGCTTCTATTACCTTCTTCTTTCTTCTTCTCCATAACATCACTCCTATAAGTCTCACTCACTGCACTACTAAGCTCGCCATACTCCCCACCCATCAACTGCATAACAGCATGCCACAACTCCCCACCTTTCCCCAACGACGCCTGCTGCAACACCACGCTCTTTGAAGCAGCCGCTGGAAACCAGACCCCTCTTTTAACTTCATCTTCCAACTGCCCGGGCCCCCATCCACAGTAACGTGTCAAAACCTTGAAATCATCAGGGGATCGCGCCCCCGACGACACTGCTGTTTTGGCATCTTCAAACCCGCCCAAGTGTACACCAGGTAATACTTCGATAGAGTCTCTAAAACCTGAATTACCATGTAAAAGATGTAGTGTATGTGCACCTACATCGCCTCCGAGGTAGAGGGGGCAGCTGGAGAGCTCAGGCTGGAGGATCTCTGCTCCATCGACTGACCCGACGTGATGCTGGCTCGGTCGGTTGAGGATGATGCCGGCACTGCCAGTGTCGTCATGTGCCCAGATGAGGATGACTGATTGGAAGAAGTAGGTCTGGGAGTTGGTAAACATGATGGGGTGGGAGAGGAGGAGGCAGCCTTTCTCTGGGAGGATGAGGGGGTGTGCCCAGACATCGTCAGTGTCGAGGAAGGAAGATGAAGATGATATGGTGTCTGCTTGATAGATGATGTTGGAAGTTGGTTCTATGTTGGTAGTGGTGGTGGTATAGTTGGTGGTGGCGGTATCTAATTGCTGTTGAGATGTGGCGGACGATTGTTTGTTTTTGATTTGGGAAGAAGATTGCTGGACGAGGCGAGCACGGAATGTCCTCCAATCGGTGTCTTTGCCAATGAGGGGGAGAGTGTCCGGGACGAAGGCTGATGACGTGCCGTCTGAAGATGAGATGTTGGTGTCATCGTTGATGCTAGAGCAATTGATATTCGCTCTCCTAGGCTGGTTGGAAGGCTGTAGAAGGTGGAAATTGAAAAATGTGTGAGGAGGAGGGGAGGAAAGTGATCAAAACGAGGGATATAATTCATTTTGCAAACCATGCACTTGTTTTTGTACTCGTGGACATCTACTGGATGTAGATCTCACCTTGACTACAGCACATTTTCGACCACTTGGTCTTGGAATTGCTGGTAAACCACAATGGCAAGTCTGCCCACTAAACAAACTATTGCTATGCATCATCAACTACCAACTAATATCGTGAATTGCTAGGCTATCAAATTAACGAAAGATATAAAAGCTATTGGTGGCTTCGCACAGTCTTGTTACATTCAAAAGAGAGAGGAGACAGCAAACAGAAACTGGATCCCATTTCTCACCGAGAGGGGACCCCCTCCTCTCTCCTCCTCCTTCCTTCAAGGCTTTGCATCTCAAATGTAAGTATCAATATACATACATCCTAATACTATTATTTTACACAAATCTTTGTTATATTAAGATGAAGATGGTGCAGGTAGAGCAGCGGGCCCCACTGGTCTCTTCTTCACCTCCATCACCCCCGTCCATGCTGCAATCTCATCGGCCAGCTCATCAATATCATCCTGTGCCGACCCCCTTCCTCCTCCTCCTCCTTCTTCACTCACCGCCTTCCCTACAGCCGCAGTTAGACCTCCAGCTACTTTAGCAAATGCACTCAGCCCCTCTTTAGCCTCAGCAGGCAGGCCAGTAGCCTGATTTGCCATGACACCTACTTGGCCCCAGAAGCTCTCCCCTTGACTGGCAGCAGCGCTGGCCACTCGTGCCAAATCAGGAGGGAGTCTGCCGGACAGGTCTTGCTGCAGTGGTCTTATGTGGTCCCCTTCCATTGTTTTAACAGTCAGCTCTAAGTTGGCAGATGCAGCAGCTGAGCTTTGCAACACAGAAGCGAGTTGAGGCGTCTCATCAATTTCATCGTCTTTAAAGCGTATCAACAAATTCTTAGGCACAGAGTAGCCATTTTTAATGGCGGTTCTAGTCTGTTCGGGGGAGGGAGAGAACTCTTCCACTCCTTCAGCTACATCCAGAAAGATAGGAGCCAGCTGCTCTAGGATGGGTAGTGCTTGTTGTACAGTAGAAGGTGCCAGGGAGCGGAAGGTATCGATCCATTGCTCCACTCCAGATCGCAAAGGCGACGTCGCCAATTGATTCAAAATAGGCCTCAGTGCTCTTGTATACGGCGCAATGACAGGCGATAGGACTGGAATGGCATCTGTTGCAGGTCTATTGTTAAATGACAGCAGGCAGTTACCTGCCCTGGGTACAATATAACGAGAGCAGATGAGCAGGTGCATCAATGACCCCAGTGAATGCCCCACTCCAAAAGACGGCAACAAAGTGGTAGCTTGTGGACCCAGTGCTTTCATGCATCGCTGTGTCTTGCTGTGGATATCATCAACTGCTGTGTAATAGTTGAATGTGGTTGCATATGGGGAAGTGATGATGAGAGCGCCGCGTTCAGAGAGGGCTTCGAGGAGGGGGGCATATGCCAGTTGACTGGCGGCACCAACAAAAGCACCGCCGATGAAATGAATGAGGCAACGTGGTTGGGGTTTGCCTTGTGGAGGGTAGAGAACCCAGCAATCTTCTACTTGTTTCCAGTCGCCTTGTCTCTCTCCTCCAGTGGAATCTTGTCCGAAGTTGTTGTTGATGAGGCGTTCCAGGCCAGCAAAAGCGACTGGTGGTTGAGATGGTGGCAGGTCGGAGGAGGAGGATGGAGAACTAGCAGCAGCGTTTATTGGAGTGAAGGCACGTTGCCGGTACGTGTGGGTATATCTACCACAGTGTGCTGGCGGCCTAATGGTGCATGCTCTGGCTCTGGTTTTGTTCAATACACTAGCAAGGGATTGTGGTTTCAAAGTGATCTTGTGGTTGATACATTTCGTCGTGTATCCAACCATATGTGCCATTATGTTGACTTATAATCCTTCTTCGTATTTTCAAATCTAATGATACATTTACAAAAGCTCTACAAATCTTCTTCTCGCCTCCTTTTCATCACCCTTCCACACGCTTCTTCTCCTTCTCCATCCCCACCCTCTTTCTCACCGCTCCTCCATCGTATTCATCCACAATCCTCTTCACATATTCAGGCACACCCTTATCCTCACCTCCCTTATCCCTCATAACATACAACCAATTCCTTATATAATGATAATCTATGCTATACTTTGCAAATTCTAATCCTTTTGGCCCAATCCAAGTCAGTACCGTCGCCAACACTTCTCCCAACCACCTGGGTGCTCCCTCCTTTGGACCCCTTCCCAACTTGGCTTCATCGTCTGCTATCACTGTCTGCATGACAAATGGTCTTCTACTACTACCTCCATTGGTAGCTGCTATTTTTTCGATAACATTATTACTATTGTTGCATTGGTTGAGCAGCTCTTCTCCCCGTTTATTCCTCAGCATCAGCCATTGATAATGCTGCGTCATTGGTACCACTCTTCTTCTTCTCTTATCATTATTATCAGTATAATTAGGAGGTACACCCATATAGCCAACAACAATATCAGCCCCTGCATTGGTATAATCAAAACACGACATACAAGCAGGTGCAATTACACCTTCAGACAGCTCAGCAGCAGGTAGACAAAAGTAAGGAACGGTCTCATAACTGCCGTCCATATGTTTGAAATGAACCCTATAATCACACATAAACTCGTAGTGTAGTACTGTATCTGGGCTAGTACTAGCGGCATTGAGGAATATGTCAAGGCCTTGTCTGACACCGTTATCTGTACAATTTGTGCCCAGCACATAAAGTTTGTCAAGATTGAGGTGATGCTCTACTTTTCGAAGGGCCTGCACTTGACAACCCACACCTATGAATAATATCTTCTTATACCCTGATTCTTCAATCTTAGCTAGTACGTTCAAATTGGGGCTGAGAGTTGGTTTGACGCCAGCCGCTTGTCTAACCTGGTCTAAAGTCGTGGCGACGATGGGGACAGGGGTGAATCTGTCGTTTGGATCTGATGTGACACATACTACTGCTTCTACGAGGCCGTTAGTGAGTGCTTGGATAGCTATTGAGGTGACAAGGCCAGTCCACTGTGCTCCAGGAACTGATGGGGTGGCTCTGGCAAAGAAGGTGTCTTGAAGGACGCCGAAACGCAGCTCGTCGGGGTCGTCAAGATTGCGAGAGCGTCCGTGGGTTTTGGTCTCCATGGCTGGAATAGAAGACATACCATCACCAAGAAAAGCACAGGCATGCTTGACATGGGCTATGTAGTAGGTGTCGCAGAGGCCGCAGCTGGAGCATAGATGTTTAGCTGGGTATGACGAGGAGCCAGGTGGAATGGGCTTGGAGCGTTGTCGCCAATCGGGATGTGGTGTGTTTGCTGCAGAGTCAGGAGTTAAAGATGCCTTGGTCAGTGTTAGGAGATGTTTATGGTGTTTTCTGAGGACATAAAGGGTGTGAGAAGAGCGGTGAGTGATATTGGGCGTGATATGGTGTCTTGTTGTGATGGATTTTATGATCATTTGTCCTGGTGAGGGTATGAGCGGGTGTTCCTCTATCAATTTTCTATTAATATATGTCTCCAGTGCCACGACAATAGCTTAAAATGGTTCACCTGGCATGATCAACCGTCCAAAGAAAAGGAGGCGATTCCGGCCCGCTCTCATTTTTTGAGATTTTAAAGAAGGCAGAACCGAATTAGCAAGACCCAAGTATTGTCAGAATATCTAAATTTCAAGCTGAATTTGATTTTAGAACCGCTAGATATTGTGGTTTAACGACTATCAAGAGTTAATTCAACTCGAGTTCGCAGCATTTCGATTTAGAAAATGAGCTATAAAACTTTATTCAAGAGCATTCGTCCCAAGAAGTTGTTCAAGAGCTTCAATTGAGTTCACAAATCGCTTGATCACCTTAAATCAACAAAGTTAGACCATGAGCAAGCAAATTTATTCGCAGATTACATTTTAAAAATCACACTGTTTCATTATGAGTCCCTCTTCTTCTCATTATTCACACCGATACCCACTTCTTTAACCACCCCAGGACCTCGATTACCCCCATTATCGATATTGTCACTATGAAGGTAAGTCTCAAAATTCTCTCAGTCTCTCTCTCCCCCCCTCTCCCTGCCTCCTCTTCCGACCAAACCATTAACAAGTCCCTCTCCCTCTCTCCCACACCACACACACCTTACAGACTGATCTTGATGAAAGGCCTTTGTTCTTTATACGTCCAAAGATATCCCTTATTTCGTACGACTACATTTGCTTGGAAGACCCTGAGATCAAAAGACAAAGAAGGATTGACGACCTCAAAAAGCAAAAGGAGCACTATGAAGCTACAAGATTACCAAACTGGAGGGACTACCTCCTCCTAGATGAATTACTGGACCAACAGTATGAGTCTGAAAGACATGCCATGGCATGTGAACAGTTGAATTTGAGCATCTTGGCTTCAAAATGGAATGCAGCTACTACCCCTGCTATTATTGATGATGAGGATTTCATTGTGTATGAAGATGGTACTGCCACTGAGGCTCGTCAGCCACAGGAGGTTGATGAGGAGGCTCTTCATGAAGAGTGTGTTCATAGTAGTACAATAAATCATAAGTCCATCCATCTGTCTGGACTCATTTTCTAGAAGACAGATACTAGTGCTGCTGCTGTATCCTATGTGTGCCTTGTAGAATGATTTTTTAAAATGTTTGTGTAAAAAGAGAGAAAACCGTACAACCCACCACCTCACATGTTCACGTCATCGGCTTGCAAAGCATGGGCAGCGCTTCAAAGAGAGGGAATCCCAACTTGCTATCTGTCACCAACGTCACAAACCTCTGAACATTAATAAACTGACCATCCATTGGCTCTGGCGCTCTTGATGTCCATAAGTTGGCATCATGCGTACTACCAAACACCACCTTTAGAGCTGCAACATAATCAAACGCGTCCTTTCTCGTCACTGCTTCCCCGTTCATCTTCCAGCACAGCATTCTATATGCTGCATGTGCCCTGTCGAATGCCGGTTCATCTGGTAGTCCTATGAGGACCATGAGGAGAATACCCAGATCGACATACCCTTTTTTACCAGCATCAAGGGGGCCTAGAATTTGAGAGTTGAAGGTTCTCATCATATGTTGGAAGATACCTGGAGGAGTGTGGGGCATGAGTCGTCTCAACAGTGTCTCTGCTTTGCCGACTTTGATCATCTTCTTTCCACCACCTCCTCCTCCCAACACAGCAGACAACCCTCGCGACACGCAGTTCTTGTCAATCGCTTCTGCTTCAATGGTGGCGACTTTGACGTCAGTGGCAAATGGTTTGAGTTGCTGCAACATGGGAACGTCGACCATCTTCACTGCTCCAGAAATATCAAACCCAAGTCGAGCCAGCCTACTCTTCACTTTTTTGGTACTACTAGCTCCAGCATTAACACCACCACCAGTAGCACGTGCCATCAGTGAGCCCATTGCTTTGCCTACACCAGCTCCAGATGATGCACCTCCTCCTCCACCACCGCCAGCTGCCTCTGCCGCTGCAGCTTCATCGGCCGCCATTGTCTCCACCTGAGCAGCCTTGTCACTGATGTGACTCATCATACCGCCAATCACATCTTGGGAAGCTCCTTGTTTTAACAGTTTCTTTAGCTGATCAATCTCTGCTGCCAGTGCTGATCCTTGCCCACTCAATTTCAATGCTAATTTCAGATTAAATGAAGCTTGATCTTTGTCTCCAGTGCATGTCTGGACCACGGCTTTATTAAGCAACGACCTCCAGTGAGATGGGTCGATGGCTAATACTGCATCGTAGGCAGCAGTAGCTCTGCCAAACTCAGAGCACTGTCTGTAGAGATTACCCATGTTGAAGTGGGCCTCCAAGTGGTGGGGATTTGCTGCCACTGCAGCTTTAAAGGACCTCTTTGCTGCGCCAATTTCACCTTGAGCGCAATAAGTACACCCCAAGTCACAGTGGGCATCTGCATAATCTGGCTTCAACTTAAGAGCTTCGTTCAAAGCTGCTTTGGCTCCTTCAAAGTCTCCCAGTGCATATTTGGCACTTCCCATTAGTTTGAAGCCTCTGAAATGCTGTGGATTGAGGACAGTAGCTTGATTATAATGCTCACATGCTGCCATTAACAGTCCTTCTGCTTCTGTTGTGATGCCCAGGTTAACGTGTACCTTGGGGAGCAGTGTGTGATCTGCTGTTGTGTTTTTCAGCTTGCATGCTCTCAACGATCTGATGTAGGCTCTTCTTGCTTCTGGATATCTCTTCAAAGCAAAGCTCGAGTTACCCATACGGAAGTGAGCCAGGCCATCCATTGGCTTATACTTCACTGCTGCCTTGAAGGATAGCAGCGCTTCATGGTACCGTTGCTTGGCATTTAATTTAAACCCAAACTCCATATGTGCCTTGTGTGCAGCCCAGGATGGCAGCTGCGTGGCTGCATATTGTAGAGAGGCAACCTCAGCACTGGGAGCAGAGTGACCCCTGGTGAGCAGCTGCTCCATAGCCCTCACCAGCTGAGAAACTCTGGCTTGAATGTCTTTTGGTTTCTTTTTAGACCAGTCGGTGTTGTCCATGTAAAGACGCATGATATCGTCAGCATTGCCGCCAGTACCGTTGGCAGCAGCTGCAATGTTGGCTGCAAACATATGAGCGGGGTTGAATGCGATGACTTCCTTTTGGTCGTCTTCATCGACGATCATTTGGGAGTAGTTGGCTTCCAGTTGTGCTGCTTCTTGGGCGAAGGCTCCTTCGGGGTCAAGCTCTTCATCTATCACTTCAGGATCACCAACGTCACCAGTTGCTGCTTTTTTAACCGCTGCTTCTCTGTCCTTGTCCTCGACTGCTGCTGCTTCAGCTTGCTGTTTTCGACTCTCCTTATCAGATGGCTTTTCAGCCTCACTCTCCTTTTTCTTATCTCTAACAGCAGACGATGCATCACCGCCACCTTCCTTCTCCTTCTTCCTCTCTTTTCCTTTATCAGACAATGACTTTTCAATACCATCAGTTGTAATAGCCAAAGCAGCTGCAGCAGTCTTGTCATCCTTCCTTCTTTCTTTATCAACATCATCATACTTACCGCTGTTGCTTTTCTTCCTGCCATCACCACAACGCTCCTTTTCATCGCCACATTCTCCCCGACTGCGTCCTTCTCTCTTTGATGGAGATCTCCCTTCCTCTTCACCTTCCTTCTTGCATTCTTCTCTTCTTGATTTTCTATGAGATGAAGATTCCTTTATTGATCTTCTTCTTCTTGTAGTAGTACTGTCACCCTCCACCAAGTTCCCATTAGCATCGTAAAACTCTTTATCTCCATCACCATCAACTCTCCTACTCTTAACATCTCCTCTACCTTCCTTTCTCCCATCCCTACCCTTAGATACACTACTCTCAATACAAACAGTACCATCAGCTGCTGTTTCTCCTCCTCCTGCTGCTCCTGCTGCTGCTGCTACTTTCAATCCAGACATTGCAGCAGTCATCCTCTCTGCTTGTTGTTCTACTTCTACGTGTTGCTTCTTCACAGTAGCATTCAACAGACGAATTGCTGCCTCCATGGGTGCTGACGTGGCAGCTATTCCTCCTGCTTTCACTGCCACCTGGACATCGGCAAATATGGAGGTGGGAAAGACCTGTGAAGGTTCATGTTGCAGAACTGTCACTAGGTATTCTAATTCTTCACGTTGCATCAAATCCAGGGGTTGGATTTGTTGCCGTTCCTGTTGTGGTACAGTACTAGCAGATGGTGCATTCTTCTTCTTGTTGTTATTGTTGTGGGTGGAGGCAGCCATATCAGTAGCAATAGCACCAATCATATTGCTCGCTGATGACGACAAGGAGCGCATCATCATTGGAGGCACCTCTACTTCTCTTCCTCCTCCTTCTGCTCCATTTACAGCCAAACTAGCAACGGATTGCGAAGCAGGAACATTGATACTATGAGCTGCAACTGCCACCAGCAACCCTCCTTTACCATCTTTAGCATCAGCTTTATCAATGTATGCACATTGAACCAGCTCAGCAGTGAGACCTTCAGGGAGAGCTTCTCTAATGGCAGACACCATGGCTCTCTCTTCCCCACTGGACTTGAACTGCTCCTCGCTGCTAAAGGTGGGGAGCTTGACGCAAAAGACCAATCCGTTAGAAAGATCTGCTTCTTTATCGTCGATTGCATCTTCATACGCGTCTGCATCATCATCATCATCATCATCATCATTAGATACAAAGTGAATGGCAAGGGTCTTGATGACAACGCCGTCATTTCCTCCTCCTTGTTGCTGTTGAGCACTTCTCCTACCACTCTGTCCTCCTTCTGCTGCTTCATTGCTAGCTTGACGGTACAATTTACTTGGAGAAGACGACAACGGTTTGGCCGTGAGTGACAACAACTCCACAGCTCCAAACCCTTTCTGTTCAAACAATGCAGCTCCTCTTCCTCTTGCACTCATACTACCACCACCACCTCCTCCAGCACTACCAGTACCACGTTGCATATACTCTTCCATCGCAGCAGTCACTTGTGCAACAGGCACATTAGATGGTATCTGAGCAGCCATTACCACCTCCACACCTAGATTATTATTGTCATTACCAGCCTTACTCTTTCCATCCTTATCTTTGTTCCTCTTCAAGAATGAGAAGGCTCCTGCTGATGCCTTTCTTCCACTCAACGACCCGCTATCATCTCCATCACTACTGCTTTCTTTAACAGACACACATCTCACAGTGGATCCACCAGGGAGAGCAGCAGCTAATGCAGCAGCAAACTCTTTTTCAGCCTTCTTACCCTCCCCGCCTTGGAAACTCTTCTCTGTCATATTGGGCAGAGAGAGACGGAGCTCCAAGAGAGTAGGGAGCTGGTTTCGGGGATGGCCTCTACGATGAGATGACAATGGGGCTGCTCCAAATAATCCCCCTCCCCCTCCTGTGGTTGTAGTAGTAGTGTTGGTGACTGTGACATCAGGTCCAATGACAACATTTCCAGCAGCTGCTGCTACAGCCATGTTTGATGAGAATTGGGCACTATCAAGAAGAGGAATAGCTGGATGACGGTGAGCTCTGTTATGAGTTCCTTTTCCTTGTTGATGTTGAGCAATGGTACCATCCAAAGTGAGGATCCCCGTATCATCTTCATACAGCATTTTTTCGTCTTCAGTAGAGAGTATCCCATCTTGTTGTTGTGATGCAATTGCAACACCACCAACAACTGCAAATGCTGCAGTAGAAGCAAAGGGAGTTTTAATATCTGCGAACACATCACGACCACCACCTGGAGTTGGTCCAGGAGTAGTGGATAAGAGAGCTTCTCCTTCACCTCTACCTGAGCTACGTGCTGATTTGATGAGGTCTCCATCAGTTCCATCAGCAGCAGCTGCTGCTGCTGCTCCAGGAGTGAGGAGAAGAGGAGCATTGACGTCTCCACCACCACCACCTGCTGCTGCTGCTATTGGATCTTGCTTGGTTTGGACTCTAGGAGATGCAATTGACGATTTAAGGATTCTATAGTCACGTTCCACATCAGCGAGACCTTGTTGGTAGATTTCCAAGAGGCTAGGGTAGGTAAGGCCTCCCTTCTTGACGCTGGTTTTGCTGGCGGTGAAGATTTCATCGAGAATGAGGCCCATAGCGGGGTCTGAGAGCGAGGAATCTGGATTGGCTGCTTTGATGAGCCATGATAGTTCGTTCTGTTTGGGGAGGTTGGGTGGGAGGTGTACAGGTGTTAATAATAATGGGAGATTAAGAAGGAATTTATTTGTTTTTTTGGTTGATTTAGCGATAAGTGTAATTAACGTACTTCATCTAATTTGCCATCTTGATTACGATCTGCGATGTTATGAACGAGCTTCACTCTTTCCTCGACTGAATGAGAATTTCCTGTCGCCATTTTGCAGTTGCTAACTGAAATAAAAACTCTAGGTTGCTGTATATATATACTAGTAATAGCAGTGTTATCTTTAGTATCACGGGACTTGTTGAAGTGATTCTATTGAGGTGTACACCCCGACGAGGCAGAGATAAATATGGCAGATATGTGACGACGATAGCGGTGTGGAGCTGTCGCACAACGCACACGAATAAATACACATCTAGTTCTAGCTCTTGCTCGCGTCTATCCAATTTCAATGCTTAAAGTTTATTCTATACAATCCTTGGACATGATATGAACATGTCATAAAGCATAAGAGAGCTATATATTGCTACGAACAACGAAATCTCAGATCTATAATTCAACAATAATGGATCAGAAACATCCCAAGGATAAAGGCCCTTCTGCCTCCAACACCGTCATTGCCATTCCCAACTTAATGGAAGTGCGAGCTGCAGAACGTGGAATCGTGGCACCTCCCATTCTCTTCCAACGCTCGACAGTAGACCACAATCCTCCTCCTCCTCAACAGCAACAACAACAATTCCAGTCTCATCCCCCTCCCTACAACCAACATTACAATCCCCACCCCCCACCTCCACCTCCACCTCCCCAACAACAACATTACCAACAATTACCAAACCCAAATGCAATACTAGTCAACAAAAGACAGGAAGGCAACCCTGTCCTGAAACATATAAAAAACGTCCGTTGGGTATTCACCGACACCATTGCCCCCGACTACCAATGCGGAGAATCCACCGCCGTCCTCTTCCTCTCCCTCCGTTTTCACCTCCTCAAGCCAGACTACATCCACACCAGAATCAAAGGACTGCAAAGAGCATACAGATTAAGAGTGATACTATGTCAGATTGACTCAGACGATGCAGCAGAGCCTCTAGCTCAAGTGACCCGAGCGGCCATTGGCAATGACTGCACATTGCTGTGTGCATTCAATGCGCAGGAAGCAGCGAGATATTTGGAGATACTGAAATCTTGCGAAAATAGACCGGCGGAGTCGATTCAAAAGGAAGTAGGGAGAGATTATGTGTCAAAGTTGACTGCAGCATTAACTACAGTGAGAGGGGTCAACAAGACTGATGTTAAAGTGATGGGGGATGCGTTTGGGAGTGTGGCGGCAATGTTTCAAGCTGAGGCTGATGAGTTGCAAGCATGTCCGGGGGTAGGACCTACTAAGGCAAGGAGGTTGTATGAGGCATTTAATGAGCCTTTCAGGAAGACTGGGACAGTGATGATGATGGGTAGTAATGGTGGTGGTGGTAGTGGAAGGAGGAAGGTAGAGGTGAGAGAAGATGTCGTTGAAGAAGAAGAAGACAGGGATGAAGAAGAAGGAGCTGGTGATCTTCTATGACTTGACTTGAAATCGAGTATAATGACTTAGATTGGCAAACTTTGACGATCTATTGAGGCTTAGTAAAGGTTTAGGGTTCCTTTTTTTTGACCATTTTTGTCCAGATTCATAAAATTGCAAATTTTAACTGGAGAACTGTCTTTCCTATCATTATCACGTGGCAGCAACATGAACTATTCTTCATATTGCAATTCCACAGGAGAAGAACCATGGCAAAGAGGGTTTACCTCCTTAAATCATGCATCTTCCCTCTCCTCCAGCTGGTGCTCCCGCCCCCCAACTCCATCATCCCTCTTCTTCCCGTCGCCACACAACCTCAACCACCTCCAGCATCACCTGCTCCCTCAAAGACATTGTGGACAAACACAAAAAAAAGAAGCTGAGCACTATGGACATCATAGATAGACAACAACAAATCGACATTGAATGACTCATGAATCGCATATAAGAACTGCAGACCAAGGTGGAGAGAATGGAGTGTGAACTAGCCCATTCAGACAATACAAACCAAGAACGCGCATTGGCCCTGAGGACCAGGCTCACTGTCAGTCTAGACGTAGATAATGATGTTAAAAAAGGTGGTGAAAACCAACTTATTAGAGCAGCAATTGATGGTTTGATCAGCGGTACTGGAGAAATTCTTCCTGATTTTGACTCCAAAGAAGAAACAAGATGGGACAGCTACAGAAACTCATTCACTCTGCTCATGTCTAAAGGATACCTCCAAGCAGTAGAACAACTCAGAAACAGATTAATGGCAACTGAGTGGGAGCTGACAAGCAAACCAATGGGCAATGCAGCTTGGTGTAGCGAAATTCGAAGCATGGTGTGCCGCCAATGGCAGCCCTCTCCCTTACTCTCTACTCACCCAGTTGTATGAAAACCCTGAAGATTTAAGTATCATACAGGATAGGAAGCTAAGGAGTGTGGCTAGGAGTACAATTGTGACTACTACTGCTGAAGAAAAGAGACTATGCCACATTGGGTGTACTTTGGAGGCTCAGAAGCTCTCCAATCAGTTTTCAGAGGGAGAGTTTTTGAGTAAGATGATGCCTGATCCTATTGAGCATGGTGTGGTGGAATCTTTCAGGAAGATGGTGGTCTCTATGGTCAAGATACGAGGAGGAGGAGGAGGAGGAGAGTAGTAGCATTATGGGTAGTGGAGAGAGGGAGAAGGAAAGGAAAGTGCGGCTCGTATTGACACACATTACACAACAACAATTGTAAAAAGTAAGTTCAATGCATCACATTATGTGTATGTATACATCCAATCTTAAACCAGCAATTTAACAGCAGCAGGTATAAGAGTCTTCAGTCCATCCATCAACGTCGTATCAGGCAATATCTCCTTCAACACCGCCTCGCTGCTAAACCTACTAGCCAAGTTCCTTGCCTCCTTTGTACACGCATCATACACCTTAATCTCCGCTTCATCAGTTGCTTGACTGATCAGCGTCCTGCCCAGTGCCCTAAGTCTTTCATCTCGTACAACTTCTTCTAGATTTTCAATACTAGGGTCTTGGTATAATGCACCCAACTCTGTGTAAGTAATCACATTGGGAATGATATTTATACCGTTGGTAGTGTTGTTAGTGTTGTTGCTCATTTTATAGCATTCTGCTTCAAATAGGGCAACACCGTATCGCATGGCATGCAGCTTCCGGTTGCCGTCCCATTCTTGTTCCATTAGTTTCTCTCTTAGTTTGGTGACACTAGCTAGGTAGCCTTGGGACATGACTTCAGTGAATGAATGCAGCATATCGTCTACATTGGGCAACTGATCTTCTTCTTTATCTTGTTTTTCATTGTCATCTTGCTGTTCTGCAACATCATCATCTTGTTGGTGTTCATCTTCATCAGTAGTGGTGGTGGAGAGCACTGTAATACTGCTGCCTTGCTTCTCTTCATTTTTCTTTTTATGTTGTTGTTTTTGTTGTTGTTTGTCGATAACAAGGTACCTGAGAGTATCTTCAAGGTCAGTTAATCTTTCTTGTAGAAGCAGGACTTGGTTGGCGAGTTCTTCATTGGAAGGAGAGGAGGAGGAAGGTGGGTCGGGAGGGAGAAGCCAGGAACTCCTTGCAATTGTAGGGCGAGGGTGAATGGTGGGATTGGAGGAAATAGAGCGCGAAAATGGTAGTTTAATCGGTCTTGTAAGACGTGAATTGGTCGTGAGAATACTGGGTGTCATCTTGGATTAGGGTGAAAATGGTATTTTTTGCGTTGAAGAAATGGCTGAAGCAGTCTGGGAAGGATTTGAATAGAGAACCTGTTTGAGCCTCCATGTTTTGGGCGCTCTCTCTCTCTCCGCACTCTTACAAAAGGGGGAATTCCTCACAATTAGCTAGAGTTTTAATCCTCATATCTTTATATGTGAATCTGTACATGTGTTAGACTACATCCACATCTGCAAAAGTATCTGAGTGAGCGGAAATATTGAGGAAAAAGAGCATTTAAAACACTAGATTAACTATATCTGTCAAAAGCATGGGGAAGCAGCGGAATAAGGACAAGAAGAACAGCAAACACCACTCTCAAACCAAACCAAATGGCAAGATTCACAAACATACCAACGACAACCGCCTCCAATCCTCCCCGCCAACGACAACGACATCTCCCTCTGCCTTTGGCATTAAAAAGAACAACAAGAAAAGCGGCGGCATTCTAGAACAGCTCCGCCAACACCTCCAAGGAGGCCGCTTCCGTTGGCTCAACGAACAACTCTACACTACTACCAGTCAAGAAGCAGCAGTCCTCATCCAGAAGGACCCTTCTCTTTACAATCAATATCATCAAGGCTTTCGAGAACAAACCCGCTACTGGCCTCAACAGCCCATCAATTCCGCCATCAGCTGGCTTAAATCAAAGCCAAACTCTTGGATAGTAGCAGATCTTGGATGTGGAGATGCTGCACTAGCGAAAGCAGCCAGCCAGAAAGTGCATAGCTTTGATTTGGTTGCTCATTCACCTGATGTTGTGGCTTGTAACATTGCCAATCTTCCTCTGTCACATGTGTCTGTTGACGCAGCAGTGTTTTGTCTTGCATTGATGGGAACTGATTATGGGAGGTTCGTTGAAGAGGCAGATAGAGTGTTGAAGGAAGGAGGGAGGTTGTGGATTGCTGAAGTTAGAAGTCGGTTTGAAGGTAGTAGTGGGGAGGGTAGTAGTGGTGATGAGGATAGTGATCAGGATGATACTGAGAAGGATAATATATTAGATAGGTTTGTTAGTGTAGTTAAGGATATGGGATATGTAGAAGTGAGTAGGAGGATGGATAACAGTCATTTCATTATTTTAGAATTTGAGAAGAAGAGGGAGGAAGAGGGTGGGGAGGAGGAGGAGGAAGGAAAGAAGAGGAGGAGGAAGAAGAAGAAGCGGTGGAGTTGGCCAGAGTTGAGGCCTTGTATATATAAGAAACGGTGAAGTATAGGATGGAGAGATGAATGTAATTTGAAATTTGCAGTTCGTGAAACATATCTACCGCGTTATTGATTGACTATAGAGCAGAGATCGTCCACGAAATTTTAAGATTTGGGATTAAATCGACTTGAAAACGATGATATAGCTTTATAATATACTATATTTGAATATATAACTTCCATATTCGTGATCAGTGTGTTAGGATGGATGGAAATATAAATATGAAGACAAATAGAGCGATACTATATACTGTCACAATCCTCAATCTACTCGCTTTCGCTACTGGAGAGGCCACTATCCACACGGTCTTTACCACGGAATGCAACAAGTACTTCACTTGGCAAACTTTAGGTACGTAGGTCGTCTTCTCCATATCAATTCATACACAAATTCCCTCCCTCAACCGCCTGCCAACAAAACATTGCTTCTTCTTCCTCCAACCCTTACTCTCACCCCCCAACCCCCACTGTTTTATAACAGGTCTCATGTACAGCCACCAAAGAGCAGGCCAACCAGGTCCCCTCACCCGCCTCATGAGCTGCACTCGCAAACAACTCCTAGCCCTCAGTCAAGAAGACATTACCCTCTGCCCCACCCATGTTGCCCCTTCCTACACACACCACCCCCGCCTGGGAGACATCTACTCAGCATACAACAAACCAGTAGCTGTTCTAGATTGGCTAGCTCGTAATGATATCCAAGAAGAATATGTTCTTATCATTGACGCAGATATGATTATGAGGCAGCCATTCCTACCTGATGTTGATCTCGGTAATGGTGGTGAAGCTTCAGTTGCAGGCGCAAAACCTGGGATGGCGGTTTCGGCTTATTTTGGTTATATGGAGGGTGTAGCTAATAAGCTGGCTAAGAAGCATATTCCAGATGTTATCCCACATAATGATACACTGGCTGGTCCTGTTGGGAGGAGAGGAGATCAGGTGGGAGGGTTTACACTCATGGCAACAGAGGATTTAAAGAGAGTGGCTCCGCTGTGGTTGAGGTACACCGAAGATATTCGATTTGATCCCGACGCCTGGGAGCTCACTGGAGATGCGTACTCTACTCACCCTGGAGATAAACCCTGGATATCTGAAATGTACGGGTACAGTTTTGGTGCTGCAAAAGCGAATGTATGGCATACAGTCAATCATAACGCTATGCTGTATCCAGGATATGAAACGACTGCTCAACCAATGGTACTGCACTACGGTCTACTATGGAGCATTGCTGGTACTGAATATTCATTTGATAAGCACTGGCATAACCAGTTTGATGTGCTGCAGTGTCCACCATGGGACTTGGATAAAAGAAAACCAACAAAAGGACTTTTCCCCTATCCACCACAACCATCGAGCTTCAACACCACTGGGTTTGAGCTACTCCGAGATCTGCTCTCGGTGGAGCCTATTATTATACTTAATAAAGCATTCTGTGAGAAACACAGGCAGAGATGTCCTCCAAGCGATGAACTAACACAGCATTGCGCATATGTAGACTGGATGGTCATTGATCTAGATGCGGCATATGCCAGGTTGGAGTTGCCAGACCCCTGTGTCGATGGGGATATGATGTGCAAGAAATGGGCTGAAAATAAAGAGTGTGAGACTAATCCTGGTTTCATGATGGAGCAATGTAAGCTGGCATGTGGGGGGTGCACTAGGAAGGATGGAAGGACCGATGTGGTGGTGGTGGCCGGTGCTGGAGATGATGACGATCAAAATGGTGATGGAGGAGGGGAAAGGGGGGGAGATGATGATGGAAGTGGAGGGGAAGCAGGTGCTTTTAATGCTAATATTAGAAATAGTAATGGAGTGAGAAAGAAGGTCATCAGAATTAATAATGAGATCATAGTACATGAAGTGAAAGCTGGAGATGATGACTTTCAGGGAGAATTAGATAGGAGGAAGAAGAAGGTGGAAAAGGGAGGCGACAACGAGAACGAGGAGAAGGAGGAGGAGCAGCAGCTGTCATTGAATGATTTGCATGCTAAGATCATTCTTGATAAGTACGGGCAGAAACAAAATAATACCATGCCTCCCAACTTCTACCTTGATACTGAGGATAAGAAGGATAAGGATGGTAGTGGTAGTGGAGAGCAGGTCCCTGATTTGGAGCACAGAGAAGGCATTCTTAAAAAGAGAGACCGGATGAGTCACAACAACAACGCTGGGTTAGACGAGCTCCAAAGAGTGAGGAATCTCATTGTCAAAGGCAGTGCATCACATATTAGAGGAGGAGGAGATGGTGCCAGTTTAGATATCAGTGCTAGTGGCACTGGTAGAGATAATAATAATAATAATGATGATGACGAACAGCTGCCAGAAGAAGAAGATTTGAAGGCCAACAACTTCAATGCCAACACTCGCCATAATGATGTGGATGATGCAGTATTACAAGACATGGATAGAGATCATTTAATAGTTGCACTTAAGAGGAGGTGCACTCTGCATACAGAATGGGATGTGGCTACATTGACGGAGTGTCTGGAATTGGCAGGCCAAGCTTTAGAAATGCAAGATGTTGTCTATGGTGGTGGTAGTGGTACTAAAAAAGATGATGATAATGATAGTGACAGTGGTGGAATTGTTTTGGGCAGGAATGATATCAACGCAAAGAGAGACTGGGGTAGAAGAGGCAGTGGACATGATCTTGGTAGATTAGTAGGTCAAAGACTACGACATGCACACATAGGTAGTGTGGATGGAGGGAGAGTGATGACTGGTACTGCAGCAGTAGTACATAGGCTGGGATTGCTGGGAATGATGTTATGGGCTTGTGGGATATTGATTGTTGCATGCTTTTTGCCTAGTTTGAGGAGATCTATGGGTGGAGGTGGAGGGAAGGGAGGGGGGTATCGTCGTCATGTTGGTGGTAATGGTGTGAGTGGTCATGGTGGACATGGTAAGTTGAGGCCTTATAGTGGAGCTTTTGCTAGGTACAAGCCTAGAAGTAGTAAATAGAGTTGATTAATTTCGTATGTAAACAAAGTTGTGTTCAAGAATTCACAAATTAGGAAGCAGCTGCAGATGGAATGAAAAGCGGAGAATATCACCCAATTGATAATGAAGATGGTGGGTGGTGGTGGTGTATGTGTGTGTGTGTGTGTGGGGGGGGGGGGGGGGGGGGGGGGGGTGG